>Ga0314772_1000926_pt1 | contig 14113 bp, 15 predicted proteins | sample MetaGCBIW2018_FD_204520 | JGI IMG/M metagenome (GOLD analysis project Ga0314772, IMG submission 204520) | Cryopeg brine microbial communities from Beaufort Sea near Barrow, Alaska, United States - CBIW 2018 | ecosystem: Environmental > Aquatic > Marine > Coastal | place: USA: Alaska | collected... | reverse complement strand
GCGTCCCAGTAACGAATCGCGCCGATCGCAGCGTCGTGGCGGAGGTCCGGGAACTGCTTTGCGATCCCAGCGCGGCTGAGGTGACGGTGCACGGGCAGTGCGCGCCTGCGCCGCCCGTTGACGGAAGCGAGGGTGTCATACAGGGCCACGCCGGCACCCACGTAAGCCCGCTCCCAGACGCGGTGCTCGAGTGGGTAGAGGAACGAGAGTGGCTCGACAAGGTGCGGCGCCAGTTCCGTGATCAGCAGGTCGCGCTCCGTGAGCGCCTCGTGCACCAGTGGAAAGTCGAGCATCTGCAAGTAGCGCAGTCCTCCGTGCACCAACTTTGACGAGCGGGATGACGTGCCCGACGCCCAGTCCTGTGCTTCGACGATTCCGGTGCGCAGACCCCGAGTGGCAGCGTCGAGGGCGGCACCGGCGCCAGTCACGCCTCCGCCAATTACGAGGACGTCAAGGCCTTGCTCATCGCTCATCGCCTCGAGGTCGGCGAGCCTGCTCTGTGGGGTAAGTCTGGTTTTCATCTTGGGTGAACCTCCATTGGTTAATTCATAGAATCCGAAAATTGACGTTTGCACAACTACACTGCACATATGTGCATAGCGTGGAGTCAATGATGGGAACAAGTGACAAATTTCCGATTTCGGGAAGTGGCGCCAAGGACGACCTGATGCGCGAGGCCGCGGCGCTCTACTATTTGCAGCACGAAACCATGGAGTCGGTGGCGAGAAAATTGGGTCAGTCACGATCTACTGTCTCCAGGTTGCTCAAGGCAGCGCGCGAGGCGGGCATCGTGCGCATCGAGGTTCGGGATGTGGATACCGAAACCGTTCTGGCTCAGGAGCTCACCCGGCGGCTCCGGGTACGTACCCACGTGGTGCGCGTGCGCGAGCCGATGAGTGATGCCGATCGCCTCGACCGCGTCGCGCGGTCTGCCGCGTTAGCGCTGACCGACTGGTTCAGAGACGGGATGACGCTTGGCGTCGCCTGGGGAACCACGGTGTCTTCCATCATCTTGCACCTGCAAGACCAGCCCCTGACGGGGTCAACAGTCGTGCAACTCAATGGTTCTGTGTCGCCCAGCACCACCGGCATCGCCTTTGGTGCGGATCAGATGAGCGCAGTGGCCCGTGCCTTCAACTCAGAGATGATGCCCTTCCCGGTACCGGCGTTCTTCGACTTCACGAACACTCGGGAGATGATGTGGCAAGAGCGGTCCGTAAAAGAGGTGCTGCAACGACAGGCACGGGCTGACGTCGCCCTGTTCGGGGTCGGTGCCATCAACTCCCCCTTGCCGTCTCATGTGTATAACTCGGGGTACCTCGACGAGGTGGACCGGCGCACGTTGGCCACGAACGACGTCGTGGGCGATGTGTGCACCGTATTTTTGCGCGGAGACGGGTCCTGGCGCGACATCGCCATCAACTCCCGAGCCAGCGGCCCCAACCCACACGAGCTCAGGCGTATCCCCCGCCGCATCGGCGTGGTCGCGTCGCCAACGAAGGTCGTCGCGCTGCTGGCGGCGCTACGGGCACGGACGATTACAGAATTGATCATCGATTCCGGGACCGCCCAGGCCCTGATCAACATGGCTCGGATGCGGAAGCCTGCGCGCAGTGCGTCAGCACGGCGATATTAGGTCAGACATTGGCAAGGGAGACCGGGCCCCCAGTAGGCCGCGGGGCCTGACGCTACCCGATCACGGTGAGTGTCACGCTCGCGACGGACCCCTCGTCCAGTCCCTCCGCGGTCCGCACGGCTTTCCTGATAGGAAGGATGAAGCCACCCGCATCCTTGGAAGGGAAAATCGACGTCTTCCACACTGTTGAGCCGATGCTGACGCTCACCTTCACCGAGCCGAACCCGGCGCGCGGCCCGGAGTGGGCATCGTCGATCTGGTCGGTCACGTCGTCGGGGAGGGTGACGAACAGCCACACGCCCTGGTGCACGTCCCAGCGCCACAGCGCCGCGTCGAATACATAGGTACCTGTCACTACTGAGCGGCTCTTCTCGAGCGCCGCATATGGGCGCGCACCGTGCGTCCGTTGCGGGTGTGCGCTGGCACAAGAACCTCATCGCTACGGGTCTCCACCGACATGGCCGATTTACCCGGACCGGGGCCGCTCTTGACGCCGCGACGAGCACGCGCAGCCAAGTCGTTTACGTGCTCATCAAGCACGGGCAGAGTGCGATCGCGCATCTCGTCGGCCACGTCCCCCACCCCCGCAAATGCCTCTCCGAACGCATCGTGCGCGCTGTCTGTCATGTACCGCACCCGGCCGAGGACGTAATCTGTCTCGAGGCCCGCCGCCCTCGCCAACGACGCCCAATGTGCCGTTTCGAGAGCGGAGTAGTGGCGCTCCCCTCCGATAGCCATTGCGAGGGGGTCCTCCTCGAGGCCGTAGGGCAAATCTGAGGCGATGTCATACAGCGGGGCGAGGCGCATCGACTCTCCATTGAGGAACACGGAGTAGTTCTTCGCATGCCCATCGGTGGACGCTGACACAGCCGAGAAGATGAGAGCGTCCACGAAGCCGCGGATATTGAAATCCTCTTCTGAGCGGCTCGTCGACCAGCCTTTGAGCGCATCGAGTATCCCCTCTGCGGTAACGCTCGGCTTCCCCGGCTTGTCGTATTTCGACTTTCCTTGACCGATGGCCTGATGAAGGTCTTCTTGATGGAGCCGCGTCACTCCGCCATCGTTGTCCACCCTGCGGTCATATCGCTCCACCACGATCGCGCTCTGGGACTTAAAATCGACCCAGTCGCTGTTCGCGCAGATAAGACCCAGGCGGCGTGCGGCGTCCAGGGTGATGTGCTCGTCCAAAGACTGCATCCTGATCCCATGCACGCCCGGCTTGAAGATATGGGTCGATGGCTCGGAACCGTGCGCGCTAAACCAGCGTCCACTCTTGCGCCTCAGCGTGAACTTGGGTTGGTAGCCGGCAAGTGACCAGTGCTCGTCACTCTTGGTCCAGGAAGCGAGCTCATCCATCTCCATCTCGGCCAACCGGGCTTCGATGCCGGAATTCGACTCGGGCTCGAGACGTCCCACCCGAGCGATGAGCTCCTCGTCCCCTGGCGCACAGAACTGCACCGCGCCCGCGCAGTCCCGACCGATGGCGTGCAGCAGGTTGAAGGCGTCGGTGCTGTTAAGCTCGTGGTGGCGTGCGATTCCCTGACGGGCCTCGCTTCGCTCGGGCACGAGACCGTCAATCCAGTGGCTGACCCGACCGTGCGAATATCGCTCAGCGGACCGCGGCAATGCCAAGGACAGCGGGGTCGCGTCGAGGGCGCGGGCACCTTCGACGTAGCGCAAAGACAGGTCGCCTCCCCTGCTGCGCGAAATCTCCGCCACACGGGTTCCGGACAGAAAGACACTGAGCGCCCCGCTACCCATCGGCTCGACCATCGGTCTCGATGAAGAGGGATGCCCCTAAGTTGTCCAGCAGTGCGAGCGTCATACCGAGGCGGGCGTTGTCACCGCGGCCCGCTTCGAGGTCGATGAGCCAACGACGAGAGATCCCGGCGCGTTCCGCAAGTTCCGCCTGCGTCAGGCCCCGCTCCGACCGCAGGGCCCTGATGGTCGAGCCGATGCGTGTGGGGGTGCGCGCGCTCGCTCGGGTACCAGCCCCGCGGCTGAGGTCCTCTGCGGAAGTGGTCATATTGTTACTGTATCTGCACATCTAGTACTTGTGCAAGAGCATTCACACGCAATACATGTCACGTATCGTGCACACCGGGGTGTGGTCGAGGCGACTCCTAGGCTCCCGAATTTTGGAAGTCGGACAACGAAGCGAAGATTTCATCGACCTTGTCCGCACCGAGAATCGAGTCGCTTTACGAAGTGAGGGTGATGTCGCCGTCATCGTAGACGCGCCAGAACTCCGCGTTCGCGGCCGCCTCAGCGATACTGAGACCCGACTCGACACCATCCTCGACGGCCTTTTGTTTGAGCCACCGCTGCAGTGGCCTTGCCCCGGTTCGGGGAGGTCGGGGTGCGGTGAGGTGAGTTATCAATTGAGACGAACCTGCAGCGTTCGAAGTCGGAACTAGGGCGCAACGCGATACGTCAATGGCGAGCCGAGCGAAAGCGCGTGTCGGCCAGCTAATTGCTCCGGAGGGGGTTTTTGAAGGGTTTCGCCCCAAATCAAACCCTGATGACGCCTGTCCTCCAGGAAAATACCAGGTGGGCCAGGTGGGGCTTGAACCCACGACCGACGGATTATGAGGCTTTGCGGAAGCGAGTCCGGGAGCGACCAACCTGGCCCAGTTTTCACCAATATATCCGCTCTACCTGCTCAAATGTGCAGAAGTAGGGCGCAGGGCAATCAAGCCGGTCGACGCTGGTCGCGCTCGCGTTAGGCGCGGTCGGAGGGGTTTTTGGAGGGGTTTCGGCGACCGTAACCGGCTACGATTTTGGGGTGCCACGCTTACATGACGCCCAGATAGAACTTCCGGACGCTCTGGTTCGGAACCTTGTCGACTCTCTGTTTCCGCAGTGGTCGGGTCCGGGGCTACGCCGAGTCGAGTCCGACGGCACCATCCACCGCGTCGACCGGCTCGGCGACGACCTCGTGGTGCGATTGCCGTTCATCGACTGGGCAGTCGAGGACGTGGCGCGTGATGCAGCGCGACTCCCAATCCTCGCCGATGCACTGCCGGTGCGCGTGCCCGCTCTCGTCGGGCGCGGCGTCCCCTCTGAGGGAATGCCTTGGCACTGGGGTGTCTACTCGTGGCTCGACGGTCGTCACCCTTCGCCTGGCAGTGACGACGACACACTCATTCCTGGGCTCGTTGCCGCGCTGAAGGCACTGCGCAATATGGCACCCGACGGACCGCCGAGCCCAGCCGCATTTGATGCGGCACTCGACGACGTAGTCACTCGGCCAAAGGTCCAGGTGCTAACCCCCGAGGCGCCTTGGGCACTAGATGTGTGGGATGCCGCAATTGAGGCGGGTGCGCACACTGGTCGTGCCGCATGGGTTCACGGAGACTTGATGCCCGGCAATCTGCTTCTCGATCACGAGGGGCGCTTGGCGTCGATACTGGACTGGGGTGCCGCTGGCATCGCCGACCCCGCCTTGGACCTGCTCTCCGGATGGACGTGCCTTGGGCCAGAAGGGCGGGCGACCTTCCTCGCTCAGATGGAAGCCACCCCGGCACAGATTGCGCTGGCGCGTGGTCTTGCTCTTCGCAAGGTGGCGTGGGGGCTCACCTACTACGAAGCAACTTTGCCCGGTTTTGCCGCAATCTTGCGGCATGTCCTGGCGCAGATCGGTGACGATGCAATGTCTGCATGACTGAGGCCCTGCCGGAATACGGGAGCGGCCGATTACGTCTGCTCCTAGGAGGTCGGGACCCTTCCGCAAGCCGGGGCGGAGCGAGTTCCACGGCGCGGCACCCCGGCTTGCGGCCCGCGCCAAGGCCAAAGAATTGGACGTGGTGTGGCTGTGCGATGAAGGGCTCTCAGCTAAGTCCCTCAACCGCCCTGCACTCCAAGAGGCGTTGGCTCTCCTCAAGCGTGGCGACGCACAAGCGATTGTGGTGTCGAAGCTGGACCGCCTCAGCCGTTCGGTGCAGGATTTCGCCGGGCTGCTCGCCGTCGCCCGCAAGCAGCACTGGGCCGTCAACGCGCTGAACGTTGGAGTGGACACTACGACGCCGGGCGGTGAACTGGTCGCGAACGTTACGGCCGCTGTCGCGCAGTGGGAGCGCCGCACCATCGGCGAGCGAACCTCGGTCGCGTTGAAGGCTGCACAAGAGCGCGGAGTGAAGTTGGGCCGTCCACGCACGATCTCCAAAGATGCCGAGGCGCGGGTGTACGAGATCCGCGCCCTGGGACTGTCCTACAAGCGGATCGCCGCACAACTCAACGCGGAGAACGTCGCCACGGCCCACTGTGGAGCCTGGCACGCCTCCACGGTTTCCCGTCTGCTGAACCGCGACGAGGCGGTGGCGTAATGGCGAACGTTCGCGAAGTGCCCCGCTCAGGCGGAAAGGCCTACGAGGTTCGGTGGCGTGCAGAGGGCAAGTTCCGCCAACGCACCTTCACCGTGAAGCGCGACGCCGAGCGATTCGCGCTGAAAGTGGAGAACCAGATCGCAGAGGGAACCACAACGTCGCCTCTCGTGCGCCGTGTGCTGACTGTTTCGCAGGTTGTCGAGGAGTCGCTAGAAGGGTCACTACCTGGGCTATAGGAGCGCACGCACCGCTCCTATGCGTCGAGCTACAGCAACCGCGTCCTGCCCACGTTCGGGCGGCGCAAAGTCACCGAGGTCTCGCGAGCAGAAGTGCAAGCTTGGATTGGCGCGATGAACGGCGAAGGTCTCGCGCTCTCGACTGTGCACCACTGCTATGTCGCTCTGAAGAAGGCGTTCCGCTACGCGCAAGGTGACCGGCTGATCGCCTACAACCCTTGCGACTCGATCCGGCTCCCCAAGAACACCGACGCCCACGCGTTCGCCCCCGTGTTCTTGACCGCTGCCCAGGTCGAAGCCGTGAGCGCCCACCTCGACGCGACCGCCGAGCCTTACGGGTTGCTGGTGAGGTTCGCGGCCTACACCGGGCTGCGCGCCGCCGAACTGACCGACCTGCGAATCCGCGACCTAAACCTCAGGGCCGGGCACGCCGAGGTTCGCCAGACCCTCCAACGCATCCAAGGCGAATGGCAAGTCGGCACTCCGAAATCGCGCCGCTCAACGCGGGAGGTGCCGCTGGTGAATCGTGCTCTGACCGCTACGCTCCGCGAATACCTGTTCGCTCACCCCAACCGCGCGAACCCGGACGCGCTGCTGTGGCCCGGTCGGATGCCCGGCACTCACGTCGTGGACTTCGCGAGGGTGTTCGACGTGTCTTCTTTCCGCCGCAATTATCTCCGCCCAGCGCTCGCGAGCGCTGACCTCCCGATGATGCGCTTGCACGACCTCCGGCACACGTCCGCGAGTTTGATGCTCGCCGTGGGGTTCTTGCCTTACGAGGTCAGCCGTTGGCTCGGACACGCGAGCCTCGCCACGACGGACTCCATCTACGCCCACATGTACCCCAGCGACTACGCCAGCCACGTAGACCGCTTCGAGGCGTTTGTTGCCGAAGGCCAACCTCACTAGCTGCGTGCACCCGCGTCGTCTAGCCGCCTGAGCAGAACCGACGCTAGCGCCAAATGATCCAAGCACAGGTCAGGATTGTCGATTAGTTCGGTGTCATGGCCTCGTGGATTTCGGATCGCCGACTGGGCTCCAGCAAACACATGCCGGTAGCCACGTTGCTCGTCGATATCGGAATCGGCGAGGAGGTTGTTGAGGGCGATCTTAGGCTTCGCTTCATCGAACGCTGTCATCATGAGCCGAAATCCAGTTTGACCACGTATCGAAGCGATGCGTTTTACTTCAGTCTCGATGTATTTGTAGGCTAGAAAGGTCGATTCTGGGTAGTAGCCATCATCGAATAACGCTCGTACGCGTTTGGGCAGATCGGGATGTATGTTCCGGCTCTCGAACGGGTGTGTCTCAGTTGAATCCGCGACGATAACCATCGGTGGAGGGCCTGGCACTCCACGAACAAGGCGTTCGAATAGTGTGAACCTATCCACGGTCGATCAAGTGCTTGCGAATACTTGCAAACATTGCGTCGTACTCTGCGGGAGTCGCACCTGCCGGGACGTTAATCTCGATCCGCACTGTCATGTCGAGTTGGTTCTTGCCCCCACCCGTCCCTCCGGAACTCTTTTGGGATTCTGCACCCGTGGCTGGCGACTTCCCCTGGGTGCCCTTGCTGGATTTCGTGGCGTTACTAGGACCCCGAGTAGAGGTCGGCTTCGCAGGAGTGACAACTGTCAACGGAAGTTCACCGTGGCCAGCCAGCGCTGCGAGAGTCTGGAACGTCGAAGCCTGTCGTCCACCTACAACGTCGGAGGTTTTGTCGGTTACGCGGAACCAAGTCGCTATTTCTGCGCGGTCATTATTCCAAGCGTCTTCACCGAAGTCTGCGAAGAGAGACTCGTATGCTGCCCTGATTGCGTCTTCGAGGCCCGAGTTAAACGCGGCGTCCCCACCAAAAAAGAACCCTGCAGCGTCGTCGGCCTTCTTTCCATCACCATCGATGAGGCCAAGGAACCGAAAGGTGTTGATGACGTAAGACTCATTGCTTGGGGCGATGCCAAACTTCTGAAGCGTGGCAGCGTCCATGGTTGCGGGGAAGGACTTACGAAATTGTGCGAAGGCTTTCGTGAGCGCCGATTGTGCATTGACGTAAGGATATTCGACTGCCATAGCCACTCCGCTGTGTCTGATGCCCGTCCTGGTCGGACCGGTTCACTACCAGGGATATTGGATTCAGCATGAGGGCGCAAGGCGCCGCGCCGTCGGAGCGGCAATCTCCTGGCGAACTCGCCGCTCGGAGGGGTTTCACTCCGAACCACACCGTTGTAACGCCAGTTACTTAGGGATCTACCAGGTGGGCCAGGTGGGGCTTGAACCCACGACCGACGGATTATGAGTCCGCTGCTCTAACCAGCTGAGCTACTGGCCCTCTCTCGCCAACAACGGCGAGCGGTAGGTAGTCTATCGGCGTGTGGCGCGTGCACCTTCCGGTGTTCGTGAAGCGCCGCCAAGTCATGTAAAGTTTGTGACTGCACAATCCCTCTTAGCTCAATTGGCAGAGCAGCCGACTGTTAATCGGCAGGTTATTGGTTCGAGTCCAATAGAGGGAGCGCCTTGCCCCGGCCCGCTACCGCATCAGGTACCGGCGTCGGGGCTTCCTCGTCTCCGTCTCAAGGTGGCAGCCAAGCGTCACCGATACTCGGTCTAGACTCGGGAAATGACCGCGGCCACTCCGATTTCAGACGCTCCGCAGACCGGTTCGCCAACCGAGTCGTCTACGCCCTACCTGGTCTGGGCCTCAGTGGCCGCAGGGGTTGCGATGGCGGTCGTGTGGCTCGTCTGGGGCGCGAAGGACACGTATCAGACGACGGCCTTCGCCCCACTGGTTTCTTACATGTTCGCTCTTGTCGTCTCTCTGGTGAAGCGAGACAGTCTGGCCACTCGGCAGTTGGCAATAATTCTCATGGCCTCATTTGTACTGATGTTGTTCGGTGCGGTCGTGGTGCTACCGCTCCCGTGGGCGGTGGTGACCTTCGCATTCCTTTTCGCTGCGGCTGTCGCACGGAACCTGGCCCTGTTAATCCTCGGGCTGGCATCGAGCGTAGGGGTACTTCTAAATGCATGGCCGTCGGCGTACGCCGATGCGGGACCTGGCCTGAGCATGAGCGCCTTGAGCCCCGCACTAGGCGCAGCGGCCATTCTCGTTGCGAGCCGCGTGCTCGCACGCGGCTGACCGCCCTCTGCCACTTGGTGCGGCTGGCGACGGGGGTTAGTCCTCGCGTAAGTTGCGACGCTGCTGTTCCAAGCGGATCACATCCGCGAAGGCCTCGGTCGCAGCCTCGGTTCCCTGCCCCGCGCGCTGCATGCGGCCGCGTAGCTCCGCGATCTGCCGAGTGACACTCAGGTCCGCCACTCTGGCCAGGACCGACCGGACGTAGCGGTGCGCCTCCTCCGGCTTGTCGTGGGGCAGCGGCGCAACCGCAATCTCGGAGACCGTTGGCGCGAGCGTCGGCCCCACTTGCTCGGCTACCATCGCCACCCACTCGCTCGTTGCCTGCGGGCCGCCCGCGGCGAGCACCCCATCAAATACCGCGCGATACTGCGGCACGGTAAACGCGTCCGACGTCAGCCCGTCAAAAATCTGGCGAACATCCGGGTTGGCGACGATTGCATCCGGAAATTGCAAGATCACGCCGAGCGCAACCGCCTCTGATCGCACCACCGGGTCGCGCGGGTTGGGTCGCTCGTAGCCCTCATGCGCGCCGTACGCCCCCTGCGCAGACGCGTGGTCCGCGTAGGGATCGCCGCCCTCGCCGTGCTCGTCTGGCGGCACCTCGTCGCGCGGGTACTCCCCCGGCCCGCTGGGTCCATTGCGAGCGGCCGATGCCCCAGGCCCCTGGCGTTGCCGCGGCCCCTGACTGCGTGCTTGACCCTGCGGCTGGCCTCCGCGGTGCGCACCTGTCTGGGGCCCCTGAGGGCGCGGGGCAGACCTCGCCCGGCCCGCATCGGTCACGGCCTTACGGATCACTACCTCGTCCATCCCCAGCCAGCCGGCCAGGCGGCGCGCATACTCCGGCTGAATGGCGCGGTCGCGAATGCCTGCGACCACGGGTGCCGCGGCCCTCAGCGCGGCCACGCGACCCTCGGGGGTCTCCAGGTTGTTGGCCCCGAGCGCGGTCTTGATGACGAACTCGAATAGCGGCACGCGCGACTCCATGAGGGCCCGAACCGCCTCGTCGCCGCGCTGCTGGCGAATGTCGCACGGGTCCAGGCCGTCTGGATCCACGGCTACGAACGTCTGCGCGAGGAACTGCTGGTCCAGCGAGAAGGACTTAAGCGCGGCGTTCTGGCCCGCCTCGTCGCCGTCGAACGTGAAGATCACCTTCGCGTTGGAGGCCCCCACCTTGAGCTGCGCGCCGCCCACGTCGCCCATGAGCCGGCGCACGATCTTGACGTGGTCCTCGCCAAAAGCCGTGCCGCACGTCGCGACCGCGTTCATGATGCCCGCCAGGTGGCACGCCATGACGTCGGTGTAACCCTCGACTACTACTACGGCGCGCTCCGACCGGATCGCGCCCTTGGCCAAATCCAACCCGTACAGGACGTTGCTCTTCTTATAGAGCGCGGTCTCCGGAGTGTTCAGATACTTAGGGCCCTGGTCGTCCTCATAGAGCTTGCGAGCACCAAACCCGATGGGCTCCCCCGTCACGTCCCGGATGGGCCACACCAGGCGGCCGCGGAAGCGATCATAGATACCGCGCTGGCCCTCAGACACCAAGCCCGATGCGCGCAACTCCGGCTCGGTGAAGCCGTTGGAGCGCAGGTGATCGAGCAGCGCCGACCACCCCTGTGGCGCGTAGCCCACGCCGAACGTCGCGGCGGCCTCCTGGCCAAACCCGCGGCCCAGCAGGAAGTCTCGCGCGGCCTTGGCGTCGGGCGTGCCCAACTGCGTCACGAAGAATTCGGCCGCCACCCGATGCGCGTCGAGGAGTCGCTTGCGAAGGCCCGGCGTGCCTTCCTTACGGGGGCCGCTACCGGACTCGTAGCGCAGCGTCACGTTGGAGCGCTCCGCCAGGTACTCGACGGCCTCCGCGAACGGCAACCCGTCCATGCGCATCACGAACTCGATGACATCGCCGCCCTCGCCACACCCGAAGCAGTGCCAGCGTCCCGCTCCAGGTCGCACGTGAAAGGACGGGCTACGCTCGTCGTGGAACGGGCACAGCCCCTTGAGGGAGCCCACTCCGGCCGACTTCAGCATGACGTGCTGGCCGATGATGTCCTCAATGGGCGCGCGCTCACGAACGGTCGCGATGTCGTCCCTATTGATAGTCCCAGCCACGTGCCTACTCTAGTTGTGCGGATCTTTGCGGACGCACCTGAGGCGACCACGGCATCGGCCGCCAGTACTCCCCGGCTAGCGCTACTCGCTCAGCGAAATTTCGCTCGCCTGTGGACCATGCGCGCCTGGGTAGGCTAGGGGCATCATCACCGAAAGGACATCACAGTGAGAGTCGATGCATTCTTGGCGGACTCCGCCGAGGTAGTCCAGGGCAAGATTTACACGCTTGGCGCCGGATGGAACACCATCTACGTGCGCCAGTTCCCCGCCGCCCACCGTCGCCTATCGGTCGCATCGACCGTGCACGTGCCGTTCACCGCGACCAACGCGAGCCACAACTTTGAACTCAAGTTGCTCACCGAGGACGGCAAAGAGTACCCGATCGGCATGCGTCAGAACGCCGAGGGCCAGCCCGAACCCGTTCGCGCCATGGGTGGCGAGTTCACTCTGGGCCGTCCCCCGCACCTGGTTGACGGCGACGAGCAGGTCGCTTGCTTCGCGTTCACCGTGGATGGCATGCGCTTCCAGTCGCCGGGCATGTTCACCTGGGTCGTCTCGGTCGACGGCGAAGAAGCCACTCGCCTGCCGATGCGCGTGCAGCAAGCCGCCAGCTAACTCCGCATGGCTGCATTCGAGGGGTTCGTCTATCCCCTTGTGCTGGGATTTAGCGTCGTCCTAGCGCTCGCGGGTCTGGTGACACTGGTGTGGGTGCGATCGCATCGCGCTCTCAAGTGGGTGGTGACCGCCGCGTATGTCGTGACGCTCATTGAGGTGCTCGCGATCGCCAACGTCCTCCTGGGTGGCGGCGTGCCAATAGTCATCACGCTGGGCTACGTGCTCGCGGCCATCGCGCTCGTGCCGCTGCTCGGAATTGGTCGCCTGGGTGAGCCAGACGCCGCGGCCGTAGACCCCGACCCCAACCGCCCCGTCCTCGCGCCCGACCAAATAGCGCGGGTCGACGGCGTAGTGGCTATCATCGTCGCCATCGCGATGGCAGTGGTGGCTTGGCGCCTCGACACCATATTCCAAGGAGTGAGTTAACGATGAGGGCAGGGCAGTAGTGAATCCGGTTCTACGTATTGCGCTGGTGGTTGTGTACGCCATCCTGGGCTTGGCCGCCGCGGGACGTTCGGTAGTACAGATCACCACGAAGTTCTCTGAGGCGCCGCTGGCGTACTCAATCTCGCTGCTGTCAGCGGTGCTCTATGCGGTCATCGCCGTGGCGATTTGGCGCGGGTCTTTCAAGTTGGCGCTCTGGGGCACCGCGATCGAACTAGTAGGGGTACTGGTGGTCGGCACGCTCGGCATTATCGAGTCCAGCTGGTGGCCCGATGAAACGGTGTGGACGGGTTACGGATCCGCCTATGGCTGGGTCCCAATCCTGCTTCCGCTAGTGGCTTTGGTTTCGCTCGTCCGCAGCAGGCGCCGGGACGCAGGGGGATCGCCGGACCAAACCGCGGCATCGGCCAACTACCAGATTTAGCGGCAGTAGCGGTGGTGCCAGTCGTACGCCGACTTGTCGGTGAGCGATGCCACCTGGTCAACCGTGACGCGTAACCTCGCAGCATCGTCCGCCGCATCGTTGTACGACGCGGCGAAGTGCGGCTCAAGCGCATCGGCGCCACGCCTTGCCAACTCCGTGACGAGCGCAACCAACCGTTCCCGCTGCTGGCGGTGCGCCGGCTTCTTCTCGCGCGGGGCCATCAAAAAGTGCACCGCAATGCCTTTGAGGATCAGGATCTCGTTGGCGACGTCGGAGGGAATCACAAGCCGCGCATGGTGCCGCGTCAGGGGCCCGTCGCCGTACTCTCCGCGCGTCGCGTCGGTCACCGTGCCAGCGAGGCGGCCGATGAGCTGGCTGGTCATGTCCTTGAGCGCAGCTAGGGAACGATGCGAGCCGTCGTAGTCATCCATCCACCAGTCCTGCGCGCGGAGGCGGTCGAGCGCGGCGGCCAGCTCCGCCTCGTCTCCCCGGCCGTACCATTTGCGCACGTGGGCCGCGACCTCGCGCGCCTGGCCTGGGTCGCGCAGCACGCTGAGCGACACGGCGTTGTGCACCACCGAGTCCTCAACGTCGTGCACGGAATAAGAGATGTCGTCGGCGAGGTCCATGACCTGCGCCTCGAAGCTGGTGTGGCGCTCGGGGGCATCGCCGCGTAACCAATCGAACACCGGGCGGTCGTCCTCGTACACCCCAAATTTCCGTGTAGGGCTGCCGTCGGGGCGCGTGGGCGTCGCGTTCTCGCGCCACGGATACTTGACCGACGCGTCCAGCGCTGCGCGGGTGAGGTTCAGGCCCACGCTCTCCCCCGTGACCGGGTGGACGGACTTGGGCTCCAGGCGCGTCAAGATGCGCAGGGTCTGGGCGTTGCCCTCAAACCCCCCAATGTCCTTGGCAACCTCGTCGAGCGCGCGCTCGCCATTATGGCCAAACGGCGGGTGGCCCAGGTCGTGCGCGAGGCACGCGGTGTCGACAACGTCGGGGTCGCAGCCCAGGGACTTTCCCAGCTCGCGGCCCACCTGCGCGACCTCGAGGGTGTGCGTGAGGCGGGTGCGCACGAAGTCTCCTGAACCCGCGCCCAAAACCTGCGTCTTTGCACCCAGCCTCCTCAGTGCAGAGGAGTGAACGATGCGGGCACGGTCACGCTCGAACGGCGAGCGAGCGGCGCTCTTG
>Ga0314772_1000925_pt1 | contig 14124 bp, 12 predicted proteins | sample MetaGCBIW2018_FD_204520 | JGI IMG/M metagenome (GOLD analysis project Ga0314772, IMG submission 204520) | Cryopeg brine microbial communities from Beaufort Sea near Barrow, Alaska, United States - CBIW 2018 | ecosystem: Environmental > Aquatic > Marine > Coastal | place: USA: Alaska | collected... | reverse complement strand
CTTGAACCCGCACTGTGCCGATTTTAAGTCGGCTGCCTCTGCCTATTGGGCTACGGGGGCGCGGCGACGAGCGACCTTTCGGGCCGCGCGGCACCGGCAGTGCTCAAGGTGAAGCGTACTGGTGCGCCGGGCTCACGCGCGAGCGGCTACCGAGAATGCGATGCCGTCCAGGATGTCGTGCTCACTGGTGACCGTGGTGTCGAGGGTTCCGCCAGCTGCCTCCACCTGCGCGCGTACGCGCTTCATGACCGTGCTCCACACCAGCGCGCCCGCACCAATGACGTCCACGCGGCCCGAGTGCATGAACGGCATCGCCGCACGCTCTGCTCGGGTCGCGTGCAGCAACACCTCGCACGACGCCAGTGCATCGTCGATTGTTACCTCGGCGCCGTTGATCGCGTCACTGTCGTAGTGATCGAGCCCGAGCACGTGGGCGGTCACGGTAGTGACCGTGCCGGCGAGACCCACGAGCGAGCGGGTCTGAGCGACGGGCACGTCTTGAATCGCGGCATCGAAGGCGGCGTTGACGTCCGCGATGGCAGCTGTGATTTGGGCTTCCGTGGGCGGATCGCTCAGCAGGTGGCGTTCGGTCATCCGCACGCAACCCACGTCCATCGAGTACTCGCCGGCTGGAGAGTGTTCGCCGATGACCATCTCCGTGGAGCCGCCGCCCAGGTCCACCACTAGGTAGGGCGCGGGGCGTGCGTCGTCGATCACACTGACGGCGCCCCTGAAGCTTAGGGCTGCCTCCTCCCCGCCACTGATGACCTCGGGCGCCACGCCCAGGCGGGTGCGCACACCCTCGATGAACTCCTCGCGATTGCGAGCATCACGCGTTGCCGACGTGGCGACAAAGCGGATCGCGGTTACTTCGTGTTCGCGGCACGCGACCGCGTACTCGTCGACGGCAGCAAAGGTCCGGGTCAGCGCTTCCGCGGCAAACTCGCCCGTCTTGTCCACGCCCTGCCCCAGGCGCACCACCGTCATGGTGCGAACCACATCAGTCAGCGAGGAGCCATCAGCGCTCACGTCCGCGATCAACAGGCGGATCGAGTTGGTCCCACAGTCCACAGCGGCAACTCGAGTCATGGCTTTCCTCCATCAAAATCGGCTACTGCATCGGCATCGACATCGACATCGGCAACAATCACGCCACACGTGCAGCGATCGGGACGCCACTGGTGTGCGATCAAAGTCAGCGCCTCGTCACCCAGCGGGTTCACGCCGAGCCCGGAAGCGAGGGAGTGCCCCACAAGCACGTGCAGACATTTGACGCGGTCGGGCATGCCGCCCGCGGAGATTCCGTGAATCTCCTCGACATCGCCCAGCGCATAACGCTCAGCGAGGTAACTCTCGTGCGCGGCGCGGTACGCGCCGGCCAGGTCGCCGTCCACGCCCAAGCGCTCCTGCATCGTCTTCATAACACCGTTTGCCTCAAGGGTAGAGACCGCGCTCACCGCATCGGGATGCGTCAAGTAGTACTGCGTGGGGAACGGCGTGCCATCGGGGAGTCGCGGCGCGGTGTGGACCACGGTCGGATTCCCACACACGCAACGGGCGGCGATGGCCACCACTCCCCTGGGTGGACGGCCCAGTTGCACGCGCAGCACCAAAATGTCGGCTGCGGAGACGGGAGTGTCGTTCACTCGGAGAAGTCTACGTTCGTGTCAGCCGGGTCAACGGCGGCGGGGTCCACATTCTGAGTCACCTGCGGTTGCGGCTCCACCGCGGGGATCGCGGCTCCCGGGGGTGCCTCGGGGTTGACGTCCGCGTTGGTGCCGTCGCCCGCCACCAAAATCGAACCCCACAGAGTGGCATACCAGGTATTTCCCACGATATCGCCCGCGGCATCCACCGTGGCACTTTTATCGGCATCGGCCGTCTTTACGGTCTCCGGGTCCACCACCCTGTACGGCGTCTCGCCGGGAAACACATACGCAAGCCGTTCACGCGCCTGCGCGACCAAAAATGCCGGATCCTGCCAGCGATCTACCTCGCCGCGCAGGTCCTTCACCTCAGTGCGCGCGCTCGCCGCGTCGGTCCGCAGCTCCTGCAACGCCTGCTGCTGTTCAAAGTAGACCCTGAGCGAAGGCATGATGAGCGCGATAGCCAGCATCACGACGCCGGCCAACACCGCCGTGCGCCACGACAACATGGCCGTCCACGAGCCGCGCGCCTTGGCCGGCAACAGCCGAGGCTTTGCCTGCGGCGTCGCACGCCCGGGGCCGCTGGGCCCTCCCGGGCGGGCCTGCGACTTGCGGGCGCCGCTGGTGCGGATACTGCCCGCGGTCGGGGCGGTCGCTCGTCGCGCACCTGGGCGCTGCCCCGCGCTCGCACCCGGGCGTACCGAGGTCCGCGCAGACGGCTGCGCAGACGAACGCGGCGCGCCGGGACGGCTGGGGGCAGACATGCCCCTATTGTCCCGGCGCGCCGCGCCAGTTAACTGCTGCGTGGCAGCGAGTCGCGTGATTTAGTTGTGAGCCCGCGGACGCTTAGATGTCATACGAACGGGGGAAAGCGGACTTGCCGGCGTAAACCGCAGCGTCGTCCAGCTCCTCCTCGATACGCATCAGCTGGTTGTACTTTGCGATGCGCTCGCCGCGTGCCGGGGCACCAGTCTTGATCTGACCCGAGTTGTAGGCCACCGCGAGGTCCGCGATGGTGACGTCCTCGGTCTCGCCCGAACGGTGCGACACCATGCAGGTGAAGCCCGCGCGCTGCGCCATGGTCACGGCGTCGGAGGTCTCCGACAGCGTGCCGATCTGGTTCAACTTGACCAGCAACGAGTTGGCAGCCTTCTCCTTGATACCGCGGGCCAGGCGCACGGGGTTGGTGACGAACAGGTCGTCACCCACGATCTGCACCTTGTGGCCGACGCGGGCGGTGAGGTCGGTCCAGCCGGCCCAGTCGTCCTCGTCCAACGGGTCCTCGATGGACACGAGCGGGTAGTCCGCAACCAAGCCCTCGTAGAACTCGATCATCTCGGCGGGGGTCTTCTGCCCGCCCTCCCAGTTGTAGTGGCCTTCGGAATAGAACTCGGAGGCGGCTACGTCGAGCGCGAGCGCGACATCTTCACCCGGCTTGAAGCCGGCCTTCTCGATGGCGACCAGGATCAGGTCCAGCGCCTCACGGTTGGATTCGAGGTTGGGCGCGAAGCCACCCTCATCGCCCAATCCGGTGGCCAGGCCACGCTCCTGGAGCACGGACTTAAGTGCGTGGTAGACCTCAGCGCCCATGCGGATGGCCTCGCGGAACGACGATGCGCCCACGGGAGCGATCATGAACTCCTGGATGTCGACGTTCGAGTCGGCGTGCGAGCCACCGTTCAGGATGTTCATCATGGGAACGGGCAGCACGTGCGCGTTCGGTCCGCCAACGTAGCGGAACATCGGCAGGTCCGCGCTCTCGGCTGCGGCCTTGGCGACGGCGAGGGAGACGCCGAGGATCGCGTTCGCGCCCAGCTTGCCCTTGTTGTCCGTGCCGTCCAGGTCGATCATGGTCTGATCGATCAGGCGCTGCTCAGATGCGTCGAGGCCGATGACCTCGGGTGCGATGTCGTCGATGACGGCCGCGACGGCCTGCTCGACACCCTTACCCAGGTAGCGGTCGCCACCGTCGCGGCGCTCGACTGCCTCGAACGCTCCGGTTGATGCGCCTGAGGGGACTGCAGCACGAGCGAACGTACCGTCGTCGAGTGCGACCTCTACCTCTACAGTGGGATTTCCGCGCGAGTCAAGAATCTCGCGGGCTCCAACGGCCTCAATGCTGGCCATGATGCTCCTTAGATATTTTGCGGGTTGATTTCCCTTGCGATTCTATCGGCGCGAGCTGACGGGCGCGCACCGACCAAAGTCCCGGGCTAGACGGGCAGTGTGAACCTCGCGTGGCCGATGCCTCAGTGGACGCGACTGAGATTCCCCGCCGGTGCGCCGTGCGCACCTTGTGGTAGTCGTGCGTACCCACCACAGCCACACCGGTAGCGTCGGTCTGTCGCCCAGAACGGCTCGCTGCCTATTCGTACTCGGTTAGATCGGAATTACCCCTAGCGGCAACGTGGCGACTCAGATCGTGCGCAAAGTCACTCCGCTTTTAGGAGGGGTAACCCGCGAAACGATACTGCAGAGAAATCGGCGTTAGGAACTTTCGCGCGTCACGATACCGGCATCGGCCCGTCGAATTGCAGGCTCGACGGCCCCAACGAGTGGCGTAACTCTGGCAGACCGAGCATGGCCGTTCATGGTGGACAGCCGCGCACAGTTGTCTGGCGATGTGCGCGTTGTGCCGATTCGGCCCTACCGCCAGTGGGGCAACCGTGGGTTGCCGACTATGCGGGTGTGGATCCCTATGGAAGCTGACGCGGACTCCGGGGTTTAGAAAGGCGCTGGACCGTGCACCGCGGAGGCTTCCTGCTTAACGGCATCACCATCGCCCCGTGGAGCCCAGATACTGACGATTGCGTGGAACGAGACCCTCCGCCATTGGGAGTCGACTCCGTGTTTACACCGCTGATCTAGCGATGAAGATTCGCCAGCAACGACTTTGTGGCTCCTACAGAACTACCGCCCGAGTGCCGGCGTGGAGCGTGATCACAGTCATGACATTGCGAAACCCGAAGGGAAAGCCGATTCGCTTTGCCACTCGACGAGAAACGAGCTAGTTTGTTCCGTGTAGCGGATCGTTGTTCCATATTTCATGACGAGCAATGGCCCACCGACAAGAGCCACCTAGGCGACGAATACCAGAACCGGACCACACCGCAGCAACACACCGAGCGTGAAGGAGGGCCGACATGAGGTCCGCAACAGTCCCCTCCCCAACCCGCGTGACCACCCCCGCAAACGCGAGCGTGAAGACGCTGTTGGTCCTCGAGGCCGTGCTCACTCACGACCGCTTCACCGACATAGTCGCAGCTACAGGTCTGGCCAAGGCGACGGTGCACCGCATCCTCCAGACCCTCGTGGACCGCCAGTTCGTCGCGGTGTCCACGTCCGGTGACTACCTCCCCGGGTCCAAGGTCCTCTCACTCGCGGGGCAAGCCCTCCAGCGAATCGACATCTCCACCATTGCGCAGCCGTACGTCGACGCCCTGGTGGCTCGCGTGCACTGCACGGTACACGTCGGCGTGACCAACGGCGACGAGATCATCTACCTGATCCGCTCCGACTCCGACAAGCCCTACCGGATGCCATCCCGGGTAGGGGCCACCATCCCGCTACACGCGACAGCCATGGGCAAGGCGGTCCTCGCCACGTACTCGGACGATGCCCTGGACCGGTTCGCCGCCCGCGCCGGCCTGCCCGTGTGGACCAAACACACCATCACCAACCTCGAGGCGCTGCGCGCCGAGGTTCGCCAAGTGGCTGAGCTCGGCTACGCCAGGGACCGCGAGGAAAACGTGCTGGGCATCGGCTGCGTGGCCGCACCTATCCGCGACCACACCGGCAACGTCAACTACGGCTTAAGCATCTCCACCATCATGCTCGACCACACTCCTGAACAGATCGACGCTATGGCAGACGACGCAATCCAGACCGCCAACCAGATCTCCCGCGCCCTGGGCTGGAAGCCCTAGCGCACCGCCAACTACCCCTGGAAGCCACCCCCGAATCGACACCATTGATTTCTACATCCTGAGAAGAGGCCAGCTGTGAAGATCGTCATCACCGAGTGTGACCACGACGCGTTCGACGTCGAGCACGCCGTCACCGACCCCTCCGGAATCGACCTCACACTCTGTCAGTCGCGCGACGCCGCCGGAGCAGAGGGGATCCTGGTGCAGTACGCGCACATTACCGCCGAGGTGATGGACGGCCTGCCGGACCTAAAGGCCATAGGCCGGTACGGCGTGGGCGTGGACTCCGTCGATGTGGCGGCCGCGACCGTGCGCGGAATCGCCGTGTGCAACGTGCCCGACTACGGCACCGAGTCCGTCTCCGACCACGCGATCGCCATGGCACTGTCCACCGCCCGCGGGATCCCGCGCCTGGACCGTGGCGTGCGCGCCGGGTCCTTCGACCTGGTCGCTGTGCGCCCACTGTTCCAGACCCGCGACCGGGTGTTCGGCGTGATCGGGCTGGGTTTGATCGGCACGGCCACCGCACGCAAGGCCTCCGGCCTGGGCTACGAAGTGATCGGCTACGACTTCGCCGCCGACCCCGCCGCCGAGACGTATCACGGCGTGCGATCCGTGAGCCTCGACCAACTGCTCGAGCGCTCCCAGGTGGTCTCCCTGCACACCCCGCTGGACGAGAGCACGCGCGGGATGATCGGTGCCGACGAATTTGCGAAGATGCGCTCGGACGCGATCCTGGTCAACACCAGCCGCGGCGGCGTCGCCGACACCGACGCCCTGGTCGAGGCCCTGCGCTCCGGTCAGATTCAAGGCGCGGCGATCGACGTGCACGAGGAGGAGCCGGTGCCCGTGGGCCACCCGCTGACGGAGTTCGACTCCGTGGTGCTCACTCCCCATTTAGCCTGGTACTCGGAGGAGTCCTACGCCGAGCTCAAGCGCCGCACGGCGGAGAACGTCGTGGAGGTCTGCGCCGGTCGCGCCCCGCGCAACATCGTCAACCCGGAGGTCCTCGGGGCGCCCGGCCGCAATGAGGCGTGCGCGACGATGTACGTGGGAACGGGAGCCTGACATGACTGACAATTCCACCCCGAGCGAGATGACCGCGGCCGTCTGGACAGGGCCCGATGCAGTGAAGACCCGGCAGGTCCCGATGCCCGAGATCCCCGAGGGTTGGGCGCTGTTGCGCATCGCCTACAACGGCATCTGCGGCACCGACCTGGCGATCATGCACGGCAAGCATCCCCGCGCCCAGGCGCCGCTGATCATGGGGCACGAGATGTCCGGCTGGGTCGAGCAGGCCGGAGCCTCGGGCCCCGCCGCGGGCGCCCTCGTCGTCGTCGAGCCGCTGGTGTCCTGCGGCGACTGCAAGTCCTGCCGCGACGGCTTCGCCCACGTGTGCCGCAACCTCGGCCTGTACGGCATCGACACCCCCGGCGGGATGGCCGAATACGTCGCCCTCCCGCCTGAGGTGCTGCACGAGGTGCCCGATGGCGTGGACCCGTTGACGGCCTCTCTCGCCGAGCCGCTCGCCGTCGCCGTGCACGCCGTGGAACTGTCCAGGATGGAGCGCGGCGACACCGTGGCCGTGTTCGGCGCGGGCCCCATCGGCATCCTCACGGCACTAGTCGCACGCCACGAGGGCGCCAGCCGAGTGGTCATCACCGAGCCGAGCGACTGGCGCCGGTCGGTCGCCGAAGGGATGGGCTTCAACGTGGTGCCCGAAGGATCGACCATGCTCGAAACGCTCGCCACGCTGACCGAAGGCGAGGGCGCGGACACGACGTTCGACACCGCCGCCCACCCGCGCGTGGCCGCCCAACTCACCGACGTCACCCGCGTGCTGGGGCGCATCGTCGTGGTCGGGGTCTACAAGACCCCCGCACCCATCAACCTGCGCGACGTGTGCTTCAAAGAGCAGACCATGGCCGGAGTGCGCGTCTACACCACGGCCAATTTCACGCGCGCGATCGAGCTGATCGCATCGGGCGAACTGGGCCTTGAAAACTTCCCCACCAAGACATTCGGACTCGACCAGGTGGGCGCCGCGTTCCACGCCGCGAGCTCCGGCCAAGACTGCCTCAAGGCACTGGTCACTCCCCTGACTGGAAAGGCCGACGCATGAGCAACCCGTCCGAACAGAGCCCCTCGGAACTGAACCCGTTCCACCTGGCCGGACGCACAGCGCTGGTCACAGGCGGCGGGCGCGGCCTAGGCGCCGGCATCACGCGCGCCATGCTCGACGCGGGTGCGGACGTGATCGTCTACGGTCGCAGCGACCTGCCCATGGAGCTGGTCGCCTACGCGGCCGAGCGGGGCCGGGCAATCGACCTGTACTCCATTGATTTGAGCGACGCCGATGCGATCGCTTCAGTTTCCGCCCGGGTGCTCGCCGAGCGGCGGGTGGACATCCTGGTGAATAACGCCGGTACACAGGAACGCCACCCCGCGGTCGACTTCCCGCTCGCCGACTTTGACCGGGTGATGAACGTCAACCTGCGCTCGGTCTTCCAGCTGTGCCAGATTTTTGGGGCGCCGATGCTGGGGCGGGGCGACGGCAAGATCGTCAACATGGCGTCGCTACTTTCGTTCCAGGGCGGGGTGACCGTGCCGGCCTACGCCGCGAGCAAGGGCGCGGTTGCCCAGCTCACCAAGTCGCTGTGTAACGAGTGGTCTTCCAAGGGCGTCAACGTCAACGCCGTGGCGCCCGGGTACATGGCCACCGAGATGAACGAAGCGTTGCTCGCGGACCCGGTGCGCATGGAGCAGCTCTCGGTACGCATTCCGGCCAGCCGCTGGGGCCAGCCCGAGGACATCGGCAACGTGGTGGTGTTCCTGGCCTCCCCAGCATCGGCGTATATCCATGGCCAAATCCTGGCCGTCGACGGCGGCTGGCTCGCGCGATGACGTTTCCGCCTGATATCCACGCCAACCTAGGAGCCCGACCATGAACACACTCGCTCAGCTCAGCGCAGCAACGCTCGTTCCCGTAGTGGTCCTCGACGACCCAGCCGATGCCGACCCCCTGGCCGCCGCCCTCGTCGCCGGTGGCCTGCCCGTCGCCGAGGTGACGTTTCGCACCGACGCCGCCGAGGAGTCGATCCGTGCGATGAGCGCCCGCGGGGACATGCTCGTGGGCGCGGGGACGGTGCTGACCCCCGCGCAGGTGGACCTCGCCGTCGCGGCGGGCGCCAGCTACATCGTCTCCCCCGGGCTGAGCCGGGCCGTGGTGGAACGATGCCACGAGCACGGCGTGCTCGCGCTGCCGGGCGCAGTCACGGCCACCGAGGTGCAGGCCGCGCTCGAGTTGGGTCTCACGACGGTGAAGTTCTTCCCGGCGGGAACGTCCGGCGGGGCGCCCGCGATCGCCGCGCTGTCCGCTCCGTTCGTGGGAGTGCAGTTCGTGCCCACCGGCGGGGTGGGGCCCAAGAACCTCCACGACTACCTCGCGATTCCCGCGGTCGTAGCAGTGGGCGGCTCGTGGATGGTGCCGCGCGCCACGGTGCGCGACGGCAACTTCGCGGAGATCACCCGCTTGACGGCCGAGGCCGTCGCGCTACTGAACGCCTGACACGTCACCCGGCCACAGCATCGGGAACTCGCAAGAAAACCACCTCGCCTCACCCATATATAGGAGCAATCATGAGCCTGAACATCCGTCCCGCCGCCGAATGCCACTACGACGCGGTCTCGCTCGGCGAGGTCATGCTGCGCCTCGATCCCGGCGAGGGGCGCATCCGCACGGCGCGGTCGTTCCGGGCGTGGGAGGGCGGCGGCGAGTACAACGTGACCCGCGGGCTGCGGCGCGCGTTCGGACTGCGCACCGCGGTGGTGACGGCGTTGGCGGACAACGAAATCGGCCACCTGGTAGAGGACATGATTCTCCAGGGCGGGGTCTCAACTGACTTCATTAAGTGGGTTCCATACGACGGCATCGGGCGCGAGGTGCGCAACGGGCTGAACTTCACTGAGCGCGGCTTTGGGGTGCGCGGCGCGGTGGGCGTCTCGGACCGCGGGCTGACGGCGGCGTCGCAAATGTCGCCCGGCAACGTGGACTGGGACCACCTGTTCGGTGAACTCGGGGTGCGCTGGTTGCACACGGGCGGGATCTTCGCGGCGCTTTCCCCGACGTCCGCCGACACCGTGCTCGAGGCTGTCGTAGCGGCCAAGCGGCATGGGACGGTCGTGTCCTACGACCTGAACTACCGGCCGTCGCTATGGAAGTCGATTGGCGGTCAGGCCAAGGCTCAGGAGGTCAACCGGGCTATCGCGCCGCACGTGGACGTCATGATCGGCAACGAGGAGGACTTCACGGCGAGCCTGGGGTTTGCCGTCGAAGGGGTCGACGAGGATCTGTCGTCTCTCGCAGTCGACGGGTTTGGCGCCATGATTCACACCGCCGCCGATGCTTTCTCCAACTTCCAGGTGATCGCGACCACGCTGCGCACAGTTCGCTCGGCGACGATCAACGACTGGGGTGCGTTGGCGTGGTCGCCTGAGTCCGGCCTGGTGCAGGCCACGCATCGCGAGCGCCTCGAGATCATGGACCGCGTGGGCGGCGGCGACTCGTTCGCGTCGGGACTGATTTACGGGCTGCTCGACGGGCAGCCTTTGGCGACTGCGGTCGAATATGGCGCGGCCCACGGCGCCCTCGCCATGACCACTCCTGGTGACACCACGATGGCGACCGCAGCCGAGGTACTCAAACTAGCCGGCGGCGGCGGAGCCCGCGTGGATCGCTGAGCAACGTTTCATTGAGGGCGGCTGGTGCGTGGCAGAGGGGAACGCTAGCGGATCGCACCATCACCCAACGCGGTAGTGCTCGGCACATCCGCCTCAGCCTCACGCGCCGCCGCCTCATATGCCCGGGTCGCCTCGCGCAGTTCGGTCTCGGCGTCGACGCCTTCGGCCTGCGCCCGCGCCACAAGCGCTAATAATTGTTGCCCGATGCCGATGCCGGCCGGATCACGCACGTCCAGTCGGGCACGGGTGGCACGGCCAAGAATCTTCTGCGCCCGGGCCAGCGCTGGCAGCGCGGGAGGCACCCCGTCCATCACGGACTCACGGCCCTGTGTGCGCGCCTTGATGTCGTCCCAGCGCTCAGTGATGTTCGCGGACGTGACCTCCGTTGCGACGTCTCCCTGTGCATCGGCAAAGACGTGGGGGTGGCGCTCAATCAACTTGTCCGCGCACGTGTTGGCGACGTCGTCCAGGTCGAACGGTTGCTCGGCGCTTTCCTGCGCAATACGCGCATGGAACACCACCTGCAGTAGGACGTCTCCAAGTTCCTCGCGCATCTGAGCGCGCGAGCCCGACTCCACCGCATCGGCGAATTCGTAGGTTTCCTCGATGGCGTACCGCACGAGCGACGCGTGCGTCTGCTCGGCGTCCCACGGGCACCCGCCCGGTGAACGCAGGCGGTCCATGACCTCGGTGAGGCGGTCGACCCCGCTAGCCACGGTCAATCCAGGACGCGCTTGCGTCGCTGAACGCATCCACGTGCTGGAACGGAATATACGACTGTGCGCCCAACTGCTGCTGCGTGGCCGCCGCCTTCGCGTCGGCGACCGATGCGAGGAACGCGTCCACGTCGATCACTCCACTGCGGGGACTCACCTTGGCGTCTTTGGCCACGGAGTTAATAATGTCGCTCAGTGCGGCGTCCTCACCTGAGATCGACAACACGGCGACCGCGAACTGCGACTCAAACGAATACACAAAGTCTTCGCTCGGCGCAGTGGTGACACCTAATGCAGTAAACCAGTCCTGCGCGAGGCGCGCGGCGTCACCGCGATGGATGGGCGTGCCTGCCTCGACGCATGCAGCCAGGAGCGCGTCGTGAAGTAACTCCATCGTCGCGACCTCGCTGCGCGAGGCGACGAGCGCCCCGTTACTTTCCTGGACCCAAGCGGAGAACGTGGCATCCACCTGCGCGTTGGAGACGGTTTCGCCCATGTATTCGGAGGCGATTCCAGGTGCTACGGGCTGGCCGGGGACGGCGCAACCAGCGAGTGCTAAGACTGCGCAGGCCGCGACAACAAGACGTGAACGGACTTGACTCATGGTCCTCATCCTAGCGCCGGAGCCGCGCTGTTCTTGATGACCTCTCGCACCCACTCGAGAACCTCGGGTCCCTCCACTGGCTTCCCACCGATGCGCTGGGTCATTGGCGCGGGGATCAGCACCTGACGAACGGTCGGCTTCATCACAGTGCCGGGGTACAGGCGGTTGATCCGCATGGCCGCGGAATCGGGCAGTTCGAGCGGCGCGAAGCGCACCATCTTGCCCTGGGCGACCACGTCCGTGATGCCCACCTCGCGCAGTTCCAGGCGCAGGCGCGCGATCGCGAAGAGGTGCAGCACCGCCTCGGGCATCGCGCCGTAGCGATCGTCCAGCTCCTCCTCGACTGCAGCGAGCGTGGCCTCGTCCGCCGCATCGGCGATCTTTCTGTACGCCTCGAGGCGGAGCCGCTCGTGCTCGATATACGTCGTGGGCAGATGAGCGTCGATCGGCAGATCCACCGTCATCGGCGCTCGCTCCTCCGGGCTCTCGCCGCGGAAGCCCGCGACCGCCTCGCCCACCATCCGGATGTAGAGGTCGAAGCCCACACCCTCGATGTGACCGGACTGCTCGCCGCCTAGGAGGTTGCCAGCGCCGCGGATTTCGAGGTCCTTCATAGCGACGGCCATGCCGGAGCCCAAGTCGGTGTGCGCCGCGATGGTCTGCAGACGGTCGTGCGCGGTCTCCGTCAGCGTGCGGTCAGGCGGGTAAAGGAAGTAGGCGTAGGCGCGCTCGCGGGCTCGGCCCACACGTCCGCGCAACTGGTGAAGCTGGCTGAGGCCAAACGTGTCCGCGCGCTCCACGATCAGGGTGTTCGCATTGGAAATATCCAGCCCGGTCTCGACGATTGTGGTGCATACCAGGACGTCGTAGCGCCTCTCGTAAAAGTCCACGATGACCTGCTCGAGCGCCTTCTCCCCCATCTGCCCATGCGCAACCGCGACGCGTGCCTCGGGGACCAGGTCCGCGATCTTGGCCGCGGCTCGGTTGATTGTCTTCACGGCGTTATGGATGTAGAAGACCTGCCCGTCGCGCAGCAGCTCGCGGCGCAACGCCGCGATGATCTGGGCATCCTCTTGGGGCCCCACATAGGTGAGAATCGGGTGGCGCTCCTCGGGCGGCGTCGCGAGCGTGGACATCTCGCGGATGCCGGTGACGGCCATCTCAAGTGTGCGCGGGATGGGCGTCGCGGACATCGCGAGCACGTCCACGTTGGTGCGCAGTGCCTTGAGCGTCTCCTTATGCTCGACGCCAAACCGCTGCTCCTCATCGATGATGATGAGCCCCAGGTCCTTAAACCGCACCGAGCCCGTGATCAGCCGGTGGGTGCCGATCACCAAATCAACGGTACCGTCCGACAGCCCCTGGATGACCTCCTTGGCCTCCTTGTCCGTCTGAAAACGGGACAGCGACGCCACGTTGACCGGAAACTGCGCGAACCGCTCGGAGAACGTGTCCACGTGCTGCTTCACCAGCAGCGTGGTGGGGCACAGCACGGCGACCTGCGCGCCGTTCTGGATGGCCTTGAATGCGGCCCGCACGGCGATCTCCGTCTTGCCAAAGCCCACGTCGCCGCAGATCAGCCGGTCCATAGGGACGGCCTTCTCCATATCCATCTTGACGTCGTCAATGGTGCTGAGCTGGTCGGGCGTCTCCACGAACTCAAAGGACTCCTCCAGCTCGCGCTGCCAGGGCGTGTCGGGCCCAAACTCGCGTCCCCTGGTGGCCATTCGCGCGCTATACAGGCGGATCAGCTCGGCCGCGATCTCCTTGATCGCCTTACGCGCCCGGCCCTTGGTCTTGGACCAGTCCGCGCCGCCCATCTTTGACAGCGAGGGCGCCTCGCCGCCCACGTACTTGGTGATCTGGTCCAGCTGATCCGTGGGTACCGACAGCTTGTCACCCGGGTGGCCGCGCTTGGAGGGTGCGTACTCGATCACCAGGTACTCGCGCTCCGTGCCGCGCACCGTGCGCTTGGTGAGCTCGACGAACTTGCCCACGCCGTGCTGCTCGTGAACCACAAAGTCGCCGGGACGCAACTGCAGCGGGTCGACGGCGTTGCGCCGGCGAGACGCCACCTTGACCTTGGGCCCCGCGGTGGTGGTGCGCCGCCCAGTCAGGTCAGACTCGTGCAGCACGAGGATCTTCGCGTCGGCTAGCTGGAAGCCCGCGCCGGTGATTTGCGGTACCACGGAAACGACGCCGGCGACTGGCGCCAGTTCAGTCTGCACTCGGGCGGCAATCTCCGCCTCCGAGCACTGCTCGACGATGCGGTGGGCACTCCCCGACCCGGCGGCCGTGATGACAACGCTCCAGCCGTCTGCCAGTCGAGTGCGCACCACGTCCAGCACCACGGAAAGCCGCCCCCGGTAGTCCTCGACCTCGGAAATCCCGGTGATCACAGCATCGGCCGCCCCGAACGGGCCGATGCCCCACCAAGTAATGCCACGCTCGGACGCCCCCTCGCGGACCTCGTCAAGCGACAGGAACGAGCC
>Ga0314772_1000920_pt1 | contig 14210 bp, 13 predicted proteins | sample MetaGCBIW2018_FD_204520 | JGI IMG/M metagenome (GOLD analysis project Ga0314772, IMG submission 204520) | Cryopeg brine microbial communities from Beaufort Sea near Barrow, Alaska, United States - CBIW 2018 | ecosystem: Environmental > Aquatic > Marine > Coastal | place: USA: Alaska | collected... | reverse complement strand
AACGCGGTCTCCACGGCCAGGTTGAGCGCCTCCGTGCTCACCCCGTAGTCGGTGTCGAGCGAGGCGTGTGAGCGGAACAGCGCCCTTCCCACATCGACGAAGCGTTCGTGCGCGGGGGCCGTCCCGTTCAGCTCTGCAGTCACCAGGAGTACTCGGTGCAGCTCAGTGACGACGTGTCGCGCCCGGGCTCGCAGCACGGGGTCGGTGAGCCGGTTGACGCGTCGTAGCCAGTGTGGGGACTCGAAGACCTCGCGCAGATTCGCCGCGCCTAGCGCCTGCGCTGCGAGCTCACTCGAGCGGCGCCGCTTGACGTACTCGTCCGTCCTGCACTCGTTCGAGGTGCGGGTGTCGATCACCAGCAGGGAGAGTCCATAGCCGGGGAAGTAGAGCGGCTGGTGAGTGACCGTGGGAGGCGACGTCGCAAAGTCCAGGAGCACCGCCTCACCTGGGAGGCATTGGAGGTCACAGTGTTGGTCCAGCCCACCCGTGGGTACGCCAACGAATTGGGCTTCGGCGTCGATGGCGGCCTCTGCCAATTCGAACCGCCCACGAGGTGAGTCAAGAAGCAAGCTCCAGCAGTCATTTGCGACGAGGGCAACCGCGCATTGCAATGCCGAGGAGGAGCCGAGCGCCGCGCCGATGGGCACACAACTGTCAATCGCGATGTCGATGCCGCGCGGCTGGAAACCACGCTCGATGAGTTCCCAGAGGACACCGGTTACGTGGCGCACCCACCCGTCTCCCGGGGCGGTGTCGAGATCAGCGACGTTGCCTTCCCACACGCCGCTCGGGCCGTCCACCTGACCGGCCTGCGCGGAGATTACCCGGAAGCGTCCGTCGTCGCGCGGCCTAGCGGCAACGTAGGTGCGCTGTGCGACGACGGTAGCCAGGCACAGTCCTGCGGCGTAGTCCGTGTGGTCGCCGATGATAGTGACGCGGCCAGGTACTGACCGGATGGTGCTGGCGGTGGTCCCGAATGTCGCGCTGAAAAGGGCGCCCGCGCCGGACTCGCCGTCCTCGCGCGACCACGCCGGGTACCACTGGGGCGCTTCGGTCCGCAACGGTTCTGCCATAACCGTCATTCTGCCAGTGACAGCGCCACAACTTTCACTCAGCGGGTTCGCTGCCGTGCGATGATGGGATTAATTCGCACCGTTGTCGAAAAAAGGAATGCCTGATGGCCACCAAGCCCAAGCCCACGCCCAACGCCGAGTCGAACCCGGAGCCCGCCGCGTCGGCGCCACCCGAAGCGCACACCGCGCCTCGCGCATCGTTCCTTGAGTCGGTGCGCCGCAACCGCGTGGGAGTGCTCACCGCCGCCCTTGTCGTGGCACTTGTGTTTGGGTTACTGCTGTCGGTACTCGTGCCAAACGAGCCCGGCGCGCTAGCGATGCTCCTACTCGGCACGCTCTTGGCAGTCGCCGTCGGAACCACGGTCCGCTACTTGTCCCAGGCGCGAGGCCTCGTGACTCAGGCCGTGGCGTTCGTCGCCACGACTATCGGCGTTCACATCATGGCCGTCACGGGCGTCGCGTCAGGCTCGATTCCCGCCCTTGAGCAGCTCGGAGTAGGGGGGCCTTCATTCAACGACGCGCTCGTGATCGCGTTCGCAATCCCCGCAATTTCTACGGGTGGCGTAGTGGCCGGATTGGTCGCCGTGATCATCGCGGGTTGGGGCCCCAAGCCCGTGGGCCGCATCGACCTCGATTAAGGACTTGGGGGCGCTGCGCGACTACTTTGGCGTGACGCCCAGCGAACGTCCCGCGAGCCCGCGCTGGCGGCTGGCGAGTAGCCGCGAAATCCTGAGCAGTTCTAACGCGGCGGCGGACTCGGGGTGCTCCAGCACCACGGGGGTCCCAGCGTCGCCCGCCTCGCGGGTCTGGATGTCGAGCGGAATCTGACCCATGAGAGGCACCGACGTACCTAGCAACTTAGTGAGCCGATCGGACACGATCTGCCCTCCGCCGGAGCCAAAGATTTCCAGGCGCGAACCGTCCTCCTGCTCGAGCCAGGACATGTTCTCAATTACGCCCACCACGTTCTGAGAAGTCTGCGTGGCAATTGATCCCGCGCGCTCGGCGACGTCCGCCGCGGCCGACTGCGGGGTAGTCACCACGAGCAGTTCCGCGTGGGGAAGCAACTGCGCTACAGAGATAGCGATGTCGCCCGTGCCCGGCGGAAGGTCCAGCAGCAGCACGTCTAGGTCGCCCCAGTACACGTCAGCGAGGAACTGCTCGATGGCTCGGTGCAACATGGGCCCGCGCCACACCACCGGCTGGCCGGCAGGCACGAACATCCCGATGGAGACCGCCTTGACCTCGTTGGCAATGGGGGGCAGCAGCATGTCGTCGATGCGCGTGGGCTGTCCCTCAACGCCGAGCATCCCCGGAATCGAGAATCCGAAGATATCCGCGTCGAGGACGCCCACCTTGAGGCCGTCCGCGGCCATCGCGGCGGCGAGGTTGGCGGTGACGGTGGACTTACCCACCCCACCCTTACCCGATGCGACGGCGTAGATGCGCGTCATGTTGCCTGGCTGCGTGAACTGGATGACAGGCTCGGGTTTGCCGCCGCGCAGCATGGAACGCAGTCCTAGGCGCTGTTCCTCGCTCATGACGCCCAGCTCGATCTTCACATCGAGCACGCCCTCGACGGAACCCGCTGCCTTGCTGACGTCATCGGTGATGCGCGCCTTCATGGGGCAACCCTCGGTGGTGAGGTCGATACCGACGGTGGCAACGCCATCGTCGCTTAGTTCGACGGACCGCACCATGCCGATCTCCGTAATCGGACGGCGGATCTCTGGGTCGATGACCTTGGACAGGGCAGTCTGAATTAGTTCAAGCGTAGGCATGCATCCATCGTAGGCGCTAGCCCCTAAGGGTGGTAAACGGCTACTTTCTGGGCCGTTCAGACTTTGGCGCGACGCGGGCTGGTTTGGCCTCGCTGTCCTCATCCAAAGTCTTAAGTTCCTCGAGGAGCGCCCGTAGCTCCGAGCGGACAAAGTCGCGTGTCGCGGTATCCGACACCGCGTGGCGCAGCGCCGCAACCTCGCGAGCAAGGTACTCGGTATCCGCGAGCGAGCGCTCCGCGCGTTGGCGGTCCTGTTCGGCTCCCACCTTGTCTCGGTCGTCCTGGCGGTTCTGCGCGAGCAGGATGAGCGGTGCGGCGTACGACGCCTGCAGCGAGAGCATGAGCGTGAGGGCGGTGAACCCGTTGGTGGCGGAGTCGAAGCGCCAGTCTGCTGGTGCCCAGATGTTCCACGCGAGCCACGCGATGCAGAACAGCGTGAGGTAGACCAAGAAGCGCGGCGTGCCCAGGAAACGTGCGATCCCCTCGGAGTATGCGCCGAACCGGTCTGAGCCCACGTTGCGTTTGAGACTAAAGTGGCGCTGGTCCGACTTTGGACGATCGAGACGCTCAGGCATCGTGGTCTCCCTGCCGGATAGCCGACGTGGTTGCCCGCTCCTCATGAATATCGAGCTCGGATTGCTCGCGCCAGTCCGCGGGCAGCAGGTGATCGAGTACGTCGTCGATCGAGATTGCGCCTAGGAACCGGTTGTCATCGTCCACCACCGGCAGCGCGAGTATGTCATACGCCGCCATGCGCCGCGAGATTTCCGCAAGTGTCTCGGTGACGGGCAGTGCCTCGATTGCCGGGTCCACGAATCCGCCGATGGACTCATGCGGCGGTTCACGTAGCAGGCGCTGGATGTGGACGAGGCCGATGTAGCGGCCGGTGGGGGTTTCCAGCGGAGGGCGCACCACAAAGACCATCGACGCCAACGCGGGCGGCATCTCTTGCCTGCGGACCATGGCGAGAGCCGTCGCGACGGTGGTCTCCGGCCCCACAATGACGGGCTCTGTGGTCATGAGGCCACCGGCCGTGTCGTCTTCGTAGTTGAGCAACTGCCGAACAGTATTGGCGTCCTCGGGCTGCATGAGGAGCAGTAACGCCTCCGCCTCGCCAGCGGGTAGGTCACCGAGCAGGTCCGCCGCGTCGTCGGGGTCCATGGCTTCGAGCACGTCGGCGGCACGGTCGGAGCGCAGTGTGGACAGCAGCGCGATCTGATCCTCCTCTGGCAGCTCCTCGAGCACGTCCGCGAGCCGCTCGTTGTCCAGTGCCGCGGCGATCTCCGCGCCGCGCTGAGGCGACATCTCCATCAGTGCAGCCGCGAGGTCCGCGGGCTTGTGGTTCGCGAACGTCTGAATGACCAGTGCCGCGCCCTGCAACTTGTCTTTGACCGCTATGTCGGACACCGCATCGGCGTCCACCACGAACGTCTCGCCCCTGCGCGAGAAGCCCAGGACGCCCTTGCGTCGTGCCGCGCTGCGCACGTACAACTTGGTCACGCGCCACGTGCGGGTGTGGTCCCGCTCGATCGCGATGTCCTCGATGTACGCGGTTGACTGGTCTTCCTTGATCTTCACGCTGCGTTCAAAAAGCTCGGCGATCGCGAGGGTCTCCGCCGCCCGGGCCTGGAAGCGGCGCAGGTTGATGACGCCCGTGCAGATCACCTGCCCGGGAGCGATGGACGTGACGCGGGTGAGCGGCATGAACACCCGCCTGCGCCCTGGCACCTCGACGACGAGGCCCACCGCAGTGGGGGAGCCGGTGCGATGCACGAGCATGACGACATCGCGCACGCGCCCGACCGGGTCGCCGATGGGGTCGAACACGGCGGTTCCCGCCAGACGCGCGATGTAAACACGCTCGTTCGTGATGCTCATGCGCCTACCTTAATGCCAGTTGGGGCCGTTCCCAGGGAGCCGATGCCGCCCGCGGGGAGCTTCGCCGAGCATCGGCCTGCGCTACAGGCAGGGGGCGGTGACCCCGAGTGAAACAAGGGCGTCCCAACCGCAAGCGGCGTAAGGCCCGTCCGTCATGGTCGCGAGGGTGACCGCGGAGCCCACGGCCTCGGCGGCGGCCCGGTCGCGGGTGGCGCGATCTATCTCTCCGTAGGCGTCCAGCATGGTCTGCCACAGTGCAGGACCCAGCAGCACGTAGGCCTGGCCCAGGTCGGTGGCACGGTCGCCGGCACCCGCGTCGCCCCAGTCGATGATTCCGGCCAGGCGGCCGCGATGGGTGATGACGTTTGCGCCGTGCAGGTCGAGATGGGCGCATACAAGGGGGGCGCTGGAGGCGTGAATCCCGCGTCGCATGAGCGCCTCCGCGGCGCCGACGTTCAGCGTCGCGCCGTTGGGGGCGGGGTGGCGGCGTCGCTGGCGCACGATCGCATCTATCCGTGCGCACGCGCGGTCGATGCGCCTCATGAGTGGGTGGGAGCGGAACGGGTTGACGGGGGCATCGGCGGTGGCCGGCTGATGGAGGGCCGCGAGGGCTAGCCCTAAATCGAGGGCGCCGCACTCGCTCAGCGGTTCGTCGAAGGCGGGGCTGCCACTGATCCAGGGAACTACCGACCAGCGCCACGGGTAAGCGACTGAGGGGGTACCGGTGCGTACTGGGACGGGTGCGCGGAAAGGCCAGTTGCGGCCGATGCTGGGGAGCCACGCGAGTTCGGTCGCCACGAGCGTGGAGGAGATGGCGCGGCGCGGCAGGCGCACGGCGAGATGGTCGCCGAGTCGCCAGGTGACGTTGTCCCAACCTTCATGACGGGCGCCCAGCGGCAACTGCGCGAGGTCCGGGTGCTGCTCGTGGAGAAGGGTGGTCACGAGCCCGGAGTCGATGGTGACCTCCGGGGGCGGCATGGGGGTGAACTCGTTCACCCTTCCAACGTAGTCGCACTGCCTTCCAGGTTTGCCCACGCATGCAACAGCGCCGCTGCGCTCGCGTCGATGTCGTCCGAGGTGGTGGCCGCGTCTGACACGGACAGGCGCATGGCGCGCCGGCCCTGCCACTCGGTGGCGCCAGCCCACATGGTGCCCTCTTGTTGCACGGCTTGGATGACTCCGTTGGTGGTGGCCGTATCTCCGAACGCGACGAGGACTTGGTTCAGAATTGGGGGACACAACACTTCGACGCCGCCGGCAGCCAGGGTGGCTGCGAAGCGGGTCGCGAGGTCGCACGTCCGGTCGATCAGGTCCGCCAGGCCGTCGCGACCATGGCTGGCGAGCATGGCCCACGTCTCGACTCCGCGGGCTCGCTGGGAGATCTGAATGCCGCGGTTCATGGCAGGCGGCGGGCCCTCGGTCGCGAGATAGGCGGCGTCGACGGACATGGCGCGCTCTAGGGCGCCGGCGTCGCGCACCATGACAATGCCGGAGTCGTAGCCCACGTTGAGCCATTTGTGGGCGTCAGTGGCCCAAGAGTCAGCCAACTCACTACCTGCGACGTGGTGGCGGCGCTTGGGGGAAGCCGCCGCCCACAGTCCGAAAGCGCCGTCAACGTGCACCCAGCCGCCGCGCTCCCGCACGCCTGGAATGATGTCCGCAAAGGGGTCCGATGCACCGGTGTTGACGTTGCCGGCCTGGAGGATCACCAAGGTGGAGTCGTCGGTGTCGGTGGGGAAGGCATCGGCTCGGATGGCGCCCGTGTGATCGGTGGGTACGTACTCGATTTGAGCGGTGCCGAATCCCGCGAGCCGCAGCGACTTGTAGACGCTGGCGTGCGCCTCCGCGCTGAGGATGAGGCGCAGGGCTGGGGCGCCAACGAGACCGTCTCTTGCGACGTCCCAGCCCTGCTTTGCGTAGAGCGCGTCGCGCGCGACGATGATCGCCGTGAGATTCGCGACGGTGGCTCCACCGCAGAATGACGCGACGGCGCTGGAGGGCAGGCCGAGTGCGTCGATGACCCATGAGCCGGCCACGTCACCGATGGTGGCGGCCACGGGAGATTGTGAGGGTATCGCGGCGTTCTGGTCCCACGTCCCCACCAGGATGGCGGCCGCTTGAGCCGCGGGGTCAATGCCGCCGGTGACGAATCCAAAGTAGCGGCCGTGGGTGCTGACCACAGTGGCTGGGGAGCCGAACGTGTCGAGTTCGGCGAGCACCTCGCGTGCCTCGATGGGGAAATCCTGAAGTGGGCGTCGAAAGGCGTCTAACCCCGCCACGGCATCGGCCGCTGGGGCGATGGGTCGGTGGGAAGCGTTGGCGACGTAGCTGCCCGAGCGGCGCGCGGCCTCGGTGATGAGCGCGAGGCGCTGGCGGTTGCGGGCGCGCGAGATGGGATTGGTGTAGACGCGTTCCATGGTTGCGTCGAGTTCCGCGGCAGGCTGGGGCGCGTTGTGTGATGCGCCGCTCGTTGTGGGCGGACTCTGTCGGGTCTTGGGGGCAGTCTCGTTGCGCATGGCCCTAGCGTATGCGTGACTGGCCCCAATTTGCGAGTGCCAGTTATGGCGCAACTGGCACTTGTAATGGGGGGCCAGTTCCGGACACACTGGCTCCATGCGCACCACAGCCGACCAACTCGCGGACGTCCTGGACCACTGGCAATCGGGAACGGGTCCGCTTTACCAGCAACTCGCGGACGCGATCGTGTCCCTGGCCGAGGCTGGGTCGCTGGAGCACGGCAGCCTGCTCCCGTCGGAGCGCGCATTGGCGCAACGCCTGCACTTGTCGCGCAACACGGTGACGGCGGCGTACCAGCAGCTTCGCGATCAGGAGTGGCTTGAGGTGACGCCGGGAGCCGCGCCGCGCTTGGGGTCGCTGTCGCGAGGGGTGATGGCGCTGTCTCCGCAGGACCGATTCGCGCGAATTCTGGTCGGTCAGAAGCCGCCGCTCGTGGCGTTCAATACGGCATCGCCGCCGCCGGCGCCGATTGTCAGTGAGGCGCTCAACCACCCGTCCCAGTTCTTGGGCGCGCAGGCCGTGATCGGCAACGGCTACGCCGCGCTCGGGGATATTGACCTGACGCGCGCGATCGTCGAGCACCTCCGAGCGAGCGGGATCAGGGCGCAGGCAGATGAGGTGGTGATTACTGCGGGGGGGCAGCAGGCGGTATGGCTCGCGGTCACTGGAGTCGCGAGCGACGGCGGGGCAGTGGCGCTCGAGTCGGTGACCTATCCGGGAGTTTTCGACGCGGTCGCGGCGGCGGGCGCGCGTCCCATGGCGTTGCCCATGACGCCAGCCGGGCTCGACGTCGCGCAGGCCGCGAAGCTGTTCAAAGCGGCGCGACCGGACGCGGCCTACATCACTACGTTCCACAACCCCACCGGCACGGCGATGTCCGACGAGGACGCCGCCCGGCTCGTCGCGGCCGCGGCAAGCACCGGCACCACGATCCTCGACGACCGGATCATTGGCGACATCTCCCTCGACGGCGTCAAGCGCAGTCCCCTGGCGACGTTCCCCGGTGGACGGTCAGTGATTACCATCGGCGGGCTGTCGAAGGTGTTCTGGGGCGGCCTGCGCATCGGCTGGCTACACACGAACGCGACGCTGGCGGCGCAGTTGCGTCACCGCCGCGCCGCGATGGACCTGGGGAGCCCGGCGCTGCTCCAGCGGATCGGCGCCAAGTTGTTGAGCGAGCATTACGAGCAGACGCTGCAGTGGCGCCTTGGGGAACTGCGCGAGTCGCTTGCGGCGGCACTCGAAGTCATTGGTGCGGCGGGGCTCGACTGGGAGTACCGGGCGCCGCTGGGCGGGCCGAGCCTCTGGATTCGGCTGCCTGACGGAGGTGCGGAGCGGTTTGCCGAGAGGTCCGCGGCCGCCGGCGTTCCCGTGGCGCCGGGCTCGGCGTTCGAGGTGGTGCCGGGGGCGGGGGCGGATCACTTCCGGCTGCCGTTCTACCTGCCCGCCGAGGACATGCGGCTGGGCATCAAGGTGCTCGCCGACAAGGTGGCCTAGTGCGTGGGCGCGACAACTACCCTTGGAGGCGAGACTTGCCAATCTTCGTGTCGTTGCCCAGCAGACTCCTACGCTTGGCCGCGAAACCGACACGCGCTTGAGGACTTAAAGCCGAACCACGCGACCCTTCTGCGCCCGACATGCGACCGTAGACAACAGGCTTGCTACCGCGTCGCTTACTAGTGCTTGCATCTTGAATGGTCATGATTCCTCCTGGGTTGATGTTACCTCAGTACTACCTGGATGCTCTGACATCCGCGTGGGTGGAAGCCACAATGCGATCGCGAATGAAGACGCTGATATCGCGATGGCCCACCAGACAATGTTGATGAAAGGTGCAGTTAGACCTCCTATGATCGTGGCGGCGAGTGTGACGAGCGCGAGTGCTGACCCCCCGAGGACTATATTCAGCGGGCGATTGAGCGCGGCGATCCAGGAATTATCACCCTGAGTTGCGGCAAGTGTCATGAGCAACACTGGCGCGATTAGGAGCAAAGTTGCGGCACTATCTCTATTGGAGAGTAGCGCGTTTTGCGCGCCAGGGAGCGCGATCGCTAGCCAGGTTGCCAGGGCGGTAAAGGAAGTCGCTAGTGCTGCGTACAGCCGTTTACCCCAACGTGGCAGTGCGAGCCGCAGTACGGCGTAGTCATCGCTAACTAGCGCATAGCTAGCATGGGCGTGGGCGACTGCTCTCCCAGAGTGATCCGACACGACAACATCACTAAGAGTGTACGGAGCTGGCAGCACGAGTGCGCGACATTTCACGTCATCAGGCACAACTATTTCTAGATGAAATGACCGGGCGTCGGAAGCGCCAAAGATAGGCCACTCGATTTCGGTTGGCCTGCCTCGCAGTGCTACCTTCCAAGGGGTTTGAGACGCCGGGTTAAGGTGTTCCATGTCCATATCGCTCGACCATTTGATGAGCACTCGTCGCCCGGCTAGCTTCGACGGAATCAAAGTTAAGAGTACGAAATTACGAGCGAGTGTTTGAAGCATCTTTGCGACGGGATCCTCGAGAACTGTCGGATCAAGAACTATATTTTGGTCGTAGCTTCCCGATTCGATAATTGACGTTGCAATGCTGCTTGCGGCGTCACTGTCTCCGTTGATGATCTCTTCAACAGCACGCGTGAGCCCACTATTCGGGGCAATCTTCGATCTTTGAAGTAAGACAAGTGTCGCCCTCACCACCAATGGAGACGACTCCTCACGAAGGAGTGCTGGTAGCGGTGTTCCTGAACCATCAGACAGATCAAAATCGCGCAACGGAGCTTTCTTCAGGAGAGCAATCGGGAGCAATATCGAGCCCTGGACAGCGGAAATAAGTTCTTCACTGCGTTCACTAAATTCCTGAGCCAAGGCCGGATCCGGGGGAGGAGTGCAGTCGAGTGACACGCGGCAGGTCGCGCGCTCCCCTGGGTGTAAATGAATGCTTTCGACCCGCCTGTGGACCCATCCGTCGAATCCAATAAGCGCGTCAGCCAGTGCTTCGGCAATTGCATCAAGACCTGGAGCGTCTATGGATGAAGTCACAGACTAAACGTAGCGCTTCAGACTGTCGATCGTTCGATGGTTAGGCCGGGATCTCAGTTAACTCGTACTTGAGGCGAGCTCGACCGACCGTAGCCGGTCCTCAACGGCCAGTGCGCCGTGTGCGAGGATCAGCTCATCCGCCTGAGCACTCAGCGCGAACTCGTCGAGGAACCCGGCGACGTCCGCGCTTGTACCCACAGCGGTCACGCGCATCATGTTGGCGATATTCGCCCCTGCTGGGGTGGTGAGGAATTCGTCGATCTGCTGGTCGGAGTAATCGACACCCGCCTGATTACGCGCGATCATGCCGCGCACCCTACGCCTGCGCGCGCTCGCGAATTGGGTCGCGGCAGCCTCGGCGTTGTCCGCAGCGAACACGTTGGCGGCGGCGATCACGTAGGGGTGCTCGAGCTGCGCGGACGGCTTGAAGTCGCGGCGGTACAGCGCAACTGCCTCATAGAGTGCGTCCGGAGCAAAGTGCGACGCGAATGCGTAGGGCAGACCGAGCGCGGCGGCAAGCTGCGCACCAAAGAGCGACGAGCCAAGGATGTACAGCGGGGGAGCGGAGTCGGGCGTCGGGGTCGCACTGACACCATTTACGATGGACGCGCCCGCCAGATACGCCTGAAGTTCCATCACGTCTTGCGGGAACTGTTCGGATGCGCCCGGGTCTCGCCTCAGTGCATTGAAAATGGCGCGGTCGCCGCCGGGCGCACGCCCGAGGCCAACGTCGATGCGTCCCGGATGAAGGGTCTCGAGAGTGCCGAACTGTTCTGCGATGGTCAGCGGCGAATGATTCGGAAGCATGACTCCGCCGGAGCCGAGGCGGATGGTTGAGGTGTGCGCCGCGACGTGCGCGATCAGCACGCTCGTCGCGGACGAACCGATGGTGGGCATGTTGTGATGCTCTGCGTACCAAACACGCGTGTAGCCGTGACGCTCGGCGGCCTGCGCGAGCGAGACGGAGTTCGCGTAGCTCTGCGCGGCCGTCTCGCCGGGCCCGATGGGGGCGAGGTCAAGGATGGACAGTGGTACGGATGTGCCCGCGGACATAGGGCCCTCTCTTCTGCGCGTGGAAATCATGACTTGGGGGATAGCAAAGGCAACGCACAGCGCGCCGAAGTCATACCACGCATGCTGCTCCGGATCTGCCAAGATGACTGGCGTGACCCCATTGTTCAGGTACCTCGACGCCAGCGCGTTCAGCCTAGTCCTGATGGCATGGCTCGCGTTCTTCGTCGTCATGCTGGTCATGGTCCTCACGGGCCGCCGTCGCAGAACTGGCCTCGGGCGAATCAACCTGGTACTTGCGCTGGTCGCCATCGCGAGCGTCACCGTGGTACGCCAGCCCACCACGTGGGATATGCGCGCCGTGAACTTGGAGCCACTTCAGACCATAGGCGCAATATTCTCGTCCGACGGAACTACCGACACCGCCATATGGCAGGTGGCGGGCAACGCGCTGATGTTCATGCCGGTGGGATTTTTCGCCGTCATGGCGATGGTGGCGCCAAGGTTCTGGCGTGCTGTCGGACTGTGCGCCGGCGTCGCCATCGTGATCGAGGCCATCCAGTGGGTATTCAACTTGGGCTCCGCGGATATCGACGACGTGATTCTCGCCGCCGTCGGTGGGGTCATTGGCGCGGGAGTTGCGCTTGCCGCGCTCGGCAGTCATGCCGCCGTGCTGCGTCATGCGGGCGCGACTACTCCGAGGCCAAGCGCGAGGCAGGCTTCCGACATCCGGCGGTCATAGGTCACCACCTCGACGATCCCCGGAACTAGTGCGAGCGCCGTCGCTACGTGAATGGCGTCGAGCGCTCGCAGACCGTAGGTCGTGCCGAGTGCGACTGCCGCGGAGAGAATCTCGGAATCCGTTGGCAGCGCTAGGACGCTCACCTCTGGAAGCAATACCCACGGCTGGCTACGGATGGAGGCTTGAGCGAGCGCAGCGGAGCCGCGCATGGAGACGGCTATTCCCACTTCTGCGATAGCGATTGCGCTTGTACGCGCGGGGTAAGGGACCTGAACAAGGTGTTCGCTGAGTGCATCAGATTCTGCCTCGGTGACAAGCAACTTCACCATCGCACTTGAGTCGAGATACCGCACTACTGGCCGTCGTAGTAGCTGTCGCGTTCGCGCTGAAGGTGCTCAGAGACTGTGGTGTTGCCGAGTGCGGCAGGTAGCCGTTGGATGCTTGGGTCTAGTGGCGGTGGCGAGTCGGGGTCCACGCCTGACGCCAACAGTTGGTCGTAGAGTTTGCGTTCGATTTGGGAAATCGGCACGAGGCGAGCGACGGGGTGCCCGTCTCGAAATATTGTGATGGGTTCCGCCTCCGCGGCCACTTGGTCGAGAATTCGCGCAGTCTCGCGCGATAACATCCGCGCTGTAATTGGCTTCATGTCTGACACTTTACGCGATTCGTCAGACATCTGTCTGTCTCGCTAGAAGCCTGAGTACCCCACGCCAGTGAGCATCCCCACCACGGACGGCGTCGCTTAGGCCTCACCTCATCGAGTTCGGGCGCCTCCTTCATCGCCGCAGGCCGGCCATCCATTCGACTAGCGTCTCAGGGTCGCGTGGCAGCGCGGCGGATAGGTTCTCTACTCCGTCATCGGTCACCAAGATGTCGTCCTCGATACGCATGCCGATGCCGCGCAACTCAGCGGGCACGGCCAGATCACCGGGCTGGAAGTACAGCCCAGGCTCGATCGTAAACACCATGCCCGGCTTGAGTTCCCCGTCCATATACATGTCACGCTTGGCCTGCGCGCAGTCGTGCACGTCCAGCCCCAAGTGGTGCGACGTGGAGTGGACCATCCAGCGGCGGTACAGCCGAGCGTCGTCTTCCTCAGACTTGGGCACGATTCCCCACTCGGTCAGCCGCTGCTCGATGACCGCCATGGCTGCGTTGTGAATTTGACGAAAAGTGGCGCCGGGGCGCGAGACGGCAAACGCAGCATCGGCCGCCTCTAATACGACGTCGTAGACGCGTCGCTGCACGTCGGTGAACTCCCCTGAGATTGGCAGCGACCGCGTGATATCGGCGGTGTAGAGGCTCTCCACCTCAACCCCTGCGTCGAGGAGCAGGATGTCGCCCTCATGCACCTGTCCGTCGTTACGAATCCAGTGCAGGGTGGTCGCATGGGCGCCCGATGCCGCGATGGTCTCGTAGCCCACGGAGTTTCCCTCCTCCCGGGCGTGGCCGTCGAAGGTCGCCTCGATGACGCGCTCGCCGCGCTTGTGGGCGACCGCACGGGGAAGTTCGGCAACGACGCGCTCGAACCCCGCGATGGTCGCGTCCACCGCATCACGGAGCTGTTGGACCTCGTACTCGTCCTTGACCATGCGCAGGGTCGAGAGCACGCGCAGCACCGACTTGCGGGGATGGTTGCCGCGAAGGATCCCGGCGGGAAGCGCGCTGAGCGCCTTGGTTTCGATCCCGGTCAGCGCCTGGAACTCGGCGAGCCCGGGGCGGCGGCCAATCCAGAACTCGCCGGAACGAGCATCGGCGTAGAAGCCCTCGTCAGCCGCGGTCGCTGGCGGGATCAGGTAGAGGGTCGCGTCGTGACCCTCGGCGCCGGTGGGCTCCATCACCAGGACCGCGCCGGGCTCGTGGTCGATGCCCAGGCCGGTGAGATACGCGAAGTCGCTCAGCGGGCGGAACCGGTAGTCCGTGTCGTTCGCGCGCGGCTTGAGCTCACCCGCAGGGGCGACGATGCGCTGGCCGGTAAACAGCGCGCTGATCTTGGCTCGCCGCTCGGCCGCGTAGGGGGCGGCGGCGCTTCGGGTCGACGACAGTGAATCCGCCGGAGCCCAGTGAGAACCCATGAAGTCGGTGAACTCTTGGCTTGCGGGCAGATCACGACGAGCCTTGTTCGCGCTGGGCTTGCTGGCTGGCTCGGCGGCGTGGGTCGAAGTGGGAGTGGAGT
>Ga0314772_1000919_pt1 | contig 14214 bp, 18 predicted proteins | sample MetaGCBIW2018_FD_204520 | JGI IMG/M metagenome (GOLD analysis project Ga0314772, IMG submission 204520) | Cryopeg brine microbial communities from Beaufort Sea near Barrow, Alaska, United States - CBIW 2018 | ecosystem: Environmental > Aquatic > Marine > Coastal | place: USA: Alaska | collected... | reverse complement strand
TGCGCAATAAAATCTAAGTTCTAAAAGCTGTTCCAGAACGGACTCCAAAAACACACTCCAGTTGAAGTCGACGTATGCATGCTGTTTTAATAACGCACAGTATGCGGTGACCTGTGATCTGTTTATCCGGGAGCTGAGTTATGTCCGAAGTCGTAAGCTATATCCGCGAAGGTGCCATTAGCGTGATCACTGTGAATTATCCACCAGTGAATGCTCTAGGCCATGCCGTGCGCAACGGATTGCTGGAAGCCCTGAAACAGGGCCAGACTAATAACGACGTCAGAGCACTCCTGCTGGTTTGTGACGGCCGCACGTTTGTTGCGGGCGCGGATATCCGCGAGTTTGGCAAACCCAGGCAGGAGCCAGGTTTGGCTGCGGTGGTAGACGCTTTCGAAAACAGCAAAAGCCCGTTGTGGCCGCCATTCACGGCACCGCCCTAGGTGGCGGGCTGGAACTGGCGCTGGGCTGCCACTACCGCATCGCCCTCGCCAACGCCAAAGTCGGGCTACCGGAAGTGAAGCTGGGACTGCTGCCAGGCGCGGGCGGCACCCAGCGTCTGCCGAGGTTGACCGGTGCCAGGAAAGCCCTGGAAATGATTACCACCGGCGAATTCGTCAAGGCCGAAGCGGGCATCATTGATATTGTCGCCCAGGGAGAGGATATCGGTACCGTTGGGCGTGAGTACATCGCGAAACTGATCGCAGAGGACAAGCCGGTACGCCGTGTTCGTGATCTCAACGACCGGGGCTCTGAGGTATTCGAAGAATTCCGTAAAGTCTTGCCGGGCAAGGCCCGCGGTCTGTTTTCTCCGCTCAAGTGTGTTGATGCTGTAGAAGCCGCGTTTATCCTGCCTTTTGGCGAGGGTATGAAGCACGAGCGGGAGCTGTTCACCGAGTGCATGGAATCGCGGCAGCGCGACGGCCTAGTGCATGCGTTTTTTGCCGAGCGTGAAGTATCCAAAGTGCCCGGCCTGCCGAAAGACACGCCAGTACGTGACGTGACCAGCGTGGGCATTATCGGCGCCGGTACGATGGGCGGCGGCATAGCCATGAACTTCGCCAACGCCGGCATCTCGGCCACCATTGTCGAACTCAAGCAGGAGGCGCTGGACAAAGGTCTCGGCGTTATCCGCAAGAACTACGAGAACTCCGCCAAGAAGGGCCGTATCACACCGGCTCAGGTGGAAGAGCGTATGGCTTTGATCAGCACCAGTCTGTCCTATGACGACTTCAAGGATGCGGATCTGGTGATCGAGGCGGTGTTCGAGAACATGGTCGTCAAGAAGCAGATATTCAGCCAACTCGACAAGGTCTGCAAACCAGGTGCTATTCTGGCGTCCAACACCTCGACTCTGGACATCGACGAGATAGCCTCTGCTACCAGCCGACCGGAAGACGTGGTGGGCACGCATTACTTCAGCCCCGCTAACGTGATGAAGTTGCTTGAAAACGTGCGTGGCAGCAAAACCCCCGACGAGGTCAAGGCCACGGTGATGGCCGTCGCCAAAAAGATTGGCAAAGTCGGCGTGATGGTGGGCAACTGCTACGGCTTCGTAAGTAACCGCATGCTGCACCGCCGTGGTGCCGAAGCCACCGCACTGGTCAACGAAGGCGCCACACCTCAGCAGGTGGACAAGGTACTGACTGACCTGGGCTTCCCGATGGGGCAGTTTGCCATGTCCGACCTGGCCGGTATCGATGTTGGTTACAGCATCCGCAAAGGTCGCCGCAAGGCCGGCTGGGCCAGAAAACCATGGCGGGTGTCTACAAATACGAAGAATGCAATCGCAAGCCGGTAGTCGACGCGAAAGTGGAAGAGCTGATCGCCTGCTTCCGCAAGGAGCAGGGCATCGAGCCCCGTGACATCACCGACCAAGAAATCCTTGAGCGTTGCATGTATGTAATGGTCAATGAAGGCGCCAAGATCCTGGAAGATGGCATTGCGAACCGTTCACTGGATATCGACATCGTCTGGATCTGCGGCTACGGCTTCCCCGCCTACTGCGGTGGCCCGGTGTTTTGAGCCGATAAGGTCGGCGTTAAAACCATCTACGAAACCGTCAAACGGTTCCACGACACCGTCGGTGGCGACCAGTGGAAACCCTCGGCATTGCTGGCGAAGCTCGCCTGCGAAAACAAGAAATTCGGCGACCTTTAAAAGGAGGCATTGATTATGTCTGACGCAGTTATTGTATCCACTGCCCGTACCGGCCTCGGTAAATCCTACCGAGGCGCTCTGAACAATACCCACAGTGTGGACCTGGCCGGGCACGTTATCCGGCACGCGGTTGAGCGCGCCGGTATCGACCCCGCCATCGTGGAAGATGTCATTCTCGGTGCCAGCTTCCACGAAGGTGCCCAGGGCCGCAATATGGCCCGGTTGTCTGCCATTCGTGCAGGCTTGCCGGTCACCACCGCCGGTATGTCGATCAACCGATTCTGCAGCTCCGGCCTTCAGGCCATCTCTCTGGCGGCCCAGCGGGTGCTGTCCGAGAAGGTGCCCGCCGCGTGGAGTCCATCAGCCTAGTACAGAACGAGAAGATGAACGCGTTCCACGCCACCAATGACTGGCTGATGAAGAACAAGCCGGGACTCTACCTCGCCATGATCGAAACCGCTGACATCGTCGCCAAACGTTACGGAGTCAGCCCTGAAGCCCAGGATGAATACGCTCTGATCAGCCAGCAACGCACGGCTACTGCCCAAGAGGCAGGCTACTTCGACGACGAAATTGTTCCCTTCGATGCTGTCATGAAGGTAAAGGACAAGGAAAGCGGCGAAGTCAGCGAAAAGGACGTCACGCTGACCAAAGACGAGTGCAACCGCCCCAACACTACGCTGGAGGGGCTGGCAGGTTTGCGGCCGGTTTGCGGCCGGTTCGCGGGCCGGAACAGTTCATCACAGCGGGCAACGCCAGCCAGTTGTCCGATGGTGCATCCGTGTGCTAGGTCATGGACAGCACCTACGCCGAGAAAAACAACATTGAGCCTATGGGCATCTTCCGGGGCTTTGCCGTGGCAGGTTGTGAGCCGGATGAAATGGGCATCGGCCCAGTCTACGCCATCCCGCGGTTGCTGGAGCGAAACGGCCTGACCATGGATGACATTGATCTTTGGGAACTCAACGAAGCCTTCGCCTCACAAGTGGTGTACTGCCGCGATAACCTTGGCATTCCCATGGACAAGCTCAACGTCAACGGCGGTTCGATCTCCATTGGTCACCCCTACGGGGTCACCGGCTCCCGCCCTGATTGAAGGCAAGCGCCAGGGTGCGAAGTACGTCGTAGTCACCATGTGTATCGGTGGCGGCCAGGGTGCGGCAGGGTTGTTTGAAGTCGTTTAGTCACAGGAGCGCCACATGCAGCAGAAAATCATTAACCCTCAGGATCTCGCGTTCCAGCTTTATGAGCTCCATGAGGTGGAAAAGACCCTGCGGTTTGACCGCTATGCTGATCATTGTCGCGGCGCTCGACTCGGCCCTGAAAGTGGCCACTGAAGAATTCGCCCCCACGCAAGACAGGTGGACGAAGAAGAACCCAGGTTTGAAAACGGCCGGCTAACTATGCGTCGGGAAGTAAAAAAATCTCTCGATGTTCTGCATGATACCGGCTTGATGGCCGCTAGTCAGGACTACGCACAAGGTGGCATGCAACTGCCAGCAGCCGTGGCCCAGATGTGTGTTGGTCTGCTCAAAGGCGCCAAAGTCGGCACTCAGAGCTATGCTGGCCTCACCATCGCTGCCGCCAATCTGATCGTCGCCCAGGGCTCGGAACATCAGCAGGAAAAGTACGCCGAACTCATGATGGTGGGCCGCTTTTTCGGCACTATGTGCCTCACCGAACCACACGCGGGCTCCTCTCTGGGTAATCTCCGCACACGCGCAGTGCCCCGGGAAGATGGCAGCTACCGTCTTTTCGGCAACAAAATTCACATCTCCGGCGGCGACCACGAACCCAGCGAGAACATCATCCACATGGTGCTCGCCCGGTTGTCCGACGCGCCGCCGGGGGTCAAAGGCATCTCATTGTTTATCGTTCCAAAGGTGCGTATTGAAGACGATCGCAGCCTCGGCGACCGCAATGACGTCGCCCTGTCGGGCTTCATCCACAAAATGGGCTACTGCGGCACCACCTGCACCATGCTCAATTTTGGAGAGAAAGATGGCGCCGCCGGCTACCTCGTAGGCGAACCGAACAACGGTCTCGCCGCCATCAACGCCAAAAAAGTACCGGCAACCTGGAAAAGGCCCTGGCGAATTCGCCCCTTTATCTGGAAGCTTTCGGCCATACAGTCGTCGGCTGGCGGTGGCTAAGCCAGGCGCTTAAAGCCATTGCTGGTCTGGAAGGAAATGTCGGACAGATCCCGAATTTTTACGAGGGTAAAGTGAAAGCCTGCGAATTTTTTGCTCGATATGAACTACTATACTACAGGTAGTCAGCCTGAACGAGTTGTTGAATGCCGGAGACTCTTATGGGTAGCGTATGAAATTGAAATTATTAGAGATTTTTGTCTGCGTTTGCGAGACGGAGAGCCTTACTAAAGCAGCCGCCGCTCTTGGCCTGACTCAACCATCGGTCAGCCGCTCTATTACCACGCTCGAGGAACACTTCGGGGGGCCCTTGCTGTCCCGCACCGGTCGAGGTGTAGCGCTTACCGAAATGGGGGAAGCGGCATTACCCAGGGTCAGACGTCTGCTGCACGAGGCAACGGTGCTTTCAACCGATCTGCGAGAGTTCGGCCGCTCGCCGGGAGGAAGGGTCTCGCTGGGGATACTGCCTTCCATGGTGCAGCCGATGACGGGTAAGCTTTTTCCCCTCCTTCAACGTCAATTTCCCCGTATCCATTTACACATCATGGAAGGGTACAGTGATCAGATCAAGGAATGGGTCGCCACCGGTCGGGCAGACATCGGCGTGCTGGCGCGGTACAAGCCCAGGCATTGGCAACAGGGCGAGGATCTGGTCTGCTCACGACTCATGCTGGTAGGCCCTCCAGATTGCCCATACTCATCTCCTGAAGTCGACTTCAGTGAACTGGCCAAATTGCCTCTGGTTTTACCAGCGAGCCCCAATGGGCTGAGATTTCTTGTAAACGAGACCGCGGAAAGATTAGGCCTGAATCTTGTCGTGGTGATGGACGCGGACTGCCCTGCGGCGACCAAAGAACTGGTTCGCCACCATGATTGTTATACGGTCCTCAGCCCGGAGGCCATCTGGGAAGAACTGTGCTCGGGAAGTTTGACCGCCACCTATTTGGTCAATCCGGAACTCAACTGCCGAATCTCCATAATCACAACGACGTATCGTCCCTTTAGCCGGGCGGCTCGCGAAGTCATGAGGGCAATTCGCTGTATAGGCAACAGTCTCGACCAGCGCTCGCCTTAACGAAGCGCGACTAGACATTATGTTTCGGTTATGGGCAGAACGTTCGCGGCAAAGTTTGCAGGGCTGGCAACAGGGCTACATCGGTTTAAGCGGTCGACGAATGTCCGTCAGCAGAATCGCGCTCTTCTCGGCCCCCATGCAGACACGCCCTTTCACCGCGACCAGCTCCATATGGCTCAGTAACTGTGGTGTCAATCCCATAAATTAAGCCATATTTTCACGCCACGGTTCTTGGTTTTTGATCATGGTATTGAGCACCACAATCATCTTCCTCATGCAGGCGATCAGAGCGACCTTGGGAAGCTTGCCTTGGGCTTTCAGGTGCTCGTAGAACCGTTTAAAAACGGGATTACACTGGTATAGATGAGAGCATGGCCATGAACATTACCGTGCGCACTCTGTGACGTCCTCCCCGTGTCCTTCGTTTGCCATTGAGCTTGCCGCTGTCTCGGTTAATGGGCGCAACACCGACCAACGCAGCAATCTTTCTTCGGTTGAGCGAGCCGAGTTCTGGAAGCTCGCTAAGCAAAGTGTAAGTGAGCACTTTACCAACGCCCGGAACACTGGTCAGGATCTCAGCTTTGATACGCCAATGATCGACTTTGGCAACTTCCTGGTCGATCTGCCGGGTAATGGTTTCGACCTGACTCTGAAGCATCTTGAGCAAGCTTTTGATGGAACGATGAAGTGTCTTTGGAAGTATCTGGAGACGGTTTTTCTCCATGGTGGACATCTCTAGGAGTTGGCTTCGCCTTGTTAGTAAGTCTTTAATTTTCTGGGATGTTTTGTCTGGAATTGTCTTGAATTCAGGTTTCAATGTGGCGGTGTATTTGGCAATAACCTGCGCATCGATCCGGTCGGTTTTTGCAAGTACGCCAATGGCTTGAGCGTACCGTCTGACGCTGGTGGGATTGACGACAATAATCGGTAGGCCGGCCTGATCGCACGCCTGCACCAGAGCATGTTCATAACGCCCGGTGGCTTCCACCACGATACGTTCGATGGAGTAGCCTTTGAGGATTTTGACGAATCGCCGGATATGCATCTCGCTGTTGGGGATCGAATAAAACTCTCCGGAGGGATGAAGGGCAATATCGAGATTGGCTTTACCAACGTCGACACCGATATTGACTGGAATTTGGATTTTTGAGTTGTTCATAATAAGCTGACTCTGCCTTGCTATACGGGCTCGAGGCCCTGATGACTGATCGAGTTATCGCTTTAGAGTCATGCAGCGCTATCCACTTGTTACCTGTCTCTCGCATGAGGAGCCAGTCAGGCACCGAGCTACTGCACGAAGGCCCCCAGTTGCAGCTGGGGGGTGGGTCTCAACTTTACCCATACACGGCAGAGATTATCCATACAATAGTCAGGCAGTCCTTGTTCATTGGTTATTGTAGAAAACGCATATTACACGCGCTATCAGAATGTAATTGCAACCGTAGCAGCGTGCAACGACGAAGGGTACCCGGTTAGGTTTACCGCTTGTCGCACGCAGACTGATATTGGTAGCCAAGATGTCGAGCACTTTATAGAGCTCGCTCAGGCCGGTTATCCCCCCATTTTTAGCGGATCAGAAGTAGAATTTTCCGTAAGCTACACGCAGGGAGATTCTGCAGGAAGAAATCACGTTTTCCGACAGCCAGATTCTGTCGATCCTGAAGCAAGCCGAAAACAGTGTGCCCATTCCAGAGCTTTGCCGTGAGCACGGCATGAGCAGTGCGAGTTTTTACAAATGGCGCTCTAAGTTTGGCGGTATGGATGCGTCCATGATGGCCCGCCTGAAGGAACTGGAGGACGAAAACCGTCGGCTCAAAAAAATGTACGCCGAAGAACGACTGAAGGCGGATATCCTGAAGGAAGCCATCGAAAAAAGTGGTAAAACCATCTTGTCGGCGTGAGATGGCGCAGAAAGCCGTTGTGGATAAGGGCATTAGTATTCGCCTGTCCTGCTGGTTGTTCAGCATCAGCGAGACCTGTTATCGCTACCAGGCCAAGCTCAGCAATGAGAACGCCCAGATTGCGGATTGGTTGACTCGGTTAACCGACAATCACCGGAACTGGGGCTTTGGCCTCTGTTTCCTGTACTTGCGCAATGTGAAGCGCTTGGGCTGGAATCACAAACGTGTTTACCGGATCTATCGGGAGCTGGAACTGAATTTGCGTATCAAGCCGAAAAAACGCCTTGTTCGCGAAAAACCACAACCGTTGGCTGTGCCGGAAACGATCAATGACAGCTGGTCTATGGACTTCATGCATGACCAGCTGAATGATGGACGTAGTTACCGACTGCTGAACCTGATTGACGACTACAACCGCGAAGGTCTTGGCATCGAGGTCGACTTCTCATTGCCCGCAGAACGCGTTATCCGAACGCTGGATAACATCATTGAGTGGTGCGGAAAACCTCGCTCAATTCGCTGTGACAATGGGCCAGAATACGTCAGTGGCAAGCTGCTGGCCTGGGCTGAAAGCCACGATATTCGTCTGGCCTTTATACAACCTGGCAAGCCACAACAGAATGCCTATGTCGAACGTTACAACCGCACTGTTCGATATGATTGGCTGGCTCAGTACTTGTTCGAGAGCACAGAAGAAGTTCAGAATCACGCAACTCGCTGGCTCTGGCATTACAATAACGAACGTCCCAATATGGGCCTTGGAGGGATTACTCCTCAACAGAAACTGGCCATGGTGGCCTGATCTCTAATTCTGAACTCGGTGCATTCAACCGGTCAAGACAACACCACTAATCTCTAGCCTTGGCTGGGAGTAATGGTAGATGACCACAGCAAACCCAATGAACTCCGCAAGGAAAGCTATAATTTGGCGCGAATGGAAGAAAGGTGCCCCCATGAGCGTCATCTGCCGGCTTATCGAAAAGCCCCCTGCGACCGTTTTTTCCTATCTTCGCTACCATGGCGGTATCGAGACCAAGGATACGAGCGAAGCGGTCGTCAGCGTTGTCTATGCTAGAGCGGGAAGGCATCTCTAGAGGGTTGGCGGTCGGCACTTCTATCCGCGCCATTGCGAGCACATTGGGTCGAAGCCCGTCGACAGTTAGCCGGGAAGTTTCCAAGAATGGAGGCTCCGGTCGATACCGCGCCACGGATGCTGATCAAGCTGCACGTAAGCGCGCGAATCGACCTAAAACGTGCTTGCTGGCAAGTAACGCGATGCTTCGGACGCTGGTCGCTGACAAGCTTGCCGAAAACTGGTCTCCGGAACAAATATCGGGCTGGCTCAGGCGAACTTACTCAAATAACTCCGGCATGCACGTGTCTCACGAGACGATCTACAAAAGCCTGTTTATTCAGACCCGAGGCATATTCAAAAAGGAACTTCGAAAGCACCTAAGAACCAGGCGCAAATTTCGACATTCAAGAACGCACCGATCCGGCTACAGGCAGAGAAACCTTGATGGCGTCTCGATTAGTGAACGGCCCGCCTTTGTCGAGGATCGAGCGGTTCCAGGTCATTGGGAAGGTGATCTCATCTGTGGCACAGGCAATAGCTATATAGCCACCGTTGTTGAGCGTCAGACTCGCTTTACGCTCTTGGTTAAGGTGGCAGGTAAGGAAACGAAATCCGTTGTTAGTGCTTTATCTCAGCAGATGCTCAAGCTGCCTGCTGTGCTCCAACAGAGCCTTACTTGGGATCGTGGGACAGAAATGATGAGCCATCGTGGCTTTTCAGCGGCAACCAAAATGGACGTCTATTTTTGTGATCCTCAGAGCCCATGGCAGCGAGGAACGAATGAAAATACCAATGGCCTCTTGAGACAGTACTTCCCAAAAGGCTGTTGCCTATCAAACTATTCTCAGAGTGATCTAAATCAGGTGGCAGAAAAGTTAAACAGCCGACCCAGAAAAATGTTGGCCTTTCATAGTCCAGCCGATAGGCTGACCGAGGTGTTGTCTTGACCGGTTGAATGCACCTCCGTTAAAAATGGGGGATAACCGGCGCATCCTCTTCTTCGACGTCGTCCGGCAGTTTACCGCGCAGGGCTTCGATCTCAGCTTCCAGTTCCGCTTCATCGAACAGGCGGTACTGGTGGGATAGCTTCTCGCTGGTAGCGTGCCCGGAGAAAGGTGAAGCACTGACACTACCAGCGAGGCCGGCGTTAATTCCGGCAGATCTGTGGTTGGCAAACCGGGAACAGTATGCGGGCAAAGAGACCATGGGCGTCTGGCTGGAAAACCACGACGAGCCCGGGGCGCTGGCAGACTCAATTGATGAACTATCGATCATTGCAGTTAACTTCCGCAAGTTCACCGACGGCAGAGGCTACAGTTCAGCCCGGTTACTAAGGGAACGCTATGGCTACAAGTACGACTTACGGGCAGTACGCGATGTGCTGTTTGACCAGCTTCAGTTTATGAAACGTTGCGGGTTCGACAGCTCTGCCCTGCGTGCGGACAAGGGCATCAAACTTGCAGCTCACTGCCTCAACTTGTTCCGTCAGGCCTATCAAGCATCGATTGATACTAATGGGCCACTCTTCCGGCGCAGAACTTCGTAATCTGAAAAGCGGATGTGATGGGCTGAACACACCATCACACCCAATGGGTTATTTCCTTATTTGGCGTGGTCCAACACAGTTTTGCCCGACGAAGCGCTATTTAAAAATGCTTTCAGCGCTTTATCCAATTCTACCTTTCCAATATCATGAGCCGTATTTTCTGCGTGTTTACAGGCCCAAGGGCCGCTCAACTTATCCCACACAGCCTGCTTTTCAGCTAACGGAATCTCGACCGAATCGACGCCCAGCAAGTTAACTCCCCGAAGGATAAACGGCAGCACCGTCGTTTGAAGCTGCGTGCCGGCAACCAAACCACAGCAGGACACCGAACCACCAGGCAGGATGTACTTGAGCAGTTCCGCCAGGGGGCTACCTCCAACGGTGTCAACGGCGCCCGCGTATACAGGCTTGGCCATCGGCTTTTTATCTTCAGTCAGAGCATCTCTGCCGATTACCTCGTTTGCCCCCAGCGATTTCAGCGTTGCCGCACGATCAGCTTTACCAGTGATCGCTATCACCTCATAACCGAGCGTGGACAGCAATTCGGTTGCGATGCTCCCAACCGCACCACTGGCTCCGGTGACGGCAATTTTTCCGTGCTCAGGCTTCACATCCATTTTTAACAGCTTTGCCACGCAAAGGCCTGCCGTGAGACCCGCGGTGCCGTAAACCATTGCGGTTCTCGCACGCCAGGAGCGAGGCATCGGAATACACCAGCTAGCCGGAACACGAATGTATTCACCGAAACCACCGGCTGTATTCATACCGAGATCGTAGCCGGTAACGATAACCTGCTGGCCGGCAGCCAGGTCAGTCACAGTGGATGCAACGATTTCTCCTGCTGCATCAATACCCGGCGTATGAGGAAACGTTCGCGTCACGCCTTTATTCCCTGACGCCGACATCGCATCCTTGTAATTCAGAGACGAATGGCTGACTTTGATCAACACTTCGTTTTCGGGTAAATCATCGATGCTACAAGTTTCAACAGCGCCGACATACGCACCGTCTTTTTCGTGGACTCGCCATGCTTTATATTCGATTGAGTTGTTCATCGCCTCACCTTTTCTGAAGTTGTTTGTTTCAGAGCTATTGACGCTTGTTAGCTACAAAAACTCTCACAGCATCCTCTGGTTACGGAATGCGCTGAGTAAACGCAGAACCGTATTCTCCATCGCCACCGTAGCGGCCAGCCCAAGTTTCTCAGGCAGCGTGCGTTTTCGGCGGTATCCTACTTACACTACCTCGGCTCGCTCACAGGCTTCAATGAGATATTCGCCGGAGGTTTTGATTTCATCAATTAGCTTCATCTCCAACGCTCAGCGACCAAACCAGATGTCACCATTAGCAACGGCAGTGATATCCAGACTCGGCCTCCGTTCACTGACATAGTCCTTGAACAAACCGTGTGTATCTTCTAAGTCTTCAAAAAACTTTTGCAGGTCTTTTCCGTGTTCTCACCACAAACGGTCAGAGTTCACTTGTGCTCGCCTGCCGTCAACACCTCAAAGTCGACATTAGTACCCTTGAGTAATCGATGGAAGTTTGGCAATTGCGCAACCACGCGGATAGACCCCAGGGTAGCAAATGGCGATGCAATGATACGATCCTCCACACAAACCACCGTGTACCCACCACCGGAACGTGTCAGCCTCAAGCCTTGTCCAATATGAAGTGAGTCTGAAGAGGGGCTGTGTTTCTGCCATCGAATGAGTCTGAAGCAAGTGCAGTATTTATTCATGATGGCACTATTATCGCTTATTTTGGAGAGTTATTCAGAGGTTCCTTAAATATCCCGTTCACTCCTGGCCTTAATATTGCTACTGTGGAAGTTAAATCATGCATCTAATAATTTCGGTAAAATCATGATTACGCCAACAATGACACTGGTCGACGCCATTACGTCACGCCGCTCAATAAGGGGCTTTCTTCCCGACCCGGTAAGTGATGATGTTCTGCAAGCGATCTTTGAGCTGGCCAGAACAACGCCGTCCAACTGCAATACGCAACCGTGGACTTGCTATGTCGCCTCGGGTGATCTGAAGAACCGGTTGCGACAGGAAGATGGCGTTCCTAGCAACCCAGATTTCAGTTACGTACCCAAATTTGAAGGTGAATACCGTAAACGTCAGGTTAATTGTGCCGTTGCTCTGTATAACGAGATGGGCATTGCCCGGGATGACAAGCCTGGACGCCTCCGGGCTGTGCGTCGCAATTACGAGTTCTTCGACGCACCTCATATCCTGTTCCTCGGCATGGACCGCAAGTTCGGCTCTACCATCGCACTGGATGTCGGCATCTATGCCCAGACTCTGATGCTCGCGATGACCGCGTACGGCTTGAGTTCATGCGCCATGGGTAGCATGCGCGCATACCCGGACCTGGTGAGAGAGGCCTTCGGGTTTGCCGACGATACAGGGATATTGCTGGGCATCAGCTTTGGTTATGAAGATCCCGATGTGCAAGCCAACCGCACCCGCACCTCGCGGGAACCGTTGTCTGGCACGGTGATTTTCAAGCGCCAATAGGGGCCATTTATAGTGGCTCGCTCCCTGTCGACACTGTGTTTGCTGGCGGCCTGCCTCTGCGCCGTTGCACGGGAGTTCAGCGACTGGTTTGTGTTCAGCCCCATCTCTGGGGCAGCCCTCGTATTTTTCGCTATTCTGCAATGGTCAGGTATCAATCTGACTTATCGCATTTTTGCCATTCTGGCCCCCGCCCTCGGGATTGTACTCTGGGTCAGTGATGCTGTGACTGCAGAAGTCCTGGCTGGTGGCGTGGACCGGGCAGCTTTTTTCACCTTTTTCCTGACCTCCCTAGCGGTGTTGCGGGAATCCGCCAAAACATCTCAACTGGTGCGCCGTTGCGGTACGGTGCTGGTAAACCAGCCTCCCGGCCGTCGCTATCTGCTGCTGTCTTTCGGCTCTCACCTGTTCGGCGTCATGCTGAATATTGGAGCACTCAATGTCTTGGGGACGATGATACGCGGTGCGATTCGACCCTCTTCCGATCTGGAAGCCCAGCGCATTGGCAGTATTCGCCGCAAGCGCATGTTAACCGCCACCATCCGCGGCTTTTGTGGCGTGCCACTATGGGCGCCAACTTCGGTCACTATGCTACTGGTGTTGTCCGGCATCCCTGATCTGACGTGGGAACAATACGCTCCGCTCGGACTATTCTGGACCTTGCTGTTCATTCTTTGGGGTTGGGTACTTGATCGTCTTGCCTACAAACGCCCCAAGGTGCAATCTGTCAATGGCGGCAACCTGGCCCATCTCATCCCACTGGTAGGTCTGGCAACCCTGATTCCGAGCCTCGCCTTCCTCACCTCCCGAGCCACAGGTCTGTCGCTGTTTTCGACCTTGCTGATGTGCGCACCGGTCATAGGCCTGGCCTGGATCTGGGTGCAGTACAGCGGCAGGCCCACACGGGTAAAAAGAGGTCTGCTACTCAGGCGCATGGCAAGATCCTTCCCCGAAACCTTCACCAATCAGCGCAATGAAGTGGTGTTGTTCGCCTCTTCCGGGTTTATCGGGGTGATTCTGATCCCCCTTATAGATCCGGTCGCAGCCAGTGCTTTTCTGGCCCAGGCAAACATCAGCAACGCCACTTTGATGACCGGCATTTCACTGGTGATGCTGGCATTTGCGTTCATCGGTATAAACGCGATTATAACCGTGACTCTGATACTTGGTGCGCTGCAGCAAATACCCAACCTCGGTATTCAACCACAGATCCAGGCCTCCGTAATTGCCATTACCTGGGCGGTTTTTGCAGGTGCTTCACCATTCACCGCATCTTTACGCTTTATTTCCGGGTTTTCCGGAGTCTCACCCTTACGCTTTGGTATCGAATGGAACGGGTGGTTCAGCACCAGCGTACTGGCAATTATGTACGTCACGCTTTACGTGATGCTATAACGCGCCACCCTATAAAAACGTCAAGACAGGAACCCCACCATGAGTTTACCGGATACACTAAAAGGCAAACTGAATTTGCCGGTGCTGTGCTCGGCGATGTTCATCATCTCCATCCCTCAGATCGTTGTTGGAAAGAACAACAGCAGGGGTAATCGCCGGCCGCTTACAGCTTTGATCCCGCATCAGCATGGGCGTCGCTCGATCCATATGGCTGAGATGGTGATAAGTTTTCCTGATTACTCATATTGATCAGCCACCATTCCACCAGCTTGACCTATACTGGGGTTATGTCCAGTAGAGGAGTCGACGTCATGGCACGCAACCCAATCCAGTTCCAGCCCGGCTTGTCGTTACCGGCGTTTCTTGAGCAGTACGGCACGGAAGCACAGT
>Ga0314772_1000917_pt1 | contig 14238 bp, 13 predicted proteins | sample MetaGCBIW2018_FD_204520 | JGI IMG/M metagenome (GOLD analysis project Ga0314772, IMG submission 204520) | Cryopeg brine microbial communities from Beaufort Sea near Barrow, Alaska, United States - CBIW 2018 | ecosystem: Environmental > Aquatic > Marine > Coastal | place: USA: Alaska | collected... | reverse complement strand
TGACGGACGCGTGTTCACGGCACAGTTGCCCGATGGCCCACTGGCAGGCCCGGGTCGTCAGTTTGGACCGCGGCCTCGCGATCTGGGCGTCTTGCTCGACAAAGGAGCGCACTTCGCAGGCTAGGTCGGGGCAGACCCACCGTCGTTTGCGCCACACAATCGTGACCGGGCACCCCCACGCCGGGGCATCGACCAGCTCGACGTCGATTCGGCCGTGACCGTGAGCCACAACACCACACACGTGACAGCCCATCAGCACCGTTTCGGACTCCACCGTGACCGTCAATCCGCCGCTGTCCGGATCACGTTCAACACCGAGCACATGAAGGCCGGCCAGACCAACCAGGAGGTCACAACGGGTGCAATACGTGCCACAGGTGCGGCAACACAAAGTAGGCTCGAACATGGTCGAGTTCCTCGCAATCAGAAGAGGTTGAAGTCCTCTGATTCTCGGGGATCTCGACCCCCACACTCCTCAACGCAGCTCTCGGCGCGTCGCCCTCACCCCACACTCAACGGCGAAGAGCCATTTTACGCCCAGCGGCGACAGCCACGTGTTGGGTTTCATCATCGCTGCCAGAAGCCTCTAGAGACGCATCGATCTGCCTCGTCAGTGGAGCGCCGTCCAGTGTGTCGAAATAGCTCACGACTGCGCGATTGACGAACTCCGAGCGGCTTATCCCAAGGTCAGTTGCACAGCAGGAAATGCGTTCGAACGAATCCTTCGGAAGCGAAACCTCGATCTCCATGCTTTCAGTATGGGCGCGGACAGCCGCGCGAGCGAGTCAAGAACTGCGTGTCCGCAAGGGCGCAACTACTTCGCAGGCTTCGCCTTCGCATAGATCGCCTCAACAACATCGGCGAAGTGAGCCAACACCACGTCGCGACGAACCTTCAAAGAAGCAGTCACTTCCTCACGCGCCTCTGAGAAGCTGCGGGACACGATGTGATATTCCTTGATGCCCTCGGCCTTGGAGACCTGCTCGTTGGCCGCAGCGACCACCTTGCCCACCAGCTCCCGCACACGCTCGTGCACTGAAGCCTCGGACACATCCATCGGGGGAAGGTTCTCCGCCGTGAGCCACGCGGACAGCAGCGTCTCGTCGAGTGCCACCAGCGCGGACACGAAGTTCCTGCCCTCGCCTACGACCACGGCATCCTGGATCGCGGGATGCGCCCGCATAAAGTCCTCGAGAATCGCGGGCTGAATGTTCTTGCCCGATGACAAGACCAGGATTTCCTTCTTGCGGCCCACAATGCGTAGCGATCCGTCCTTGACCACTCCCAGGTCACCCGTCGCAAACCAGCCGTCGTGCATGACCTCAGCCGTAGCATCGGGCGCATTCCAGTAACCCGAGAAGAGATTGGCCCCCTTGAGGAAGATCTCGCCATCGTCGCTGACCCTGACGGAGCATCCGGCAATCGGCTGGCCGACCGTTCCCATCGCGCTACCAAGCACCGGGGTGCCGGTGGCCGCCGCAGTGGTCTCTGTCAGCCCGTAACCCTGCATCACCGTCAGGCCAAGGCCACGGAAGAAGTGCCCCACCTCGGGCAGCATGCGCGCGCCGCCGGACATCACGTACCCCAGCTGCCCGCCGAGCAGATGGCGGATCTTGCCCAGCACCAGCTTGTCGGCGATCGCGTAGCGCACCCGCAGCCCCACGCCGGGACCGCCGGTCTCTTGGGCCCGCGACGCGTCGCGCGCCACGTCCGCAGACCAACGGAAGATCTTCTTCTTCGTCCCGGACATCGAGGTGTCCGCACGGTTATAAATAGTCTCGAGCACCCGCGGCACCAGCGGCATCCAGGTGGGCCGGAAGGTTCCCAGGTCCGCAGCGAGCGTCTTGTGCGAGGGCGCGTACCCAATGACAGACCCAGAGCTCAGCGCCAGCACCATCGCGAAGCGCGCGAACACGTGTGCGAGCGGAAGAAACAGCAAGACCCGAGTGTCGCCCTGCAGGAACCGACTGAACCCGGGGTCGAGTTCCAGGTTCGCCGCGTGCTCCACCAGGTTGCGGTGCGACAGCATTGCGCCCTTGGGCCGCCCGGTGGTGCCGGATGTGTAAATAATCGTGGCGAGGTCGTCAAGGACCACGTCTTCTGTGAGCGCGTCCAGATCCGCGTCGGACGTCGACTCGCCTAACGATGCCAACTCGCCCAGGCCAGCGTCGTCGAGCTCAAAAGTGAGGGGCGCCACGGTCAGGCCCTCAAAAATGCCGCGCTGCTCAGCAGTCTCCGCGACGACGATCTTAACCCCGGCATCGTCAACAATCCACGCGATCTGGGAGGCGGACGACGACGGATAGATCGGCACGCTCACCCCGCCGGCTGCGAAGACGGCAAAGTCCACGATCGACCACTCGATGCGGGTGTCCCCCACGATTCCTACCCGGTCGCCGGGCTTCAGGCCCGATGCGGCGAGCCCCTTCGCGGTGGCGCGCACTCGGGCGCGGAATTCCTGGAGAGAAACGGGCACCCAGGCATCGTCGTCGCCCTTGACCTCGGCGAACGCGGAATCGGGGAAATCAGCGACTCGCGCGTTGAGCATCGCGGTCAGGTGCATTCCGTTGTCCAGCGCAGCAAGACCGGGCGACGACATCTCAAGTTGGGTCATATCTCACCTTAACCTACGGAACCGTAGGTTGGAAGGAGTACTTAGTCCCGATTCCGAAAAATCTACGCCGCGTCAATACGGCGTCAAGAGGCACCGCATGGGCGTCAAGAAACCGTCAGGAAGTGCCGTCTGTGCTAGACGCGGGTGTGGCACTGGTCGTTGAGTGGGGTGATGTGCAAAATATCCGCACCGCGCCACACTCTTTCGGAAGGACAAGCTTCATGGCCGACCTAGGCTTCCTGCTCCTCACGCTCGCCGTTTTTGGCGTGCTCGCGCTCGCCGCAAAGGGGGCCGAGCGGCTGTGACGTTCATCAACATGGTGGGACTGATACTCGCCATCGGCGCAGCCGGCCTCGCGCTGTACTCGCTGATTCGCCCCGAGCGCTTCTGATGACGCCCGGCTGGGCAGCTGCTGCCTTCATCACCAGCCTGGTTGTGGCATGGGCTATCGCCTACCGCTTCTTGGGCGCTTACATGCACCGCGCGGTCACCTCACCCCACCACCTCCGCGTCGAGAAGTTAACGTACCGCGCGATCGGGATCAACCCCGATAAAGAACAGTCGTCCGCCGGCTACACCCGCAGCCTCCTGGCGCTGTCAGCCGTTTCGATCGTCGGCGTATTTGCTTTGCAGCGCCTCCAGGGCCACCTGTGGCTGGCCGATGGAATGGCGGGAGTGTCGCCTCGAGTCGCGTGGAACACCGCAGTGAGCTTCGTCACGAATACCAACTGGCAGACGTACTCGGGCGAATCCACCATGACCCATCTCACCCAGATGGCGGGCCTTGCCGTCCAAAACTTCGTCTCCGCTGCCGTGGGGATCGCCGTTGCCGTCGCGCTCATCCGCGGCTTCACTCGCCGCGCCAGCAAGACGCTGGGAAACTTCTGGGTGGACCTCACCCGCATCATCGTGCGCATCCTGCTACCGCTGGCAATCCTCGGCGCGATTCTCTTCCTCGCCGCCGGCATGGTGCAGAACCTGACTTCAAGTATCGACGTGACTACCCTGACCGGCGCTCAACAAACCCTCACGGGTGGCCCCGTCGCCAGCCAGGAAATCATTAAGAACCTGGGCACCAACGGCGGCGGCTTCTACAACGTGAACTCAGCTCACCCGTTTGAGAACCCCAACTTTGCCACCAACTGGCTAGAGATTTTCGTGATTGGGCTCATCCCGTTCTCGCTCCCCTACGTCTTTGGGCGCATGGCCGGAGACCGCCGTCAGGGCTTCGCAATCGTGGGGGCAATGGCAGCCATCGCCATCACCTCGATCGTCGCCGTGAACATGCTCGAACTCAATCCCTCCGGCACGGTGCCGTCCGCAATCGGTTCCTCGATGGAGGGCCGCGAAACACGGCTGGGCGTCGCGGGCTCCGCCACATTTGCCGCGATGACAACCCTCACCTCAACTGGCTCCGTGACCTCGTTCCACGACTCCTATTCCGGGCTGGGCGGCTCAGTGCTGACCCTCAACATGATGCTCGGCGAGGTCGCCCCCGGCGGAGTCGGTTCCGGGCTCTACGGAATGCTGATCCTGGCCATCATCACCGTGTTCGTGGCCGGTCTGATGGTGGGTCGCACTCCCGAGTACCTGGGAAAGAAGATCGGCCCGCGGGAGATGAAGCTCGCGTCGCTGTACTTCCTGGTCACCCCAGCGCTGGTTCTTACCGGAACGGCCGCTGCCATCTCCAGCCCAACCCAACGCTCCGCAATGCTCAATACCGGCGGGCACGGCTTCTCCGAGGTGTTGTACGCGTTTACCTCCGCCTCCAACAACAACGGGTCAGCCTTCGCGGGTCTCGCCACGGACTCGACGTGGTGGGCGACAGCGCTTGGTCTGTGCATGGCGCTGGGACGGTTCATCCCGATTGTGCTGGTGCTCGCCCTAGCGGGCCGCTTGGCTAGGCAAGGGATCACACCGCAATCGGCTGGCACGTTACCCACTAGCACCACACTGTTTGCGGGCATGGTCGTAAGCGTCACGCTCGTCACTGTGGCACTCACATTCTTGCCCGCGCTCGCTTTGGGCCCACTCGCAGAAGGACTGTTCTGATGACTACCATCGCCCCTCCCGAACCACACGCGCACCGCACCAGCCGTCGTCACAAGGCTCAATCGAAGATGTCGGGGCGCGACCTTTTGGCCGCCATCCCCGGCGCAGTCCGCAAGCTCGACCCCCGCACTATGTGGCGCAACCCGGTCATGCTGATTGTGGAAGTAGGTGCGGCCTTCACGACTATTCTGGCGATCGCCGATCCGTCCTGGTTTAGCATTCTCATCACCATTTGGCTGTGGGCGACCGTGCTGTTCGCCAACGCAGCCGAGGCCGTCGCCGAGGGGCGCGGGAAAGCCCAGGCCGACAGCCTGCGTCGTAATCGCCAGCTCAGCACCGCTTACCGCGCCATCGGGTGGGTCGCGGGCTCAGATATTCGTGCCGTCGTCACGAAAGAGGTAGCGGCCACCGAGCTCGCCAAGGGCGACATCGTGATCGTCAAAGCCGGTCAAGCCATACCCGCGGATGGCGACGTCATTGAGGGCGCAGCCAGCATTGACGAATCGGCCATCACGGGGGAATCCGCTCCCGTGATCCGCGAATCCGGCGGGGACCGCAGCGCAGTGACCGGTGGAACTCGGGTCCTGTCAGATGCCATCGCGATCCGCGTTACTCAGGCCCCGGGCGCAGGATTCGTGGACCGCATGATCGCGCTGGTGGAGGGAGCCAACCGCCAAAAGACCCCCAACGAGATTGCGCTCAACATCTTGCTTGCGGCCTTGACGCTGGTTTTCATCCTGGTCGTGGTGAGTATTCAACCCATGGCGATCTACGCGAAACTGACCCAGGGAGCCGCAAAGGACTCCGTCGCGCTGACGGACTCCGGCCTCACCGGGATCGTGCTGGTGGCGCTGCTCGTCTGCCTGATACCCACCACCATCGGCGCACTGCTGTCGGCCATCGGCATCGCCGGTATGGACCGCCTGGTCCAGCGCAACGTCCTAGCCACGAGTGGCCGCGCGGTAGCGGCTGCGGGCGACGTGAGCACGCTACTGCTCGACAAGACCGGCACCATCACCTTTGGCGACCGCCAGGCTCGCGGGCAGAGGCCCGCGGCAGGCGTCGAGGTCGAGGACTTAGTAGCGTGCGCCAGGCTGGCGAGCCTTGCCGACGAGACTCCAGAGGGCAGGTCCATCGTGACGTACGTTGAGTCCCAGCACCTAGGCCAGGGCGACAGCTACGATCTCCCTCGATTGCGTGACGCTCCTGGAACGGAACGAGGAGACAGCCGAACAGCTCGCTCGGCGCGCAGATGCGCTCCAGTGGACCGTTGCTGCTTTCGCGGGCGAGTTGCCCAGCGCGAGCCCCGCCGATGGGGACGGCGAGGTGGCCATCGATTCCTCGCTATCGCTGGTGATGCGAGGCGCGGCACTCGACGCCGCTGACCAGCGGGTCTTCGAGGCATTCGCTGCCCAGGCGGTGCTCGCCTTACGGCAGAGACGGCTCTCCGCGGCCGCTGACGCAGCGAAGCCCATCGCTGAGGCCGACAAACTGCGCACCGCGCTTCTTAGAGCTGTGAGCCACGACCTGCGCACCCCCCCTCGCGTCTGCGAAGGCGGCAGTGGAAGGTTTACGTAGCACCGAGGTGGTGTTCAATGAGGCGGATCGCGACGAACTGCTCGCCACCGCCGACGGGTCGCTGGACCCTTTGTCACGCCTGGTGGAGAACCTGCTGGATATGAGTCGGCTGCAGGCGGGCGCGCTCGGCGTGCATCTAGAGGCGACGAGTGTCGCCGAGCTAGCGCCGCTCGCGGTCGATCAGGTAGGCGGCGCCGGACTCACGGTGCCCATCATCCTCGATGATCAACTCCAAGACGCGCAGGCGGACCCCACACTGCTTGAACGTATTTTGGTCAACCTGGTGTTCAACGCCGTCAAGCACTCTCCGGCTGATTCTGCTCCCACCATCGCCGCCGAATCAGACGGTGATTACGTACACGTGCGAGTCATCTACCACGGAAAGGGGCTGTCTGCGGATGACCGCGAACGTGTGTTCCTCCCCTTCCAACGCACGGGCGACACCAACGGCGAACCCGGAATTGGACTAGGTCTAGCCCTGTCGCGGGGATTGGCAGAGGCGATGGGTGAGACCCTCGATGCCCACGACACTCCCGGGGGAGGCCTCACAATGTCCCTCGCGTTGCCGGTAGCTCCCACCTCTGTGCGCGGGGCAAGCTCTACATCGATGGTCGACCAGCCGTGAGAGTGATGATTGTGGACGACGAGCCGCAGATCCTGCGCGCGCTAAGGATCAACCTCACCGCGCGCCAATTCGAGGTCTCAACCGCACCGGACGGGGGCACCGCGCTCGCGCTCGCCAAGACGTACCGCCCGGAACTAGTCCTCCTGGATCTAGGGCTGCCAGACATGGACGGCGTTGACGTCATTCGCAGGCTGCGCGAGTGGACCGATGTGCCCATCGTGGTGCTTTCCGGTCGCTCGGTCAGCCGCGACAAGATCGGCGCGTTGGACGCGGGCGCAGACGATTACGTCACCAAGCCCTTCAGCGTCGAGGAACTACTGGCACGGATGCGAGCCGTCAGCCGGCGCAAATTGCCGGTGACCGCGGACGCTGAGCCAGTGCGCGTCGGTTCCCACCTGGTCAATGTCGAGGCGCGGTCAGTCCAGTCGGATGACGGCGGATCGGTTCACCTCACCAAGACGAAGTGGAAGCTACTCACGCTGCTCATGACGTATCCGGGCAAACTTGTCAGCCAGCGGCAGTTGCTGCCGGACGTGTGGGGGCCGACGTACCTTGATGAGACCCAGTACCTGCGCCAATACATGACGCAATTGCGCCGAAAGCTTGAGCCAGATCCCGCGCGCCCCCGCTACTTGCTGACCGAGCCGGGCATGGGCTACCGGTTCGTGGACTGACCCGCGGTCGCCGACTGACCAGCGTTCGCCGATCAACCACGTCGATCAACCACGTCGAGCAACCCAAATGAGCGCACCAAACAGCCGGGTTGACCTGGCCGCCGATGAGTACCGGCGACCAGTCACCCAGAACAGTTATACGAGCTGCGATGCCTTGTTGAAGATTTTGATCGACACCGGGGTGATGTGTGCCAGGTTGTCCGACACCGGGCAGCGAGACTCGGCAATATGTGCGATCTCGTCGAGCTGGGCTGAGTCCGCATCGCCCTCAACCTCGATGGACACCTCGATCGATTCGTAGCCTGCGCGGACATCCATGTTCTTGCCAATGAACTTGGCAGGGTCCAGGTCGCCTCGCGCCGTTGCACTAAGGGAGGTGAGCGTCACCCCTTGCTCTTTTGCTACCAGGTGCACCGTCACGTTGAGGCATCCGAGTAGCGCGCCCAGCACGTACTCCACCGGGTTGGGACCCGAGTTGCCTCCGCCCAGGGCTTCGGGCTCGGCTACGATCCAGTCGAAATCGCGCGCCTTCACGGTCAGGCCCGTGTCGGTTGTCGATACTGCCGTCGCTTCAAAGGTAGCCATGACCTTTATCTCCGCCACTATTCGCGCGGGAAGAAATCGACCCCGTCAGGACCGCTCCCGCATTGCCGCCAAGACGGAAAACCTCTGTTTTCAGCCTAGGCACGTGTGTGACGCGCCAGGGGGACTTAGGTCCCCGCCCTTGTCGGGAAATCGCGAAGAAAATCGGCTAGACGCTGAGCGCATTGCTGATTCGATCTCCGATCATCAACCAGGCGCCGCCCACCGCACACGCGACCGTGACCAGCCAGAACACCGCCACCCACAACGTCCCGGGGACGCGCGTCACCTGGGCCAGGGCATCGGCGTCAGACCCTCGACCCGCGGGAGTGCGCCGCGACCTACTCAGCTCCACGACGGCCCGCACCGCGCCAAACAGGAGCAACCACGACACCCCGTACGCCACACCTACTCGCCACGGGTCGGGAGCGGCGAACGCCAGCCACCCAAAGCCCCCGATCGCGAGCACCATCACCAGGAGGCCATACCCATTGCGGATCTGCACCAGCATGACGACCAGGCCGAGGACCACGACCCATAACAGCGCGAACGCGTACCCTGCATGAAGCAAAGCCGCCGCGCCGACGCCTAGAACGGCCGGTGCTGAGTATCCCGCAAAAGCAACCAGCGCCAGCGGCAAGCGCTTGGTGGATCCCGCGTGTGAGGTCAGCCCGGAGGTATCCGAGTGAAGCCGGATGCCCCGCACCTGTCGACCGAGCAGCGCAGCCACGGCGGCGTGCCCCGCCTCGTGCGCGATGGTGACGACGTGGCGCACCAGGTGCCACAGCATCGGCACCAGTAGGCAGACCATGACGGCGGCTAACGGCCACAGTGCCGTCGACGTCGAAGCGACAACCTGCGTCGTCACGTCCGCCCACACTCGGTCAAGAACTTCGCCGATGCTCACAATGGTCTCAACGCGCCAAGTCCGCATCCAGTGCCGCGAAGCCCGCTGCGACCGGCAGCGAGATCACGAATACCGCACCGTCAAGTCCGTCGGCACGAGACTCGATGTGGATCGCGCCGCCGTGCACCGAGGCGATATCTTGGGCGATCGCCAGCCCCAGGCCGGCGCCACCTGCACCCGAGTCTCGCGACCGCGCGTCGTCCAGCCGCGTGAAGCGTTCAAACACCCGAGTCCGGTCTTGGAGGGGCACTCCCGGCCCGTCGTCTGCAACGGTGATCACCGCACGCTCCCCTAGTCGTGTCAAATTCACCACCACGGTTGAAGCGGCATGCCGTGCGGCGTTGTCTCCGAGGTTGCTCACCATGCGCGCTATGTCCCGTGCCAAACCGCGCACCTGCACGGCGTCCACGTGCGCGACCGTCACGTCGACGCCGCCATGAAGCCGCAGACGCTTAACCTCCGTTAGCATCAGTTCGTCAAGGTCAACGGTCTCAGCCGTCTTATCGGACAAGCGCTCACTGGTGCGCGCAAGAAGCAAGACGTCGTCAATGAGGGCCCCTAATCGCGCCGCCTCGGCGTGCACACCCTGCAAGGTCTCTCGGAAATCGGCGCGCTCGGGGTGAGCAAGCGCCACATCCACCTGAGTGCGCAGTGCAGTCAAAGGGCTTCGAAGTTCATGCGAGGCATCTCCCATAAAGCGTTCTTGGCGGAGCGCTGACGCTTCCAATTGGAAGAGCATCTCGTTCATTGTTGTCGCAAGCCGGTACACCTCGTCACGCGCGAGGGGAACGGGAAGCCGTTGCGAAAGATCGTTGCCGATCACCACCGCGCGCGACCGAATTGCCTCGATGGGCGCGAGGGCCTTGCCGATCGCAACCCACACCGCGGACCAGACCAAGAAGAGCAAAAACGGAAGCCCGACCGACAAGACCAGCACGATGCTCGCTACCGCCGCGTCCACTTGCGAGAGCGAGTGCGCAACGTAGACCCATCCAGGGCCACTGGGGAGGTCGGTGGGCTCCGCGTAAACTCGGAAGGCTTGCTCATTGTTTCCGATCGGCAAATCGTGAATTGTTGCCGTCACCGGAGCACGAGAGGCGGGGACCGCTTCCAACACCGGCGCTTCTCCCTGGATGTTGTCGCTCGAAGACAACACGCGACCATCCGCCGAGACCACCTGGATCAATGACGTCTCACCGCTGCTCAGCGAGATAGTGGGCTGAAGCCCACTGGCTGCGATGACCACTGATACATCGGCGACGCGAGCCCGGCCCGCGGAGTCGACGTTGGCCACCAGTGAGCGATGTACCAACACGACCAGACTGACTGACGACACCAAGAGCGCTAGCGCTAACACCGCACTTGCCGCGGTCGCGACTCTCGCACGGATGGTCCACCCGCGGGGCATGTAAAACCGACGTCTCATGGCTTGCTCCTGGGGATTCCCGCCAGTTGGGGTTCCGCCAAGCGGTAGCCGCCGCCACGTATCGTCTCGATATCGTGGCGGCCAAAGGGTTGGTCCACCTTGCGCCTCAGGTAACCGATATACACCTGCACCACGTTCGAGTCGATGTCTAGTTCGGCATCCCAGACGTTTTCTGCGATCACGGCGCGGCTCAGTACCTGACCCTTGCGGCGCACCAGCAATTCTAACAAAGCGAATTCGCGCGTGGACAACCTCACCTCATCACCGCCACGCCAGCACCGGCGCGAAGCAGGATCGAGCGTGAGGTCGCCCGCCGTCAGTCGGGGACCACGTTCGACGGGGGCCCGGCGCAGCAGCGCACGAATCCGCGCGAGCAGCACCGTGTAGGAGAATGGCTTGGTTAGGTAGTCGTCCGCGCCAAGGTCAAGCGCATCGGCCTCGTCGTGCTCACCGTCTTTGGCCGTCAACATCAGGATGGGCGCTTGTGATCCCTCCTCGCGCAGCCGGCGACATATCTCGTACCCAGACAACCCGGGGAGCATGAGGTCGAGGATGATCACATCGAAGTTCTCCTCTTGGGCCATCCACAGGCCATCGACCCCGTCGTACGCCACCGCCGTCACGAAGCCCTCCGCTTCAAGACCCTGCTGGACGGCGCGCGCGATTCCGCGGTCATCTTCGACAATGAGTAGTCGCATCGGTGAGGTTCGGTCCCTTTCCTGGAGACGGCTAACGCGCGCATGCGCGTCTGACAAGCATGCCGTCCGAAGGTAAGTGAAACATAAGAGTGTCCGCGCGGGTACTCCTCGCGCCGCCCGCCACGTTTGCTTCCTGGCCACTTATCGCACTCTTAACCTCGATCTGCAGGATGGGTCTTGTCCATCCGGACTTCACTACAAGCAAGGAGCACAACATGGCTAGCACGAGCACCAAGACGAAGGCCCTCATCGCCACCGCTGGATTGATCGGCCTCGGCGTACTGACGGCCGGTACTGCGTCAGCTTCCACCACCCCTGCCCCGGCGCCCTCCACGGTCGTCGAGGCCCCAGTTGCCGTGACCCCCGAAGTCTCGGGCGCCGAGGCCCCCGACGCGACGGAGGTTGCGGGCTCGGAGACCGAAGGTGTCGCAGACGGCAACGACGGCGGCCACGAAGACGCCAACGGCGTCGCCGGTGCCGACGACGCGACGGAGGTTGCGGGCTCCGAGACCGAAGGTGTCGCAGACGGCAACGACGGCGGCCACGAAGACGCCAACGGCGTCGACATTCAGCACGAGGGCGGAGCCGACGAGCTCTAGCCGGTCACGTGTTGGGGGCGCGATTGCGCGCCCCCAACACGTTCGCTTGTCTCGGGGCTGCTCGGCCTAGGCGACGCGGCGCATCCAGCCATACGGGTCAGCGGCGCGACCATACTGGATATCCGTGAGCGACTTGCGGATGTCCAACGTCACCTCGCCGGCCTCTCCCCCGTTGATGGTGACGTCGAAGTCTGGGGACGCCAGTCGGCCGATGGGCGTCACCACCGCGGCGGTGCCACATGCGAACACCTCGACCACGTCGCCGGACTCGATTCCCGCGCGCACCTCGTCCAGCGTGATGTCCTTCTCCAGCACCTTGCGCCCCGAGTCCTCCAGCTGCCTGATGACTGATGAGCGCGTGATGCCTTCGAGGATGTTGCCGGTTAGACGCGGGGTCTCCACAGAGCCGTCGGCGCGCACCACGAATACGTTCATTCCGCCCAGTTCGTCCAAGTACTTGTCCTCGCGCGCGTCCAAGAACAGCACCTGGTGGCAGCCGTTGTCGTGCGCCTGCATTTGAGGCAGCAGGCTGGCAGCGTAGTTGCCGCCACACTTTGCGTCGCCGGTGCCCCCCGGCCCAGCACGGTGGTACCCCTGCGCGACCCAGATGGATACGGGCTTCACGCCGCCCGGGAAGTACGCGCCTACGGGTGACGCGATGAGCAGGTACTCAATAATGTGCGCGGGCCGCACTCCTAGGAACGCCTCGGACGCGAACATGAAGGGGCGCAGGTACAGCGAGGACTCCTCTACGCCGGGCACCCATTCGATGTCCGTGCGCACCAGCGCCTCGATGGACCCAATGAAGTCGTCCACCTGAAACTGCGGCAACGCCAACCGCTTCGCGGACTTATTAAACCGTGCCGCGTTCGCCTCGGGGCGGAAGGCCCACACCGAGCCATCGGCCCAGCGGTACGCCTTGAGGCCCTCGAAGATCTCCTGCGCGTAGTGCAACACCGCCGCGGCGGGGTCCAGCGACAGCGGCCCGTACGCCTCGACGCGGCGATCAATCCACCCCGTTCCGGTGCGCCACTGGGCGCGTGCCATGTGGTCCGTGAACTGCGTGCCAAAGTTAAGGTCGGCCAGCGCCGCTTCCCGCTGCGCGACGGGCAACGGAGCAGGATTCACGCGCACCTCGAAGGCCTCGACTGAGGAAGGCGCCGATGCAGATGGGACCTCGTCGCCGAATCCAAGAGCTGGGGGTTCAGTGCTCATGTCGGGCCTTTCTATTGACGTACCGCTAATAAGTAAATAAGTGCCGAAAACGGTGAGGATCCGGCACTTATCTACTTACTGGAGACGGGTAAGGGGGGCATGTGAAGGGTGAAACTACCCGCGGATGCGGGCTGCGAGGGCGTCGCCGACCTCACTCGTGGAACGAACCGAGCCATCTCGCTTTGACGCGGCGTTGGCGGCAGCATCGGCCGCCACGGCGCCTTCGACACGCGCAGCGAGCTCCGCGTAACCGAGGAAGTCCAGCAGCATTGCCACGGACAGCGCCGTTGCGGACGGATCCGCGATGCCCTGACCCGCGATGTCGGGTGCAGAGCCGTGAACGGGCTCGAACATCGACGGCGCGGTCTTGTCCGCATTGATGTTTCCCGATGCCGCGAGGCCGATTCCGCCGGAGATGGCAGCCGCCTGGTCGGTCAGGATGTCGCCGAACAGGTTGTCCGTCACGATGACGTCGAACTTGCCCGGGTTGGTGGTCATCACGATGGTCGCGGCGTCAATGTGCAGGTAGTCCCAGGTCACATCCGGGAACTCCGGCGCGACGGCCTCGACCGTGCGGCGCCACAAGTGACCCGCGTGCACCAGCACGTTGTGCTTGTGAACCAGCGTGAGCTGCTTACGCTCGCGACCGTTAGCCACGCCGAACGCGTAGCGCACCACGCGCTCCACGCCGTGACGGGTGTTGATGGATACCTCGGTCGCGATCTCGTGCGGCGTGTCGACGCGCAGTGCGCCGCCGTTGCCCACGTACGGCCCCTCGGTGCCCTCGCGCACTACGACAAAGTCAACCTCGGTCACGTCGCGCAGCGGCGACACCTCGCCCGGGTACAGGCGCGAGGGACGCAAGTTCACGTACTGATCCAGCGCAAAGCGCAGCGGCAGCAGTACCCCACGCTCGAGCGTCCCCGACGGCACCGACGGGTCGCCAATCGCACCCAGCAGGATCACGTCGTGGCTACGAATCGCGGCCAGATCGTCAGCCGTGAGCGTGTCGCCCGTCGCGTGCCAGCGCTTGGCGCCCAGGTCAAATTCGGTGGTCTCGAAGGCGATATCGGTACCCTCGGTCGCGGCGGCGAGGCACTTGAGCCCCTCCGCCACGACCTCGGGTCCGATGCCGTCGCCAGCTACTACTGCGAGGCGATAGGTCGAGGTCACGGAGCTACCCATTACCGCGCGGTCTGGCCGTCGACGTAGTCGGCGTCCGTGTCGGCGCCGGACCACGAGAACAGCTTGCGCAGCTCGCGGCCGGT
>Ga0314772_1000915_pt1 | contig 14255 bp, 14 predicted proteins | sample MetaGCBIW2018_FD_204520 | JGI IMG/M metagenome (GOLD analysis project Ga0314772, IMG submission 204520) | Cryopeg brine microbial communities from Beaufort Sea near Barrow, Alaska, United States - CBIW 2018 | ecosystem: Environmental > Aquatic > Marine > Coastal | place: USA: Alaska | collected... | reverse complement strand
GTTGAGATTGGCATAATTGCCGCTAGTCTGTCCAATCTAAGGAACGATTGCTCAGACCTTGAGTCAAAGATGAGGGAGACTTCAAACAATATGTCCAGCAAAGCCCCTAACGCCTCCTCCGGTACTGGACAATCACAGCCGGTATTGGATGAGATCAACCTGAAGATATTGAGCGAGCTGCGCTATAACGGACGAATATCAATGTCGGCCCTCGCGGAGAAGGTAAACGTCTCTCGCGCAAATGTGTACACCAGAGTCGAGCAGTTGATGTCCGACGGCGTAATCACCGGTTTCAGCGCACAAATCGACTCCGCGAAGGCAGGCCTCGGCATCTGCGCGCTAGTGTTTCTCTCCGTGCATCCGCAAACTTGGGCAAGCTTTCGCGATCGCATCACGGGTATGACGGAAATCGAATCGTGCCGCATCACAACAGGTGAGCACGACGCGATGCTTCTGATCCGTGGCCATGAAGTCGGTGCGATCCACGACTTCATTGTTGGTGTTCTCTCGGTTCTGCCCGAGGTCAAGTCGCTGGAAACAGTACTCGTGCTCGACGAGGTCTTTCAGCGGCCGTACCTGTTGCCCATCGACCTGCCGGAGCGACCACAAGAGCCAGCCCAGTTTGGGCTCACTCGCTTTACACGCGCGGACCCCAATCGTGCGGGAATCAACGGCTGACGCGGCCGGTGCAATGCGGGCGGCACACTTATGGATGATGCGTCCGCTGCGCTAGGGGCGGTTCATTGCACCTGCACGCACACGCTCTTCCCTGGAACACCGTCAAGCACGAACTCCTCGACAAGTTCGAGACGCCCATCGTCACGGGGCGCGAGAGTGGTTCTGCTATCCCCCAGCAGCGTCGTGTCGCTTGCGATCACGTGGTGGACAAAGTACTCATCGAGAACTCCGTCACGATACCGTCCGACGCAATGTCCAGCGGTAACGGTGTCGCCAAAGTAGAAGCCCCACACAACGCCCGAGTTCTCGTCGAACTCGAAACGTGTGGGGTTGGCGTTCACCACACTGGCCGTTGATGATTCGAGAACGAACGTGGTTCGATCGAGCTGGGGCGTGCTTCGGAGAGTGGGATCGAGTTCAGGCCAGGCACGGCGCCGCGCTGCTTCGATACAAATACTGACGTGAGACTTTCCGTCTTTCTCGAAGGTCTCATGAAGCTCAAGCTCGCCATTGGCGTTCCGCCGAATTGTGCTCTGAGCCGTGCCGAGCACCACGTCAGTACCGGACGCGGGACGATGCGCGAAACAAATCGACAGTTCGTCTCCATCGCGGCGCCCCACGAAACGTCCGAGTGCGACGGTGTCGCCGAAGTATTCGCCCCAAATCATCTGATCGTCTTGGTGATAGCGAAAGCGAGTTGGCGACGTCGCCGAAACAGAACTACCCGACGAGGAAATCAGAAGAAATTCGCGATCATTAATCGACTCGGAAACTGGTTGTGCCGCAGATTGCGGCTCTAAAGCGTCACTCACTCGCTCGAGTATGAGGCCGGAAGGCGGCGCGGTGAAATCGACTATGAACAGTCCAGATCGTCTTCGTATTTCAGTCTTCGGTTAGACGCATTGTTCAAAAACTCGAAAACAGGAGCCATATCGTCAGAAGATCGACCAGCCGGTTCGAGTCGTAAATTCGTCAAGGGCCGCGACGCCGACCAGGGAGTTTCCCGAGGCATTGAGCCCTGGTGCCCACACACAAATCGAGCACTGTCCCGGTACAACCGCCAGTATGCCTCCACCGACACCGCTCTTGCCAGGCAACCCAACCCGGTAGGCGAACTCACCCGCTGCATCGTAAAAGCCGGAGGTGAGCATTACCGAATTTATTCGCTTTGCCTGACTTGCGCTGAGCAGCCGCGAACCATCTCGACGAAGCCCGCCCCGCGCAAGGACCGAAGTTGCGGCCGCTACATCGCGACAGTTCATCGAGATTGCGCACTGCTCGAAATATCGCTCAAGAACGTTTCCGACAGGGTTTTGCAGGTTTCCGAAGCTCGACAGTAGATGAGCGATCGCCGCATTGCGATGCGAGTGTTCGGCTTCCGAACTGGCAACGAGTGGATCGGCGGAGATCGCTAGATTTTCAGACTCTGTGCGCACAAAGTCGAGAATCGGGTTGAGGCCCAAGCGGCCGTCCAGTTCGTCGGCGGCGTCGGTGAGTAGCTGATCGGTAACGACAAGAGCGCCAGCATTGACGAACGGATTGCGCGGAACTCCCCGTGAAAATTCCAACTGAGTCAGTGAGTTGAACGCGGCACCCGAGGGCTCACGCCCGACCCGATGCCAGATGCTCTCACCGTCACCGGCGAGCACGAGCGCAAGAGAGAACACCTTTGACATACTCTGAACGGAAAATTGCACCGAACTATCTCCGACGTGAAATTCTCGTCCGTCGTTCATCACAACAGCCATCCCGAACTGCTCGGGGTTCACCGCCGCGAGCCGAGGAATATATTCGGCGACAGCGCCCGATCCAATCAAAGGACGAACCGCGTCATACGTGTCCTCAAGAATCTGCTCAATGTCCACGACGATTTCCCTTCACTGCACCCGAAGGCAGCGGACGTCTCGACCGGGGCGAGACCTTTCCTCGCCGAGCATACCCAACATGCATATACTCAGTCTCAACGGACCCCTAGCCGGAAGGAACGAGATGTCGATTCGCCACAGCCTGCTCTCGATATTGATACAAGGGCCGTGCTATGGCTATCAACTTCGCACGGAGTTCGACCGGCGCACCGGGTCGACCTGGCCCGTCAACGTTGGGCAGATTTACAACACACTGGATCGTCTTGTACGTGATGGCCTCATCACTAAAGGTCTAGGCACTCCCGATGCCGATGATGACTCGTCAGCTCAGCACGCCTACTACACCGTCACTGAAGCTGGCAAAGACGAGTCCAAGCAGTGGCTACTCGCCCCCGTCGAGCGGTATTCGGTAAGCCGCGATGAACTAGCACTCAAAGTGGCCCTTGCGGTTACCCTCCCCGGAGTCGACCCAAACGATGTCCTTGAGCGCCAACGGCACGCAACGCGCGGAGCGCTCGACACGCTTGCGCGGAGTGCAGAGCAACGGCCAGACGCACAGGATGCCAGCGAGTTTGCCCACAATTTGGTCCTCGACTCGATGCAGGCACACGCTCGAGTCGAATTGGCTTGGCTCGATCACGTCGACGACTCGCTGCGCCACGCTCGCTCGGAAGGCCGCGCGCCCGCATTCCCCCTGAGCACCACCAAGCCCAAGCGCGGTCGACCAGCAACTGACCCGCAGATTGACTCTCAGTCGGAAGAAGTGCACGACTCATGACCGATGTGCCCGAATATGTCTCAGTCAATTTGGCCAGTTGGGACGAGCGCGCCCCCGTGCACGCGCAATCTCCGGATTACGCAGTAGAAAAATTCGTGAGCGACCCCGACTTTCTCAGTGATGTCGCACGTTCGGCACGGTATTCGAATTGACGGGCTTGTCGAGCATCAAAGTATCCCGTGGGAGGCACTCCCCGGGCACATGATTCTTTGCGTCGGCAGCAGTTATTTCGCGGCGTCGTACCTGTCGACCACCGCAACCGTAAGCGGGAATGTCACTGGGAGCTCTCCGAACAACAGGCGGCCAGCTTCTTGAGCTGCTTCTTCGATGAGCACCGCGACGGTTTCAGCGAGTTCCTCAGGAGCATGCACGACTACTTCGTCGTGAAGAAAGAACACTAGGTGCGGCGACTCGGTCAACCACTTACCGTCTCCGAGCGATGCGAGACGACTCCGGATGCTGGCCATCCAGCACAGCGCCCACTCCGCAGCCGTACCCTGCACGACGAAATTGCGGGTGAATCGCCCCCAGGAGCGCCCGCGCTCTCGAGCCGAGGCGCGTTGGGCAGAGGTCAGCGATTCGTCGTACGTCCCAGTATCAGCGCCGCGCGGCGAACTTCGGCCGAGCTGAGTAGACACAACCTCTCCGCGTTCGCCCGCGCGTGCGGCATCCTCAACAAGCTGAATTGCTCGAGGGTAGGCACGTGCGAGTTTGGGCATGAGTCGTCCGCTCTCACCGGTAGTCGCCCCATACATGGCCCCGAGCATCGCGAGTTTGGCTTGAGCGCGAGTTTCGACCGCACCGCTGGCAACGATGCCTTCGTACAGGTCACCGGAGGCTCCGGCTTCGACCATCCCCCGGTCTGCAGACATTGCAGCCAGAATGCGAGGTTCCAGCTGGGAAGCGTCAGCGACCACCAATTTCCAGCCTGGGTCCGGAACCACAGCGCCGCGAATCAGATGCGGGAGCTGTAGTGCGCCACCACCGCTGGTCGCCCAGCGCCCCGTCACGACCCCTCCAGGCACGTAATCCGGACGAAAACGGCCGTCGTGCACCCACGAATCAAGCCAGTTCCAACCGTTTGCGGTCAGCAGCCTCGCCAGCTTTTTGTAGTGCAGCAGAGGCTCAATGGCCGGATGTCGCAGTTGCTTCAACTCCCACGCACGGGTCGAACTGGTGTGAATTCCGGCCACGTTGAGGGCGCGGAGGAGGTCGTTCGGCGACTCGGGGTTCAGGTTCGGAGCGTCAAGGAGCACACGAATCTGTTCGGCCAACTCCTGAATTTTGCTTGGGCGATCACCCTCAACGCTTGGGCGTGCGCCGAGCATTTCGGTAAGGATCTGGTCGTGTGCGTGAGCGCTCCACGGCAAACCTGCGAAGCGCATTTCGGCAGCGATAAGCGCTCCAGCAGACTCGGCCGCGAGTAGCCGGAGTAGTCGCCCGGATGCGGTCGAAGTGGCGACGGCGGCACGCTGCCGCGCGAACTCTTGCGTGGCATCGAGTGGATCGGACGTCACCGCGTCAGCGGATGCTTCGAAATCGAAGAGCGTTGAATGCTCGACGCGGGGACGTGCATCGATCGGTGCGGCCACTCCGGCCCCGAGCGCATCCCATGGGCCAGCCAGCGCCTGCGCTAGGTCCGACACGGCACACAGCGCCGAGTTCCGCAAGATGTTGTGACACAGGCGCAGATCAAAACAGCGTTGCACGCGCACGTGTGCTCGCAGCAGTTGCGGATACCACTCAGCAGTGTCGTGCCAGACCCAGCGCGGGTGCTCGGCCTCATGTTCGGCCACGAACGCTGCGAGATCGGTGACAGGGCGCTGTTCTCTCACGACACCTTTGGGGTCCAGACGCGTTGCCTGAATCTCTTGGCCGACTCGCGAAAGGACGATGAACACGTGACTAGTCTGCCCTGCACTGGCGACGCTGACCCACGCAACTACGATTGCCACGCCGATCCACGGACCAACCGCGATGCTCTGATCTTCATTGATCGAACACTTCTAATGTAAGCGGCTAGCCCGTGGTGTCGTTAGGCGGCGTTCTCGCGTGGCTGTTCTACGAGATAACTGCTGTACGCACTCAGGGTAAGGAACGTGGGAAACTCCTCCTCGAGCGTTACTTCGCGGAATACTGCGGCCGCATCGTCAAAACGATCGCCAGGTGCACGTTCGATTGTCGCGAGCACTTCCTCAAGTTCAGCGGCAACATGCGAGTGCGTGATGGCCGTGCCGTCAGAAGTAACAACGCGCTGGTGCATCCATTGCCACAACTGGCTGCGGCTGATCTCGGCCGTTGCCGCATCCTCCATGAGGTTGTCGATCGCGGCGGCTCCGACCCCGCGCAACCAACTTTCGATGTAGCGAAGCGCAATGGAAACATTCGACCGCACCCCGGCATCCGTTACTGAACCGTCAATGCGCAGATCGAGAAGGTCAGCCCCCGTTACGTGTACGTCATCTCGCAGACGGTCAACCTGGTTGGGTCGATCCCCCAGCACCGCATCGAACTCCGCGCGTGCTGTCTGAATGAGATCGGGATGCGCAACCCACGTGCCATCGAATCCGTCAGTGGCTTCACGGCGCTTGTCACGAGTCACGGCATCGAGAGCTCGAGCGGTCACCTCGGGATCGCGACGGTTCGGGATGAAGGCACTCATGCCTCCAATGGCATGTGCTCCGCGCTTATGGCACGTGGACACGAGCAATTCGGTATACGCCCGCATAAACGGCACCGTCATCGTGATCGCTGCCCGGTCGGGAAGCACAAAACTTGCCCCACGTCCGCGGAAGTTCTTGATGATGGAGAATATGTAATCCCAACGGCCCGCGTTCAGTCCGGCACAGTGCTCGCGCAGTTCATAGAGAATCTCGTCCATCTCGAAAGCAGCAGGGATCGTCTCGATCAGCACCGTCGCACGGATGGTGCCGTGCGGAATGTTGAGTGCATTTTCAGCGAACGTAAAGACGTCATCCCACAGCCGCGCTTCGAGGTGGTTCTCGATCTTTGCGATGTAAAAGTACGGACCGCTACCGCGTTCGATGAGCTCACGTGCGTTGTGGAACATGTAGAGCCCGAAGTCGACCAACGAACCGGATGCTGGACTGCCGAGTCCTGCCCGGTCCGTGAACCGCAAGTGCTTTTCTACCAAGTGCCAGCCTCGCGGACGCATGACGATGGTCGGCGTCTCCTCCCCCAGCGCGTAGGTTTTCCCTTCCGGCGTCGTGAAGTCGATTTGGCGACGGATGGCATCGTGCAGGTTAATTTGCCCACCGATTACATTGGGCCAGGTGGGGCTCGTGGCGTCTTCTTGATCAGCGAGCCAGACTTTCGCGCCCGAGTTCATCGCGTTGATCGTCATCTTGCGGTCGGTTGGTCCAGTGATCTCGACGCGTCGGTCGTCGAGCCCGGGTCCGGCACCGGCAACGCGCCAGGTTGGATCTTCACGAATGGCTGCCGTTTCTGGCAGGAATCGTAGGTTGCGGCCGTTGGTGATCTGCTTGCGCGACTCCATCCGAGCGGCGAGCCGATCGTGACGTCGACCAGCAAACTGATCGTGGAGCCGGGTCAGAAAGTGCAGTGCTTCTGGGGTGAGAATCTCGTCGAAGCGTTCCCGCGAATCGGCGAGCAATTCCATTCTGTGCGTGGTCATGATGAGTCCTTAGAAAGTTGATGAGCCGAGTGGTGTGGTGAAGATTTAGTGACAGCGTCGATTTAATGAAACTGGGCGGTTTCGGTGCTGCCGACCAGGGCGAGCGTTTCGCTCGTGGGGTTCAGTGCGGTCGCGATGCGATCGAAGTACCCCGTTCCGACTTCGCGCTGGTGGCGCGTCGCCGTGTAGCCGTCGTTTTCGGACGCAAACTCTGCCTCCTGCAGTTCTACGTAGGCGCTCATGTGGCGCTCGTTGTAGTCACGCGCGAGGGTGTACATGGAGTGGTTGAGAGCGTGGAAGCCGGCCAGGGTGATGAACTGGAACGCATATCCCATGGCGGCAAGTTCGCGCTGGAAGGTCGCAATCTGGGCATCGTCGAGGTGGCGCTTCCAGTTGAACGACGGCGAGCAGTTGTACGCGAGTTTCTTGCCGGGGAACTCTTTGTGGATGCTCTCCGCGAAGGTGCGCGCAAGCTCAAGGTCGGGCTCCGAACTTTCCACCCACAGCAGGTCCGCGTAGGGAGCGTAGGCGTGGCCGCGACTGAGCACCGTCTCGATTCCGGGAGTGGTGCGGTAGAAACCGTCGTTGGTGCGCTCACCGGTGAGAAACGGCTTGTCGCGGTCATCCACATCGTTAGTGATGAGATCGGCGGCGAGCGAGTCGGTGCGAGCAATAATGATGCTCGATACGCCGGCAACATCGGCAGCTAAGCGAGCCGCGTTGAGCGTGCGGATGTGTTGGGCTGTCGGGATCAGAACTTTGCCGCCCATGTGGCCGCACTTCTTCTCGGATGCGAGTTGGTCTTCCCAGTGCACCCCTGCCGCGCCTGCCTCGATCATTGATGACATCAGTTCGTAGGCGTTGAGCGGTCCGCCGAATCCTGCTTCTGCGTCGGCAACGATCGGCGCCATCCAGTCGGTTGCGGGAGCGCCGCTTTCGGCGGTTTCGATTTGGTCGGCACGCAGGAGAGCGTTGTTGATGCGTCGCACAACCGCAGGAACGCTGTTTGCGGGGTAGAGACTCTGGTCAGGGTAGGTCTGGCCGGAAAGGTTCGCATCGGCGGCAACCTGCCAACCGCTGAGGTAGATCGCTTCGAGGCCTGCGCGCACTTGCTGCACGGCCTGATTGCCGGTGAGTGCGCCGAGAGCTGCAACCCATTCGGTGTCGTCGCGCTGGATCAGGTTCCAGAGGTTCTCTGCGCCGCGGCGAGCAAGCGTGCGATCTTCGCGGACGCTTCCACGGAGGGCGATCACGTCTTCGGCGCTGAAGTCACGTTCGACACCGTTCCAGCGGGCGTCCGTCTTCCACTCGGTTTCGAGCTCGGCTGCGGTCTGGATTTGGTCGCCTGGGCGGTTGCTGGTCATGAGTGGCTCCTCGGTCGGTTCGTCATTGCGTTGGTACTGTGTTTCTTCGACTCTGGAGCCTCCGCACTGGTTCTTAACCGGAATATAGGGCAGAATTCTTGCCATTCTTCTGTTTTTCAGCAGAAGGCCGTCAAGGAGGACACCGAGATGAACCCACGCACGCTCACAACAGCAGACGATGAGGACATGCTCGATTCCCTCACCATTGGCCGGCGCATCCGGCAGCTACGCACCGATCGCGGTCTCACGCTCGATGAACTCGGTGCCGCACTCAATCGCGCCGCTTCGCAAGTGTCAGTAATCGAGAATGGCAAACGCGAGCTGAAGCTCAGCGAGCTGCAGAAGTTGGCCCGCATCTTTGACGTGACTGTGGATGACCTTCTCAATGCTGAACCGCCATCGCGTCGAGCAGCCCTCGAGATCGCTCTCGAACGCGCCCAGCGCGGCCCGCTCTACCACTCGCTGGCTCTGCCCGAATTACCGGTGCGTAAGACCTTGAGCGACGAGGCAATCGAGACCGTACTTGGCCTGCATGATGAGCTGCAGAGACTGCATCGTGAACGCGCAGCCACCCCCGAAGAAGCCAGACGGGCAAACACTGAGCTTCGCCGCATGATGCGCAAGCGCAACAATTACTTTGGCGAGCTAGAGACAACAGCCCGAGAGCTGTTGGATGCCGTCGGCCATACCGGCGGTCCGCTCTCCCAACGCGTGGCCTCCGACCTTGCATCGCACCTGGGATTCTCACTGCACTACGTGCCCGACCTCCCCGGTTCCACTCGCAGCGTGACGGACTTGCGCAATGGCCGCATTTATCTGCCGGTAGCGCAGTCCGAGAGTACCGACCCTCGTTCGACGCTGCTGCAGGCTCTCGCTGGGCATGTATTGGGCATCCGCGAGCCAGCGAACTATGCCGACTTCTTGCACCAACGCGTTGAGACGAACTATTTGGCTGCCGCCTTGATGGTTCCCGAGAAGACTGCCGTGGAGTTCCTGACCGCAGCAAAGGCCCAACGAGAGCTCTCGGTCGAAGACCTGCGCGACGCGTTCGCGGTTCCGTACGAGACGGCCGCCCACCGCTTCACCAATCTGGCGACCGAGCACCTGGGTGTTCCTGTGCACTTTTTGAAGGTGCACGAAGGCGGAACGATTTCGAAGGCCTACGAGAACGACAACGCGGCGTTCCCGACTGACGCTCTTGGCTCGATCGAGGGCCAAACCGTGTGCCGCAAGTGGAGTGCTCGCCAGGTATTCGATGTCGAGGATCGTTTCAGCCCGTACCACCAGTACACAGACAAGCCGGGCGGCACCTACTGGTGCACGTCGCGCATCCAGTCAAACCATCGTGGCGACTTCTCGGTGAGTCTCGGCACACCTTTTGCGTCAGCGAAGTGGTTTCGTGGCCGTGACACGACGAACCGTGCCACGTCGACCTGCCCAGACGATGGATGCTGCCGAAGCGCGCCAAATGACCTCACCGAGCGCTGGGGAAAGCATTCGATCCCGAGCGCGCGCCTCAACAGTTCTCTGCTCGCCGCAATGCCGACGGGAATGTACCCTGGCGTGGACTCCACCGAAGTCTTCAAGTTCCTGGAAACGCATTCGCCGAATAGCTAGGCGCGGCAAAGCCGGCGGCCCTGCACCAAGCCTTACTCGTGCAGCAGCGAGCCATCTTTCGTGAGCACATTCTTTTCGCCGGCCTCGATTGCGACAGTGAAGCGATTCTGCTTGGGAGGCATAGGGCAGTTGAAGTTGTAGCTGAAGGCGCAGGGCGGAAGGATCGCAAGGTTGAAGTCGAGCACGATGGTGCCGTCAGGGTTTGGCGCAATGAAGAGGAAACGTCCAACGCTGTAGGTGTCTACGCCGCTCGTGGCATCGGCAAAGACGAGTTGCAGAGCACGGCCAGCCTTGAATGCGGCGAGGTTGTAGTCGACGCCGTCCTTCGTGAAGGAAATGTCGCCAGGAATTGGCTGTTCACGCTCTTGGCCATTGTCTTTGAGGTGCTCGAAGCCGAGCGTGGTGCCTTCCGGATTTGGCGTGAAGGTCGCCGTGATGACCCACTCGGGGTTGTACGGGTAGGCATCGATCGTGCCGAATTCTTGAATGGCTGGCGAGTTGCTGTCCCAGACGCGCAGAGCATGGTTTCCCTCTGGCGCTTTAATGACGAAACCAGTCACGGTCTCGCCGAAGACGATCGAGCTCGGTTCATCATCGCTCTTGCTGCGCACAATGACGGTGCCCTCAACCAGGCGGCCGTCCACAATAATGTTGTCGTCCGCCGTAGCAGTGACCGCGAGACCGGTCTCGTGGGGCGCCCACTTTCCCGGAACTCCCCAAATGGTCTGCTCCGCGTCGACCCATTGCGTGTTCGTCAGCGCAAGACTGCCGGTTTGCTGCACCACAGTCTGGTCGCGGCGGTCGCGAAAGAGCGCGAGCTTGGCTTCGGGGGTGAGCGCGGGAGCAGCAGTGTCAGTCATAGAGTCCATCCTTGTTGAAGTCCACCATGACAACCACCGCCGACACGGGATTATTTCAGGAAAGCCAGTTCGGATCGCTAGAACCCCACTCAACCGGTGCCGTAGTGAAACTGCTGGGGCCGCCATCGAAGTGCGGCGCAGACATAGCCGACGTCACCCCGTCTCGTGTCGCCACGGTCGGAACAAAGCCGGTGGATGCCGCCGGCGCGTGCCGCGGACGGCGCTCTTGCATGAGTTCGGTTGCGAGGCGCGCAAGCGACACCTCAATCAACCAGGAGTGCCCGACATCGATTCGTCGGCGCACTGCCGTCGTTATGCCAGCCGCAAGTAGATAGCCGGCAGCGTGATCGAGGGCTTGGGCGGGAAGGGCGCCGGGTGATTCCGAATCCTCACTTTCCACCATCGCGATGCCTGTGGCGGCCTGCACGATGCTGTCGAAACCGCGGCGCTCAGCCAGCGGTCCGACTGTTCCCCACGCACTGAGGCGGCCAACGATGATTCCCGGGCGTCGCTCGGCGAGAGCCGCGGGTGAAAGCCCGAACTTATCTAACGATCCCGGACGGTAGGCGGTGAGTACGACATCCGCGGTCTCAAGCAGTTTCTCAAAGGTCGCCCGATCGGCGTCGTTGTCGAGATCGAGAAGGGCTGAGCGTTTTCCCGCACCGGTGTCGAGATGTTGCCAGCCGATTTCTGGATGCCGCGGGCTATCGATGCGCAGTACATCTGCGCCCCACAACCCGAGGGTTCGTCCGGCGACGGGGCCCGCGATCACCCGAGTGAGGTCGAGCACACGAAGGCCGGCAAGCGGAGCATCGACGGTAGTCTCCGGGAGCTGAGCGGGTTCGGTGTCGTTGAGTGGTGTCAATTCGATGATGGGCAGGTCGGCCACGAGTTGGGCTTGCGGATGTTCGTCCCACTGCTCGGGGTGCGGACGACTGTTGCGACTCCCCCGGCGTCAACCACGCGCTGTTCCAGATCTTCAGCTTTCATCGAGTGCAGGGCGAGCATGAACTCGTCTGCACCGGTGTCATCTGGCAGCTCGAGTGCACTCAGGAGCGCGGAGCGGTGGTGCGGGTAATTGGCGTGAGTGCGCACCCAGCCGTCGCTGCACGGCCAGAACCCTGACAGCTCTGCCCACGCTGAGACGGGTTCGCCGTTCAGTCGAAAGTATTTGTCGCTTGTGACCGCGGTTGCAACCTTGGCAGGGTCGAGGTCAACAGAGGGCACCGCGCACTCGACCCGGCGTGCTGCAAGCAGTGATGCCGAAAACGATGCCGCGGCAATGGCATCGTGAACGAAACGACCAGACGGCAGTGCGCCGAAAAGGGGCACAGCGGTGCCATGGTCGCGAACTAGGGCTAGCGCGGCAGCATCCTCACCGAGGGATTGCCACGCGGCATCCAGCAAACTCATAACTTGATATTGCCACGCCGGTACGATTTAGACCATGGATCCTATTAGCTTCAGTTTTGGCATTGTCGGCCTCATCATCTTCATCATCACGGTCGTGTCGATCGCCAAGAGCCGCAACCACGGTGTTCTCGGCAAGCTTGTGTGGATCTTGGTCGCATTCTTCTTGTCGATTCTGGGGTCGATCCTGTGGCTGATCTTCGGCCGCGGCAAGGTGCGCAACTAGCCAACCACCTGGCTGCTCTATCCGAGAGCTCTCCGCGCTCGCTATAGTCAGTGCGACCGCACGTTTTCTAGTTCGAGGGAAGCTATGACCGACGCGACCGTGCCCATCACCCGAATGGGCGCCTTAGTCGTCCCGATCCTCCGTTTGGCCATTGCAGCACTCGTTGCGGCGGCCGTTGTAGCAACGGTCGCTGAAGCTGCCGCGCGCGTCACAATCAATCCGTTTAACATGTTCGGCTACTTCACCATCCAGTCCAACATCATCCTCGCCATCGTCTACACCGTGATCGCTGTTGTGGCGTTGCGCGGGGAGGCGGCTTTGCCCGCACTGAATGTCGCGCGAGCCTCAGCAACGACGTACATCATCATTGTCGGACTCGTCTATGCAACGCTGCTGGCACCTCTTGGCGCGGCCGGCGGCGTTCCGGTCGCCTGGGCAAACACTGCCCTGCACATCGTCACACCCCTCTATGCGCTGGCGGATTGGATTCTGTTCTCCGACCGCGCGCGCATCGGCTTCAACAGGCTGTGGATCGTGCTGATTTACCCGCTCGTCTGGGTCATCGTCGTGCTTGTGCGCGGCGCGACCGACGGCTGGGTGCCGTACCCGTTTCTGCACCCAGACACCGGCTACGCAAGTGTGTTCTTCTACGTTGGCCTCATCGTTGTCGTGATGCTCGCCTTCGGCTCGCTCGTGTTTTGGATCGCACGCAAACGCTCGGTGCTGCGAATTCCGTAATACGTTGGTGGCAGTGTCGCTGCTCGGCTTGGGCCGCACACAAAAGACGAGAGCTGGTGCGACATGAGCGGTACCGCAGTGACGATCTTTTTTGACGTCAATGAAACGTTGTCGAATCTCGAACCTGTCGCCGACGCTTTCGAAAGCGTTTGCGACTCCCGCGGTCTGGCCGCTACCTGGTTCAACACCATTCTCCGCGATGGTTTCGCACTCACCGCAACAGGAAGCGCGCCACGTTTTCTAGAGATCGCTACGACCAATGCGCGAGACACCCTCAGAGGACTTCCGCTTAATTTCTCGCTGGACGAATCAGTGGAAACCTTAATCGATGCCTTCTCGCGTGTTCAGTTGCACGCAGACGTTGCCGAAGGGTTCCGAACTCTCCACGACGCAGGGCACCGACTCTTCACCCTGTCTAACGGGCCAACGGCTACTGCCGAACGACTTTTCGAGGATGCAGGAATTTCCGCCTTGGTCAGCCGCACACTGTCGGTCGAGGGTCACGCGCCCTGGAAGCCCGCTCGCGCCGCGTACGAGGATGCTCTGGCCCGCACGGGCACTGAAGGACCGGCGTATCTCGTTGCCGTACATCCGTGGGACATTCACGGCGCCGCTAATGCCGGGCTCTCTACCGTGTGGGTGAACCGAACAAGCGCAAGTTTTCCAGAACACTTTCACCCGCCGACCGCGACCGTGCGAAGGATTGGCGAGCTGACCAACTACCTCGCCAGCATCGGGTCGTAGGGCGGTAAAGCAATGATCAACGGTGATGTTTCGTTCTGGTGGAACCAGCTCGGGCGCGACGCGCCCCGCTCGCCACTGCCCGGATCGCTCCGCGCCGATGTCTGTATCGTCGGCGCTGGCTACACCGGACTCTGGACCGCTTACTATCTGAAGAAGGCGGCGCCACAGTTGCGCGTTGTCATTCTGGAACAGCGTTTCGCCGGCTACGGGGCATCGGGTCGCAATGGCGGCTGGCTGACCAACGCCGTGACCGGCGGGCGCGAGCAATACGTCAAAACTCACGGCCGGGAAGCCGCCGCACTCTTCCAGACGCAGATGAA
>Ga0314772_1000913_pt1 | contig 14261 bp, 16 predicted proteins | sample MetaGCBIW2018_FD_204520 | JGI IMG/M metagenome (GOLD analysis project Ga0314772, IMG submission 204520) | Cryopeg brine microbial communities from Beaufort Sea near Barrow, Alaska, United States - CBIW 2018 | ecosystem: Environmental > Aquatic > Marine > Coastal | place: USA: Alaska | collected... | reverse complement strand
TAATCGCCAGCGCGCTGAGTCCCAGCCTGCCGGCCTCCGCGACCATCTCCTCGGGCTGGCTCGCGCCGTCGAGGAAGCTGAAAGCGCTGTGGGCGTGCAACTCCGCGTAGTCGATGCACTCAGTCATGAGCAGTCCCGTTAGTCATAGACCGCCTCCAGCACCCATGCTCCCCCGGAGAAGGACGCGAGCACGGCCAGCCCGTCGCGTACCGCGACCTGCACGTACGCGCCGCGCGTGGAGTCCTGCGCCCACCAGCGCTCGACCACCGGCCACGGCCCGGCCCACGCCTCGATGGGTTGCGGCAGGCCCCACGACGGCTCGCCCACCTCCCCCACGTGTCCCGAGGACGGATGCCTGCGTGCCGCGGCCATCCGCTCGTCGCGGGGGTCGACGGGCAGCCGCACCCACGTGGGAGGCGCGCTCATGCCCAGCCTGCGATCCACCGTGACCGGCTGGCCGCCCGCGTCCAGCATGGCGATCAGCTGCGGTTGCACCAGGACCGTGGCGGGCGCGGGATCAGGGATACGTCCCGGCCAGGGGTGCTCAATGCGACGGCTGGGAGCGGGCTCCTGCCCCCACGGCAGCGCGAGCACCCGGTCACGAGGCCCGCGACCGCCCTGTTCGCGCACGGACAGCACTCCGTCCGCGCCGATCAGCCCCTGGATCCTTTCAAGCGTGCGGTGAGCCCTGGCATCGGCGCCCGATACCCCACCCCACAAGTAAGTCTGCTCACTACCTAACGCCAGCACGTCCTGAGCCGTCACAGTCAGGGAGACCAGCGGCGCGGGCTCCGGCCCCTGCGAGGTTCCGGATAGCCATCCCTCGAGTTGCCAGCGCACGCGGTCGGCCATGTGCTTGGCGAACGCACCGGACCGGCTGCCCACATCCGTGCGCCAGATGCGTTCCAGCGAGTCTCCTCGTTCCGTTCGGGCGGCGATGCACACCCGGCCGCACCGCACGCCGGCCCCCAGCAGTGCCGCATCAAGCTGCTTCGCCACGTGTGCGGCGACCAGCGCGAGTTGCTCGACTCGCTGAGCGGGCTCCTCGAAGACGTACTCCACCGCGATGTCGTCCTCGCTGCGGCGCAGCACCGGCGGCCGCACGTCCTCGCCGCGCCCGATCCGGTACGCCCACATCCCCGCCGGGCCAAAGCGCGCCAGCACGTCCGCGCTAGGCAACGCCGTGAAGTCGCGCAGCGAATACAGGCCGAGCCTGTTCAGCACGCTGGCCAGGTCCTCCACCGCCTCCCGATGCCGTCGCTCCATGGCCGCCAACGTCAGGGTGTCGATGGGCAAGCCCGCCAGGTAGTCGGCGGACCCACCCGGGGGCACCAGCGCGGAGTTGCGGGCGGCGACGATCGCGGCCAGCAGCCCGTCCGCGGCACCCACCGAGCATTCGTGGCCGGCGTAATCGGCCACGGAGCTCACGAGCGCCTCGGCCAGAGCCTCCTCCGAACCGTGAAAGCGGGCGGCGCCATCGGCCGGAATCATCAGCAGGCCCGGCCGGGAGATCTCCACCCCAGCCACCACACGTTCCGCTGCGGCCGCGACCGCCTCGAACTCGCGCGAGTCCCGGCCTTCGTCGTACGCCAAAATCTCAAGCTCAGGGCAAGCGCGCTGAGCGAGCCGCTTGCGCATGCCTCGGCGCACCCCCGCCGCGCGGGCGGCCGCTGAGACCGCGACCATGCCGCGCCCGTGCAGGACCGCCGCGGGAACCTCGGGGCTCAGACCGGCGGCGGTCATCGCCGCGGCCACGGGCCAGTCCGGCACCCAGAGCACTGCACGCCGCACCGTGGACACAGTTCCCTGACCCGCACCGCGCGGAATGCCCGCACTCGCCGGGGCGCTCACGCGACCTCCTCGTCGACGACGGTCCGAACGCCCGGGCGAGCCCAAGCGACCCCCGGGTCCACGTCGAGCGTGATATTCACACGCCGCCCCGAGCCCTGCAAGCGCCCTCCTACAACAACTGTCATCTCCCGCTCACGTAGGCGCCCATCTCCCGAGCCCAGCCCCCGCCAATGGCTACTCTCGACCGTCAAAGAAACATTTGCCCCCTCCCACTGCTCGGCGACAATCAGCACGCTGCCGCGCTCCCGCGCCCGCGAGGCGAGCCGGCGCCGGTCCGCATGCGACAGCGCCAAACTCGGCCCGAGCATCACCACGTCCATGCCGTCCACGCACGCCCCGACCACCTGGGCGGCCTGGACCCCCGGGTGCGGCATGAGAGCGAGGCGGGACAGTTCGATCCCCCGTCGCGCCGCAGCCACGACGCCCACCCTCGGCAGCCCGACGATCGCGGTCCACGACCCCGCGGCCGATGCCGACGCACCCAACGCGAGCATCAGCGAGGTCGCGCCCTCCACGCTCACCACCTGGCCACGCCGCAGGCCCTGAGGCAGGAGCGTGCCCAGCGCTTCGGCGAGCGGCAACGCGGGAGCCTCGTCCGACACCCGTTCCACGCCCACCTTCTGGTGAACGGACGCCAGCGCGGCCCTGGCGTGGGCTAGGCGCATCGCAGAATCGTCCTCACTCACCACGCCTCACCTCGCTCCCTCTATCCACCACACGGCACCGTTCCGCACGCGACCATCATTCGAACACTTGTTCGATTATCGCATTGAACGCTGACATCCGTGCACTGTCAAACGAGAGAGGGACGCCTCTCTCTCCCCGAAAAAGGCGCCCCCGTCAGCAGGGCATCAGCACCGCAGACACGTGTTGCTGCGATAGCCGGCGGATTTTTCGCAGCGCAAAACCCACCCTCGCTGCGCGTAAGTCGATTCGCGTGTGAGGGGGCGCTAATAGTCCAGGCTGAGGAGTCGATTCCTCGACTGCCCGCCGAAAATCGAACCCGTTCCTGGGGTGGTCCTCGTACAAGACGTATCTTTCGCGGTGGAACAGACGTCTCGGATCTAGAGCATGGAGCCGAGGTCGGATCCGACGGTGGGGTAAGCCGCCGTCGCGGACTTGAGTTGGCGGGTGGTCAGGCCGAGTTTGATGGCCAGTCCAAAGGTGTTGATCAGTTCGCCATACTCGGGTCCGATCAGGTGCGCTCCGACAATGCGGTCACTAGACCTGTCGACCAAAATCTTGGCGGCAGCGGTACTTTCGCCGATCCGATAGTTCGAATACCAGCTACTCGTGTCGGAGTAGCGGATCTCCAGATCGATGCCCTGGTCCCGGGCTTCGGCTTCGAGCATGCCGACACGGGTAAGTTCCGGGATGGTGAAGACCGCGGAAGGGATACCGGCGTAGTCCGGGGTGGCAGTGGTGCCCTTGATCATGTTGGACGCGGCGACCTTTGCCTCGGACACGGCGACTGGAGTCAGCGGCATCCCGGCGGTGTCTGCCGAATCTCCCGCGGCCCATACGGCCGGGTTGGTGGTGCTTTGCAGGTGGCTAGCCACACGCACCCCTCGTTCGCCCCACTGAACCTCAGCTGATTCCAAATCTAGCCCGGCGAGGTCAGCGACACGCCCCGCGCCGTGCACGACAAGATCGGTCTCGATCGTTTCGCGGACGCCGTCTCGTTCTACAGTCACCGAGTAGCCCCGATCCGCCCGCTCGACGGCCACGACGTGCGTTTCGCGTCGCAGGTCGACGCCGACCTCACGACCGCGGTCGACGAGGAGTTCGACAAGATCCGGGTCGAAGCTCTTCAATGGGCGTGCGCCGCGGTCGACGATCACTGCGGAGCTCCCCGCGCGAGCGACGATGTGAGCGAACTCGAACGAGATGAAGCCGCCACCGATGAATAGGACCCGTGCGGGGAGGGCATCGAGATTCAGGAACTCGGTGCTGTCGTTGAGGTACTCATGGCCAGGAAAGTCCAGCGTTCTCGGCCGAGCCCCAGTCGCGATAAGGAAGCGCTCGGCTTCATAACTGGTTCCGTCGATATCGATCTGGCGGGTGCCGGTGAAGCGTGCGTGCCCGTGGAGCGTTTCGACACCGTTGCTGACGAGGCCATCTTCCATGCGCTGTGGGAGAGCATCGGTGAAGCCATGTTTGTGCGTCATCAGGTCGGGCCAGTTGATCGCCAGACCGTCGTCCTCGATGCCTTTACCCCGCATGAGACGAGCGGCGTCGATGATCTCGGCGCCACGCCGCAGAATCTTCTTCGGGTCGCACCCCCGCAGCGCGCACGTCCCGCCATACGGGAGAGGGTCGGCGATAGCGACCCTCCAGCCCTGGCGTGCGCACTTATTCGCGGCGGCGATGCCCGCCATGCCCGCGCCGATGACGATCAGATCGTAGGTGCCGTTCATATTTGGTTCTCCTTTAGTTGAAGCCGGCGCAAAGGTCACGCCCGGGTCACGCATCGGCAAGTGCCGTGCGGAGTTGGTCAAGCGTCGGAGCGCCCCGGTATCCATCTGGCGTCGGATTCAGGCGGCACGTTATGCCGACCTGTGCACCTGGCGCCGTGAAAACGTCGACGCCGTTGACCTGAATGCTCGGCGAACCGAGGTATCCGACACGGCTCGCTTCCTCGAGGGTATCGACCATCTGGCGTTTCACGATGATGCCGGGACGGTCGGCCGCGACCAGACGCAATCGCTCGTCCACAACCTTCCAGTTCGGGCATCCTTCAAGGTAGAGCAGGGTTACGTCCATACGGGTCACGCTAAACCTTGAACCTGGGTATAAGGTCAAGCGCGTAGTGTCAAGATCATGCGCATTGGAGAAGTTGCCGCCGCCGTGAGGCTTGATCCCCAGACGATCCGTTACTACGAACGCAGGGGCCTGCTTCCGGAGCCTCAACGTGATCCGAGTGGCTACCGCACCTACGACCACTCGGTCATCACCCGGCTCCAGTTCATCCGAGCCGGACAGGGAGTCGGCTTCACCCTTGTTGAGATCGCTTCCATTCTTGACCTACGTGGCGATGACGTGACGCCCTGCACCCACGTGCGGGACCTGCTCTCGACCAAGCTCCGCGACGTCCGGACGCGACAAGACGAACTCGCGATCTTGGGAGAAGAGTTGGAGGGCCTAATCAGTCGAAGCGATCAGCTTGATCCCGTCGACTGCGCCGACACCGACAGCTGCCACGTCATCCCCCGGACAACGACGTCGTGAGGGCCCTCTACCCGAGATGAGTGGAGGGCCAACGGTCGACTACGGCAGATGCCCGATGCAAGAGCGGAACTCACCTGCACTCTGCAAGTCGTTCCCCGCCCATTTGCCACCCGCGAGCTAACCATGTGACTCATCGTGCGAAAGGCCCACGGTCTTTGGCCGCAAATTCGACCGTAATGTAGAACTATAGCGATGAGTCGCGTCTGGTGACGGTCAGTAACGCAAGCTAGTTAGCGACGAAGTGCACAGCAGGACCCCATTGGGAATGCTGCTGTGGTCGATACTGACGCACGACTCCCGATGCTCGCCCACAGTTCAGACAAGCAGTGCCGAGTCAGCCCTTGAGCCCGCGCCACTTCGCGACCCAGCCGGACACCACGCGCCAGCCGATGAGGGTAGCGGCCAGGAAGGTCGCGGCCACGATCATGAACGAGACAGCGACGCCCTGACCGCTGGCCAGTCGCAACAGCATCCCGCCCACGAGCGTGGAGGCCCAGACGTTCACTCCGGTGGGCCACCAAGCACACGGCTTGCGCCACGCCTTAGCCAGTGCCCAGCCGATAGCGCCTCCCACGAGGAAGGGCCACAACGTGGTGAGGAGCCCCAGCCCGAAGCCACCCAGGATGCCTTCCTCATGGCTTGCGCGCCCGATCACCGCAAAGACAACAATCGCCCCCGCATCCAATACCGCCGCACCGCGAGCCGCCTGCTTCAGATTCACGTCCACCCTCTCCGCACATTAGTATGGCTGGTCACTACGAGGTCGTAGCCACCTGCACCATATGCACCATCTGGTGCTAGCGTTGAAACATGCGCCGCGCCACGATCACTGTGCCCCCTGAGCTCGAGGAAGAGCTCGAGTCGTTCATGAGCGCGCAACCCGCACGGCCATCGCTCACCTCAGTAGTCGAAGCCGCACTCACGGCGTACCTGAACACGCCTGACAATGGTCAGCCGTCTCGGCTAGTGGACGTAGTGCGATCGCGGGAGGCATTTCGGCGCATCGGCAGAAAATATGGTGCGACACGCATCGGCCTGTTCGGATCGGTCGCTGATGGCACTGACACGCCTGCATCCGATGTGGACCTCTGGGTAGAGACTGCACCGAACGTGACGCTATTTGACCTTGCCGCAATGCGCGCAGAGTTCACCACTCTGCTGGACTGCCCGGTAGATGTACTGACTCTCGGTGGCCTCTCTGACAAGGAACGTGAGGCGCTGATCGACGCTTCGCTGGTCCTGTGACACGCACTCCCCGCGCCATACGGGATGTTGGGCGGCTCCGACATGTCGCCCAGGCTTCCGAGCGCGCGCTTCGGTACACGTCCGAGGGCCGAGCGTCGCTCGATGACGATCGCACGTACGATGCCGTGTTGCACTGCTTGACCGTAATCGGGGAAGCCCTTGCCGCAGTGAGTGACGAGACCTACCTTCGCCTTGCGTCAGTTCCGCCTGGCCTGCCCAAGACACAAAGAAACCTGATCGTCCACGAGTACTGGCGCATCGACCCCGAAGTAATTTGGGTGACGGTCCAGCAGCAGCTTCCAACGCTGATTCTCGACGTCAGTGCGGTGCTGGACGAGTAGCGCAACGCTGCGGCTCTAGCGAACCCGCAGTTCCCACAGCGCGACGGCCGATGCCGCGGCCACGTTCAGCGAGTCCACTCCCCCGGCCATGGGGATCACCACTGGCACGTCCACGTGCGCGAGCGCCTCACGCGTCATGCCGTCGCCCTCGGTGCCCATCACGAGCGCCACCCGGTCGTCACCACGCGCCGCGAACTCGTCGAGCGGCACCGCGCCGTCCTCCAGCGCCATCCCGGCAACAACAAACCCGCAGGAACGCAGCTCGTCGAGCACCCCGGGCCAGGACTCCGCGCGCGTCCACGGCACCTGAAACACGGTCCCCATGGAGACCTTCACGCTGCGGCGATACAGCGGGTCGGCGCACGTCGGCGACACGATCACGGCATCGGCGCCAATCCCCGCGACCGAGCGGAAGATGGCGCCCACATTCGTATGGTCCACGATCCCCTCGAGCACCACCACGCGTCGCGCGTCGCGCACGACCTCGGCAACACTGGGCAACACCGGCCGATGCATCGCGGCCAGCGCACCCCGATGGACCTGGTATCCAGTCACCGCCTCGAGGACGTCGTCGGGAGCGACGTAGATGGTCGCCGCGGCCGCCGCGCCACCCAAGGCTGCGACGATGCCGTCCACCCACTTGGGGGTCATGAGCAACGAGCGTGGCACGTGACAGGCGCGGACCGCGCGCGAGATGACCTTGGCACCCTCCGCCATGTATAGCCCGCGCTCCGCCTCAAGAGACTTACGCAGCACCACATCGGTCAGCCCGCGGTAGTCGGTGAGCCGGGGGTCGCTGGCGGACTCAACTTGGATCACTGGCATGCAATTAGTGTCCCAGACGCAAAGGAGCCCCGAGGAAAATTTCCCCGGGGCCCCTTTTTCAAACGCTACGGCCGTTAGTTCTGGCCCTTCTCGGCGTTCGGGTCGGAACGGCGACCCGACTTGGTGCCCGCATCGGTCGCATCGGACGTGGCGTCCTCGACCTCGCGACGTGCGGCGGCAAGCGCCTCACGGGGGTCCGCGAGCGCGGACGTCAGGTTGCTGGGCTTGCGGTGAGGAGAGGGCTTCAGCGGATCTTCCTCATCTTCGACACCAAACCCGGCGGAGATCGCCTTGAGCGCACCCGTGAACTCGGTGGGGACAAACCAAATCTTGTTCGACTCAGTCTTGGCGATCTCGGGAAGCATCTGCAGGTACTGGTACGCGAGCAGCTTGGAGTCGGCGTCGCCCTGGTGGATGGCGTCGAACACCTGCAGAATCGCGCGGGCTTCACCCTCGGCACGCAAGATCTTAGACTGAGCATCACCCTCGGCTGTCAGAATCGCTGATTGCTTAGCGCCCTCGGCTGTAAGGATCGCGGACTGCTTGACGCCCTCCGCGGTCAGGATCGCGGCGCGACGGTCACGCTCGGCGCGCATCTGCTTCTCCATCGAGTCCTTGATCGACGCGGGCGGCTCGATGGCCTTCAGCTCGACTCGGTTGACGCGAATACCCCACTTGCCAGTGGCCTCATCGAGCACGCCACGCAACTGACCGTTGATCTGGTCGCGGCTGGTGAGCGTCTGCTCAAGGTCCATGGTTCCGACGATGTTACGCAGCGTCGTGGTGGTGAGCTGCTCCACACCCATGATGTAGTTAGCGATCTCATACACGGCGGCGCGTGGGTCGGTGACCTGGAAGTAGATGACCGAATCGATGTCCACCACCAGGTTGTCCGACGTGATGACGGACTGTGGGGGGAATGAGTAAACCAACTCGCGGCGGTCGACCTTGTGGCGAACCTTGTCAACGAAAGGCACCAGGAAGTGGAGCCCGGCGTCCATGGTCCGCGAGTACCTACCCAGTCGCTCGACAATGAACGACTGCGTCTGTCTCACCACCACAATGGCCTTCGCGATCGCTACGATCACGAAGATAATCAAGACTATCGCGGCAACCACCGCGGCAATCTGCACGTTGTCTGTCATGCTCTACTCCTTTTCTGGGGCGACGATCGCCGTCGCCCCACTAATGGCCACTACGGTGACCTCGGAACCTTCGGGAATGATTGGTGCGCTGTCTTCAGTGCGAGCGCTCCACACCTCGCCATTGAGCTTTACGCGTCCCCCGGTCTCTGAGACCTCGTCAAGGGTGCGAGCAGCGCGGCCTACCAACGCGTCGGAGTTCATGTCGACCATGGGACTCTTCTTGCGCAGCACCGTCACCAAGTACGGTCGTAAAGCCAGGAACATCAGCGCCGAGACCACTGCGAAGACAAGTCCTGAAAGCCACAAGTCCGCGCCCATCAGCGCTACGCCGCCACCTGCGAGCGCACCCGCGGCCAGCATCGCAAACGTCAAGTCAAGCGTGAAAATTTCTAAGGTCCCCAGGACCATCGCCCCGACAAACCACCATAACCATTGCATGGCACACCTCCTATGAGGAAGGGTACCAACCGGGGAGTACCTGGGTTATCGTCCCGCGGGATGACGCGGCGAACTCAGCCGGTCGCACACCCGCACGACGAGGTGTTTGGCTAAGAAGCGCGTCGCGCGCTGAAGCGTCCGCCGTCTTCGCGCAACTCGACCGCCATGCCGTATAGCGCCGACAGGCTTTCCGATGTCAACGCCTCGGCAATGGGCCCCGCGGCGGCAACCCTGCCGTCACGCATCAGCAGCACATGGGTGAAGCCAACGGGAATCTCTTCCACGTGGTGCGTGACCATGATCATCCCTGGGGAACGGTGGTCGCCCGCGAGTTCGGTCAACGCGCCGAGCAACTCCTCGCGCCCGCCTAGGTCTAGCCCAGCCGAGGGCTCGTCGAGCAGCAACAACTCGGGGTCAGCCATCAGGGCACGGGCAATCTGCGCCCGCTTTCGCTCGCCCTCGCTCAGCGTCCAATACTGACGGTCGGCGAAGCCACTCATCCCGAACGCGTCCAACAAGGCGTCGGCACGATCGTCGTCGACGCCCTCATACTCCTCGTGCCAGCGCCCAGTGACTCCGTGCGCGGCGGTGATCACCACGTCGCGCACCTTCTCGAAAGGCGGCAGGCGATCGGCCAGGGATGCGCTCGACAGACCTATGCGCACCCGCAATTCGGTGGTGTTCGCATCGCCTAGGCGCTCGCCTAGCACCGTCACCGTGCCGTCACTGGGGAACGTTTGCGCGGCAGCCAGCGTCATTAGCGTGGTCTTGCCGGCACCGTTGGGCCCCAGCACCACCCAGCGTTCGTCGTCGTTTACGGTCCACGACACGTCGCGCAAGATCTCGTTGTTGTCGCGCCGGAGCCATACTCCCTCGAAACGCAGCACCTCAGTCATGTGCTGAGCCTATCCGAGGATCTCTCGGTACACGCCCAGCGTGCGTTCGCCGATGGTGTCCCAGGAGAAGTCCTGGGTGGCGCGGGCTCGCCCCGCCTGTCCCCAGCGGCGTGCGCGTTCCACATCGGATACCGCATCGGTGAGCGCAGCAGCGAGGTCGCTGACAAACTCGTCGGGCCGCAGCGGGGTGCCGGTGCCATCCGTCACCTGGTCGATGGGCACCAGTAACCCCGTCTCGCCATCGACGACAACCTCTGGGATTCCCCCCGTGGCCGATGCGACGACGGGCAGTCCCACGGCCATCGCCTCCAGGTTGACGATGCCGAGCGGCTCGTAGATGGACGGGCAGACGAAAGCCGTGCAAGCGTCGAGCACCGCCACGAGTTCGGCACGCGGCAGGTGCTTCTCGATCCAGATCACCCCGTCGCGGGTCTCCTGGAGCTTCGCGACCGCGCCGGCCACCTCCGCGGCGATCTCCTTCGTGTCGGGCGCTCCTGCGCACAGCACCACCTGGATCTCCGGCGGCAGCTGCTCTACGGCACGCAAGAAGTACGGGAGACCCTTTTGTCGCGTGATGCGGCCAACAAAAACCAGCGCCGGGCGGTTCCGGTCGATCCCCCAATGGGCGACCACCGCATCGGCCGCCGATTTTTCTTCGTCGGTATTTGGTGCGACCCAGGCATCGACGTCGATACCGTTGTGAACGACGCGCACCTTGGTGGGGTCGATCACGGGGTAGCACCGCAGAATGTCATTGCGCATGCCTGCACTGACCGCGATGACGCCGTCCGCGGCCTCGTAAGCCGTCTTCTCAATCCACGATGACACGGCATAACCGCCACCCAACTGCTCGGCCTTCCACGGGCGTAAAGGCTCGAGCGAGTGCGCGCTCAACACGTGCGGGATGCCATGTAGTCGCGCGGCTAGGTGCCCCGCCATGTTCGCGTACCAGGTGTGCGAGTGCACGATGTCTGCACCCGCGCAGTCTTTTGCCATCGGCAAGTTGTGTGCGAGAACGTCGAGTGACGCATCGCCCACGCCGCCGCCCAGTGCCTCGTAACCCGTGACATGGGGGTCTGCGCGCTGACCGTCGAACGCGCGCACCTCCACCTCGATGTGCTCGCGCAGCACTGCTGCGAGCTCGGTGACGTGCACTCCCGCTCCCCCGTAGATGTGGGGCGGGTACTCGCGAGTGAGGATGTCGGTGCGCATGACTCCCACGCTAGTGCTTACCGATTGCGCGCGCCCCTTTCCCACGTGGCAAGACCCCCGTATGCTGTCGATATGTCAGATCCCAAGGTCCTTGCCATCGTCCTCGCCGGAGGCGAGGGCAAGCGCCTGATGCCCCTCACCGCCGCTCGCGCGAAGCCCGCAGTCCCCTTTGGCGGCACATACCGCCTCGTGGACTTCGCGCTCAGCAACCTGGTGAACTCAAATTACCTGCACATCGTGGTGCTCACCCAGTACAAGTCCCACTCCCTTGACCGCCACATCGCGCGCACATGGCGCATGTCACCGCTGCTCGGCAACTACGTGGCACCCGTGCCCGCACAGCAGCGACGCGGCAAGCACTGGTACCTGGGTAGCGCCGATGCCATCTATCAGTGCGTCAACATCATCGAGGACGAGCGCCCCGACATCGTCGTGGTCGTGGGCGCAGATCACGTCTACCGCATGGACTTCTCCCAGATGGTCGACCAGCACATTGCCGCTGGCGCCGAGTTCTCGGTGGCCGGCATCCGTCAGCCCATCGAGCTGGCGAGCGAGTTCGGCGTCATCGATGTCGACAAGGATAATCCCGGCATGATCAAGGCGTTCCTCGAGAAGCCTGCACACCCCGATGGCCTACCGGACAGCCCCAACGAGGTGCTCGCATCGATGGGTAACTACGTCGCGAACACCGATGCGCTCCTCGAGGCACTCACGGCCGACACCAACAACGACGACTCCAAGCACGATATGGGCGGAGACATCGTTCCCTACTTTGTGGACAAGGGAACGTGCGCGTTCTACGACTTCCAGAACAACGACGTAGCTGGCTCAACCGATCGTGACCGCGACTATTGGCGCGACGTCGGCACCATGGACTCGTACTACGACGCCCACATGGACATGATCGCCGTCCTGCCCATCTTCAACGTCTATAACTCGCAGTGGCCGCTGCACCAGGGGCTCATCACTGAGCCGCCCGCGAAGTTCATCCACTCCGAAGAGGGACGAGTGGGCCATGCCGCCGACTCCGTGATCTCACCGGGCGTCATCGTGTCGGGAGCCACCGTCACCGGTTCCGTGCTCTCCCCTGGCGTGCGCCTGCACTCGTGGGCCAATGTGTCCGACTCGATCCTGCTCGATCACGTGATAGTCCAGCGCCACGCGCAGATCCACCGCGCGATCCTCGACAAGAACGTCGTCGTCGAGGAAGGCGCACGAATCGGGATCGACCGCGAGGCGGATATCGCGCGCGGCTTCACCGTGACCGAGTCCGGCATCACCGTGGTCAGCAAGGGCACCGTGGTCAAAGGGTGACCCGACTGTGTGTGCTTGACGTCGACTCCACCCTCATCACCGCCGAGGTCATTGAGCTGATCGCCGAGCGTGCGGGTACGCGCGCGGAGGTGGCGCGGATTACTGAGGCGGCCATGCGCGGCGAGATGGACTTTGGTGAGTCGCTTACGGCTCGAGTGGCGACCCTCAAGGGACTGCCCGCTAGCGTGTGTGACGACGTGCTCGCCGAGGTTGAGTTCACTCCCGGCGCCCAGAACCTGGTCGCGACGCTGCAGCGCGAGGGCTGGCTTGTCGCGCTCGTGTCGGGCGGCTTCCGCGAGGTAGTAGCACCACTCGGCGCACGCATCGGCATCACGCTCACGCGCGCCAACGAACTCGAGGTGGATTCCGACGGCCTGCTCACCGGCCGCACCAAGGGCCCGGTCATCGACCGGGAGGCCAAAGCTACGGCGCTGCGCGAATTTGCAGCCGATGCCGGGATTGAGCTGAGCGCGACGGTCGCCATCGGCGACGGCGCCAATGACCTTGCAATGATGGCCGCCGCCGGACTGGGGATCGCATTTAACGCCAAGCCGATCGTCCAACAGCAGGCGGACGTCGCGCTGAACGGTCCGCGGCTGGACGCCGCGCTCGACCTCATCGAGCGCTAGTCAGCCCAGCCCGAAGGTTGCGGCGCGGGCAGCCACTTCTGCTACGTCGGCTACCGATCGCGAGGTAACGCCCCTAAAACAGCGCTCGCGTTGCGTAGATGCCGTTCAGGTTCGCGGAGTGCTGCTCGAGCGCCGACCACGGTCCGTCAAACGTCAATGTCGCTGCGTTGCCGGTAGGCAGGCCCTGCGCGATGCGCTGCATCGAGGGCGTGTCAGAGTCCGGGCCCGCGAAGTGCGCCGCGGTAGCGGACATCGTGGGCTCGTGCCCGATCACGGCAACGATGCCGGGCTCACCGTCCAGCGCGACGAGCAACTCCCGAACGCCAGCAACGTTTGTCTCGTAGAGCTCGTCCTCGAAGCGGACATCGGACGTCGCAAGAGCGGGATGCATGAGCTTCCACGTTTGCTGCGTGCGCAAGGCGGAAGATACGAGCACGACGTCGGGAATCAGCCCCGCTTCCTTGAGGGTGACGCCGAGCTGAGTGGCTGAGGTGCGGCCCTCCAGGGTGAGGGGACGGTCACGGTCACCCGTGGCGTCCGAGGGCGCCTCGGCCTTCGCGTGGCGGATCAAAATAAGAGTCGTCATAGTCGCTACTGTCCCATGGCGTGAACGCCACCGTCGACGTGCACCATTTCACCAGTGGTCTTGGGGAACCAGTCGCTCAGGAGCGCCGTCACTGCGCGGGCGGTGGGCTCGGGATCCTCGGAGTCCCACCCGAGCGGCGCACGGTCCGACCATTGGTTCTCCATCTGGTGGAAGCCGGGAATGTGCTTGGCGGCCGTCGTCTTGATTGGCCCGGCCGAAACGAGGTTGCAGCGGATCCCCTGGGGGCCCAGGTCTCTTGCGACGTAGCGCGACGTGGCCTCGAACGCCGCCTTGGCAACGCCCATCCAGTCGTACACGGGCCACGCGAAGCGGCCGTCAAACGTCAGCCCTACTATGGACCCGCCGTCGGCCATCAACGGGGCCGTGGCGACAGCGAGGGACTTCAGCGAGAACGCGGAGATGTGCATCGCGGTCGCGACGTCATCCCACTCGGCTGCCATGAAGTTGCCGCCCATCACGGACTGTGGCGCAAAGCCGATCGAGTGAACCACGCCATCCAGGTGCGGAACGTGCTCACGCACAGCGTCGGG
>Ga0314772_1000908_pt1 | contig 14319 bp, 14 predicted proteins | sample MetaGCBIW2018_FD_204520 | JGI IMG/M metagenome (GOLD analysis project Ga0314772, IMG submission 204520) | Cryopeg brine microbial communities from Beaufort Sea near Barrow, Alaska, United States - CBIW 2018 | ecosystem: Environmental > Aquatic > Marine > Coastal | place: USA: Alaska | collected... | reverse complement strand
TCCCATATTTGAAAAGAAACTTTTCAACCAATTTGGGAATATCCTCTTTTCTTTCACGCAGGGGCGGAACCATTATCTCCACTACGGTGAGACGGTAAAAAAGATCTTCCCTAAAGGTTCCTTTTTTGATCATTTCCCGGAGGTCACTATTGGTGGCTGCAATAATGCGCAAGTCAATCTTTTCGGGTTTTTGAGATCCCACGCGCACAACCTCTTTTTCCTGAAGTGCCCTTAATAATCTGGACTGTACCACCATTGACGCATTACCTATTTCGTCCAGAAATAGTGTACCCCCGTTTGCCGCTTGAAAAAAACCCGTTCTATTGGTATCTGCTCCAGTAAAGGCTCCTTTTACATAACCAAAAAGTTCCGCCTCCAGAAGGGTTTCGGGGATTCCACCACAGTTTACGGCGATAAACGGTGCTCTTGAAAATTTACCCTGGTAGTGTATTGACCGCGCAACTAGCTCCTTGCCCGTTCCGCTCTCCCCTTGTATAAAAATTGTTGCCCTATTGTTTTTAACGCGCTCAATGATCTGGATCACCTCGTTTATTTTTTCCGAACTGCCTATAATATCCCCATAGGTATCTTGGTATTTTTCATTAGATTTTCCCGGTGTTTTTTTATCTATATGCTTAAAAGCCCTTGTGACCGCTGCCTCGAGTTCCCCTTTGGTAAAGGGTTTGGTTAGGTATTCCACAACGCCAGACTTGATAAAGGCAAGCGAATCTTGAATGGATGGATACCCGGTGATCACAAGCTTTTGCATTCTGGGATAATGTTCTGTTACAAATTTTATAAGTTCAGAACCGTCGATCTTGGGCATTTTAAGATCGGTGATCAATAAATCTATCTTGGTATCCTTAAGTATAGTCACTGCCTCCTTCACCGAAACCGCCTTATAGGTATGATAATTCCACGTTTTTAAATGGCGCTGCAAGAGCTCTAGGATGTTAAGGTCATCATCGACCAGAAGGATATTTTCTCTTTTTAGTTCCATGGTTCAAGATTTTGGCAGGGTAACGGTAAAAGTTGCCCCGCGGTCTGGATTATTGACGGCGGTTATACTTCCCTTATGACTTGCAACAATTCCGTGAACTACGCTAAGACCGAGACCAGAACCTTCACCAACGGGTTTTGTGGTGAAAAATGGCTGGAAGACTTTTTCAAGAGCTAGGTCAGTAAGCCCACTGCCTTCATCCATTATTTGCAGAACAATCGAATCATTTTCTTGAAAGGCCTCAATGGTCACCAGTGCATTTTTAGGCGAAAAATAAATCGCATTGATCACAAGGTTAAAGATAATCTGGGTAAGTTGAATGGTATCTGCCCTTAACCACAACTGCTCTTCTTCAATCTTGACAATATATTTAACCCCGTTTTTTCTGAATGTGGCGTCCAGTAAATCTATTGCACTTGTAATACTCGGTACAATATTCACCTTTTTCATTTCCTGGGGCATTTCACAGGCAAAAAACATCAATTTTTTTACTACTTCCCGAGAATAAATAGCACTGCTGATGATCTTATCAACATCGGAACTGGCCTCGTTATCGCCTTCCGTTTTCGGCTTTAGCAGTTCCGCGAAGCCCAGAATATTTGCCAACGGCGTATTGAGTTCGTGGGCAATTCCCGCAGTTAGTTCACCCAAAATGTTCAACCTATCGGTGCGCTCCATCTGCATTTTGAGTCTGGCCTCGCTCTTTCTAATCTCGATACGTTCAAGCAGGTCGCCTATTTTTAGCGCTACATTGTCTATTAACTGCTGCTCTTCTGCTAAAAAAAATATTCCATCTTGGGTCAATTTTGCCTCAATGCGCCCAATTTCTTTATTAAATAGGCATATGGAGGAATTTATCACCTTAAAAACCACAGATTTTCCATTACTGACTTTAAGTTCGGGAATATAAATCTCAATCATTGTACTGGCTGGAAACTGAAAGGCTTTTTTTAAACTTCGGGCGATCGCTTCCATTTCCTCGACCAGCTGCCCACTGGAAGTATTCATGATAATTGATGAAACTTCATAGAGGCAGGTAAGCTCTTTTATCCGTTCTTTTAAAGCATTTTCCGTGGTATTCATGGTATCGGTTTCAATAGCATAAACAAAGATACAGTTATTGCGTTGCGCTATTAATTCTCACTTTTAAATTATGTTTTCCGCATAGATTACATATCTGGAAATACTGATATCTCTGTTGGTTTTTTGTCATGATTTTTTTCCTTGCTGTCCGGTTAAATTTTTCCGAGGCAAAGACCATGTGGTTTTCCAATTTTTTGCCTTTGTCTGGGAATAGTTTCGAAAAAAAAATGTCAGATTAAAAAAAAATAAATTTACATTTTTAAGTAAGTAACATTGAGTCTTTATCTTATGTTTTTCTGCGAAGCGGTCTTACGTACTTAGTTGGACACTAGTGAATTTCTTGTTTTCTCCATTTCTGAACGCGCTTTCACAATTTCTGATTTTTAACAGCTTGAATCAATTCATTCCGAGTGCATCTGCGAACCAATAAAAGGAATTCTGGGCGCAAGAAAATAACCGGTGAGGCTCGCGAACAAAATGGGTATTAAATAGGAAAAACCGGTTAAAGTAGCTAATAAAATGGTTGTGCTCATTGGCGTACGGGTTGCACAGGCATTAATTGCAGCCATACAGCTTATTATGGCCAATGTAAGATTTGTTGATGGCACAAAGTGATGTATGATCAGCCCTAAAGTTGCACCCACAAAGAATAAGGGAATAATAAAACCCCCGCGCCATCCTGAGGTAACCGTAATCGCAATGGCGATTATTTTAAAAACCAAAATCCCGAACAGTAGCGCTATGGGCAACTCTTCACTAAGAAGTGCATTGATTTCATGATGTCCAAAATAGCGCGTCAAAGGAAAATAATACGCTATAACTCCAAGTAGAATACCTCCAATAAGGGTTTTGATATAAATGGGAAGCCCATGACGTTCAAAGATTTGCTTGAAAAATTTAGTACAATAAATAAAGATCCAAGCCACAAAAGTACCCGCAATCGCAAAGAGTATGGCATAACCAAAATCAAACAGACCTGAATATTCATACGCCGAAAGATCCCAGACCGCACCAAGGCCCAAATGGATGATCAATGCAAATACAATATAACTGAAACTGCTGGCCACAAGTGCAGGAATAATGGCCTGGTAATATTCTACCGCATGTTTATGGTGCAGGATCTCCAGCGAAAACAAACTACCGCCCAGAGGTGCACCAAACAAGGCGGTAAATCCCGAAGCCATCCCAGCGATGCTTAAGGAACGCAGTTCCTCTCCTTTTAACCTGAACAATTTTCCCAACCATGTACCCGTTGAACCGGTAACCTGTACTAAAGGCGCCTCGGGGCCCAAACTTCCTCCAGAGGCTACGCAAAGCAGTGAAGAAAGAATCATGGATGGGTTGTTTTTAGGATCCAGCTTGCCTTTATTAAAACGAATATTGTTTACAATTAAATGAATCTCGCCGGGATCACCTATAAAATGAATGACCAATCCAGCTAAAAGACCACAAACCGCCATTACAACAATAACCCATACACCTTCAAAAAATGCAAGTTGATGGGTTAAAAACTCCAGAACAATCCAATAAATTCCAGCAATCAAACCACCCATTAAGCCCAGAATGGCCCATAAAATAAACATCCTGCCGAAAACAAAATGGTTAAATCGCAAAGGTTGATCCAGAATATTGAGATAGGTGACTAATTTTCTACGCCGCTTAAGTTTCATGTTTGGAAATACTGGTTTGCCTATTTTTTTTGCAAATTTAAAATTCTATTCTCTTTCAGAGACCGGAAAAGGGAAATAGATGGCCGAATGAATCCCATAAAAAAGTTTCCATGAGGTAGTTTGATACCTATCAACGAGAAATCAAATTTTAAAAAGAATGAATGTGCCAATTTATAAGGAACCCCACCAAGAGTTGAACTTGGATCTCGCCTTTCGTTAGAGTGGCTCTTTCCAATTGAGCTACAGGGGTGTTTTTCAATCCTAGTTTTAGTGGATTAATTAATTGGTAACATAGTTTCAATCCTTTCTTTAAGCAAGGACTAAACAAAGATATTATTTTTATTAATTAGTTACATATAAATAATATATATTTGATTTTTAAAGATTAAAAAATGCAGGACAGAGCAATAACAGATATTGGCAAATTAGAATTTGAAAAAAATTCAGACCTTAAACCTTTTGAGCTTTTTACTCAGGAGCCTTACCCTAACAAGGTTTGTAAAATGCTCCTTATTGAATTCACATTTAAAAATAATCAAATTCAATTTAAAGGAATTGACTTCCAAAATGTGAATGAAGACAATTTTTCACTTTATGCTTATCGAAAAGGGTCTTCTAGGGGCGGTGATATAACATTCACTACTAAATTCGGCGATTTGAATAAGAAATTAAGTGCCTTAATTAACACTCAGTTTCCGAATTTACTTGAAATCGCTGAGAAAGAAAATGAAGAAGAATTTGAACTGTTTTCCCTTTGGAAAAAATCATTTACAGAAAACTACAATACGATTAAAGCAGAACTTCAGGAAAGTTATGATGGATTGGATAAAAAAATAAAACTTAGTAGTGCTTATACCCTAAGTATCGATATCGATGAAAAAAGAAAGTTGCTGTCAGAGTTTGAATCCATTCAAAAGTTGATTGTCAAAAATGGCATTGAAGGCAATTATAAAAAATATGGTGTGACCTCAAAGGGTAAAAATGCAGAATGCTCTATATGTCATCAGCAAAAATTAGAAGTCTTTGGTTTTGGTTCACCGTTTAAATATAGCACCGTAGATAAAACTGGTACGGTTAGCGGTTTTTTCAACCAAAAAAACAATTGGATTAATTATCCGATTTGTGAAAGCTGCGCCATTGAAATGGAATTAGGGAAAAGTTATGTGTCAAAGCACTTGACAAAATATTTTTTTGGCAAAAGTTATTACTTAGTTCCCAAAGCTATTTTGCCCAATGATAAAAAATCATTGAATGATGCCTTAACACTTTTTAGCGAACTCGATTATCAAATTAAAAATAGTAGTGACATATCTTCATCAGAAGATTACCTGATGCAAAAAATTGGAGAAATCGAAAATAATATCTTCACATTAAACCTTTTGTTTTTTGAAGAAAACCCAACAACGAAAGCAATTAAGATAAAAATGATGTTGGAAGAAATCCCCCCTTCCCGTTTTAGGAAATTATTTATCGAAGTTCCCAAAATTATAAACAAGAATCCGCTATTTAAAGATATCGATTATCATTATAAGAAAAAACAAAAACAGGATTTGCGCTTCAGTTTCCGATTAATCAAACAATTTTTTGAAGATAATTTTTATGAAATAGTCTATAAAATATTTATGGGAAGAAAAATCAACCAAAAAGAGTTATACAAACATTTTATGAATGTTATACGAGCAAATTATATGAAAAAGGTAAATAACGAAGGTTTTGTCGAAAGAGGGGATTTATTAATCGCCAAAACCTATATGCTTCAAAACTACTTTGAGGAACTCAATTTAATTAATTATGATAATTAAAATTTTCAGACTATGATTACTGATGAAGAAAAGGAAGAAATCAACAAGAAAGTATCTTTTGATTTTGACAAGCTGCAAAGCTTTATTTCAGAGAACCAAAACTTTATAAAACAAGAGGCTTCAAGTGGCATTTTTAGCTTAGGTGTACTTGTTCATTTAGTTTTTAGTATGCAGCAAGCAAGTTTGAACAGTACGCCGTTTGAAAAAAAACTGAAAGGCTTACAAATAACTGCTAAAGACATTGAACGAATTTTCAAGGAAGCTGTTGAAAAGGTAAATCAATATTCTTATCAAAATACCTATAAGGAACTCCGTGAATTTATAGCGGAAAAATTGATAGTCAATAAACCGCAAATCGAAAAAATGTCTAATCAAGAAATCTCATTCAATTTCGTTTGTGGACTTGAATTAGGAAGAAAATTCAAATCGTAATAATCAATCAAAAACTTTTAATGATGCAAGAAATTAAAAACCGTTCAGAAATTTTATTTCTTTATGAAATAGAAAATGCAAATCCTAATGGAGACCCTCTAAATGAAAACCGACCCCGTTTTGATAGTGAAGAAAATAAAGTACTCGTTTCAGATGTGAGACTTAAAAGAACCATTAGAGATTATTGGTTTGAATATAAGGGCTATAATGGCTCTGATGATAAAGATATATTTGTACGTGAGACCAAATATTCCGACGGTAAGGAAGAATACATTGCTTCTGGATCCCGAAGAGCGGAATTATTTAAGGAAAGTAGCGATAAGGTTTTGGAAACCTGTATTGATGTTCGAGTATTCGGGGGCGTATTACCAATTAAAAAAGACACTTTTACTTATACCGGCCCTGTACAGTTTCAAATGGGGAAATCCCTTCATCAGACAGAAATTATTACTGAACAAGGAACCGGAGCTTTTGCTTCTGGAGACAAAAAAAAGCAAACTACTTTTCGCACAGAATATAAAATTCCTTACGCTATTATTGGTTTTAATGGAATTGTAAATGAAAAAGCCGCACAATACACCAAAATGACCGAAAGTGACCGGGAATTATTGCTGGAGGGAATTTGGAATGGCACCAAAAACTTAATTTCCCGTTCAAAATTTGGTCAAAATCCATTATTGCTTTTTACTGTAAATTATAACGAACCCTACTATATTGGCGGATTGAGACAGCGTTTGAAAATCAACTCAGAAAAAAGCGATTTGCAAATTAGAAATACCGAGGATTATAAAATTGATTTAACCGGCTTGCTTAAAGAAGTTAAGGCCCAAGCAGATAAAATCACATCCATAGAAGTTCAAGTTGACAGCCGCTTGGAATTTTTGAACAATGGCGAAAACTACACATTAGAAAACAAAACATATCAGGTAAATGATCTCTAAAACAACTCTCATATTCGATATTTCAGGGGAATATGGTCATTTTAGAAAATTTAACACCACCACTTCCCCACTTACTTATAGCATTCCTACTCCTTCCGCTATTTTTGGACTTTTAGGGGCGATTTTAGGTATAGAAAGAGAAGATTCTCACAATAAAATCAGAGAAGGCAATGAGCATTTGCGCGAAGTTTTTACAACTGAAAATGCTGCTGTTGCCATTAAACCAATTTCAGAAATAAAGAAAGTGAATATTGGCTTTAATCTTTTGGATACAGGTTCATATCAATCATTTTTTAATATAACAAATAGAACTCAAATCGAGTATGAAATCTTAAAAGACCCCAAATTTAGAATTTATTTGAATTGGGAACATCCCTTTAAAAATGAATTGAGCGAACGTCTAAAAAACAAACGGTTTCACTTTAATCCATATTTAGGAATTAGTCAAATGACTGCTAATGTTATGTATGTTGGCGAGAAAAAACTGATTGAGCTTTCGGGAAAGGATTACGTAGATTTTGATACAGCTATTAATCTGTCTGAAATAGAGTCGGAAAAAGCTCCTATTGATGTTGCTTTTATTAAGGATAGGGTTTTTCAAGTAGAGACTTTCCCGCTGGATATGCAAATTGACAGAAAAATAAAACGTTATGGGGAAATTTTGGTGGAAATGAATGGAGATAACATTAGGGCAATACCAAACCAAAAATCTTTTTCGATTGAGAACGAAGGCAATATCCAGTTTTTATGAGTCAAATTGAGTCACATCCAGGGGTTCCTTTGCTCAATCATCTTTCAGAAGTTGCCAAAAACTGCTTACGTATTGCTAATGGAAACACTACGGATTTTGGGCTTGAGAAAAATCTTAAAGCTGATTTGCTTTTTATTTGTGGGTTTTATCACGATTTAGGAAAGGCAACTTCCTATTTTCAAAAATACCTCAAAAATCCGGAGGGGTCTCACAATAGCTTAAAAAACCATTCCCTTCCCTCTGCGATTTTTGTATTTTACACGGCTCAGGAATATTTAAAAGACAAGGGGTTTGATGAAAACCAAATTTTTTTATTGAGTGTACTTTGCTTTATAGTGGTCAGAAGACATCACGGTAGTTTGGGGAATTTTATGAATGAAATAGGAATTGACCATTTTAAAGAAGATTTAGAAAAACAGTTCGGATCTATAGACAAAGACGCTATTCATTCTATTATCGAAATTGGGAATGAAAAATTAGGAATATCAGTTGAATGGAAAAGTTTTGTTGAATGGTTCAATAATGATGGATTTAATAAAGAAACTCGTTTTAAACTCATTGAGTTTTACAAATTTAACTTTCAAAAAAAATGGGATAGTTCTAAAAAATCTGAAACCTATTATCTTTTTTTGTGGATGTTTGGGGCATTATTGTTTTCAGATAAATCTGATGTCATATTAGCAGGAAAATTTCCAGAAATCCAGAAGTTGGATTTAAATTATCTAACCGATTACAGAGAAAACAAAGAATTTAATAAAACCTCATCCACCATAAATAAATTGAAAAATGATGCCTATTTTTCAGTAATAAAATCTTTAGAGGATAAGTTTCAAACTTCAAATCACTTTTATTCCATAACCTTACCAACCGGTTTGGGAAAAACATTAACCTCTTTGGGAGCTTCTTTGAAATTGAAAGAATTGGCCAAATTAAAAGAAGGTAAAATAATTATAGCCATTCCATTTACGAGCATCATCGACCAAAACTACGAAGTTTATCGAGAGGTCTTTAAAAATCCTGAAAACAACTTGCTTTTAAAGCATCATCATTTAGCTGAACCGGCGTATAATGAAGGTGAAGATTCTGTTCGTGATACCGAAGAAAGCCAATACCTGATAGAAACTTGGCAAAGTTCTGTGGTTGTGACCACTTTTGTACAGCTTTTAGAATGCTTGATTACTAACAACAAAACGAAGCTACTCAAATTTTCTGCGCTGTCCAATTCTGTGATTATATTAGATGAAGTACAACAAATACCTCATCCACTTTGGGAGGTAATTCGTCAAGCCTTTTTCTCGATTGCCGAACACTTGAATTGTTACATCATACTAATGTCTGCGACACAGCCTTTAATTTTTAAACCAAAAGAAGAAATTACAGAATTAGTAAAAAACCATCATAAATACTTTTCATTTTTTAATCGTACTAAACTCATAAACAAAACCAAGGAAACAATTTTATTAGAAAACTTTACTCAAAAGGTTATTGAATATGGATTTCAAAATCGTGAAAAAGATATTTTAATCATTTTAAACACAAAAAAAACAACCTTGGAAACCTACCGCGCTATTTCTAAGAGTTTTGATGAAAAAGAAAATGAAGTATTTTATTTAACTACACTCATTACCCCTTTTGAACGAAAAAATATCATAAAAAAAATAAAATCGACACATAAAGATAAACGTCAAATAATTGTGAGCACACAACTTGTGGAGGCAGGCGTTGATATTTCTGTGCATACCGTTTTTAGAGCTTTGGCTCCATTAGACTCAATTATTCAAGCAGCTGGAAGAGCAAATCGATATGATGAAAAAGAAGAGATAAGTGAAGTTTATCTATATAAAATCGAAGAGCTGAAAAAGATAACAGGAATGATTTATGGTGCCGTTTTGATAAAAAAAACTGAAAATGTTCTAAAAGAATTTGAGGAAATTGAAGAAAATCAATATTTGGAATTGATTGAAAATTATTTTGAGCAAGTAAAAGATTTATCAGTTTACTCTGAAAACAATTATTTAAAGAGTTTACTTGCATTAAATTTCGAAGAAACAGGTGATTTTAAACTCATCGAGAATACAAAATCAGAATCTGTTTTTGTCGGTTTAAACGAAAAATCTAAGAGTGTTTGGAAAAATTTTATAACAATAAAAGAAAATGAAGAATTAAATCCCTTTGAAAAGAAAAAAGCATTTGCTTCAATTAAAGCTGGATTTTATGATTATGTCATAAACATCAATATTTCCTATAACGCAGAAGATATTGGTCTTCCATTTGAGCCAATTTTTGGATTTTACTATATAGATGTTGAAAATCAAGATCAGGCAATTTATAATGTCAATTCAGATTTTAGCCCAAATAAAGAAGGCTATGTTTTCCAAGGAATAAATGTGCTAACTTTTTAACCATAAAAACTACACTCATGAACCCACCGCTCAAACTAAAAATCGACCTCCAGAGCCTGCCGCACAAAGTCATCCGGAAGGTGCTCGTGCCCGAAGACATCACTATGCACCAGTTGCATTTTGTCATCCAAGATGTCATGGGCTGGTTCAACGCGCATTTATTCGAATTTTGCGATGCCAAATGGAATAACACCATCCGCGTGGGCATCCCCGATGATTTTGATGATGACTACAATACATTCAATACTTCCTTACGTGACGCCAATGACGTGCTGTTGAAAAATACGTTTTTAGAGGAAAACTATGCCAAGCCTTTTTGGTACTGGTATGACTTTGGCGACGACTGGTGGCACCGCATCTCGTTTTTAAAGGTCAGCAAAAAAGAGCTGAACATCTTTGCCGGCACACCTGTCTGTATTGAGGCCAAGGGCAAATGCCCGCCCGAAGATATCGGCGGCCCTTGGGGCTATGCGGATTTCCTCGAAATCATCAAGGACAAAGACCACCCGGAGTATGAGGAGGTACGCGAATGGCATGATCTCGAGCCCAGCGAGGAATACGACCCCACCGAGACCAACCTTGAAATGATCAACAGTATGCTGGGCCAACTCTAGCAGTCAAATATTTACAAAAAATAACCAATGAAATCAGTAAAGAAGAATTCAACAAAAAATGGAAATTAAAATTTCAGCAACATATAATTTCAGTTCCCAAGTATCTCTGTGAGGATTTAAAAACTGTAAATGAATATGAAGATTCTATTTTAAGGGTTTCAAAAGAAGAAATAATTTCGAGATATAATACTGAAACAGGTTACAACAGGAACTATAAAGAAGAAAATACTACTTATGTATTCTAAAAACAAACCCCATATTTTTCCCTATCTTTAAACCACTAAAAATCAAACGCCATGCAAATCATAATCTCAGGTGAAGATAAAAAACGAGTAAAGCTGGTAGAAAAGCTCGCTAAAGAGTTGGGCCTTACAATCTCTGAACAAGAGAGCCTGCAATCGTCCAAAAACAAAAAAGCCATTGAAGCCTTAGACGGCCTCAGTAAAATAAACGCATTTAAAAATATAGAAGATCCCGTAGCATGGCAGCGTGAAATTAGAAAAGACCGAAATATAGGTAGGGATGAGTAGTATCTTGTTAGACTCCAATATTGTTATTGCCCTCTCAAAAGGCCGATTGAGCACCTCCATTCTAAACGGGAAAGACATACTGGTGCCTGAGGTGACCCGTCTGGAGGTTTTTGGCTATCATGAACTGGACGAAGAAGAGGAGCAGCTCTTGAACACCTTTTTCGCAAATGTAGCACGCATCCCCATTTCAAAAACCGTCATCGATAAAGCCATTAAGATCAGACAGGAAAAAAGTATAAGCGTAGGTGATGCCACCATCATTGCGGCAACTGTCTCCCTTGACCCTATGCCGCTCTATACCGCAAACACCAAAGACTTTAAACACCTCAACAATATAGAACTTATCAATCCCATGGAGCTTTAAGCCCATCCCAAAAAAAAAGTAAGCGAAATATGCCCACCACCACTCAAGACCTTACCATAACCCGCATAAAGTTCCCGGAGATCAAATTGCAGACCCGTGATGCACATAAATTGCGTGGTTATTTCGGTAACCTTTTCAAAGAGCATTCACCGGTACTGCACAACCATTACGAGGATGGCGGTTTTCGTTATAAATATCCAGAAATTCAGTATAAAGTGCTTGATAATATCCCCACGCTGGTGGGTATTGATGAAGGGGCCTCTTTGCTGCCCAAACTTTTTCTTAAAATCAAAGAGATTGAAATAGACGGCCAGTGCTATCCGGTAAATTCAAAGAATATTGAACATAGCACAGAAGAAACCGGTTATAGCAACAATTTACACGAATATAAATTCAAGACGCTCTGGATGGCGCTCAACCAAAAGAATTACTCAAAATACCATAAACTTGGTGATAAGGCCGAAAAACAGGATATGCTGAACACCATTCTTGTGGGTCATATTTTGAGTTTTTTTCGGAATACACGGATAGAACTGGATAACGGCGAACGCCTGATGGCAAAAGTAAGCGTACAAGAAAAAAGCACCAATTTCAAAGAAAATAAAATGATCGTTTTTTCGGGGGGATTTATAGTAAATGCCCTACTGCCCAATGATATCGGGCTGGGGAAATCGGTTTCCAGGGGTTTTGGAACAATAAAGCGCAATTAATGCAGATTTTTATCAATACATACGGCACCTATGTTCATGTTAAGGATGACATGTTCCAGATCAAAAGAAGGGAAGCCAAAGACCAGCCGGTAAAAATCAATCATATTGCGGCACATAAAGTAACCTCATTTATAATGAGCAAGGGATCTGCGCTTAGCACAGATGCCATTGCACTGGCATTAAAGCACAACGTAGACATTGTCGTTGTTGAAAACAACGGTCATCCCATAGGCAGGTTTTGGCACAGCAAACTGGGAAGTACCACAAAGATCAGAAAGGAGCAACTCAAGGCTTCTCTGGACGCAAATGCCGTTGTCTGGATAAAAAATTGGCTGGGCCAGAAGTTAGAAAACCAATCTGATTTTCTCAATGACCTAAAAAAGCACCGCACGAACCAGCATCTGTTCCTGAATGAAAAAACAGGTAGGATATTGGCGTTTCGGGAAAAGATAATCCAGGCCGAAGCCAATGAGATCTCGGCCGTTGCAGAAACCTTCCGGGGCTGGGAGGGTTCCTCGGGGCGTAATTATTTTGAAGCGCTTTCGGTGTGTATGCCGGAAGCATTTGCCTTTAAGGGAAGAAGTTTTCGGCCGGCACAGGATGCGTTTAACGCCATGCTCAATTATGCGTACGGTATTCTGTACAGCCGTGTAGAGCGCGCACTGATGCTTGCGGGGCTAGATCCCTTTGTGGGATTTATGCACCGGGACGATTATAATTCAAAAAGCCTTGTTTATGATTTTATAGAACCTTACCGCATACATGCCGAACGCTTTGTATTCAGGCTCTTTACCGGGAAAAAAATCAATAAAGCCTTTTTTTCTGAATTTACGGGAGGTTTTTCACTGAATGAGGAGGGGAAGGCATTTTTCGTAAGCCCATACCTAGAATATCTGGACAGCGATAAAATACGTTACAAGGGCAGGCTGCAGACGCGCATGAATGCCCTGCAACTGGAAGCGCACCGTTTTGCAAATAGTTTAATAGCATAGTTATGATAATATGGGTCCTTTACGATATTAAAAATGATGGAGCACGCAGTTTCGTTTCCAAAGTCTGCAAACAGGCCGGCCTATACCGTGTGCAATATTCCTGTTTTCTGGGAAGCCTCAGTGCAAATGAAAAGGATACCCTTGAACTGCAGATAGAAAAAGCGATCAATGAAGATACGGACAAGGTTTATATTTTCAGGATGAATAAAGACCAACTTAAAGAATGTAGCATGTTAGGGCAGGCCTTTGATGAAAAGTTAGTGACCGATGAAGTAAAATCCCTATTTTTCTGATGCAGAGCTTTTATCCCTCACAGATCATAGAATACCTCTATTGCCCACGTTATACCTATTTTGAATATGTGCTGCGCATCCCACAGAACGAGGAAAAATTCTATAAGGTGATGCGCGGACGCGAGGTTCATGATGAAAAATTAGAACGCAACAAAGAGTATCTCAGAAAAAAAATAGGGGTCAAGGAAAAATTTACAGAGCAATACCTGGGTACGGCAGGATTAAGGGGAAAAGTGGATGAAGTGCTCCTATTGGGAGACGGTAACTACGCCCCGCTTGATTATAAGTTTGCCGTATGGAAAGACAAGGTCTATGACACGTATAAGCAACAGTTATACTGCTATGCGGTGCTGATCGAGGAAACGTTTAATGCCAAAGTTGAAAAAGGCTTTTTAGTTTACACCCGAAGTAAACATAAACTTGTTGAGGTAAGGATCGATGATGCCGCCAAAGCGGAAATCAAAGTAAGCATGGCCAAAATGCTTGAGATCATTGAGGGCAATATATTTCCAAAAGCGACAAAATTCAAGAAAAGATGCTTAAATTGTACCTATCGGAATATATGTGTAAAATGACCGTTCCGGGCATCAGTTTATTTTAACTTACTTATAAATTTTGTCTCATGGCAGCAATAGCAGGCATTTTAGAATACGGAAAAACCCTTAAAAAGGTTTATAAATCGTTCTTTGACATACTGAAAAATGTAACTTTAAAAGTTGAAGAATTAATGTCAGG
>Ga0314772_1000905_pt1 | contig 14343 bp, 9 predicted proteins | sample MetaGCBIW2018_FD_204520 | JGI IMG/M metagenome (GOLD analysis project Ga0314772, IMG submission 204520) | Cryopeg brine microbial communities from Beaufort Sea near Barrow, Alaska, United States - CBIW 2018 | ecosystem: Environmental > Aquatic > Marine > Coastal | place: USA: Alaska | collected... | reverse complement strand
CGCCGAAGCAGACGCCGAAGCAGAAGCAGATGCCGACGACGATGCCGCAGCCGCAGCCGCAGCCGCAGCCGCAGCCGCAGCCGCCGCCGCCGCCGCCGACGACGATGTCGACGATGACGCAGACACAAGTGCTGACGCCGACGTAATTTTGACGCCGAGCGTCGATGCGATCGACTTTCCGCTCGATGATGAGGAAGTCACCGCAGGTGCACCAGTGTGGAATCTCGACGAGGTCGACGTTCCTGTTGCCGAGACGGAGGACGTTCCTGTATCTGCGTTCGTGGCTGAAGACGTTCCCGAGTTCGCGACTAATTTCTCGCCATCAGTGGTCTTCGACGTCGAGACGGATGCCGCAGCAAGCGAAGTTACGCCAAATGGTGCCCTTCCTGACGTGGCTGACGACTCGTCGTCTACCGCGAATGATTCTGAAGCTGATTACGGGTTTGCTGCGTTCAACAGCGCTCACGACACCGAGACAGAGCCAGACTCGGTTACCCCCGCGACGGCTGAGCACGCCGGGGCGGAGCCCACACCTGAGCAGCCAATAGACGCCGAGCCCACGGACACGGTTCAGACTGCGACAGAGTCAGCGGACGCCGAGAGCGCCGAGAGCGTTATCGACGAGTACGCAGGCCTCGCGACTGCCGCGGTCGACGTTGACGATGAGTCGGTCGCTGACGATGAGTCGGTTTCTGGCGATGAGCCGGTCTCCGACAGTGAGCCGGTCTCTGACGATCAGCCGGTCTTCGACGATGAGCCGGTCTTCGACAGCGAACTCGACGACGGTGAAATTCCGCCAACGCCAGAAGCCTTTGTCGCCCCTGAAGCCGCTGAGGTCCCTGAAGCGGCGGAAGAGTCGCTATCCCCGGAGCCTTTCGCACACGCAGAAGCCGTGTCGTCCGTTGAGCATGATGAATCTGCGGAGCCAGTAGACGCCGTCACGGAATCGCCTGTTGAGTCTGATGCTCACGCCGAGACTGAAGCTGATGCTCACGCAGAGACTGAGCCTGAGGTCGAAACTGAGCCTGAAGACGCGACTGAGCCCGAACTCGCATCTAACTTTGAGGTCGCGGCCGAGCCTGAAGTCGCAGCTGAGCCTGAGGTCGAAACTGAACCTGAGCCGGCGGAGCACTCTGCGGCGGCTGCGCTCAGCACCCCCGAACCGGATGACGTTGACGATGTACCTTCGCCCCCTGTTCGACGTTCGATGGCCGATGATGAACTTCTCAACTGGGCTGACAACCCAGAGACCCAGTCGACAGGCACACTGAGCGTGATCGAGGTGCTCGAGGCTCAACTTCGACTTCGTGAGGATGAAGCGCGGGAGTACCGCGAATGGGAAACCACAATTCGTGTGAAGAACGCTCCAATAGCCGCCGATGAGGTTGACGAAGAACACGCTGAGCTCTCGGAACCTGCCGAGAGCAACGCACAAGGGGAAGAACCTGCGTCAACACCAGTGTCGCCGTTTGCTCCGCCCGCACCGAAAGAGGCTGCACCGGCGGCTCCTGCGACGCAATTGCCTGCTTGGGATGTTCCACCACCGAGCGATTCGTGGGCGCCTGGCGATGACTTTGACGACGAGATTCCGTTTGCGGCGCACTCGGATCCCACAGGCTCAATCACTCTTCCTGTTCTCGATGAGAGTGACGCAGACCAGAGCTTGCAGGTCGACGAAACATCGGAAGCCAACCCGACCGCTGAACCCGAGCATGTGGCCGAACCCACTACGGCTCCCTCGCCCGAAATGCCAGCTGCAGAGAGCAATCAGTCAGCGGCAGCGTTCGCGCAGCCGTCCCCAGAGTTCCCTGCGGATGAGGAGGGTGACTATGACGAAATCCCTCTTGCGCCGCCGCCACTTGTGGAGCCCATTACGGCCCCGACGACGCCGAGAGCCAACCTTGACGAGCATGTATCGTTTGGTGATTTTGGATTCACCCCACCAGTTTCGAGTGACGATGCCGCCGGAGTTTCGACCGAAGCCGACGTGGATCACGACGACGATGCGACGACGATTGAGGATACAGAAACTTCGGCTCTAGCGGACCAGGCGCCGGCCGAAGTCTCGGCTGACGACACAGATGCAGCGACCAAGGTTTTCAGCTTTGCCTCGCCGCAGACGCCGCGCTACGTTCCCACGGAACCGATCAACTTCGACGACCTCGTGAATACCGACCACATCGACGACCCTGAAGAGTCGATCGAAGCCGAGCAACCGGATCCACTCGACGCATTCATCGTGAGCCCAGAAGCATCGCAACCGGGCGACCCACTCTCTGAAGTAGCGACTGGCTCGATCTCGATCAGCGAAACGCCACGAGAACCAGAGTCGGATGAAGCAATCGACGCGAGCGATCGCCTGACCTACCCGACAGAACTGTTGACACCGCAGACGGGGCCGGACAGTAACCCGATTCCGTTCGCAGTCGGTGCTGGCGCTGTTGGCGCCGCCGCAGCAGCATCCGCTGCCGACCCAACAACGACGATGGCTGAGCCCTCGCCGGTACCCGCACCAATGCCGCTCTCGACTGCACGCGTAAGTCAACAGCCGCTCGGTCTGGAAGAAGTGGCACCAACGGCTCAGCGCGTATTTAGCCTCGAAGAAAGCGGTCCCGAGCCCACCCCCATCGATCGCCGCATCGGTCACGCCGCACGCCTATTTTGGCTCTGGTTCGCCGCAAACTCGTCGATTCTTAGTGTTGGGCTCGGCGCCGCAGTGTTCGCGGTCGGAATGAGTTTGCGTCAATCCATCGTCGCAATCCTGGCCGGTGTCGCGCTGTCCTTTATCCCCTTGGGCCTCACAACACTTGCGGGTAAGCGAAGCGGCCAGCCGACCATGGTCATATCTCGGTCTGCATTCGGCCTTGTCGGCAACATTGTTCCGTCAGTCGTAGCGCTCGTCGCTCGACTCTTCTGGGGCGCCGTTCTGCTGTGGGTTCTGGCATCATCCGTAACGATCGTGCTCATCGGGTCCGACCTCAATGTAGGCCTGGGGGATCGTCAACTTCTGCTTCTCGCACTGGCCCTGTCTTTCCTCGTCGCACTCCTGATCGCATTCGCTGGATACCCACTGTTTGCTCGCCTCCAGCTCATCCTGAGCATTATTTCGGGCATCCTCGTAGTGGGCCTCATCGGATTCACGGCCCAGTATGTTGACTTCACTCAAGCGCTCACGACCCCGGATGGGTCGTGGCTTCTCACACTGACCGGCGCTGTTCTTGTCTTCAGCTTCCTAGGCTTGGTGTGGGCGTACAGCGGCGCCGACATCGCTCGCTATCAACGTCCCTCGTCGAGTGGGCCCGCTTCGGCGCTGTCTGCTGCGTTCGGCGCGACAGTTCCGGCATTCGTTCTCATTACGTACGGTGCGCTTCTTTCGGCATCCGACCCAGCAATCGCACGCGGGTTCCTTTCGTCGCCGCTAGACACCCTCCTGCTTCTGCTGCCGGGTTGGTACCCCATCCCGCTTCTGCTCGCTGCCGCGCTGAGTTTGTTTTCCGGTATTACGTTGAGCCTGTACTCTGGCGGTTTTGCTCTGCAAGCGATTGGTGTCCGACTGCCGCGTCAATGGTCGATCGTGATTGTCGGTGTGCTGTTGGGTTCACTGGCGGTACTGTTCGCGTTCGGTGTCAACGGCGGCATAAACGAGCTCTTCCGTGATGTTGCGACAACTCTCGCGGTTCCCACTGCAGCCTGGGCAGGCATCTTTGCTGCCGAGACAATGATTCGCACACGTCGACTAGACGGTGCCGCGCTGACAAAACGTGGCGGAATCTACCCGGATGTTCGCTGGGTCAACCTCAGTGCATTCGTTCTGATTTCCGCCATCGGACTCGCATTGACCAGTGCAACCATTGGATGGCTGTCCTGGCAGGGTTACGGGTTTGTGGCGCTTGGTATCGATCTCAGCTCTGAACTCGCAGCAACCGACCTTGGAGTGCTTGTTGCGCTAGTTCTTGGGCTGCTCACGCCGATTGTGGCCGGCATCCCCGCGATCCGTCGCCAAGAGGCTGGCAGCACTGAGCGCGCTGCGCGCCCCGCATAGACTGGGCGCGTGTCTACTACTGTCGCCGACGTTATCGCCGCAACCGAGAAACTCTGGCCGTCCTCAGGCGCGGAGTCGTGGGACGCTGTAGGCCTTGTCGCCGGTGATCTCGATGCGCCCGTCTCCCGAATCCACTTAGCTGTCGATGCTGTGCTCGACACCGTGCACGAAGCCATCAATGATGGCGCAGACATGCTCATCACCCACCACCCGCTACTTCTTCGCGGAGTCACCTCCATTGCGAGCGACCGCTATAAGGGTGCGGTGTTGACCAAACTAGTGCGAGCCGAATGTGCACTCCTTGCTGCGCACACCAATGCGGATGTTGTCGAGACCGGCACATCCGGCCGTTTTGCTGCACGATTGGGTCTCACAGACGTTGCTCCGATCGTTGCTGGAGAGACCCCTGATCGCGGTATCGGTCGCACGGGAATGCTGCCGGAGGCGATGACGCTTGGCCGTCTCGCGCGTCTCATTGGGGAGATTTTGCCGGCAACGGCCACAGGCATCCGCGTCGCAGGAGATTATGACCAGGTTGTCCAGTCGGTGGCGTTGTGTGGGGGAGCGGGTGACGCATACTTGAATGAGCCTGCGGTGCTTGCAGCCGATGTGTTCATTACAAGCGACCTGAGGCACCATCCGGCATCGGAGGCGCGTGAAAACGCCCGACTTATGCGTGGTCCTGCGCTGGTAGATGTTTCGCATTGGGCCAGTGAGTGGTTGTGGCTGGAGGCTGCATCCGAAGAGTTGCGGACCCTGCTGCCAGAAGTAACGATTACGGTGAGCGAATTGCGCACCGATCCTTGGGATTTTGCTGTTGTGCAGTGAGCAAACCGGTATACAGAAAGAAGCATGACTATGGCGTTGACCGCTAGCCCCGCTGACCAAGCTTTGCTACTCGACCTGCAAGCGTTTGACACGAAGATTTCCCAGCTCGAGCACCGAGCTAAGAAGCTTCCCCAACATGTGGGTCTCACCGAGTTGCAGCAGCACCGCGAGAAGCTTCAGTTGACGCTGCTCGAAGAGCGCGGAATCAAAGAGGACATCGAACTTGAGCTCAGCCGCATTGACTCTGATGTGAAGGTTGTCGAAGCTCGTATTGCACGCGATAGTGAGCGACTCGACGCGACATCGTCGGCGAAGGATGCTGCCGCTTTCGAACAGGAACTGACGGCGCTGCGCACGCGCTTGAGCAACCTTGAAGACATTGAACTCACCGTCATGGAACGCCTAGAGGGCCAGCAGAAGGTCGTCGATAATCTCAACGAGCAGGCCGGCAATCTGAGCACTCAAGTGTCCGAACTCGAGACAAGCCGAGATGAGGCGCTTCGGGACATCGAAACAGAACTCGGCACCATCCGCGCAGGCCGAGCCGCACTTCAGAACACTCTTCCCGAGGACCTCCTCGCTCTCTACGAGCGCCAGCGTTCACGCTACGGCACTGGAGCGTCGCTGCTGCGCGGCGGTGTCTCGCAAGCATCCGGAGTTAAGCTCCTCGAAAACGAGATGCAAGAGATTCGGGCCGCTGCACCGGATGCCATCATCATGTGCGCAAGCAGCGAAGCAATTCTCGTACGCACCGACCAGTCGGGTCTCTAGCTTCTCACTGGTGCGTTCCATACCTGCTGGGCGATAGGCTTGGCAGCTGAATGGGTCGGCAAGACGGTCGCGTCATCCGCAAGGATGCCGAGGAACGTCCGGGCTCCGCAGAGCAGGATGGTGGGTAACACCCACCCGGGGTAACCCGCGAGAACAGTGCAACAGAAAGCAGACCGCCACAGATTTCGATCTGGGGTAAGGGTGAAACGGTGGTGTAAGAGACCACCAGCGGCCGGGGTGACTCGGTCGGCTAGGTAAACCTCGTCCGGAGCAAGATCAGACAGAAGACGCTAAGGCTGCTCGCCAAGTCTTCGGGTAGATCGCTAGAGGTGTGCGGCAACGTACATCGTAGATAGATGACCGTCCAGCACGAAGGTTTCGGCCTTGTGCGAACAGAACCCGGCGTACTAGCCGGCCCATTCCTTCTCTAAACCACTCCCGCGTTGCCGAGCAGCGTTCCAATGAGGAATGTGGTGGCGAGCGCGATCGCCCCGCCAATGACGATACGTAGGGTCGGGCGGATCCAGTGATTGCCGCCGACTCGAGCCGATAGCGTTCCGGTGATGACAAGTGCGGTGAGCACTGCCACAAAAGTTGCCAGCACTCGAACGGGCTCAGGCGCGAGAAGAATGGCGGCCAACGGCAGCACACCTCCAATGGTGAACGCGAGCGCCGATGCCCCGGCTGCGTCCCAGGGACTCACAACCGCGTCTTCGGTAATCCCGAGTTCGGCTTCGAGATGCGCGGCAAGCGCATCGTGTTCTGTCAGTTCCTCGGCAACCTGTTTCGCGGTCGCGGCGCTGATTCCTTTGGACTCGTAAATCGCGGTAAGCTCGGCCAGTTCCTCTTCGGGCATTTCGGCAAGCTCGCGACGCTCCTTTTCGATGAGTGCTCGCTGGCTGTCACTTTGGCTGCTCACTGAAACGTATTCGCCGAGTGCCATCGAGATCGCGCCACCAACGAGTCCCGCGATTCCTGCGGTGAGAATGGGAGCGGTGGCGGAGGTAGCGCCAGCGACTCCGACCACGATTGCTGCGACAGAGACGATGCCATCGTTGGCGCCGAGAACACCCGCGCGTAGCCAGTTGAGGCGCCCAGCGAGGTCTCCGGAGTGTGGCTCATTGGTGTGAAAACTCATTACGCTACTCCTTTACCGCGAGGGCGGCGGCACCCAGGATGCCCGCATTGTTGCGCAGCTCGGCCGGAATGATGGGCGTGCTGAGCTTCAAGAGCGGCAAGAACTTTTCGTGGCTCTTCGATACTCCTCCACCGACAAGAATGAGGTCGGGGGAGAAGAGCAATTCGAGGTGAGAGTAGTAACGCTGCAGCCGTTTGGCCCATGCAGCCCAGCTGAGATGGCGGCGTTCCTTCGCGGCGAACGATGCGCCCTTCTCGGCGTCACGACCGCCGATCTGCAGGTGGCCAAGCTCTGAGTTGGGAACGAGCGTTCCGTTGTAGATGAGCGCACTGCCGATGCCCGTGCCGAGCGTAGTGAGCAATACCAGGCCGGGAACATCTTTTGCTGCGCCGTAGCGCACCTCAGCCACACCAGCGGCATCCGCATCATTAACAAAGTGGATGTCGCGTTCGAGGGCTTTCTCGAAAAGCTTTTCGGCCTCGAGCCCGATCCAGTCATCGGAGATATTGGCCGCCGACATCGTCATTCCTTTGCGCACGATCGCCGGAAAACACACTCCGACGGGCATGGTCTCCGAGATCCCACCCAGTTGTTCGATCAGCTCTACGACGACCTTAACGATCGCGCCTGGCTTGCCTGACTTGGGGGTGGCAATCTTCTTTCGTTCACTCACCAATTCGCCAGTGACCGTGTCGACGATGGCGCCCTTGATTCCGGTGCCGCCAATATCGATTCCTAGAGCGTGGGTCATGCCGTGCCTCTTTCGAGTAATTAGGGAAGTGTCAAAATTTCGGTGCCGCGTTCGGTAACAACCAAAGTGTGTTCAAACTGTGCGGTCAAGCTTTTGTCTTTGGTCGTGACAGTCCAGTCGTCAGCCCAGATGTCCCAGTTGTGTGATCCGAGCGTCAGCATCGGCTCGATCGTGAACACCATGCCGACTTCGATCACGTCGTTGAACTGGGGCGCAGAATCGTAGTGGGGAATGATCAGTCCGGAGTGAAATGCTTCTCCAACGCCGTGACCGGTGAAATCGCGCACGACGCCGTAGCCGAAACGCTTTGCGTACGACTCGATTGCTCGCCCAATGACATTTACTTGACGGCCTGGGGCGACCGCCTTGATGCCCCGATTGAGTGCCTCTTGAGTGCGTTCGACGAGGTTGCGCGCGTCCTCGGAAACATCGCCTACAAGGAATGTCTTGTTGAGGTCTCCGTGCATGCCGTTCTTGAATGCAGTGATGTCGATGTTGATGATGTCGCCGTCCGCGAGCACGGTGTCATCGGGGATACCGTGACAAATCACCTCATTGACGCTCGTGCAGCAAGACTTGGGAAAGCCGCGGTAGCCCAAGGTTGAGGGATAGGCGCCGCGTTGAATCATGTACTGGTGTGCGATCTGGTCGAGCTGGGCCGTCGTCACCCCTGGGGCGATCGCCGCGCCAACAGCTTCGACGGCGCCCGCCGCGATCTTTCCGGATTCACGGATGCGGTCAATCGACTCAGAGTCATAGATGTCGGAGCCGGTGAACTCGCGAGGGCCAGCCTTGCCCACATATTCGGGACGGGTAATCGCTGGGGGAACAGCAAGTGCGGGTGGGATTACTCCCGGAACGAGGTGACCAGAGTTATTCCGAGGCATTACGACAGTCTACCGGCGTAGCCTTGGTCTCGACGAAGGGACGAAACCATGACGCAATGGTGGTACAACCACAAGACCGGTGAAGTCGAAGAAGGTCCTCAATCGCTTGGGGTCGATCGCGATGGTCCATTCGACACTCGTGAGCAGGCCGAGCACGCGCCTCAGATCGTTGCGGAGCGTGCCCAAAAATGGGCGAATGACGATGCTGACGACTGGAAAAAGAGCTAACGCTCTCGTGCACAGTTCCTAGTAGGAGTGCTCTGCTGTCGGGTAGATGCCAGCCTCTACGTCGGCGCGGTACTCGGTAACCGCACCAGCCAATGTTGAACGCAGGTCTGCGTACTGTTTGACGAACTTCGGGATGCGTCCCTTAGTGAGTCCAGCCCAGTCGGTCCAGACAAGCAACTGGCCATCCACGTCAGGTCCAGCGCCTACACCGATTGTCGGGATTTCGAGCGCCTTTGTAATCTTCGCCGCAGCCTCCGAAGGAACCATTTCGAGCACCACGGCAAAAGCGCCAGCCTCTTGGACAGCGAGTGCATCAGCGAGCAACTGCTCAAAGCCGTCACCACGGCCCTGAATCACATGACCTCCCAAGCCGTGTTCACTTTGCGGCGTGAAGCCGATGTGGGCCATGAGCGGAATGCCCGCATCCACAATCCGTCGAATTTGTTCGGCACTGCGGACGCCACCCTCGAGCTTTACCGCGTGGGCGCCCGTCTCTTTCATAAAGCGGAATGCTGTGTGCAACGCCTCGTCTGGGCCGGTCTCGTACGAGCCAAAGGGAAGGTCTGCCACGACGAATGCACGAGTGACTGCGCCGGCGACAGCTCGCGTCAGCGGGATGAGGTCATCAATGCTCACCGGCAGCGTTGTGTCGTACCCGTAAACGTTGTTTCCTGCAGAGTCACCGACGAGCAAGAAGTCGATTCCCGATTCGTCAAAGATGCCAGCGGTCAACTGGTCGTAACTCGTAAGTCCGACAATCTTGATCCCATTCTCTTTAGCTGTCTGGAAATGGCGAGTTCGGACACGTTTGAGCTTTGCTTGGGCGGCAGCTGCGGCGGAGTCAGTCATAGCCGCAAGTCTAACGACACCGCTGGCACGCACGATTGGGAACGCGGGACGGCGAGTGCGCTGCATTGCGGCCTCAGAGCAAGTAGCCTAAGAATGGCACGTCGCAGATTGGCGACACGGCACGGATCGAGGGACTCAATGTCAATGGACAAGCAGCGTGACTTCGTTCTTCGCACAATCGAAGAACGCGGTATCAAGTTCGTTCGACTCTGGTTTACGGATGTCGTAGGAACGCTCAAGAGCGTTGCTGTTGCACCTGCCGAAATTGAGGGTGCTTTTGCCGAAGGCCTAGGCTTTGACGGTTCGGCAATCGAAGGGTTTACCCGCGCCTACGAGGCAGACATGCTCGCGCACCCTGACCCCACAACGTTCCAGATTTTGCCGTGGCGTGGAGAGATCGACCCCACAGCGCGCATGTTCTGCGACATTACGACGCCAGACGGACAGCCAGCGGCATCCGACCCTCGCAACGTGCTCAAGCGCGCACTCGCTAAGGCGGCTGAGCGCGGATTCACGTTCTACACGCACCCCGAGGTTGAGTTTTATCTGCTCAAGTCGAGCAAGCTCAAGGGCGGACGCCCGGAGCCCGTCGACTCGGCAGGGTTCTTCGACAACGTTCCCGGTGGCACCGCGCACGACTTCCGCCGCCGTTCGGTAAGGATGCTCGAAGACTTGGGTATCTCGGTGGAATTCAGCCATCACGAGTCTGGCCCAGGTCAGAACGAGATCGACCTGCGTTACGCAGACGCGCTGACGACCGCAGACAACATCATGACGTTCCGTACAGTGATCAAAGAGGTCGCGATTGAGCAGGGTGTCTACGCGACCTTCATGCCGAAGCCGATCTCTGGCCAGCCAGGTTCCGGAATGCACACCCACATGTCCCTCTTCGAGGGCGACCAGAATGCGTTCTACGATGCAAGCGGTCACTACCAGCTCTCCAAGGTTGGCAGCCAATTTATGGCGGGGGTTCTCAAGCACGCCCCCGAAATTACGGCCGTAACCAACCAATACGTGAACTCCTACAAGCGCTTGTGGGGCGGCGACGAGGCCCCCAGCTTTGTTACTTGGGGCCACAACAACCGTTCCGCGCTCATCCGCGTTCCTCTCTACAAGCCTGGCAAGGGCCAAAGCGCACGTATTGAATACCGTGCGCTCGACTCTGCCGCGAACCCGTACCTTTCGTACGCACTGCTGCTGTCCGCTGGGCTCAAGGGCATCGAAGAAGGTTACGAGCTGCCGCTCGAAGCAGAGGACGCCGTTGGCGAACTCTCAGAGCATGAGCGCCGCGCACTCGGTTATGAGCAACTGCCATCAAATCTCAACAACGCCCTCAGCATCATGGAAACCTCTGAGCTCGTTGCTGAGACGTTGGGCGAGCAGGTGTTCAACTACGTACTACTCAACAAGCGTCGAGAGTGGAAGGCTTACCGCGCCCAGGTCACCCCGTACGAACTCGAAAGCAGCCTAGAGATTCTCTAGACGATTCGGCCAACCCATGTCTAGGTCCCCGTACACTCTGACCGCACTCGCCAAGCTCGGATTCTTGGAGCTGAGCGAAGCGCGCGAGCGACTCACCGCGCTCGACCGGCCAGAAGTGCCGCGCCTGATTGTGCACGCCGCAGATCCTGACCAAGCGCTGCGGTTGCTTCTTTCGCTCTCTGAGACTGCTCCCGACCAACTGGAACCTCTTCTGGAGAGCGAAGACGCAGCAGTGCGACTGCTTCAGGTTCTTGGTGCGTCGTCGGGACTCGGCGACTTCTTCGTTCGACACCCCGAAGAGCTGGATGCTCTGTGCTCGGCGTTAGAGTCCCCGCCAGCGCCAGCCGAGTACGTTGACATACTCGCTGAGTCAACCGAGGGCCTCGAGCACGAGGATGCCTGGGTTGCGCTTCGCATTCGCTATCGCCGAGAGCTCGCCAAGCTCACCGCCTGGGATTTGGCCCAAGAAGACCCTTTGGCGGCGGTCGACCGCGTCGCATTGGCGTTGGCAGATCTCGCTGGTGCAGCCCTCGAAGCTTCACTTCTAGTCGCTCGACGATCTGTGCCCTATCCAGAGTCTGACGTGGCGTCGACTCGGGTCGCCATCATTGGCATGGGCAAGGCCGGCGCTCGAGAGCTGAACTATGTCTCTGATGTCGACGTAATTTTTGTCACCGAGCCTGATGGAATTGATGCAGACCGGGCTGTTGAGATTGCAACCAAGCTCGCTGTGCAGACCATGCGCGGCATCAACGACCTCACGTTGGAGCCTGGTCTGTGGGAAGTTGACACCAACCTGCGGCCGGAGGGCAAGGACGGCGCTCTTGTCCGCACGCTCGAGTCCCACTTGGCCTATTACGACCGCTGGGCCGAAAGTTGGGAGTTTCAAGCACTCCTCAAGGCGCGCCCTCTCGCCGGCGACCAAGAGCTAGGCGCGCGCTACATTGCGGGCATTTCACCCATGGTCTGGTCGAGTGCTTCGCGTGAAAACTTCGTGGCCTCAGTTCAGCGGATGCGCGAACGTGTCACAGAGAACATCCCTCCTGAGGAACGCGACGTTCAGCTAAAGCTGGGCCCCGGTGGCCTCCGTGATATCGAATTCACCGTGCAATTACTGCAGCTCGTTCACGGCCAGAACGATGAAGAAGTGCGTCAGACATCGAGTCTGCAAGCTCTCATTGCGCTCGCTGAGCACGGCTATATTGGGCGCACCGAGGCCGGGGAATTCGCGCGCGACTACCGTTTCCTTCGATTGCTAGAGCACCGCATCCAGTTGTCGCGCTTGCGACGAACCCACTTGATGCCCCGTGATCCTGACGATCTCCGAGTGCTCGCGCGAGCGACCGGAATCGCCAAGAGCGCGAGCGACCTGACGGAACAGTGGCAGCGCACAAAAATTGCCGTACGCCGTTTGCATGAGCGACTGTTCTACCGCCCGCTGCTGTCGGCGGTTGCTGCGCTGCCTGACGAGGGAATCGCTTTGTCGAGCGATCAGGCTGCCGCACGGCTTGCAGCCATCGGTTTCCTCGATCCGAAGGGTGCGTTGGCCCACATCGCTGCACTCACCGGCGGACTGACTCGTCGTGCGACAGTGCAGAAGACGCTTTTGCCCGTCATGTTGCAGTGGTTTTCCGACGGTGCGGACCCTGACTATGGATTACTGGCGTTCCGGCGCCTCAGTGAAGCGCTAGGGGAGGCGTACTGGTTCTTGAGGATGTTGCGTGACTCCTCGGGCGCGGCAGAACGACTGACCCATGTCTTGTCGGCATCCAAATACGTTGGTGCTCTCTTTGAGCGCATTCCCGAGGCCGCTGCGTGGCTCGAGCATGAAAAGGAACTTCGCCCGCGCTCAATAGAGGTGCTTCGTGAAGAGTCCCGCGCGATTATTTCTCGTCACCGTGGTGACGAGAATGCTGCGGCAGTCGCGCTCCGCACTGCTCGGCGTCGAGAAGTGCTCCGTCTCGCGCTCGGGTCGATCCTCGGCGTCACGACAATTCAAGAATTGGGCCGTGCGCTGAGCGATGTGACCACCACGATGCTTGAGGGAGCCTTGGCCGTGCTGCGCCCCGATCCCGATGGGATCGAATTTGGCGTCATTGCGATGGGCCGTTACGGCGGCGCGGAGTCAGGTTTCGGCTCCGACACCGACGTGATGTACGTCTATCGTGCGACCGATGCCGTGAGTGAGGATGCAGCAAAGCGGGCTGAAGTTCTCGCGAAAGGGCTCAAGCGCATCACTGAAGATGTGAAGTTGCCCCTTGATCTTGATCTCGACCTTCGTCCAGAGGGCAAGAATGGCGCAATTGTGCGCTCATTGGACTCCTATGACGCCTACTACAAGCGTTGGTCCCTCACGTGGGAAGCACAGGCTCTCTTGCGTGCGCGTGGCGTAGCGGGCGACCAGGCGCTGCTCTCCGACTTCGAGACTCTCGCTAACCGCGTGCGCTATCCGCTGGCGATCTCGCCTCAAGACGTACGTGAAGTGAAGCGAATAAAGGCGCGAGTCGAATCCGAGCGACTTCCGCAAGCGGCTGATCCGGCACGTCATCTCAAACTCGGCCGCGGCTCGCTCAGTGATGTGGAGTGGTTCGTGCAACTGCTCCAGTTGCAGCATGGTTCTCGGGTTGAGGGACTTCGTACAACGTCAACCCTCGATGCGCTCGATGCCGCGGTTGAAGAGAAATTGGTCATCGCTTCGGATGCTGCACGCCTCCGCGAAGCATGGATCTTGGCGTCGCGGGCCCGCTCCGCGATCACCCTCTGGAACTCAAAGACGTCGGATGTTCTTCCGACCGATCGACTGCAGCTCGACGGAATTGCGCGGATGCTGGAGTACCCGCCAGGATCTGCCAGCAAACTCGAAGAGGACTACCTTCGAGCAACCCGCCGATCTCGCCGAGTGTTTGAGCGCCGCTTCTACGGTGTTGCGAACACTGTGCGGTCTTAGCAAGGCTGCTTAACGCAATTCGGGCCACACCCCGAAGGATGCGGCCCGAACATGTGCTGTGTTAGCGCTTAGACGCCGAAGTACAGTTCGTACTCGTACGGGTGCGGGCGCTGTGCGAACGGAAGCAGTTCATTCGTACGCTTGTAGTCGATCCAGGTCTCGATGAGGTCCTTGGTGAAGACGTTGCCTTCCATGAGGAACTCGTGGTCAGCTTCGAGAGCTACAAGTGCTTCTTCGAGTGAAGCAGGAACCTGAGGAATCAGGCGTGCTTCCTCTGGCGGCAACTCGTAGAGGTCCTTGTCGACGGGCTCGTGCGGCTCAGTCTTATTCTTGATGCCGTCGAGGCCAGCCATAAGCTGTGCAGCGAACGCGAGGTACGGGTTTCCCGATGCGTCTGGTGCGCGGAATTCAATACGCTTT
>Ga0314772_1000903_pt1 | contig 14358 bp, 9 predicted proteins | sample MetaGCBIW2018_FD_204520 | JGI IMG/M metagenome (GOLD analysis project Ga0314772, IMG submission 204520) | Cryopeg brine microbial communities from Beaufort Sea near Barrow, Alaska, United States - CBIW 2018 | ecosystem: Environmental > Aquatic > Marine > Coastal | place: USA: Alaska | collected... | reverse complement strand
TGATTGAATCTGGGCCTGATAATGCAGATCAACAAATGTTTCGACGGCTTCGATGGTGGCAAAGACGGCGTTTTTGCCCGCTAGAGAAGGCAGAAACCCAGTTAGAAATCCTGCCAATCGCCATAGCGGCAACATCAGGCTGCGGCGGTAACAAACACTGAGGTCATCGAACATGCACAGGTGCTGCCGCTCGGTCTGCAGATGTTCTCTCGCGAACTCGAGCAGTGCCCCGGTCGGCCGCGCGGCCAGAATGCCGCGATATATCCACACCGCACCGGTTTCGCCTGCGTGACTGCACCTCAGCTCTTGCTGGAACTGCCGGCTTACGCCGGTTCGCTCGAGATTGTTCTTGTGCTTTTGATCAATCCGTAATGGGGGCATGTGTCTGTAGTTTTGTTAAGGTCTAGAAGATTACGGACCAAACTTGCCGAGCGATGACTTAACTTTGATTAACGCGCTTATACCTGGGCGATGGGCGGCGATATTACCATTTTGGTTGATGTCCGAGATCATTGAACCACTTCATAACTACACTGGGCTGGTGTTCGTTACACAATTATCCCAGCTGTTTACTCCAGCGATTTTCAATGGTGTCCAGCTCGGCTGGGCCGTAATGGGCGTGATCATGGGCTCCATAATAGGCCCATAGTTGATCGCCGAAATCGTAGTGCCACCACTCGCTGGGTAGGTTGGTGAAGCCCTGCTGGTGCATGGAGTGGTAAAGCAATCGGCGATGGTCCCGCGCTTTTTGTTGCTGCGGCGTTAGTGTTTTCAGTTGCTCGAAATAGTCGCTGTGAGAGGCAGGCAGTGCCTCGTCAAACAAAGTGCCCATATCTAAAGGCAAACCATCCGCATCGCATAGCGTGACATCGACGGCGCCGCCGGTGAGGTGAGGGCTGGGAGCTAAAGGGTCGCGGCTTGGCACTGAGACAAATTCTCTTGTTTGTTCAAGCAGAGCTGCTTCGCTGAGGCTAGGTTGTTGGTGTTGGATTGCTTCATGCAGGGTATCGAATAAATACTGCTGTACCTGCCATGGGCGCCAACCGTCCAGAACGATGATACCGATACCGTCGGGTAAGCTGCGCGCTGCTGCTAGCAGAGCCCGATAGACACCTTCACGCACAAAACACTCCTGTACTGCACCAGGAATGCCCATCCGAGCGTAGGCGGGAAACACCTTGACGGGTGCAGGGGCGAGACTCATCGGTACCAGGCGCTCACCGTTATCTTTAATGGGCGCGCAGCGCAACTGTTCCCAGCACGGGGCTGAATGACTGGGTATAGATGGCAAGGATAGGGCTCGTTTTGTTACTCACATAATCTGGTAATCCCCCCCGAGGGCCATGTTGGGCCGTTCGTTATTGTAGGTCCATAGCCACCGAGTTGCATATTCCTGAACCTCCTCAATGGAGTGGAATTGGTATTGAGCCAGCCAGTCATAGCGCTCGATATACGCGTTTTGCTGCGGGTTGCCGGGCTGGATAAAGATCAGTGTAATACCTTGTTTTTAGCCCAGGCAGCCAGTGTGGCACTGATGTATTCAGGGCCATTATCACAGCGGATCTGGCTGGGCTTTCCCCGCCACTCGACGATCTGATCCAGGGCCCGAACAACACGCTCAGAGGGTAGTGACAGGTCTACTTCAATGCCAAGGTAATTCCCCCCATTTTAAGAGGGAGGGCACCACCGCTCTTTATCGGGGGGATTACCGTTTCAGTTAAATACTCGAGAATTACTTTCAAATAACAATATTTATGATTATCATTGCTAACAACATTAAGGTAGTCCTGTCGCCGTAAGGTTCCCACACTCTGTTCGAGGCCACGCAATGTCTCCTAGCGCTTTTTCACTTCGCCCACTCCTCAAAGCCATACGATACGCAGCGCCGTTAGCTTGGCTGGGCGTGGTGCCCGTTGGCATGGCGCAAACCTTCGACAGCGATACCGAATTACTCAGCCCGCTTTTTGTAACCGGAACTGCGCTGAAGGTGGAAGCTCCTATTATTGAAACGCCTCGTCCGGCTTCTGTCGTCACCCGCGATGAGCTGGAAGAGCGCAACGTACGGTCTCTTGATGAAAGTTTCCGCTATCGTGCGGGTGTCGTAACGGGGCAATATGGCAGCGATAACGATACTGACTGGTTTAAAGTGCGCGGCTATGATCAGTCAACGTATCAGGATGGTTTGCGTATATACCGTGCAGGTTACTACCAGTGGTTACCGGAGCCTTATGGAATTGAGAGGGTAGAACTGTTGAAGGGCCCAGCCTCGGTTCTGTATGGCGAAGCGCCTCCTGGCGGCGTTATAAATGCGATCAGCAAGCGCCCCACGAAAGATCCCCGGGGGGAAATTGTTATTGAGGCTGGTACCAACGACCATCAGCAGATTGGATTTGATAGCTCCGGCCCAGTCAATAAAAGTAACCGTGTACGCTACCGTTTGGTCGGCCTCTACCAGGACGCCGAGGGTGATATCGACGAGACCGAAAACAAGCGTTACTACGTGGCTCCCAGCTTTGAATGGGACATCAGCGACCAGACCACACTGACTATTCTGGGCAGCTTCCAGAAAGACGACGCGGTGCCGTACAACGGCTTCAAATTGCCCTATGGCACCATTGAGAACACGCCCTTTGGCAAAGTCGATCCTGCGGTGTATTACGGTGAGCCCGACTACGATACGAATGAACGCGAACAGTCCTCTCTGGGCTACCAGCTCTCGCATCAACTTAATGACACTTGGCGTTTTGATCAGGATCTACGCTACAGCAAGCTCGATATGTTGCTGCGCAGCACCTACATTTTCTTCCAAAGCGCACCTCGGGAAGGCACTCGAGGCCTGGTATACCGCGATGGTGACATCACCTCCTGGACGATTGACAACCGTGCAGTTGGCAAGTGGTTCACGGATCGCACCGAAAACACCTTACTGATCGGTGTAGATTACCAGGATCTGGAGAACTCGGGAAAAGAGGCAGATCCATTCCCTTTCGGAACGGTTGATCTATTCAAACCTCAGTATGGCAATTACACACCGGTGGCGGAAAGCGATCTGACTCAGCGGACGGTCAAGAAACAACAAACGGGTGTCTATCTTCAGAATCAACTCCGCCTGGATGATCAATGGATCTTTCTTGCCGGCGCGCGTTATGACAAAGCAGAAACTGATAACGTTGCAAATGGTACCAAAGAGCGCGCCGACGATAATGAAGTGTCATTATCCGGTGGCATTATGTACCTGATGAACAACGGCATTTCTCCCTACATCAGTTATACCGAGTCATTCCAGCCCACTGTCGGCACCGACGCCAATGGCGCTCTATACAAGCCCCGCGAAGGTAAGCAGCTGGAGGCAGGTGTTAAATACGCACCTGACGCCATTGATGGCTATTTGAACGCCTCGGTGTACAAGATTGAAGAGAAGAACTCACTCGTGACTAATGGCGCTTTTCAGGTACAAGAAGGCGAGCGTAATACTGACGGCTTTGAACTGGAGGGTGTTGCCTACCTGACTAAAAACGTGCAAGCGACAGCAGCCTACACTTACAGCGACTCCACCACGCAAAACCGGGCGATTGGAGCGGATGCGGTTCGGGCTACGCTGATTCCACGCCACATGGCGTCGGCCTGGGTAGACTATGTGTTTTCACAAGCCGTTCCAGGGCTAAAGGTAGGGGCTGGCGCACGCTTTGTTGGTGAGACCAAAGACGAGACCTATGGCTACGAGGTCCCCTCCTACACCGTCTTTGATGTCATGGCGAGTTATGATTTCGCGCAGAACTGGCGCGCCCAGCTCAACATCAACAACGTAGCTGACAAAGAATTCGTCGCGAGCTGTGACTACTGGTGCTATTACGGCGAAGCAAGGCGCGCTACTGCTAGCTTGAGCTATCGCTGGTAAGCCATTAATGGTTCGAGATGAGCGCCCTACCTGCAAGGTATGCGGTTTACCTTATTCCTTACCCGAGCGAGGTGTTATGTTTGAGCTGAAAGCGGCCAGTTGGCAGATCAATGGAAAAACACTGCTTCACCCCATTGATCTGACTATTGGCCCAGGGAAAGTGATTGGGCTGATTGGTCATAACGGCTCAGGCAAATCAACTCTATTGAAGCTACTGGCTCGGCAACAGGCCCCGAGCAGTGGTTATGTGCTACTAAAAAATAAGTCTCTGGCCGATTGGCGTGACCGGTTTCTTGCTCAGCAAATTGCTTATTTGCCGCAACAATTACCCTCCACAGAAGGGCTCACCGTAACCGATTTGGTGCGCCTGGGCCGGTATCCTTGGCATGGCGCCTTGGGTCGTTTTACCAGAGAAGACCAAGCCCAAGTCGAGCGTGCCATGGCGTTAACAGGTACCAAAAAATTCGCAGATCGAAATGTGGATGAGCTCTCCGGGGGCGAGCGCCAGCGAGTGTGGATTGCCATGTTGATTGCGCAGAACGCTCGTTACCTGCTATTGGACGAACCTACATCGGCACTGGATATTGCCCATCAAGTTGAGGTACTGGCGCTAATCCGAAAGCTGGGTCACGATTTGGCGATGGGAGTGGTGGTGGTATTACACGATATCAACATGGCGGCTACATTCTGCGATCATCTTGTGGCGTTGCACAGCGGTCATCTGTTAACTCAAGGGAGCCCAAAAGAAATCATGAATCCGGAGACTCTGGAAGCCATTTACGGTATTTCTATGTCGGTTATACCTCACCCTCACACTGAAGGCGGTTCTATAGCCGTAGCGTGAAAAATAGATAATATCGGTCAACTCACTTGAGCACTTACAGGGTTAAACCTCACTAACCCTGGATACTGCATCCTGGGTTGCAAGGTCACGCTGCTTGCCAGTCAGTTCATGCATGAGACCCTCTTTCATTTCCAGTAAGCGATCCGCATGCTCAAAATAATGATCATCGTGGCTTATGGCGAATATTGTAACGCCCATATCATGTAAGTGGCCCAGTAGCTCCCGGTAAAAATAGCGCCGGAATTGCGGATCCTGATCCGCTGCCCACTCGTCCAGAAGCATAAAACCCCGTTGCTCGGCGACGGCTAATAACAAAGCAAGCCGCTTTCGTTGCCCTTGCGATAGCTGAGGGTTCGTTACTCGATCGGCATCAATGTGCAATTTTTTGCTCATTTGCAGTCTTTTGAGCCATTCGTTCAACAGTTTTGGTTCGGGACTTTGCCCGTCTGGACCTAAAAGACGGTCGAACTGGTGGAAGTCGGTAAATACGGAAGAGAATCGCTGGCGAAAATGCTGCCAGTCCTGAGCGGTCGTCAACGGTTTTCCGTCAACCAGGATTTCTCCACTTTGGGGCCGATACAATCCGGTTAGAAGACGAGCCAAAGTAGATTTGCCACTTCCATTCCCACCAATCAGGAAGACCAGCTCGCCGCGACGCAGAGTGATATCAATCGGCCCCACAACAAAACCCCGACCTTCCTGGTTGGGGTATTGGTAAGTAACCTCTCGCAGCTCAATCGTGCTCCAGTCTGCCGCAGGAGATGCCACATTAAATTCGGGCGCGTAAGCGGCCAGCTCCAAGCTCTCCAGTTTCCTGAATGCAACCTGAGCATTCAGTAGCATGGGTAACGCGCCAATGGCCTGAATCAAAGGGGTGCGAAGAAACAGCAGCGTCAGCGAAAAAGTCGCAGCAATATTGGTGTTGGCCCAGCTCAGGCCGTTGGCCAGAAAAAATACCACACCGATCGCGCCAACCATCATGATGTTTGACCAGTTTACGGCAGAAAGATGAAACGTATCGGAGCGGATTATGTGCCAGCGATAACTGCTGGCGTGGCGCTCGTAGTCGACCTCATAAAGCTGACGAGCTCTACTGCGGTTAAGTGCAAGTTCCTTTCGCCCATCAATAAAAGACTCATAATCGCAGTAGAGTGCATCTTCGGTTTCCCGAACTTGCGCTAGATGGCGATAGACCCTTTGAACAAGGAGCCAACCAACGAGCATTGTTACAGTGACCCATAAAGTGGTGACTACAAGCATGCCGGGAGAAAGCCAAGCAAGATATGCCGCTGCGCCCACCGTAACGACAACACCTTGTACTAGTTCGGGCAAGCGAACAAACGCAAAGGTGATGTTTCGGATATCAACCGAGAGACTTGCCAGCAAACCCGCACTGCCGATGCGCTCAAGCGTTTCAATATCGGTATCCAGGATTTGCTTGATTAGCCGGCCGCGTAAATCATAAACAAAGTGATGTCCCAGCACCGTGAGTGCAAGTTGAGCTGCCAGGGTAACCACCAGCAAGAGCAAAACCAGCCCGAAAAAGGTTGGCAACACCTGCCAGGAAGCCCCGGCAGATTCGATCAACTGGTGGTTAATGAACGCTATTACGCCAATCCCAACGCCTGCGCTGATTAGGCTCAGAAGCATAATGATAACAAAAGGGATGCGGTACTGGCGGAAAACGATGGCGAGTAATTCCATCAGAACTCCCAGGTAGTGGCTGGAACTGTCAGCGCAATGTATAATAATAATCAGTTGCGTTTATGTTCTATTAAAATTACTTCGTATGCAAACCGGCAGTGCGGGTACGTGGCTCGCAATGGTGTCTGCGGCGAAGTGCCAGAGGTTCTGTTTCCCAGCCATGTTATTTTTTTTGGATAATCTGTTGCTATCCGTCCGTCATTTTGGTCATCCACAGGCCCGTGTTGGGGGTCTTCTACTACTGCCGTTTTTCTTTCTGACGTTCGTGTCTCTGAATGTCGACGCTTCGGTATCCAGCCCTTCACAATCGCAGAATGAAGCCCCGCGAGTGGCGGCCATTGATTGGACGCTGGTCGAAACCCTTATGTCTTTAGGGATAGTGCCGGTTGCGGCGGCTCAGATTAAGGACTATCAGGCCTGGGTCGTGGAGCCGTCACTTCCTGAACAGGTTGTGGATATAGGCCTTCGTGCTCAGCCCAACCGAGAGTTGGCTGCTTCATTGAATCTTGACCTTATCCTGATATCCCCTTTGTATAGTGCAATAGAGCCCACTCTTTCACAGATCGCATCGGTTCAAACACTGACCACATATAATCCAGATAACGATTTTTGGCAAAACCTTGTAGAGACGACAAGACGTGTTGGCGAGCTGACCAACCACTCGGCAGAAGCTGAGGCTGTTATAGAGCACCACCGCACGCGAATTGATCAGATGAAAGAAAAAATTGCCACGGATACCCCTCCGCTTTTGGTTGTTCAGTTTATTGATGATCGTCATGTGCGTGCTTATGGCGAAGGTAGCTTATACGACATGGTGATCAATCGACTCGGGTTGCAAAACGCCTGGAAAGGCGAAACGAATATGTGGGGCTATACCACGGTCGGTATAGAAGAGCTGATTACTCAGGGCTACCTGGTTATTGTAGATCCGGTTCCCATGAGTGCAGAGGAGATTTTTAACAATAACAGGCTCTGGCAAGCGTTGCCGGCCGTTCGTCATGATCGGGTTCTATCGTTACCCGCTGTGTGGAGTTTTGGTGCACTACCTTCCGCAGTTCGCTTTGCTGACGAGTTGTATCAGGCACTGACTGATCAGCACGCCACTGAGCTCGGCTTGAACAACTTATGATCTCTTTACATCGGCAGGCCTCACCCGCGTATATCTGTTTGCCACTGGTTATCATCTGCGTTGTTATCACGTTCAATTTGTTGAAACAGACATTGCCAGACCTGAGCCAGGGCGCTTTCGATTTTTCTGTCGGGCTTTCCGGGCCCGAAGCTAAAGCGATGTCGACAGCCGTGTTTCAATTCAGTGTGCTGCCTCGCATGACCATCGCCCTATTGGTGGGTGCAGCGCTTGGCTTGGCTGGCGTTCTAATGCAGCAGGTTTTACGTAACCCTATTGCCTCGCCAACCACCTTAGGTGTTGCCAGTGGAGCGCAACTTGGCCTTTTGTTGGCCACGCTTTTTGCGCCCGGCCTCTTAGCCTTCGGCAGTGAATGGGTGGCACTGGCAGGGGGAGCAATATCATTACTGATTGTGCTTTCGTTATCCTGGCATCGTGGGTTGGCGCCCGTTGCTGTGGTTTTGGCCGGCTTAGTCGTGAATCTTTATATCGGTGCGCTGAGCACGGTATTGATTCTTTTTCATCAGGAGGAGTTTCGCGGCCTGATGATCTGGGCTGCTGGCTCTCTTGCTCAAAATAGCTGGAGCGACACCCTGCATTTGTTGCCCCGCCTGATTGTAGCGGCAGTCATAGCCGGATTAATGGCGCGGCCCCTAGGCTTGTTGGAATTGGATGAATCCAGTGCCAGTAGCCTCGGCATATCCGTGCGTAAGCTTCGATTACTGGCCTTGGGTCTGTCTGTTTTTATTACTGCATCGGCGGTTAGTCTGGTTGGTATCGTAGGCTTTGTGGGGTTGGCTGCGCCGGTGATCGTCAAACTGATGGGCGCGCGCACACTGGCCCAGCGGCTGCTTTGGGCACCTGTGTTCGGAGGGTTGCTACTGCTAACGACCGATCTTTTTTTACTACAGTATTCTGCGCAGTTGCCTTCAATGGTTCCAACCGGTGCCATGACCGGGCTATTGGGAGCACCGCTATTACTCTGGCTTATTCCGCGATTATCCCTTAAAAGTACTGCGCAAAGCACATCTAAAACGACTTTACAGACAGCCCGTAAGCCTACCTCTCGAATGTTTCTTTGGCTTCTAGCTTTACTGACAATTGCATCAATTGTGGCCCTGTTTGTGACTCAATCCATTGGAGGTTGGGTATTCAATGGCACCGGGCAATGGGAGTCCATTGTCACTTGGCGGCTTCCGCGGGTTCTGGCAGCAGCGGGTGCCGGCGTTCTGCTGGCTTTAGCAGGTACGACCATTCAACGAATGACGGGCAACCCGATGGCCAGTCCAGAGGTACTAGGGATCAGCTCTGGCACTGCCATTGGATTGATTGTAACGATCTACTTTTCCACCAATGTCACCGCGCCGCTGCTTATCCTGGCGGGCGCAATGAGTGCTGTCATCACGCTTGCCGTTTTGATTTTGCTGAATCGACGCACTGGGTTTCAGTCTGAGCGTTTGCTCCTTACCGGAATAGCCATCGCGGCTTTATTCGAGCCATTAAGAAGTATCTTTCTTGCCAACGGTGACCCTCGTATTCAACAAGTGATTGCATGGATGTCAGGCTCAACCTATTACGTTGATTTTTCAACAGGTCTGAGCGCGCTCTTGCTCGCTGCCTTGATGGTGACACTAACCCCCCTGGTTGCTCGTTGGTTGGATGTGTTACCGCTCGGTCGCAACGTTGCGCTGGGTTTGGGGCTGAGTGTGGATAGGGTTCGGCTTATACTTCTGGCGCTGGTGGCCATACTGACCGCATTCGCTACGTTGATTGTCGGGCCCTTGAGTTTTACCGGGTTGCTGGCGCCCCATGTTGCCCGGATGCTGGGCTTTTCCAAGGCGCTACCTCATCTTGTAGGTTCAGCGATCGTCGGCGCTTTACTGATGATAAGCGCGGACTGGTTGGGGCGTCAGGTGCTGTTCCCTCAGGAAATTCCAGCCGGCCTGGTAGCCGCTCTTCTGGGGGGAGCCTATTTCATGTGGGGGCTAAGACGATACTGATGCTGGCGTAGCATCTTCATAATTCAACTTTTGCAGAGCAGGTCTCACGAATCAGCGGGCAATTGCTGCAGTAATCCAGCTCTGGAATAAGATAGCGAATACAACAAAGACGGCGGCGGCGGTCGTGGCCTTCTCCGGTTGTCGCGATCAGGTAGTTTACCGGCTGGAAGAGAGGGTTGCGCCGACCATCCAAAAGATAGCGGCTGGCAAGCAGTTCTCTTGCGGGCTCAACCGAACGGGAGTTAGCCAGAGGGTGAGTTTGCAACGCTTCAGTAAAGTATTCAAAGACGTTGCCGGCGTTGCTCCAGAAGACTTTTGGGGACGCTCCCGAATAGTCAGCTAACGCCGCAATCAGTGGTACAAGATGGCTGTCGATCAGTTTGGTAAAACGGGTGAGGGGGTTTTGAGTGGCCAGTGGCCGCCCAGTATCGCTGATCCACAGACGGCGGGTTTGTCCTTGAGAACCAACTTCAATGCTGACTTCGTCCAGCCCGATTGGCAGGTCTTGGTCAAGTAACAAATTGGATGCCAGCGTTGTGGAGATCAGTGCGCTGAAATGCCATTTTGACCAAAGAGAAGCGACAGCGCGCGGGTCAGTCTGACGATATTGAGTTGAAAAACGTGTTAGTTGTGTGCCCAGCCTCTGGGTGTCAAGCAGGTCTATGGCTCGCAGCATAGAGCTTTGATCGGGTGGTTCGCCCACGCCGGGGGGCGAGAAACCATCCAGAGGGCCAAGATAGAGACTTTCCAGCGCTGTATTCATAGGGCTCCGATACTAACAGCTTTTTAAACGTAATCTTAGTGATAATCTATGTCATTTACGAACCTCGCTGAGCAGCGTAACTGACAAGATCAAAAAGCTCACGGTTATTCTGGTCTCATGAGCGCTGGGCAAGTGGGTTCTTGCCCAGCGGATATTTGGATGAGTGGAGCGGGTACTAGAAAGTATAAGAGACTGATGCCTCCAACGTTCTCTCCTCACCAAACCAGCAATTCGCACTGTCGAAGCAGCTGTAATAGCGTTCGTTGGTGAGGTTGTTCACGGACACCCCGATCTCCGTGCCGTTCAAAGTGTGCACCAGTTGGCCCAAGTCATAGCGAAGGGCGATGTCCAGAAGAGTGACGTCGGGAACTTTGCCAGAGTTGGTGGTCGCGTCGTATTCGGCTTCGCCGATATAGCGCGCACCGATGCCGGCAACCAGACCGTCTAAAACTCCCTGGTCAAAGCTGTAATCGGCCCAGCCCGACAGTAAGTGTTCCGGAACCCACACCGGAGTTTTACCTTTCAGGCCAGAATTATCTTTTGTTATCTCTACGTCCTGGAACGTGTAGCTCAGGGTTAGCAGCAGATTGTCCAGAGGCTGAGCCAGAGCTTCCAGCTCTACGCCCTGCGAGCGTACGGCACCCGCCTGGATCTTGTCATACGGGCCGCCTGCTGGGTCACGGGTTGGTACGTTCTCTTTGGTAATCTGGTAAAACGCGAGGTTGGCGGTAGTGCGCTGGTCCGGTGACTGATACTTAGCGCCCAATTCCCACTGGTCGCCGATGGAGGTATCAAATTCATTACCATTTCGATCCCTCCCGGTTTGTGATTCGAAGCTTTCAGCGTAATTGAGGTAAGGCGAGAGGCCGTTTGCGGCCTGGTACATGATTCCGGCACGCGCTGAAACATTATCCTGGCCGAGCTTCGCGTCTACTGCTGTGCCGTATTGCTTTCCGTTTTCCGTGCCGGTGAAATTGTCCCAGCGTACACCGCCAATCATCACAAACCGGTCAATTCTGACCTGATCTTGCAGATAAACGCCCAACTGCTTTTTCTCAATATTGAAATCAGATGAATACGGAGTGTCTGTGATGTCGATCGTCGAGCGTGAAATTTGCTGATGATTTGGATTGAAAAGGTCAATGGAGGGAGCGCCGCTGCCATACGAAGTGTCTTCATAGAGTACATCTGATTTTAGGCTTAGATAGTCAAAACCCACCAGTAAGTTGTGCTCGGCTGCGCCGGTTTGAAAGCGTCCGGAAACGTGGTTGTCGATCGTGAACCCAGTGGTCGCTTCATCGGTAAGGTAGGCTTCCCGAGACAGAGTCCGTCCGTCAGCGGCGAACCCGGTGCCATAGGTATTGGTTTGAAATGCATCGGCATCGGTGTAGCGAAAATTCTGCAGAAAATTCCAGTTGTTATTGATGTTGTGATTGATTTTATAGCCCGCCAGAAGAACCTCTTTTTCAAACTGGTTCCAGTTGGAGTCGCCAGAGAACGCGTCGGTATCCAGTTCGCCATTTGGATTCGGCAGAAAAAGCCCGGAGGCCGGCAAGGAGGTATAAATGCCCATTTCCGGATCTTTCTGATAGTACAGATTAAAATTCACCAGTGTGTCGTCGCTGATCTGCCAGTCTAGGGATGGCGCAACCATGTAACGTTCTTCTTCCGCAGTTTCTGCCTGGCCGTCTCGGGTGCGGGCCAGCCCAACCAGACTGTAGGAGAGGTCCGATTTTCCCAATTGGCCGCTGCTTTCAATAGAGGCTTCATTCAAATTGCGCGATCCGGTAGCCAGCTCAATCTTATTGGATGAACCAGTGGTTGGTTTTTTACTGATCAGGTTGACCATGCCTCCCGGCGGCATGGCGCCATACAGGGTTGATGTCGGCCCACGAAATACTTCGACCTGCTCGACCGCTAACAAGTCTATTTGCGGTTGAAGATTCCAGTCGTTGTAAAGCAGTTGCATGCCATCGTAGTAGTTCTGATAGTTGATAAAGCCACGAATGCTGAACAGATCCAGACGACCTACGGCCCCTCCGCGCAACTCTGTGTTGACGCCGGGCGAGTATCGAAGAGCCGCGGCGACAGAATCCGCATCGCGCATTTCCAGAGCCTGCTGATCCAGTATCGATATACTCTGGGGCGTGTCTTCAGGCCGCAGTGAAGTTTTGGTCGCTGTGCTGCGATAGGTGTCACCGTAAACTGCTAGCTCGTCCAGTTTCATAACCTCGTTTGCGAGAGCGATTTGGCTGCTGCCTGCGCTCGCCGCTATAACCAGTATCGAGGGTTTGAGAAAAGATCTTTTCATTGTTAAGTCTCATTGCGTTCAAACTTGGGCAGAATCGCCTGTTATAAATATAATGCGAATCATTTTCATTATATTTAATTTTTAGGGCGAGACTTAACAGTTTGGTGCATCCCACGAAATCATTGGCCGGCAAAGCTTTACCGGTATCCAATATTCCATAGACACCTGTGGTGCAGAAGGGGTCAATCCGGGTGGGTAAATTTCCAGATCGCAGGCGTGGAGCGCTTCGCAACCGGAGTTAGGTAGCCAGGCCTGGAAAAACCATTTGAGAACATCTGGCAGGGAAGCCAGTGGGCCATGAAACGCGAGCACAACGTAATTTCGGCCCGGCACTGTGATGCAACTTAGCGTGTTTGTTGCTGACGGTTCTTGAACTTCTGTCCCAGCAAGGTAGGTGAAGGATGCATTGGAGCCCCCGGCAAGGTCTAACACGCCAATTCTGGGGTGTTTAGCGTCTGCGCTGTTGGTGCCGCTGAACTGCCGCCACAGGCGCGGTAGCTTGCTATTATAATCAGGGCAGGCCGAAAACAGGCCGTTCACCTGGCCGGCAACACCAGCCACGGTGAACGTTGGCCGGAAATCCAGCCGGATACCAGGAACTCGCGAACGCAATGACTCTGGGGGTAGCAGGTCCGGGTGACAAGACATCGGAGTTTTCAGGAGACAGGGCAGGCCACGCTGGCGGTATTTTACAGGCGCGCAACCAAAGTGTTGTTTGAAGCTACGACTGAAACTAATGTCACAGTTGAAACCGCAGGCCAACGCAATATCGATCATGCGTTGTTTGGTAAAAAGCAGCATCTCGGCAGCCTGACTCAAACGCAGTTCCCGCACGTAGCGGCCCAGTGAAAGGCCGGTTTGATGGGCAAAAATACGGTTGAATTGCCAGCGGGACAGGCCGCAGCGTTTTGCCAATGCAGGCACAGCTAGTGGCTTATCTAAGTTGTGATGAACGTGGTCTAGTACCTGTTGAATTCTATAGAGTTGTAATCGCCGGTTGCTCTCCATTTAACCTCGTTTATTGCCGTTCGAAATCTTACAGAAACCGAAAGCTCTCGGTATAGTGATCCTTCTGCCATTATTAACGGAGGTTTAATTAAAGGGGCAAGGCAATACCTCGGTTAGCCTATCGATAATGCATTGAAGCAACCTTCTTCGTATTTTGACTGGCAGGTTGAGGTAAATCTCAAAATCACTTAATAGTAATCATTTGCAACAAGGATTTGTAGTGTTAAATTCTGCTCGGAACACGTTTTTAATTTGGGGGGATAACCGGCTCGTGCGCCTAGGAATTACGGTTTAGAGGAAATTAGGAAGAGACAACTCTAAGTCGTGATTTTGTCGTGATTGGTTTTACCCGATCTTTCCAAATTCAGGAAAATCAAAGGGTTACAAATCACGTATTGAAAGGCGAGTTACAACGACTTTAATTTGTTTTTTCAATAAAAACAATGAGTTATTATAATATTTCGGGGTTGGTTCTGGTGCCCTCGGCAGGACTCGAACCTGCTACCTTCCCCTTAGGAGGGGGACGCTCTATCCAGATGAGCTACGAAGGCATAATGCCAAGAAGGGCGGTATGATAGCGGGCTGAGGCGCGTGGCTCAAGGCCTTGCGCGGGTTGTTTATTCTTGGAAGCGGCGCGATTAATACTTTAATGACGGATTTGAAAGCGGATGTAAGGCTGAGTGTGATTGTGCCGGTATGGAATG
>Ga0314772_1000900_pt1 | contig 14413 bp, 26 predicted proteins | sample MetaGCBIW2018_FD_204520 | JGI IMG/M metagenome (GOLD analysis project Ga0314772, IMG submission 204520) | Cryopeg brine microbial communities from Beaufort Sea near Barrow, Alaska, United States - CBIW 2018 | ecosystem: Environmental > Aquatic > Marine > Coastal | place: USA: Alaska | collected... | reverse complement strand
CTTGCGCTCTTCAGGGGTCATAGACTCAGTTTGACCACAAATCGCTTTAGCAAAAACTTCTCGATATTCTGGAAGCTTCTCGTCAGCTGCACCACGATCTTCAGAGTTTGGATATTCAGGAGATCGGGCGTCTGAGGCACGTTTCTGAGCATCAGCTATCTTCTGCTCACGATCGATTCTCGCTTGAATCTTATCGTGATCAGACATAATGGTGTCGAAGCGCGCTTCGATTGCCTTGGCATCCGACTCGGTCGTTTTATCGGTAATCGAGTCCAGCTCTGATCGGGCGCTCGTGGCGAGTTCAGCCATGCGTTCCCGCTGCTTCTTGATTTCTTCAGGTGTCATTTGACAGTCCTCATTAAATGCCTTGCCAAAGGGCGAGTGTTGGCAACCAGTTGCGGGAACCGCTACTTGGTTTGAGACCCCAAAAGAGTCTTTTTCTTATCCAGACGCAGCTTTGTATTTGGCTGCATCTGTAAATCTTTACCGCTGTTGTCTCTATACACTTGCAAACTTCTTAGTCCGATGTCTGTGCCGTCATAGGCAGGGTTCGTCACTATCGATACATCGTGGAGCTTTACCTCCTTAATGCTTCGCAAGGGTGTTTCTTCGCTGTCATCCCACTCTTCAACTACAGCAGTGAAAGCAAAACTCATCTTGTCGAGATCGCCTCGTTTCATTTTAGGAACGATGGCTTGTACATCTGGGTCCTCTGGATCAAGCTCGGTCTCCATGAACAAACCCTTGGCATCTTCCTTTAGGGTTAGAGTTCCCGAACGTGTGCGGGCAAGTGGCAAGCCCTCATGATTAACAACGAACACAACGTCGTCTCGCGTTACCGCTTCAGTGAATGCGCCAGGCAAAATTCTTTCTCTAAACCACCCACCGATGTCAGCCTCTTGATGAAAGACGGCTGCGTATCCGCTCACCATAATTTTCCCACCGTCCTCCCTGATTTCCGCAGCAATAGACGATCGAACCTCAATTCCCTTAATGCTCATACACACCTCCAAGTTTCGCGCCTTGCAATTTTTGAAATCGTCATCTGACAAACCCCGAACTGACTAGCGATAACTCGCTGAGACGCCTGCCCAATCATTTTCCTAATGGCGACCACCTTGGCTGGGGTTAACTTAGCTTGAGCGACGGCCTCCCCAAACAGGCGAGTACCATGTTCATTTTTATCGCGCTCATTTTCGATGTGGGTAGCCCATCGCAAATTCGAAGCTCGGTTATTCGACTTATCACCATCCAAGTGCGCCACTTCATGGTTTGATGTTGGAGCTGGCCCTAAAAACGCTTCACAGACCAGTCTGTGTATGTACCTGTCCATTTGCTTTCCATTGCCTCTGGCAGCCTCACATATGCGCAGGTATCCTGCCTTATTCGGCCGAGGTCGCAGCATCATTCCCGCTGAATGTCCTCGCTTGCTTGCCGTTACTCTGCGCACGTTGCCGAGCGAGGAAACCTCATAATCAGAAGATGTTGGCGATGGTAGCCAGCGCTCCTCAGAGCCATCGGCAGGGGGTGTTTCAACTGGCATTTTCGTTCTGATTTCATGTTTCATCGTTGCCACCTTTAGCCGTAGGCGCCGGCTCATGCGTTTTTGGTTGTGATGCCAGAGGCACGGTCGCACCCTGAATAAGTAGGACATCAGCTTCATCACGACGGGGTAGGTTCTCCTTCTCGTGAACCTGAGAAGGCGTGTAAATAGAGTTCTGAATAGCCTGGGCGTAGCCTTCCATTCTGGTTTTGAAGTCTCCGCGCAATAGTCCATCTAGGTTGAATTCAACATATTCATCAGTGCTGTCGCGACCAAACAGTTTCAGGTTATATTCCTGCTCCGCTTGTTCAACCCAGCGCTTGATGGTGTGCTTTACTAAGTGAAGATCTTGCTGCTCAACATTCGAGAACGTGGCATGTGTAAGGTCTTGCAGGAACGTGGGCGGTAGAGAGTAAATTCGAGCAATCTCTTCGATTATGAATTTCTTTAGCTCTACTAATTGAGCCTTCTCTAAGTCAACGCCAATCGATTTAATGTCGTGGCCCGCTGGAAGAGTAAGAGCAAGCCTTTTGTCTTTCGCAGCGTTCTTGATCGCAGACTGCAAATCTTCCGATGCTCTGTTCAGGCCTTTGCCAGTTGTGAAAGTTCCAGTAAGAACGAATGGAGGAACACCGCCATTTTGAAAGAATTTACTCCCATAGTTTGTTGCCGCAATCGCTAGGCCTATAGTGTCTTTATTCGTCAATATCGGGCTATACGAACCAACCATGTCAGGCTTCAAGCAAAACGGTATATCAATTATCTCACTAGCTTTATAGTTTCTTGCGCGCACACCAGGGGGCGCGTATCTGTATATTTTTTTACCGCTAACTTTTTTAACCGTTACATGCTTAGGGTCGAGCGGATATAGATTCTCAAGCACACCATCAACTTGGTCGATTACGGTAATTTGCCGGCCGCTAGTAAAGGTTCTTTCGAAAGAATACTTTCTCCAATCGAATGAGCTCATCTCATCATTAACAGCCCTGCGAAGGACTGCCGACAACTTGCCACCAACTTCCTCTCTTCCCTTATCGGTTTTCTTGTAGTGCTTTAATGGAAGCCCAGCGATGGTCCCTGCGAGAAAGTTCACAGCAGCCCATATAGCGGGGACACCCATAGCGGCCTCAATAGTCACATTAACGCCAGATTCACTGACGCCGCTGCCACCACCAAAAAACTCTAAGAAGTTTTCTGCAGAAACAGGAACCGTAGGGCTTTCAATCGAAGCTCTCTGCTCTTTTTTAAATGGATTCCAAGAAGGCATGTTTATCCTATTGAGAATGTTTCATCTTCCCAAGGTGATGGGGGTTCGGATTCGACCTCAGACTGCATTACGCCAACAGCCATAAGCAGTGCGGCCATGTCATCGATCTTGTCTGCAGATTTTTTCTTGTCTGGCGCCATGTTCATATTTTGATCACGACGACTGATGATGTTAGAAGCGCACCAATTTAGAAGCTCATCGCCGCCATGCGCGAAGTTCCCCGCGATATAGGCACGTTCAAGCTCTTGCATTGCCGGATGGTATGACTTCGGGCCTTGTATAAACTCAATCATCGGAAGCTCGGCCTCGATGAGCCGGTTCACCAGATCGCTAGCATTCCACCTATCAAAAGCAATCTTCTGAACGTTGAATCTTTCGCAAAGCGCTAACACGTCTTCTTCGATCACTCGATAGTCAGCGACATCGCCTTCGGTCATTGTGAGCAGTCCAGTCTCAGCCCAACTTGCGTAAGGCACTGTTCCTCGCTCAGTTCTGTATGCCACCGCGCTCTCGGGCGCCCATCGAAGCCCGTAGGTGTATTTGATGCCTTCGACATCCCATACAAGCCTGAAAGAACAAAGGTCAGTCGTGCTTGCAAGGTCCAAGCCGCCATAGCAGGGGAACTGGGCTAGCCAATCCAGATCAACTGCGCCAGAACACTTCTGCCACTTCGTAAGATCAATCCAGCCATCAGCTGTTGAAGCAGGCCTGTTCAGCCTTTTGATTCGAAACTCAGCGAGCTTCGAAGGCATCTGCTTCGCCTCGACCGCATCTTTCCGAATCGCATCTAAAAGATTCGGGTTCACATCCATCAATGGGTTTGCCTTTATCCAGCAAGACTCATCGAATTCATCGTCTTCTTTTATGCGTAAGGTTTTATTCGCCTCATCCACTGCATAGAAGACAACTAGAAAGTGATCAGCAGTATTCTTGAAAACACCTTCAAGCAGCCTCTTAGCAAACATTCGAATCTCAGCCCAAGGACCAGGATTCGTGTAACCCTCAGTGGTTGTATAGAGCCACAAGGGATTTGCTCGAGCGCCGGCCGCTGAAGTAAGAACGTTCAGCAAGTCAGCGGTTTTGTGTGCGTGTATTTCGTCAAGACCAACGTGCGATGGATTCAAACCATCCTGAGTGCTTGCCTTCGCATGTATCGGCTTAAAGCTGGCACCTGTTTCAAATCTACTTACAGACTTTGCCCAAACCTCAAGCCCAAAGGCTTCGCGTAGATCGGGGGTCTTCTCGATCATTCGTTTTGAAACGTTGAAGATGATAGAGGCTTGCGGGAACGTAGTAGCCGCACTGATGATTTGCGCACCCTCTTCAGGTTCACAGCACAGACAGTAATTAAGGATTGCAGAACTTAGCGTGCTCTTCGCATTCTTTCGGGCAACTGCGAACAGTGCTGAGGTGTAACGCCTGGGGCGAAACTCACCAAACCCTTCTATTTCAATCGACTCTCTTTTCCTGAAGCCGAACAGCTGAACAACGAAGAAAACATGCGATGGGTGCATGGTGATCGTCGGGGTGTCCCACTTTCCTTCAACATGCGGCAGCTTCTCTATGAAGTCACAAGGGTCATTCGCATGCCAAGGGTCGAATATGAAAGGACTGTTTTTACGCTTAGCCCTTTTCAGATCGTCAAGGAACCTTCTAGCCGCCTGTCTAATTAGCAGCCCGTGGCGTTTTCTCCCTCGGTCTTTAATCGCTGCTTTTGCATAGTCAGTTGCGATCGCAACGTAATCACGCACTTCTTCTCCCATTGCTTGCAAAAGAATTCCCTTTAGCTTTAGGGCTACCGGATGAAACCTTACTGCGACTTGCTGGCGTCATGCCGAATTCTGAGAATAATGCTTTGAGTGCCGTGTTCTCTGCTGCGGTCGCCTCCATGTCAGCTTTCGCTTTCTTGCGGAACATCTGCCAAGCAACACAAAGTTGCTCAAGCGAATAGAGGTCAACAGTCTGGAGAACCTTTGCACTCACTAATTGCTTGCCAAGGTTATTCCACATCTCAGCACCATCAGTATTTAGGTGCTGTGGCGGCTTTGGGAATTTCTCAATAAGATCGAATTCTGGCGCGTCCGGCACCTCTCGATCAGGGCGAGTTGTCCCCGCCAAAACCTTGAGGTTCGGGGCAGTTGGCTTCCGTCCTCTGGCCATTTAAATAACCTCATATTTTCAAAATCTAATTTTGACTGTGTGAAAATTGTGGGGCCGCACGGTCTAGGCGCGCTTCGCCCTAGAGATCCGACCCACCCCTCCCCTTACCGTCGTTCGTTTCCGAATCCACCGTCCTCGGTCGCGGTTTTCATCGAATGATGCGAGTGGCAAAGGCCCTGCCAGTTACTCCGATCCCAGAAGATGTTCATGTCTCCTTTGTGCGGAACAATGTGGTCAAGGTCTGTCGCTGCTATAACACGCCCTTCTGCTTCACAATGAACGCACAAAGGATTGGAGCGGAAGTAACCTTCTCTAGCCTTCTGCCAGCGATAGCCGTAGCCACGTTGAGTGCTACTCTTAGGTATCTGCCCAATCGGGGCGTGAACTGCTGTGTTGGCTCTGCTAGGGCGGTGCGAAGGCGGTCTACTTGGCATCGTCTACTTCTGTTGATCTTTGTGCTTGCTCTCGTTCACGCCGCTCTGCCTGCTTGCGTTCAAACGGGCATTCGTAAGGCCAATTAGCGTTTACTTTTGATTTGTCTTCTTTGCGGCGCTTATCGCCTTTGCCGTTCATATCAGCCTCTTTCTCGCATGATGCTATTAATCGTAATTAGTGCGAAAATAGGCTTACACATAACAAGAGGCTTACAAATGGAAGCGATTATATTTGTCATAGGGTTTGGAGCGCTTGGGTTCCCGTTAATAGGGATTGCCGTATTGATTGATTCGCGCAATGCGCCACCTGTCGAGATACCGAGATTTCCGCCGCCGCCCAATAAGGGAATGTGACTCACTTGGCCATACCCAAAAACACGCCTTTCTCGAAAATAGAACTAGCCGCAGCCTCTGCCGCAGCCCTTTGCATGTCACGCACAAGAGTGGTCATTGCTTGGTCGAACCTTTCGGCGCTACCTTCGTATTCATTGGTAATTACGTAAGCCAAAGCTTCCATGCAAGCTCGCCATTCTCTCTTTACTTTGTTCAGCCTGAACACTAATAACTGCTCTCGCTTAGTTCCTTTGCGCTTTGCTTTCATTGCTCAACACTCACTACACAATTCTCAGTCTCTAGCGTGTAGCTGGCAGCCGCTTCGCCTTGAGTGCTTAGCTGACAACCTGATACGCCGCCATACAAAGGAACTGATGCGCTGTACTCAGTTAATCGAACATAGTTGTCTGCGCTTGTGTTGATGTTTCCATCAGTAAGCGTGCAGCCTGTTAAGCCGATAAGGGCTATCGCGATTAATGTAAGTTTCATGGTCGTCCTTTTAGCTCTAGGATTGCCTTAATTGAGGGCTCTATGTCGTCAATTGCCTGCCCCATGTCCGCATCAATAACAAGAAGCTCAGGAAGCTCAGGAGAGGTGAAGATAAACAGCCTGTCTTTAACCTCTACCTCTATGTCGAATCCTGATATTTGGTTAGCATGGCCATTAATGCCAAACTCTTTCCAAAGCTCAGCAATTGGCCTCGTGGTTCGGCCTTCTTGTGTGCGCTCAATTAGGATTGCTTCAATTTCTTTTGGTGTCATTTGTCTAGGCCCATTCCACACTCTTGCGAATACTTCGGCGGGGTCTGTGGTCATGCCTTATATTCCTATAATTCGCTTGATATTGGGATATTAAGAACATCGCGCCATCCATTGCGCGGCCTAGTCAACGCCGAAACGGTCTAGGACTTCACCCAAGCCTTAACAAAGACTCGGTTAATATAATCGGCCCAAAGTATTCAATGAGCGGGGATGCAAATAGGTCGCTGTGCCATGAGCTAGGAGCGTCATAGTTCTGCGATCTATCAAAATTCTTTACGCGCTTGTCGTATCGTGTTGCGCCAGTTCTGCCCATCTCACCCCATCGGTTAAATGGCATAAACTTAGCAAGGAATAGCACCCAATCTTTTCGTGAGTGCCATACGTCAACAGACTTGATTGATGGAGCAAATTCAATGTTGTTATCAATGGCGGCACTAATCAGTACAGCCTTGTCAATCACTGCGCCTTGCTCTGCCGCTCTTTGAGTAATGTCGCAGCCGTTTGAGTGAGCAATGACTATAATTTTATAGCCTTCGTCTCTAGCCTCTTGAATCGAATCTTTAAGCCTTTGGGCAACAGCTTTGTTTTCCCATCTAGGCTCAAACAGATTGAAGTGGCCGTATGTAATCATCTGCGTGGAGATGTTGGCATTAGCGAAGAAAGGCAGCATCTTGCCTATAGTGCTTGCGCCGTTGTCTTTGACGTTAAAGCCGTGAACAAAGAAGGCTTTAATCACTTAAACTCACCTGATTGCATTTGATCTGCGAGGGTTTCTGCTCTGCGTCCGACTTGCTCACGCCGTTGCTTATTAATTCTTGATTTGGTACAATTAGTTATGAACATAAATGACCGATTTACAAGATTGACAGCAATAGAAAAAGTTAGCGCGCCAAGCGGGAAAGCGCATTGGGCATTCCTTTGTGACTGCGGTAAGCGCGTTGTAAGGCGAGCCGACTCAGTGAAGTCAGGGAAAACCAAGAGCTGCGGGTGTCTTCAAAAGGAAACTAGATCAAGCCGCATGCTAGGCGTTCACCTTAAAGATATAAGCGGGCAGCGGTTTGGGATGCTCACTGCAATAGAGCATCAAACCGACAATGGCAACCGCGATAAATGGTTGTTTGGCTGCGACTGCGGTAACACCCATATAGCAAGAACATCCCACGTTAAAGCTGGCCTAATCAGCAGTTGCGGATGCCTTGAGCCAAAGCCTTTGTCGCACGGACATACAATGGGTCTTAAGACTTCGCCAGAGTACAACTCATGGCAGGCAATGCGCTCTCGCTGCAACAACCCCAACCATATGGCTTTTAAAAACTACGGCGGGCGTGGCATTAAAGTATGCCCAGAGTGGCAGTCCAGCTTTGAGGCATTCCTGCGCGATATGGGCAATCGGCCAGAGGGCACAACTCTCGATAGAATTAATACCGGAGGCTCTTATGAGCCTCACAATTGCAAGTGGTCTACTTGGGTCGAGCAACAAAACAATAGGCGCAACACTGGGGGTTAAGAAAACTCCCCGCTCTGCATTTGATTCGCCAAGGTAATTGCTCTGTCTTTAACTTGCTCCCGCCATCTGCTGTTTAACATTTCCAGTGCAGCGTGGTTGTAATCGCGCTTTTCGAGATTGGCTAGCATCTTTTTGAACTTGAGTAATCGAGGTATGCCGAGGTTGTAGGCCATTTCTAGCACTACGTTTTGACGAGCATCGCTGTGGTTGCTCCAGTCAGGAATTCTTTTGTCTAGCTCTTTGCGCAGGGATTCAAGTTGAATATTTAGCAAGGCGTTTGCTTGCTCTAGGCTTATACCTGCATCAATGTTTGTGCCGAAGCCAATAGTTATAAAGCCTTCTGTGTCTTCATAGGGGAGCAGGCTTAGTCCTTCGTGTTTCTTGACGGACTTAACTAGCTCAGTAAGGTTCATCTATCTGCCTTTTTCCCAACTTGGTCGGATATTGCGTCAAGCTTTGTAAACAGCCTATCCACAACTTTCTCGAAGTCTTCACGGGTGACGTACTTGCCTGCTACCAAAACTTCAACAGCGGCAACGCGGTCAATAATCTCTTTGTCTGCGTTCTGCAAATCTTTCACCGAACTCCAGATTGTCTTGAGCACCCAACCACCCAGTATTCCGGTAATGGCAATTGCCCAGTTGAAAATCTCTTGTTCCATAAGTGACCTATGATCGGTAAAAAAATAGCCCTCCGAGACTTCTGAAGGGCTTTAAGGGAATGCGCTAAGGGGGGGCGCTGAGGGAAATCGAGGCATAAAAAAACCCGCACTAGGCGGGCTTAGTCGTTGGTTTAGAGCCAACTGTGTCACAATATCTAAATGGTGCCTTTTTTGTTCCTGATTGTCAACACTTGCTTATTCAGATTCGTCAATTAATTTATCCAAGTACCATCTAGCCTTCTTTAAAGACTCAACACCGCCCTTCTCTCGCCAACGCCACATGTATTTAATTACGTTTCCTTTCATGTGACCCTGAAACTCCTCTTGCGTCATTTGAGCTTTCATTGCGTCGATACACTCAATTTCACCGCTTGCGTAGTGGGAGGGCCGCTCTACGTTGTCGAACTCTTTTTTGCTCATAGTCGCACATCCGGCTCAACGCTTGGTCGAGGAATATTGTAAACGTGGGAACTGTGAATACCCCCCTCTTTTCGGAAGGTGATCATTTCCATTTCACCATCTCCAGAAAATCCGCGAGACGCATGCCAGCTATCTGGAGGCGGGAGTGCTGCGAATACTTTATGCTTAACCCCTGGCAGCGTCTTAACAGACTCTTTGTGATAGTGGCCAGTACACCACATGCGGTGCGTTGTTCTGCCCCAAGCTCCAGCCATGTCACGCGCCATGCTACCGGCCAAAGACTCTGGTTTTTGCTTATCGCCATGAGTAATGCCTAGCAGCCACTTACCGTACTCTATGTAGTGATAATAAGACTCGGTATCCAATATCCGCACTCTCGGCTCTTTCTCAAAGTAGAACGAAAGCATCAATTGTATTGCTGGGGCCGAATTATCGTTATGGTTTCCACGCGCAACTACCACCACTACTTCCTTGCACTTCTCAAGCATGCGGCCAATCATGTGACGCATGCACATTGCCGCCTGATACATGGTGCTATGGTATCGCGTATCTGAATCAAGAGCGGTTCCGGCGGTCGTTGTGTCTGCGTGATTATCTGCGTGAGTGTAATCACCAACATCAACTAGCAATCCAGTGTCAGCCGGCTCAGCCTTATCAATCAGGAAGTCAACCGCATCGCGAAGCTGCTCGGTAGCAATCTTGGTATCAAAATTATGGTGCTTTGTCTCTTTGCCGTAAGCTCTCATTCCTATATGAGCGTCACCGATAAAGATCGAAGGCATTAAGTCTGAGGCGTAATCATGATAGGCGGCTTTTGATGGCTTCACCTGCTCAATCTCAGCGCATAAACCCTTAACGTAATCTTGAAGCGCCTTAGCCTGATTTGCTTTTGATTGCTCTTGTATCTGCCACTGAGGCTCGCCAAGATCATTGCGAGCCAATGTGGAGACGCGCTTCAATTCAAACCCAGCCATCGTTGGCCTATTGACGCCAGCATTAGGAGAATACCCAGCCTTAGCGGCCCGCCTCTCTACGTCCTTAATAACCTTGCTTGTGTAATTCCTGGACACCCCTAGCACCTTGTCGGCAGCTAAACAGCTTCCATGCTTGATAGCCGCCTCCAAGTGCTCTTTCTGTCGCTCTGTGGCGTAGTCAATCAGTTTAATATCAATCTGTTTTGCCTTCGTCATGCGGGAACTCTCCTAAGCTACTGATGCGTAGTGGTATGCGAGATAAATATCAACTCTATCCAACTCGCCTTGTATTACCTCGTACGACCGATTCACGTTATGCCGAAACACTTGGTGACTCTGCCCTACTTTCATTCCCCTCATTTGGTCTGTATATGCGCGATCTTGAATGTCGCTTAACCCTTGGTAATAATGCTTCGCTAATAATGCGATTGTCTTATCGTAATTAAACTTCAATCCTGCATTGACCGCCGATTGAATGCGCGGAAAGTCAGGGTTTGATCTGTGTAAACGTCTTATCGCGTTTATCATTGAGTCATTTGATTTGTCATAGCCGCTCGACATTGGAGGGCATCCCGCAAACTGAATAACGCGAGAAAGCAGTGAGTCGCCTTCCCATCCCGCATCCTTTGAGATAGAACCAAGGCCGGTCAGGAATATATTGATAAGTCGGTCTATCTCTGTGCGTTCGTCATTAGTCATGCCGCCATCTCCTGTTTCAATGCTTTGAGTTTTGCCCTGTACTCGCCTCGAATGTTTCGCAAATCGTCTATCGTGTATTTCTTAGCTTCGTGCGGCCCTTCTATCCAATCGACTTTGTTCTGACCTATGCGCTTAATCAGCTCAATTCGGTAATTAATCAAATTGCCCGATAAGTGGTTATTGCATGGGGCGCATTGCTTCCATATCTGTATCGTTTCAAATCTCAATTCTGGCGCGCTTCCAACTGAGCGATAATGCCCTGCGTGGTATTGCCCTTGGTGATGCCTCTGACAGCTAACGCAAGGTAATGCTGCGTCTCTCTCTCGCACGTATGCGTTAACGGCTTGCTGCGCTTCCTGCGTCCATTTCGACTTTGTTTTAATCCTTTCCTTTGCCGCCTTATGTTCCGCTTTAGCTTTGCGCTCCATCTGCTCCCTGCGCTTCACTTGCCCATGCTCTGCCATGTGGTCAACGTCACAAAACCCTGCCGACTGATAGAAGTTTGAATTCTTCTTGGTCGGCAGTTCTTTGCGGCATTTTTGGAGACGGCATTTCCTCACCTTGCTGCTACCGCTGCCACTAGAACCATAAAAAGCGCGACAAGACAGCAACCTATGACTATCGCGTACGGAATCCATATTGGAGAAAGAACCCACCACCAAGACCACGCAATGACGCCGCCAAGTTTTAGCCCAATAAAAAGAATCGTAAGCAAGCCAAAAAAGCTAACACCGCTTCTTGTTGTTACTGTTTTGCTCATACCCTCACTCCTGCGCTTGTGCGCTTAATTAGCCTTGCCTTCTTCAATAGCTTTGCAAATAAGACTTGCCGCTAGAAAAATTACCGAATGCAGCACCCCGTTTTCAGAACCTAAAACCGCGCCCAACAACCAAAATGCGCTAAGCGCAAGTGCAAATACGCTATTAGCCATCACGCAGCCTCCCGAACATTGCGAGCCACGGCATTCTCGCGAACCTCGGCGCGAAGGCGTTCTTGTTCTTCACGGCTTGTTACGGTCATTGCAGGGCAGTAATTAATCTTGCCGCCACCTGCAATAAATGCGTCAACGTGAACCGCTAAGTCTTCGCGGGCTTTACGCTTATCCTCTATCTCGGTTTGAGTAGAGCGGTCAAATCGTGGGTATCTTGAAAGCTCAAAGCGTACATCGTTCCAGTTTTGGTCTGCTTGCATGGTTATTGCTCCTTGATTGGCCTTGCTATTCCGGTTGTTATTGAAATTGGCCCAATAATAATTCTCAATGCGGTCATGCAACTTCTCTTAGCCTTTAATTCCACAAGGCACACGCTAAATCCGTGATGCACCTTTTTCCCGCTTCCAGTCTCATCAAACCAAGATAAAGATTTAGCCCACGAAAGCTGAAACACAAATCTTTTGATATTAAAAATCATGCCGCCTCTCTTTTTCGTGGCCACTCAGGGATTGTGACGCCTAGCTTCGTGGCCATGTGGTGAGCTAGAACATCGTGAACTTGTGAATACTCGATACGGTCTGCTTGCGTTGTAGAATCCTTTCCGATTACCGCTTCTTGTATTGGCTTCCATAAACTTTCTTTGACTGAAATCATTGTCCAAGGTATTTCTGCGTCAGGCTTGAGCGTCTTTTTCATATCAAGCCCGTGAGCGTTTAGCGTATCGGCTAACATCTCGCAAAATAGGTGCAGGGCCTTGTTCTGAGTGATCGTGCGCTGCTTTCCAGTGCGAACCTTGACGATTAGATACTTGCTGTCGTACCAAGCCTTACGAAGCTCTCGGATGTGTTCAGCGAGCCCTAGCTCTGAGTCGATTCTTATTTCGTCTGACTGCATAGCGCTCATAGGTCACCCGCCTCTCTCAGCTTTCTAACCCAGTACAAAGTGGTCGCGTGGCACTTGCCTATGCTTCTTGCTAGCCCTGAAACTCTTGCGCCTCTGGATAGTTCTCGCTTTGCAATCTCAGCGAAGGTCATACCCTTCTCTTGCTCAAGTCGATACATCCACAAAGGTTTGTTAGATGGGCAATGGAACGCTTCATCTGGAGTAAAGCCGTAGAAGCGAACGCGAGAGTCGTAGCGACTAAATTCGGTAGCGTTCACGACTTCACGGCCATTTCAACAGGGCATAACTCGCAAGGCGTGTACTTAGTGCCTGGGAACATTACCGACATTGAGGCGCAATTCTCTTTTACTGCCTCTTCGTCATCGCTAATGCTCATTGGGACAATCTCTCTTTGGCCTAGCTTTTTGGTTAGCAGTATTGCGAATAGTTTTTTCATGCTGCTTTGCTCCTTAGCTCTCTGCTCCACTGGGCGGCTATCGCGTCAGCAATACCCTGGTAGGTAGTTGATCGAAGTTTCCACCTATCCGGCGATGGTGGCATTTTGTGAATTCTGTCCGAGCGGCCTTCAACGATGTTTGTCGGAGTTAGCAACGGAAGGTTTTTAAGCCATAGGCAAGTAGCTTTTGTTTCACCGTGCCCAAACTGCCAAGGCTGTATAATCTGATCAGGCTTGCGAATCTTTGTGCTGATAATGCTTATCGGGTTCTCAATTGCGATCATTGGTATAGGCGCATCCATTAGTCTCTGCACAAAATCTAGGGCCGCTTGCTGCCTGCCGTCTTCTCGCTTCTCTTTGAAGTGTCGAGCGCCGGACACTGCCAGGTGAGTGCATGGCGGGTGCGCAATCATTAAATCGAACTGAGTTAGATCAAGGTCGAATACATCACCCTTGTAATGCGGTCCAGGCGCATCAGTTGGCAATAGGTCGCAACTCATGGCGTCATGCCCTAGTGCTATAAATGCGTCACGGACTCGGCCTGAATATTCGCAAGCTACTAATACTTTCATGCTGCTTTGCTCCCGATTGGTTTTAGCAAGTTGTCCGAGTTCGCATTTGCACCCACTGGCGCACGGTGTCGGCCTTAATCTCAAACTTTCTAGCTATGTCGCAGATCCGCAAACCCTCTTCGTAAAGTGCGCGCATTAGCTCTATGTCCTCGAAAGGAACTTCGGCCATGTGGTGATTAATTCCTGAAGCGATCATTTAAATGCCCCTTTTAATTCTGCCAACACTGCCAACGCCTTAGCCCTGCTCGCCTCCTCCTGCTCTGGAGTGAGCGGTATTTCAATCTTTGCAGGAATTGCCTTTTGCACTGGCATATCAAGCGTCTCGCCGCTCATAACCCGCCTAACCATTTCTTCGTAGTTATGCTTAAACAATGGGAAAAGCTGATTAGTCTCAAGAGTTTTCATTTCGAACGAGCCAGTCTCTCTAGCCGCGTGATATACCGCCGGATGGCTCCACTCTCGATCAAAACCAAAGCCGCCGTGAAAGCACTCATTGAACGCCCTTCGAACATCTGGAAGCCCGAATTCGCTTGGCGATATTTTGCAAAGCTCTCGGAACTTGGGGATAGTGAAATATCCGGTAAAGTCCTTGCTTTTCCTGACGCCGCTTTGAATCTCTGATAACGACAGGTCGGATAAGTCGTGCTCAAACACTCGGTAATCAGTGCCGCCCACTTCCGATGTAACGAGGTTCCGAGACATGAGTATTCTCCATGCCTTCGCAATCTCCACCTTGCTCTCCAAGCTCTGCGAGGTATTGCGCGAGGCTGTCATCGTTTCGCTCTGACCTGCTTGAATTCTGCTTGTTGTTT
>Ga0314772_1000897_pt1 | contig 14466 bp, 13 predicted proteins | sample MetaGCBIW2018_FD_204520 | JGI IMG/M metagenome (GOLD analysis project Ga0314772, IMG submission 204520) | Cryopeg brine microbial communities from Beaufort Sea near Barrow, Alaska, United States - CBIW 2018 | ecosystem: Environmental > Aquatic > Marine > Coastal | place: USA: Alaska | collected... | reverse complement strand
TGCGGGTCCGCCCCGAGGCGTTTGCCCTGCGGGCGCGGCGGGCGCTGCCGTTGTGTCAGTGGGCGCGCTGGGCGAACCCTCCCTGACACGTCGGAGTGAGAGCGCGTTGCGTAGTGGGAGTGTCGTCCGGCGTGGCGAGGCGGGGAGTGTCAGGGACGGTTCGCGGAGGACCCGTTGACCCCGCGAGGCACGAGCCTCACGCTGACCCTCGACCCTCGAGACGATGTCTTCGGGGATCGCCCTTAATGCCCGGAGACGAGTGCGGGGACAGTGGGAACGCGCGATGGCTTTCTCAATCATGGCCGCAAGACTGCCAGCAGAGCAGATCTTCGGCACCTTTTGCAGCGACCTCGCGTACCGCACGCGAGGTCGCTGCAACACGCGAGTCCGCGTGACAAAGACGAGTCGGTGCTCGCTCCGTTGGTGGCTGCGCCGACTCCGTTAGTGGCTGCGCCGGGCTTCTAGGCGCACGACCTGTGAAAACAGATCCTTAGGGTCCAGTGGGTCCGCGATCAGGTCGATGTCCTGGGCGAACTCGGTGCCCGCCGTGCTGTCGCGCACGTATCGAAGCGCGGAGAAGTCCTCGATCGCGAAACCGACGGAGTCGAACACAGTGACCTGGCTGGCGCTAGTGCGCCCGTCAACTCGGCCCGCGAGAACGGCCCACAGCTCGGTCACGGGGTGGTCTGCATCAAGCTGCTGGATCTCTCCCTCGATTCGCGTCTGCGGAGGAAACTCGACGAAGATTTCAGCCCGGCGCAGGATGTCCGCGTCGAGTTCCGTCTTGCCTGGGCAATCGCCACCGATGGCGTTGAGGTGCATCCCGGGCTCCACCATGTCGTCGGTCACGATGGTTGCGTAGGCCTTGTCGGCGGTGCAGGTGGTGACAATATCGGAGCCAGCCGCAGCATCGGTCGCTGATGTGGCTCTCACAATGTCAAAACCGAGCGGGGCGAGGTTGGCGACAAACTTGTCGACCGCCGCCGGGTCGGTATCCCACACGCGTAGCCGCGTGATGCCCATTCCTGCCTTGAACCCCAATGACTGAAACTCTGACTGAGATCCCGCGCCAATAATCGCCATGACGGAAGCATCCGCGCGTGCAAGAACGCGTGCTGCGACCACTGAGGTGGCCGCGGTGCGCAGCGCTGTCAGCAAAGTCATCTCTGAGACGAGCAAGGGATATCCCGTGCTGACGTCGGAGAGCACTCCAAACGCGGTGACGGTTTGGAAGCCGCTGGCCGGGTTAGAAGGGTGACCGTTCACGTATTTGAACCCGTAGAGATCGCCGTCGGACGTGGGCATGAGTTCAATCACACCCACCGGCGAATGCGAGGCGATTCGCGCAGTCTTGTCGAAGCTAGGCCACCGCAAGAAGTCCTGCTCGATGTATTGCATCAGACCCAGGATGCGCGCCTCAACGCCTTCGGCGGTGATCCAGTCGCGCATGTGGCGAACGTCGACAAATTGCACCATGATCGGCTCCTTAGTACTTGATGTTGCTGGGAATTTCGGCGGGCGCCGCTAGATCTGTGGGTTGAGAGAAACGCAGCGCGAGCGTGCAGCACTTGACGCCGCCACCGGCCTTCAGGAGTTCGCTGAGGTTGACCACTACTGGCTCAAAGCCCTCGGCGCGCAGCTGCTCCGCAAAGTCACCTGCCTGCACGGGCATCACCACATGCAGTCCGTCTGAGACGACGTTCAGGCCCAGGACGGCGGCGTCCTGCTCCGACACGATGATCGCGTCGGGGTAGCGGGCCTGCAGAATGGCGAGGCTGGCGTCGTCGAATGCACTGGGCAGATACGCGATACGCCCGTGGCCGGGTCTGTCGTCCAGCACGGCGAGCGCGGTGTCGAGGTGGTAATACTCGGGCCGTATCAGCGTGAGCGTGATGACTTCACGATCCAGAACGAGAGCCGCTTCGCGATGGCTCTCGACGGTGCTGCGGAATCCGGTTCCAGCGAGAATGACGTCTCCTAGGACGAGGAAGTCGCCCTCTCCCTCGTTGACATAGGTCGACGGGACCACGCGGAGGCCGTGGTCGCGAAGCCACGTCGCGTACGCATCAGCCTCCGGCTGACGCTCCGGATAGCGGAAGCTGGCGCTGTACGCGACATCGTCGACAACCGTTGCTCCATTGGCCGCATAGACCATGTCCGGGAGCCCGGGACCCGGGTCTATCTCGTGCACCACGAAGCCGATGCTGCGATACGTTTCGCGCAAGACTTGCCACTGCGCGAGGGCTAGCGCGGCATCGGTCGGCACGGACGGATCCATCCAGGGGTTGATGGCGTAGGTGACTGCGTAGTACTCGGGAGCGCAGAGCAGCACCGTGGTGGTGGTCGCGGTGCGAGCCTGGACGGGAGCTGCGATCGCGGTGGTGAGCGCGCTCGCCGAGGGGGTCATTGTCATTGACCAAGCATCGCAAGTTTTTTATGCGTTTTGCGCGCGTTTTGCGCTGGAAACCGGCGACTATGACAGAATCGACGCAGGAAACAAGCGCGAAAGCGCGCAAACCGACCAGAAGGACGTGTGCCCGTGGCAATCGACGACCTGGATCGCAGCATCCTGGAGGCACTGCGCGAAGACGGGCGCGCCAGCTACGCGGATATGGGAACGCTCATCGGCCTATCCGCATCGGCCGTCAAGCGACGTGTCGACCGCATGGTGAGCAGCGGGGCTATCAGGGGTTTCTCGGTTCTGATCGACCCCGAAGTCGACGGCCGTGGCACCGAGGCCTACGTGGAACTATTCTGCCGAGGCAACGTGGCGCCGCTCGAACTGACGCGAATCATGTCCGCCTTGCCCGATGTGATCGAGGCATGGACCGTCACGGGGGCAGCCGATGCGGTGGTCAGGATTCGTGCGCGGGACACCGCGAGCCTCGAAGTCGCCTTGGAGAGCGTGCGCCTGGCTCCGCAAGTGGACTCGACGCGTAGCGCGATCGTATTGTCGCGACTCATCGAACGCCGCTAGCGCCGGCCACGCGCGTGTCGCAGCGAGGCCCCTAAATCCAACTCGGCAGCCACATGTGCGCCTGCCAGTATGCGAACGGAATCGGCGTGCTTAGCCACAACGGCGCGAACAAGCCGGAGATCACCAGCACCCCACCGATGAACGCGACAACCGCGATGGTTCCTCGTCGCGACCAAGCCCGCCTGAGCCGATCGGGTTGCGCGATATGTTTGAGTGCCCACACCAAGGTAAGCACCACGAACGGCACCATCGCGATGGTATAGAACGTGAAAATAGTGCGATAAGAGTACGGCAGCCACGGAATCCAAGCGGCGAAGGCTCCCAGTGACACCGTGATTGCGAGCATGTCTCGGTAGCGGATGACTCGATAGACCGCGTACCCAAGTGCCACGGTGCCCGCCCACCAGATGAAGGGGTTGCCCAGCGCGTGAACCGCGCTCACACACCTGGTCGCGCCGCAGTCAGCGTCAGGTGCGTCTTCGAAGAAGAACGCAGTCGGGCGCCACTGCACCAACCACAACCATGGGTTCGACATGTAGTTGTGCTCGGTCGTGAGGTTCTCGTGAAAGCTCCACATCTGGAGGTGATAATGCACCAGCGAGTTGAGAGAGTCGGGTAACCAGGTGGCGCCCTTGCCTGGGTTCGTCTCCGCCCAGTGCCGCCCGTAGGAGTCCTCCGACATGAACCACGGGAACCACGTCGCGGCGTAGATGACGAGGGTCGATACCACGGCCAAAATGCCAGCGGGGATGGCGCGCAAAAAAGCACCAGCGGCCCAGCGGTGGATCCCGGCAGCGCGCCGGTCGATAAAGTCCCACAGCACGGACAGCAGAAGGAATGCGGCAGCGAAGTAGAAGCCGGACCATTTCACAGATCCGGAGAGCGCGAACATTGCGATGGCGCCCCACCGCCACCAGCGAATGCCGAGGCCTGGTCCCATGCCGGGAAGCGGGGCGTCGCGCTCCAAACCCGCGGCGACCCGAGCATCGGCCGCTCTGGCGGTGAGTCTGCTGCGGGAGACGTGTCTATCGATCAGGATCGCGCCGAACCCCGCCACCGCGAAGAACGTAAGGAAAATGTCGAGCAGGGCGGTGCGCGACAGCACGATCGCCTGACCGTCCACTGCGAGGAAGACGCCCGCGATCAGCCCCCAGAGCGTGGAGCGAAAGAGGTGGCGGGCGATGAACGCGATCATTACGCACATGATCGTGCCGAGAAGAGCGCCCATCACGCGCCAACCGAAGGGGTTGTTGCCGAACAACTCGATCCCCGCGGCGACTAGTAACTTGCCCACCATGGGGTGGACCACGAAGTCACCTTCGGTCTCGAGGCCAGAAAGGTCGCCCTGTGCGAAGGCGTCGTTGTCTCCCGTCCAGTTGCCCTCATAGCCCATGGTCGCCAGCGAGAAGGCGCCGCGTACGTAGAACACCTCGTCGAACACCAGCGCGTTGGGCCAGCCGAGCGCGACAAAGCGCAACAGCGCGGCGAGTACGCCCACCGAGGTCGCCATGATCGCGACACGCCAGCGCCAGACATAAGTCATCAGCGCGGCATAACGCGAATCGGTGATCAAAGGCACAGACGGAATACTAGTTGGTGCGAGTCGCCGCTGACGCATGATCCGGTGTGACACGCTTAGGCCATGACTGGACGCATCGTGCTCGCGGCTACGCCTATCGGCAATATCGCGGACGCCTCGGCACGGCTGTGCGAACTTTTGGAGAGCGCCGATGTGATCGCCGCGGAGGACACTCGGCGCTTGCGCGACCTCGCCTCGCGCCTGGGTCTGACGATCACGGCGCGGGTCATCGCCGTGCACGACCATAACGAGCGTGACAAGGCTGACGCCATGGTCGCCGAGGCGCTTGCAGGCAAAACGGTGGTGCTGGTTTCCGACGCGGGCATGCCGACGGTTTCGGATCCTGGGTTCAGGGTGGTCGAGGCGGCGGCCGATGCCGGGGTTGAGGTGACGGTCGCACCGGGACCGAGCGCGGTCCTCACCGGGCTCGCGCTGTCCGGCCTACCGACGGATCGATTCACTTTTGAGGGCTTTCCCTCGCGCAAGGCCGGAGAGCGTGCGAGTGCGCTGGCAGCGCTAGCGTCCGAGGCGCGCACCATGGTGTTTTTCGAGGCGCCGCACCGGCTGACGGCCACTCTCGACGCAATGGCGGACTGTTTCGGCGGCCAGCGGCGTGCAGCTGTGTCACGCGAGCTGACCAAGACTTATGAACAGACCGTGCGCGGGGGGCTCGCAGAGCTTGCAAAGTGGGCTCGTGAGGACGAGCCGCGGGGAGAGATAGTGATCACCGTGGCAGGGCGGCCAGCAGAGGAGCCGTCGCTGCCCGAGCTCGTGGCCGAGGTGCTGAGACGGGTCGAGCAGGGCGAACGTGCCAAGGACGCGGTCTCGGACCTTGCGGGCGTAGCCGGCCTGCCCAGGCGCGAGCTCTACGCAGCCGTTTTGGCCGCGCGCAAGGGGGATTAGTGGCCGGCGCTCAGCACGGGGGACGCCGAGTGCGCGTCTGGCAAGTGGCGGCGCTGACCCTGGGGGTTGGCCTCCTGGTGGGGGTGACGTTTTGGTGGGCTGGGAACCACAACAACACCGACCGGTCCGTTGACACGGCTTCCCCAGTGGAGTCGGTGCTGGCTTCGCCGAGTCAGATCCCGCAGGTGAGCGCTCCGGCGGTAACGGCCCAGGCACCGGTCGCGTTGCCGTCGAGCGGGTTCGACACTGAGAGGTACTCGCTGGAAGACGCTGACTCACCGTGGGTGGTCGTAAACAAGCATCGGCCGTTGGAGCCCACGGATTACGCGCCCGGGGACCTGGTGACCGCGTCTGGCGTCAGGTTCGCGGACGGAGGGACGATGCGTCGCGAGGCCGCCGATGCGCTGTCGGACATGGAGAGCGCGGCGTCGTCGGACGGCTTGGATTTTCAGGTGTCGAGCGCGTACCGCGGGTTCGCGCGCCAGTCCGACATTTACCACACCCATGTGAACAAGTTGGGCAAGGCCAAGGCGGACAGATTATCGGCGCGGCCCGGCTACTCCGAGCACCAGACGGGGTGGTCCGCGGACCTCTACGACAGTTCAGCCTGCAGGCTCAAGTCGTGCTTTGGGGACTCCGCAGCGGGGCAGTGGGTCGCGGCCCACGGGGCGGAGTACGGCTTCATCATTCGCTATCCAGAAGGTAAGTCCTCCGTCACGGGATACGAGTACGAGCCTTGGCACGTGAGATACGTGGGGGAGGGCCTCGCGATGCAGATGCGGGAGCGCAACGTGGCCACCCTCGAGGAGTTCTTCGGGCTTCCCGCGGCGCCAACGTACTGATTGCGGCGCCAGCGTACTGATTGAGGCCGTAGCGATTGAGACCATGCCGATTGACACTCTGCTCAGGGTGCACGAGTAGTCCTGGGCTGCGGAGTGAGCGTTCACAATCGAGGTATTGTGTCTTTCGCGGCACATCGTGGTTGCCGCTGCGGACGGGAGACATCGTGAACGGAACTCAACGGGGTCCGAGCATGCACGACGTCGCCGCGCTCGCGGGCGTGTCGCACCAAACGGTGTCCCGGGTCATCAACGGCTCCACCAACCTCCGCCCCACGACGCGCGACCGCGTCCTTGCCGCGATAGCGGAGCTCGGGTATCGGCGCAACATGGCTGCACGAACGCTTGTGACAGGGCGTACGCATTCCATCGGCGTGCTGACGTCGGGAGAGCCCAATTTCGGCAAGATGTCCTCCGTTCAAGCCGTCGAGCAGGCAACGCGGGAAGCAGGCTACTTTCCACTCGTGACGAGTGCCGCCTCGGAGTCCGAGTCGATTGGGCAAGCCCTCGACTTTCTGCGCGACCGCAACATCGAGGCGCTGGTAGTGATCGCTCCGAACGCTATGGTCCTCGAACAGCTTGAGGCGCTGCAGCCCGACGTCCCGGTCATCACGTTGCAGACAGGCGGCTACGACGAGCGTCATGCGGTCGCGATCAACCAGGCTGACGGCGTACGCGCCGCGATCGACTACATGCGTTCTATGGGCCACACCCGCATTCAGCACGTCTCTGGTCCAGCGGACTACTTTGAGGCGCAGTTGCGCCGTACCGCGTTTGACGAGGCGGTTGCCGCGCACGGACTCATGGTCTTCGAGACGCTGGAGGGCGACTGGGGAGCGGACTCCGGCTACGCTTGTGGGGCCCGGGTGGATGCCGATGCGACGGCCGTGTTCTGCTCGAACGACCAGATGGCGTTGGGGTTGATTCACGCCCTCAGCGTGGCGGGCCGCAGCGTGCCAGGGGACGTTTCGGTAGTGGGCTTTGACGACATTCCCGAGTCTGCGCACAGCCTGCCGCCGCTGACGACGATTCACCAGGACTTCGAGGGAGTAGGCCAGCGCGCGGTTGAGCTCATCCTCGCGCAATTGAGCGGCAAGCCCACGCCCGAGGGCGGGCCTCGCACCACGCGGCTGGTCAAGCGCGAGTCCGTCGCCCGCATCTAGGGCGCGTCAGTGGACCGCTGCCACTGCGCAGCCGTGTGCCCGATCTCCGGACGACACTTCCGGCTGAGGGGTTCAACTCGTGTATGTTAACGTTAATACAGACGTTAATGACTGACCGGCAAGGAGGCCGTCCATGGTAAGTGAGCGCCACAGATACGTGATTGGCGTCGACTACGGAACACTCTCCGGTCGAGCCCTAGTCGTGCGCGTCGAGGATGGCGCAGAACTGGGTAGCGCGGTCCACGAGTACTCCCACGCCGTGATGGATACGGTGCTTGTCTCGACGGGTGCCGCCTTGCCGTCCGAGTGGGCCCTTCAAGTGCCCCAGGACTACCGAGACGTGCTCCGCAATGCCGTCCCCGCAGCGGTTGAGGCTGCTGGAATCGACCCGGCCGATGTCATTGGAATAGCGACGGACTTTACGGCGTCCACGCCTATGCCGGTGCTAGCCGACGGCACGCCCCTGAACGAGCTCGATGGGTACGCAGACCGCCCGCACGCGTACGTGAAGCTGTGGAAACATCACGCTGCGCAGAGCCAGGCCAACCGCATTAATCAGCTTGCCGCCGAGCGCGCAGAGAAGTGGCTGGCTCGGTACGGCGGTTTCATCTCGAGCGAATGGGAGTTCGCCAAGGGACTTCAGCTGCTCGAGGAGGATCCCGAGCTTTACCACCGCATGGACCATTGGGTCGAGGCGGCCGACTGGATTGTTTGGCAACTGTGCGGCGGGTACGTGCGCAACGCCTGCACCGCGGGCTACAAGGGAATCTTGCAAGACGGCGACATGCCCAGCCGCGAGTTCCTGGGTGCGCTCAACCCCGACTTCGCTGACTTCGCGCAGGACAAGGTGGCCCACACCCTCGGCGCGCTCGGCGCATCGGCCGGAACCCTGACCGCCCAAGCGGCCGAGTGGACCGGGCTGCCCGAGGGTATCGCGGTAGCGGTCGGCAACGTCGACGCGCATGTCACGGCGCCAGCGGCCAAAGCCACCGAGCCCGGCCAGATGCTCGCGATCATGGGTACGAGCACGTGCCACGTCATGAATAGCGATCACCTCGCCGAGGTGCCAGGGATGTGCGGTGTCGTCGATGGCGGGATTGTTGACGGGCTGTTCGGCTACGAGGCGGGCCAGTCCGGCGTGGGCGACATCTTCGCTTGGTACGTCAAAAATCAAGTGCCACAGTCAGCGCACGATGCCGCGGCCCAGGTGGGCAAGTCAGTCCACCAGTACCTCACCGACCTCGCGTACGAGGAGCCGGTCGGCGCACACGGCCTGGTGGCGTTGGACTGGCAGAACGGCAACCGTTCGGTGCTGGTCAACACCGAGCTCAGTGGCATCATCGTGGGACTTAACCTCGCGACGCGCCCCGAGCAGGTGTACCGCGCACTCCTGGAGGCCACCGCCTTTGGTGCCCGCACCATCGTCGAGACGTTCAACGCCGCCGGGGTGCCTGTGACCGAGTTTGTGGTCGCCGGCGGACTGCTCAAGAACCCGCTACTGATGCAGACTTACTCCGACGTGCTGCGGATGCCCATTTCCATCATCGACTCCGACCAGGGCCCCGCTCTCGGCTCGGCGATTCACGCGGCGGTGGCTGCCGGAGCTTACCCTGACGTGAGGGCGGCCGCGGAGGTCATGGGCAAGGTCGTCAAGTCCGCATACACGCCGAACGAGAGTGACGCCGATGCGTACGACAGCCTCTATGCGGAATATAGCCAGTTGCATGACTACTTTGGGCGAGGCGCGAACGATGTGATGCGCCGCCTGAAGCAGCGCCGGAGGGAAGTCCTGTCATGACCACAACCAACGGAGTCGCTTCGGGCAAGGCGATCGCCGGGATCGCGTCAGTGCGCACGGAGGTCGCCGAACTTCACCACGAGTTGGTCAAGAACGAACTTGTGATGTGGACCGGCGGCAACGTCAGTGGACGAGTGCCGGGACACGATCTCTTCGTGATCAAGCCCAGCGGCGTGGTGTACGACGACTTGAGTCCGGAAAACATGATTCTCTGTGACCTCGACGGCAACGCCATCGAGGGTTCCGACGGATCCGAGCGGAACCCGTCGAGCGACACCGCCGCGCACGCGTACGTGTACCGACACATGGCGCACGTGGGTGGGGTGGTGCACACTCACTCGACGTACGCCACCGCGTGGGCCGCGCGCGGAGAGCCGATCCCCTGCGTCATCACGGGGATGGCAGATGAGTTCGGCGGCGACATCCCCGTCGGCCCCTTCGCCATCATCGGCGACGACACGATAGGCCGCGGCATCGTCGCGACCCTGGACGGGCATCGTTCCCGAGCCGTGTTGATGCAAAATCACGGCGTATTCACCATTGGCAAGGACGCGAAGGACGCCGTCAAGGCCGCCGTGATGTGTGAAGACGTCGCCCGTACGGTTCATATAGCCCGCCAAGGGGGAGAGCTCATTCCCATCCCGCAGCAGGCAATCGATTCCCTTTTTCATCGTTATCAGAATGTCTACGGACAATCCCCTCAAGGAGACCTCAAGTGAGCACCAGCATCGTTCCCGATCTTGCGACGTACGAGGTTTGGCTGCTGACCGGCAGCCAGACGCTGTATGGAGAGGAGACGCTGCGCCAGGTCGCCGAGCAGTCCCTGGCGGTCGCGCGTCAACTGCAAGAGTCGTCCGACATTCCGGTGACGGTAGTGTGGAAGCCGGTGCTGACTGGCCGCGACGCAATTCTAGACATCATGCTTGACGCCAACGCCACCAAAAACGTGATCGGCGTGATTACGTGGATGCACACGTTTAGCCCTGCGAAGATGTGGATCGCGGGACTTGATGCGCTCCAGAAGCCACTTCTACATTTCCATACGCAGGCGAACGTCGAGCTTCCTTGGGACACGATCGACTTCGACTTCATGAACCTTAACCAGGCCGCGCACGGCGACCGCGAGTTCGGCTACATCGAGGCCCGGATGGGAATTGCCCGCACCACGGTCGTGGGGCACGTGTCCGACCCCGCGGTGACCAAGCGCATCGGCACCTGGTCGCGTGCAGCGGCCGGGCGCGCTGCTTCGAGGGGTCTCAAGCTGGCTCGCTTCGGCGACAACATGCGCTATGTGGCCGTCACCGAGGGCGACAAGACCGAGGCACAGATCGTCTTCGGTGCGGAAATCAACACGTGGGGCGTGAACGAGTTGGCGGAGGCGGTGCACGCAGCTACTGATGCCGATATCGACGCGCTGGTCGCCGATTACGTGCGGCTCTACGACGTCGCGGATGAGTTGCTGCCCGGCGGCGCACGCCATGAGTCGCTGCGGTATGGAGCGGCTGTCGAGATCGGTTTGCGCTCGTTCCTTGAGGAGGGTGGCTTCCACGGATTCACCACCAGCTTCGAGGACTTGGGCGAGCTGCGTCAGCTCCCGGGGCTCGCGGTGCAGCGACTGATGGCGGATGGCTACGGCTTTGGCGCTGAGGGCGACTGGAAGACCGCGATCTTGGTGCGGCTATCTGCCGTGATGGGCGCTGGCCTCCCGGGAGGCGCGAGCCTCATGGAGGACTACACGTACCACTTGGTGCCCGGCCAGGAGCTGAGCCTAGGTGCTCATATGCTCGAGGTCAGCCCCAGCCTGACCACGACCAAGGCGCGCCTCGAAATTCACCCGCTCGGCATCGGCGGCAAGGAAGACCCAGTCCGACTGGTCTTCACTGCCGATCCCGGCCCGGCAGTCGTGGTCTCATTGAGCGATATGCGCGAACGCTTTCGGATGGTGGCAAATGTCGTCGAGAATGTGCCGCTACCCGCGCCCATGCCCCACCTCCCGGTTGGGCACGCGGTGTGGAAGGCGTCACCGGACTTCCGTACCGCCACCTCAGCCTGGCTTGCGGCGGGGGCGGCGCATCACACGGTAATGTCGAATCAGCTCGACGTCGCTGTGTACCAAGACTTCGCCCAGATGGTTGGGGTGGAGATGCTCACTATCGACGCGAGCACCACGCTCGTTGAATTTGAGCGTGAAATGAAGTGGAATGCTGCGTACTACCGCCTGAACCAAGGGTTCTGATACGTACTTCTGCCGGTGAGGGCGCCCCTTACGGGAGGCCGGGCGCCGTGGGACTGAGCCCCGCGGCGCCAACCACGGCGAGTGCGGTCAGTAAGATATAGCGCATGTCACACATCCTCTCCGCTGTTGCCTGGCCGTACGCGAACGGGCCCCGACACATCGGCCACGTGGCCGGTTTTGGCGTTCCGTCAGATGTTTTTAGTCGCTACATGCGGATGGCTGGCAACGACGTCCTGATGGTGTCGGGCACGGATGAGCACGGCACTCCGATTTTGGTTCAGGCCGACGGCGAGGGTGTGAGCCCCCAGGAGCTCGCGGACCGCTATAACCGCGTGATCGTCGAGGACCTCACCTCGCTGGGACTGAGCTACGACCTGTTCACGCGCACCACCACCGGCAACCACTACGCGGTCGCACAGGCCATGTTCAGGGCCGTCAACGCCAACGGGTACATGATTGAGAAGACCACCCGCGGGGCGATCTCGCCGTCCACGGGACGCACGTTGCCAGACCGCTATATCGAGGGCACGTGCCCCATCTGTGGCGACGACGGAGCGCGTGGCGACCAGTGCGATAACTGCGGTAACCAGCTCGACGCGATCGACCTGATTAACCCGCACAGCAAGATCAACGGCGAAAGCCCCAAGTTCGTCGAGACCGAGCACTTCTTCCTTGACCTGCCGGCGCTCGCCGAGTCCCTGTCCGAGTGGCTAGGCGCTCGCCACGGCTGGCGCCCCAACGTGATGAACTTTTCCCGAAACCTGCTTTCCGATATGCGCCCGCGCGCCATGACTCGCGATATCGACTGGGGTATCCCAGTGCCGCTCGCGGGATGGGAGGACAATCCCAGCAAGCGGCTGTACGTGTGGTTTGACGCCGTGATTGGTTACCTGTCTGCGTCCATCGAGTGGGCGCGTCGTGAGGGCGACCCCGACGCCTGGCGCAAGTGGTGGAACGACCCGGAAGCGCTGTCCTATTACTTCATGGGCAAGGACAACATCACATTCCACTCGCAGATCTGGCCCGGCGAGCTCATCGCCGCGAACGGGCGCGGGTCCAAGGGCGGACAGCTGAGCGAGTTCGGCGACCTTAATTTGCCCACCGAGGTGGTATCCAGCGAGTTCCTCACGATGGAGTCCGCCAAGTTCTCCTCGTCGCGCGGCCACGTCATTTACGTGCGCGACATGCTCGCCCGCTACCAGCCCGATGCGCTGCGATACTTCATCGCTACGGCCGGGCCTGAGACATCGGATGCGGACTTCACGTGGTCCGAGTTCAAGCGACGCACCAACGACGAGCTAGTGGCTGGTTGGGGCAACCTGGTCAACCGCACCGCCTCGCTGGTCAACAAGAACATCGGCGAGATTCCCGCGCTGACCGACTTGCAGGACGTGGACCGTGCTGCACTGGACGCCTCCCAGGCGGCCTTTGGAACCGTAGGGGACTTGGTGCGCACGCAGCGCCAGCGCGCAGGCATCGGCGAAGCCATGCGAGTGGTGGGCGACGCTAACAAGTACCTCGCCGATACCGCTCCGTGGAAACTCAAGACGCAAGACCCCGAGCGCATGAAGACGGTGTTGGGCGTGGCGTCGCAGTTAATTTCGGACGCAAACACGATGCTCTCCCCGTTCCTGCCGCACAGCTCCCAGTTGGTGCACGAGGCCTTTGGCGGAACGGGGGTGTTCTCGCCGATGCCGCAGATCAACGAGGTCGAGGACTTGGACCTTCCCGGCCGCCATTACCCGGTCATTCAAGGCGATTACTCGGGCCAAGCGGGTCTGTGGGCGCGCAAGCCAATCGCCCCTGGAACCATCGTTCCGGCGCCCAGCCCCATCTTCACGAAGCTCGACGACGACATCGTCGAGACGGAACTCGAGCGCATGAACTCGGAGGACTGATCCCCCAGTGGGACGCGAAGCGCGGTACGAAGCGGCGGTGCGGTACGAGTTGGCGGTGAATACATGAGCCGCAAGGGCGAGTGGCCGCCGGCTCCGGAGCCGTTGCCCCTACCGGTAGCGGACAACCACTGCCACCTCGAGTGGCCCGCGGGCGACGAGCCTAGGTCCGTGGAGCGGCAGCTCGCCGATGCCGCCGCCGTCGGCGTGAACCGAGTGGTACAGATTGGGTGCGACGTCGCATCGGCGCGCTGGACGGCCGATGCGGTGGGAAGGTATCCGGCGATGCTCGGCGGAGTCGCCCTACACCCCAACGATGCCCCCGCTCATGTGGACGGAACGCACGACTCGGGCCTGAGCTATGACGATGCGTTCGCGGAAATAGCAACCCTTGCTCGCGGGGAACGGGTCCGGGTGGTGGGTGAGACGGGCCTCGACTACTTCCGCACCGGGCCGGACGGCCGCGACGCCCAAATTCGATCCTTCCGCGATCACATCGCTCTGGCAAAGGAATTGGGTAAGCCGTTACAGATACATGACCGCGACGCTCACGGCGACGTAATCGATGTGCTTGAGCGGGATGGTGCCCCGGATCGGACCGTTTTCCATTGTTTCAGCGGCGATGCGGGAATGGCGCGACTCTGCGCGGATCGCGGCTACTTCCTAAGTTTCTCTGGGACGCTCACGTTTAAGAATGCGCACGGGCTTCGTGCAGCGCTCTCCGTCACGCCACTAAGTCGCGTGCTTGTGGAAACGGACGCTCCCTTCCTGACGCCGCATCCACACCGGGGTGCTCCCAACTCTCCGTACCTTGCTCCGCTCACGATGAAAGTCATTGCGGATGTGACTGATGTGACGCTCGTGACTGCCTGCCAAAGTGTGTCAGATACCTCTAATCTGCTATATGGCCCCTGGTAATACGCCGATAATCGGTGTGCGATTGGTCACCTACGGGTTTATGGACTAGCGCTGACCGTTATGAATATGAGATAAAAGAGGCTGTCGTGTGTGCGGGTGCGAACCCAAACGCACTAGCCACGCGTTCATCCGGACGCCACGAGAGGACCGCTTGAGTT
>Ga0314772_1000895_pt1 | contig 14477 bp, 13 predicted proteins | sample MetaGCBIW2018_FD_204520 | JGI IMG/M metagenome (GOLD analysis project Ga0314772, IMG submission 204520) | Cryopeg brine microbial communities from Beaufort Sea near Barrow, Alaska, United States - CBIW 2018 | ecosystem: Environmental > Aquatic > Marine > Coastal | place: USA: Alaska | collected... | reverse complement strand
ATTCTCGACGATGCCTCAGAAACCTGGCAAATGTAGCAGCCCACAAAACCCCGTAGAAGCCTACGTTTACAGTGAACAGGCTGATGGCTATCAAATCAAAACCCAGCATGTGAGCGGTTAGCGATATGATGCCAGTGGCCATCACAATGCCAAAATAGGCCGGTGACAGACTTTTCAGATCGTGTGTCATACCTCGGCCACCTGCATTTCCTCTTAGTGGTTTCCAGAAAGCTTTTTCGTTCGCTGCCCGCTCGCTCAAAAAACGGCAGTTTAACCCGCCACTGAACCTGTTCAACTTCCTATTCTGGTCAACTAAGTCGTATTAGCACGTTGGGAGTTAAAGTGAACGGAGGCAGATTTGATAATAATTCACTCTGGCAAGATTCAGATGAGACAGCAGCTTAGTCTTCTCTTTCAGCTTTCACCATGCAGTCGGATTAGATCTTTAGTCTGCGCAGTCAATGGTGCCGCATAGGAATGCCGTTCCAGGAATCGAAAAGCCGGCATAGAACACCGCGGGCCACAATCAGCCTGTACTAAGTCGGTTTATTAGAAGCAGAAGACTTCTCTTGTGACTCCCGGGGCTATCGGTGGAGATTACCGTTGATGATTAGTCCCGTCATTGATGGCAGGGTATGGTTGGCTTATCTCAACGTTCAAGCCAGCGTAATGGAGAAGCAATGGTGAAGCGAAGGCGCATGACACCCCTCAGTGATGAGCACATTGAGCCCGGCCACTGTTCGAGCGAACTACGCGCTCAGATCCTAAGTGACGTTCCTTATTTCAAACGGTTAGCGGCACCAGCGCTCGACGCTGTAAATCACTACTTTCGTGCCTTCAACTACGCCGCCGGCGCGGCGCTTTACCATGAAAACGAGCCGGCCGAAGCGCTATTTCTGGTAGCCCACGGCACAGTCAAGCTGCTTCAGTACAGCGCCTCTGGGGAGGAGGTGCTGCTCGACCTTCTGGGGCAGAGCGATTTATTCGGTGGCCTCACCATGCTCGGCCAGCGCTGCTACCCGCAGAACGCATTCGCACAGACACCTTGTTGCGTGTTGATGATCACGATCACCGACTTTCGATATCTGTTGCGCACCTATTCCGAAGTGGCATTGAACGTCCTTGACGCCGTTGCCCGTGATCTTGAGGCAGCTCAAGCGACGATCCGCGCGATCAGTACCTTACCGGCGGAGGCACGGATCGCACGTGTGTTGGTGCGTCTAGCCGACCGGTTGGGGGAAGCCGACGACGGTGGCATTCCGATCCAGTCGCCGCTGTCGCAGCAGGATCTTGCCGCCATGGTAGCTACGACCTCAGAGACCGTGAGCCGCGTCATTTCTGGGTTACGGCGAAGCGGTGACATCGAAACCGGCCGACCGTGGATACGCATTCGCAATCGCACGAACCTGGCCCGTCTGGCGGGCGAAATCTAGCCTGTCTGTGCATTTTCCGCATTTTATGACAAATCAATGGAGCTACTTGTTGCGGCTCATGTAACACACCACGCACATCACTCATTCTAGTCGTGACCCAAACACAGACAAGTGATGAGAACAGGAGATGAGAGATGAAGACCCTACTGCGTAGTGATGAGCTGAACTGTCCTTCCTGCATTACCAAGATCGAGAAAGCGCTGGGCCGGCTCGGGGGTGTGACTAATGCCAAGGTCCATTTCGCGACCGGACGCATCGAGGTCGAGCACGATGCCGAACAAATCAAGGCTGAACAGCTGCTTTCGGCGGTGCGTGAAGTCGGCTACGAGGCGCGCATCAGCGCATTCTGAGTTCACAAACGTTCGGGTGGGCCACAAGCCTGCCCGGCAGTTTCACCATGAGGTGAACAATCATGAAATTTATCAGTACATTGTCCGACTGGGCTCACCAGTTGCATTCACCAGCGCACCGGCGCGGCACAGTAGCCTTAGTGGCGGGTTTGGCGAGCGTCGGTGGCGTCGGCAGCTACTTCATCGGCGGCCCTTCATGGCTCACCGATACGCTTTGGCTTACCGCCGCAGCCGTGGCCGGTACCGATATCGCGTTGCGGGCATTCTTCGCGTTGCGTGCACGGGCAATCAGCATTGAATTGCTGGTTACGATTGCCGCCGTTGGCGCCGTATTCATCGGCGAATACTGGGAATCGGCCGCAGTCACATTTCTGTTCGTACTGGGCGGTTACCTGGAGGCGCGGACTCTGGCCCGCACCCGCTCCGCGCTGAAGGATATGCTGGCGCTGGCGCCGACTGAGGTTACGGTGTTCCGCAACGGTAGCGAGATTAATGTGGCGCCCCACGAGGTGATCCCCGGGGAAACGGTGGTGGTTCGCCCGGGTGGACGCATCGGCGTTGACGGCGCAATTCTCAGCGGCCGATCTGCTATCGACGAGAGCGCGATCACTGGCGAGCCGATTCCCGCCGAGAAACAGGTGGGCGATAAGGTGTTTGCAGGCACGGTCAGCCATAATGGTTATCTTGAGATTCACGCTGAAGGCGTAGGCGCCGATACGACCCTGGCGCGAATTATCCAGCGTGTTGAGGAGGCCCAGGAGGCCAAGGCCCCGACCCAGAGAATGATCGAGCGTTTTGCCAGCTGGTACACGCCGATGATCATCGTTCTGGCGATAGGCGCCTATGTGATATCGAGGGACGTCGCCCTGGCGCTAACGCTGCTGGTGATAGGTTGCCCTGGCGCGTTGGTTATCTCCACACCGATCTCGGTAATCGCTGGCATCGGCCGGGCGGCTCGCGACGGGATTTTGATTAAGGGCGGCGAGTACCTGGAGACAGCGGGTCGTATTAAAGCCGTTGCCTTCGACAAGACCGGAACCCTCACGGAAGGGCGCCCTGAAGTGATGACGGTCACCCCGCTGTCTGGCGTTCCAGCATTGCCGACCATAACGGATGAAGGTTCGCCCCGCACTCGGTTGCTGCAATGGGCCGCGCTGGCAGAGAGTGGGTCGGAACACCCCCTGGGTCGTGCGGTCGAGCGCGCATTGCCAAAAAGCTACGTTGGCCCCCGGGCGGATAGCTTCGACACAGCGCCCGGCGGCGGTATCCGTGCTGGCTGGCAGGGTCGAAAAGTCGAGATCGGTCGCCCTGATTGGATTGAAACCCGGGTGGAACAGTGGCCTGCTGAGGCGATTACGGCGCTGGAGGATCTTCATTCACGGGGTGAGACCGCCGCGGCGATCGCCGTCAACGGCATAGTGATCGGGCTACTTGGGTTCGCTGATCGTGTTCGCCCCGACGCCACAGCGGCCTTGCAGGCCCTTCGTAAGGCAGGAGTGAAACGCTTAGTCATGCTCACCGGCGATCATGCTACCAGCGCATGGCGGGTTGCGCGTGAATTGGGAATCGATGAAGTTCGCGCGGGGCTCTTGCCCGAGCAGAAGCTGGAAGTTATCAAGACGATTCAGCGAGAGAGCGGGCCCACGGCCATGGTCGGCGACGGCATAAACGATGCCCCAGCCCTGGCCGCAGCGGATATCGGCATCGCCATGGGCGCCGCCGGAACCGACGTGGCAATCGAGAGCGCCGACATCGCGCTGATGGCAGACGATCTCGGCAAGATTCCAGAAGCAATCGGGCTGGCCCGGGCGACCCTGAACAACATTCGCCAAAACGTGGTGATTGCGCTGCTAACGGTTATTGGACTCCTCGCGGGCGTGTTCGCCAACGAGGTGCACATGGCCGGTGGCATGTTCACCCACCAGATCTCAGTGTTGGTGGTTGTGGTCAACGGTATGCGACTGCTGCGCGCCCGCCCAGTACGCGAACGTTACATTCTGCCCGCCGTTCAGCAGCCCGTCCGGGCCGCGTAACGGCATAGGCGCCGGAGAGGGCTAGGCCTTCTCCGGCTAATGAAATTCGCATTGCCAGTTGCTGCGTATGAAAATTCTCCTGGTTGAAGACGACAAACTACTCGGTGACGGAATTGCGGCCGGCATTGCCCAATCAGGCCTGGTGGTTGACTGGGTATTGGATGGGCAACAGGCTGATACGGCCCTCGCCACTGGCAACTACGATGCTGTTGTGCTTGACCTTGGCCTCCCGCGGCTGTCAGGCATGGAACTTTTGAGACGGGTCCGGGCAAGAGAGCAGATCTTACCGATTCTGATCCTGACCGCACGTGATGCCGTGGAGGACCGAGTAGCTGGCCTGGATGCGGGTGCCGATGATTATCTGGTAAAACCTTTCGATCTCGCTGAATTACAGGCACGGCTCCGGGCATTGCTGCGACGCTCCAAGGGATACGCTGAGCCGATCATCAGTCACGGGGAACTCCGGGTTGATCCAGCGAGTCATTCGGTGTCTTTGTCTGGCGGCCCTGTCGTTCTCTCTGCACGTGAATTTGCCATTCTCCACACACTGTTGCTCAACGCAGGGCGAGTTATGTCAAAAGCACAAATTGAGGAGCATTTATACGGCTGGGGGGAGGAAGTCGAGAGCAATGCGATTGAAGTTTTCGTGCATCATTTGCGTCGAAAACTTTACCCGCAACTGATCCGCACTATCCGCGGTGTTGGGTACATGATCGAGAAGCCTGGGCCATGAGAACATCATTACGCTGGCGTTTGTTTACGACTCTTGCGGTATCAGTACTGTTTGCCTGGATTGCGACGGCGTTCTTCACCTACCTTGATGCGCGTAGTGAAATTGGCACCATGCTTGATGCCCGTTTGGTGAAAACGGCTGAACGGGTCTCAGTGCAGTTCGAGAGTTTAGAAGGTGCTGGCTCGCAACAGATTCGCGACTATACCGACACCCTACTGCAGGTACGGCTGCATGACGGTACCTTGCTTTTGAATTCAAGTACGGCTCCTGAACAACGCTTGGGCACACAGTATGATGGATTTGAAAACGCCACCATCAATGGTGCTCGCTACCGTATCTATAGCCATTGGGACAAAGCCGGTCATCGTAATGTGCGCGTTGGCGAGCGTTATGAATTACGCAACGCACTTGCCGAAAGCATAGCCACCCATCTGCTGCATCCCTTGTATTTTGCCGTTCCTGCACTGGGCATACTGATCTGGATATCTGTCGGTGCAGGGCTTGCGCCCCTGTCCCGCTTTACTCGTGAGGTAAAGAAACGTGAGCCCGACAAGCTTGAACCGCTCGATATCACGGGTACTCCCCGTGAAGTTTTACCGTTGCAAGATGCTCTCAATGCTCTTTTTATCCGCTTGCAGGTTTTACTTGAGCACGAGCGTCGTTTTACAGCGGATGCTGCCCACGAACTGCGGACACCGCTTGCCGCCATAAAAACACAGGCGCAGGTGGCCTATGCTGCACTTGATTCGAACCAACGGGAGCAGGCGTTGGAAAAGGTGATCAGTGGTACCGACCGTGCCGCTCATCTGATTGAACAATTACTTGTGCTTTCGCGTCTTGACCCGGAGAAAACCCCGGTTGATCAACAACAGGTCAAACTTTCTGCAGTGGTGAATGAGTGTGTCGCCTTGCATGCACCGGTTGCGATACGCAAGGGCGTAGATCTGGGGTTCGAAAAAAACGATGAAGGGCTGGTCCTTGGTGATGCAAGCTTGCTGGCGGTTTTTGTGCGAAACCTCGTTGATAACGCCGTTCGTTACACGCCGAGCGGTGGACTGGTTGATGTGCGAATCAAACGGATCGCCAATGAGGTATTATTTCAGGTTGTTGATACCGGACCAGGAATTCCCGAGAAAGAGCGAAAGGGGGCGGTGTCGCGTTTTTATCGTGTGCTTGGCAGTGGTGAAGAGGGTAGTGGACTGGGACTATCGATTGTAGAGCGCATAACCCAGCTGCATGGAACATCGCTAACGTTTGAAGATGGTGGTGCGGGGAAAGGCCTGGTTGCAACCGTGTGTTTCAGGGCGATGTCAGTATAAAGGCGGTCGATATTTTATATTGACGCTAATCCGTTTCCTTAAGCCTAGATTAAGGTGAGTCTGAGATACTCCTTTCACGCCGAAGACACGGCGTTACCCACAGGAGAATTTCATGAATATCAAATCCGGACTTTCGAGCTTTGCAACGATCACGGGCATTGTGCTGAGTTTGCTAGGGGCCACCGCATTAGCTGCACCGGCAACTAACGATCATGACCACGGCGACGGTGTGGCGGAACTTAGGCTCGATAACGGCAGCAAGTGGGCGATTGATGCACCGCTAAGCCGGGCTATGACTAATATCCGAAATGCCGTGGACAAAGAATACGATGCTATCCATTCCAATCAACTAGCAGACGAAAAGTACGCTGCATTGGCCAAGAAAGTCACCAATGAAGTCGCTTACATGGTAGAGAATTGCAATCTTGAGCCTGAAGCAGATGCCCAGCTGCACCTGATCATTGCCGATCTTATGGAGGGCTCAACTGCGATGGAAAGCAAAACCAATGCACAGTATGGCGCGGTAAAGGTAATCGGGGCGATTGGAAAATACGTCACTTATTTTAATGACCCGGATTTTAAACCGATTAAGCATTGATAGTTAACCCGTCCTCGGCGTCGGGAGCCAGGTGATTGCACAAACGGATGTTTGCGAAGGTGCCACGAATCATCACTTCGTGGTTACCGCGGCTCGCGAAAGATCCCAATCATGTTAATGCGATTAATTCTCGTTGACTTTCTATAAGATTTATCTATTATGTATCTTATAGAAAAAAAGACAGGAGAAAGCACATGTCTGAACATCTCTATCCTTCCGCCACGCTGAAGACCAATAAACAGCGAGCCTCCCTGGCACCGGAGATTCACGACGCCTTTCAGGAGTTCAGTCAAAAGGTCTTCGCTGACGGCGCTCTGGATAAGAAAACGAAGCAACTGATTGCAGTGGCCGTAGCGCATGTTACCCAGTGTGGCTATTGTATTCGGGGACATACGAAGGCGGCGGTTCGTGAAGGCGCGGCCCCCAATGAGATTATGGAAGCCATATGGGTTGCATCGGAGATGCGGGCGGGCGGCGCCTATGCCCATTCGATCGTGGCACTGGACACGATCAACGATATGGAGAAGAAATCCATCAAGGATTGAGCGACGGCGGCATCATGCCGTCAGCCGGCTAATGTATACTGAATCGAACAATCACCGATGAAAAAAATAAGGCGGCACGCGTGAGTTCCGAGATTTTTCGCCCTATCGTCCTATCCGGCATTCAGCCCTCTGGCGCGCTGACCCTGGGCAACTATATTGGCGCGCTCAAGCACTGGGTGGCCATGCAGGACACCCACGACTGCTTGTTCATGCTCGCGGATATGCACGCGATCACCGTGCGTCAAGATCCGGCTGCGCTGCGAGAGCGATGCCACGAATTCCTGTGTCTGTATCTGGCCGCCGGTATTGACCCCGAGCGCGCGACGCTATTCGTGCAGTCGCACGTGCCCGCGCACGCCCAACTCGCATGGCTGCTCAACTGCCATACCTCGATGGGAGAGCTCAACCGCATGACCCAGTTTAAGGACAAATCAGCGAAGAACGCCGAGAACATCAACGCTGGATTGTTCGATTATCCAGTGCTTATGGCGGCCGATATCCTTCTGTACCAGTCTGATGCGGTGCCGGTGGGCCACGATCAGAAGCAGCATCTGGAGCTGGCGCGCAATCTGGCCGAGCGTTTCAACGCACGCGCCGGCGAGGCGGTGTTCAGCATTCCCGAGCCATTTATTCCCGAAGTAGGTGCGCGCATCATGAGCCTGGGCGATCCGGCTGCCAAAATGTCGAAATCGGACGCCGTCGACGCCAACGTGATCAAGTTGCTGGATGACCCGAAACGGGTGGTCAGGAAGATCAAGCGAGCGGTCACCGACTCCGACGGCGAAGTGCGCTTTGATGAAGACGCCAAGCCCGGGGTATCCAACCTGCTGTCGATCTATTCCGCGGTCACCGACGAATCGATCGCGGATCTGGAAAACCGCTATGCCGGCCTGGGTTACGGCGCGCTCAAGAGCGGTCTCGCCGACGTGGTGGTGGAATTTCTGGAACCACTGCAGCAGCGCTATGGGGCGTTTCGGGAAGACGTTGCCGGTCTGGATGCGATGCTGGCCCGCGGCGCGGCGGGCGCACGTCAGCGCGCCGCGCCGACACTGGAACGTGCCTTTGCGCTGGCCGGCTTCCTGCCTCCCGTATGATCGGCCGCCAAGCCCCAAGGCGCGCCCTTCTACATAGGCCGATTTTTCCTCGGTCAATTCCATGGACCGAAGAACTTGCTCGGCAAGATGCATGCTCGACAAAAGGGTGCCGCGGATAATGACGTCGACCCCCACGAGGATGACGGCACTTTGCAGCATGTCCATGGCGCGTCACCTGCGGTTACCCGCCCCATGCCATCCAAGCGCGTCACGCTTAACAATCAAACGTCATGCATTATTGGCTCTCCGCGGAATCGGGTAATTGCCGCATTACATATGACAGAATACGGCATGCCTGTAGTAGTTAATCTCGGTGGGGGTATCGATACGCACGGCGTCGTCGAACGTTTGAGTCTGGCCCTGCGGATCGATGGCTGCGACGCGCAGCTCGCGGGTCTGTGCTTCGATGCCCATTAAGCCTTTGATCGAGAGGGTTTCTTCGCCCGATAGTCCGAGCGTCTCGGCATTCTTCTCGTCGAGAAACTGTAGCGGTCGCACGCCCATGCCGATCAGACTGGGGCGACGACTGAGCTCGTAGGATTCGACGATCACCGCGCGTACACAGAGGAGGGCGGGTATCCTTGGTCGCCCAATCGAGTGAAGAACCCTAATCGTATTTCTTGGCGACCAAGGCGAGGTTCGCAGCAGATATTGCTGTGAAAGCGTTTCGTATCTTAATATTCACCTTCCTGGGCTGCTGACCAGAAAGTTAAGGATATCAATCAAGACACGTGGTAACGCATGACCAAGCAAGATCAACGGCGCGAAAAACGTATTTGACGCGCGACGTTGACCCAAGAAGTACTTACGGTTGCGATGTTGACAGGCCGGGGAATCGCGCCGTTGCGTGGCGGCTGTGGCAGCCCACGCAACCCTGGATCATCTCAGAAAACTGTTGCAATTGGCGCGTCGTATCCTGGTCTCGCCCGGCTTCGGCAAGCTCTTCGCTGAGCTCATGGAGCGCCTGGTCGCGCTCTAGAAACGCTTCTGGTACGACGGCGAGCAGGGCCTGCTTGTCCGCTTCGGTCATTTGCTGCTCCATGATGAAGCTGTCATGAATCGCTTGTGCCTTTTGAGCCACGGTTTCGTGGTCGCCCTGCACGATGGCGGTTTGGATTTGCTCGCTGGCTTTGAGGATGGCCTGCATCTCCTGAATAAGCAGAACCCGGACATTTGGCGGGAGCTCTTCACCGACGTTGGTGCCGCCGGACTGTTCGGCTCCCGCGGTGCCGAAGACGCCCATTGCCAGTAACGCGAATACAAACGTTCCCACCGTTGCTTTCATCTTATTTGTCTCCTTTGGGGTATTACAAAAACAATCTGTTCAACTGCGAGTCTACCGGATCCATGCGTGACTGTCCCAGAGTAAACTACATCGGGTCGTTGCTGCTATTAACCGGGGTACTTGCTACTGACATCGCGGCCTATGCGATCAATGTATAACTAAGCGTTTCAACCAGTCGAGCAGGGCGGTGGGCAGTAATTCGGGGCGTGGCAACAGTGCGTAATGGTGGGCACCAAAGATGCGCGGCAAGTAGCTGGGAGCTTGGCGATCAATGGTCAGACAGAAGGCGGAAATTCCCTGCAGCGTCGCTTCGGTGACTGCTTGGCGCATGTCTTCGACGCCGTATTGCCCTTGGTAATCATCTTTATCGTTGGGCTTGCCATCCGATAGCAATAGCAGCAGCCGGTGGGTCGCCGGTTGCTGCATCAGTGCGTTGCTGGCATGGCGAATAGCGGCCCCGGCACGCGTATAGCGCTCGGGCTCTAACGCACTGATGCGCAGGGCAATATCGTTGCTGAAAGACTCATCGAAATTTTTCAATTCACGGACTATTACCGTATCCGGGCCTTCTCCGGAGAAGGCCTGTATAGAATAAGGTTCGCTCATGCTCTGCAGCGCGATGCACACCAGCAGCAAGGCTTCACGCTCCACATCAATAATGCGTCGGTTAGCGGCAACCCAGCTGTCGGTCGAGCCGCTGACATCAATCAGCAAGGTGATCGCCAGATCCCGGTCTGCCGTGCGCCGGGTCTGATACAACGCGTCAGATAATGCACCGCCGGCGCGAAAATCTGTGTAGCTGTCGATCCAGGCATTTAGGTCAATATCGTCTCCATCCAGTTGCTTGCGGCGGGTCACGCGTTTGGCGCTGAGCATTTCAAAGTTGCGGCGGATCTGATTCAGTAGCGATCTGTGGTGCTCCAGCGTGCTATCCACCCATTCTTGCGTGCCAAGAAGGTTAGGCAGTACCCGTACGGTGGCACCGGGATCGCGGTAGGCTTGCGCGCGATAATCCCATTCGGGATAGACAATACCTCGTTTCTCAAACACGGCCCGTCGCAATTGCATGGCGGTATTCGTATCGATCGGATCGTCGGCGACCAACACTTCCTTGGGCGTGCCTGGGGTAGAGACCAGGCGTGCTTCGGGTAAGTCTGACAGCATGTCACCAAACTCATCGGCACTGGTGTCTTCGTCCCGATCTATGGGGCGATTGAGGCCGAAAGGATCTTCGGCCTGTTGATGGGGCTCATCAAGCTGCACCATAAACAGGCCATCTTTATCCGCGTCCTCATCTTCTTCCTCGGTGGCTTCGCGCACTTCCGGGCGGCGCGGCAGATGACTACTGCGTGGCGCGGCTGACGAGTCGGTGGGCGGCTCATTGTTGTCTGTGCCCCCGCCGGTGCTGGAGTGAGGGCCAGTGACGATAGGCGTACGCAGCTCGCCGGTCCACCAGTCCTTAAGCAACGGCGCCCCGCCCATTGGTTGATTGTCTGCTTTGTGATCGCTAGAGCAGAGCTGCTGGCTTTGAATAAGCTCCGTCGCCAGCCAGCAAGACTGTGCGGGATTCTTGCTCAGTGGCATTGCCGACTCAGTGGCCGTATTTTCTAGCAAACGGCGCAGCCACAGCTCTAAGGGGCGGCGCGCTCTAGAAAAGGCAGTTAGCGGCGGGCGTTGTTGCAAAGCATGCTGGCGCAAACGCTTTACGGACTCACGCATGCCGGGGAGCTGACGTAGCAACTCGGCATCGGTGGCCCAGGCTTCGAGCAACAGGTAAACATCCTGGTGCAACGCCGACGTCATCGGCTGGGGTGGTTCGGCACTACCGCGTACCGCGCGCAACGCTTGTTGCAATGCCATGACGCGGTATAGCTCATTTCCGTAATGAAGGTCTTCAATTCGTGAGTCTGCGGGCAGCCAAAGATAATGGCTATTGGTCGCCGGCACCGGTTGTTGCAACCAGGGTGACTGCACGCGACCAAATACGCGCGATAGAAAGGTCGGATGCGCCGGGTGTTGGGCAATGCGCAGTGGATAGCTATGACCCGTTATCGCCGTAATCAGCAGATCCAGTCGCGGCGCCACATCGACCAGCATAGCGGTGGGTGGCCCTACAGGGAGTGGGCGATAGCGCCGCCACAGTTTTCGAGTAAAAATGGTTGCGTGACGAGCCGCATCGCTGAGCAGGTCTTCGGGTTCGGCCATGTCAGATAAAGGTGCCGTCAACCAAGTCGCGAAGGGCACTGATCATCGAAGGCTCATCGGATAACGGTGAAACGATTGCCGCGTAGCAGGCTTCGCGCAGCCCAATACCGCAGGTCGACAACGTTGCCGCGGCGATCAGTAAGCGTGTGCTGGGCACCTCAGCCAATCCTCTATCGCGAAGTTGGCGGATGCGTTCAGCCAGGGCCACCAAGCCGGTGGCGGTGGCATGATCGACACCGCTTTCATGACGGACGATCAAGGCTTCGTGCTCTGCGGCGGGAAAGTCCAGGTCCATAGCCACGAAACGCTGACGCGTACTCGGTTTGAGATCTTTGAGCATGCGCTGGTAGCCGGGGTTGTAAGACACCACCAGTTGAAAGCCAGGTGCGGCTTGCAGATTCTCGCCGGTCTTGTCGATCGGCAGAATACGCCGATGGTCAGTGAGGGCGTGCAGTACCACCACCGTATCCTGGCGCGCCTCCACCACCTCATCAAGATAGCAAATCGCGCCTTCGCGCACCGCCCGGGTTAGAGGACCGTCCTGCCAGACGGTGCCATCATGCTGGATCAAGTAGCGTCCGATTAGATCGCTGGCCGCCAGATCATCGTGACACGCAATGGTGATCAGCGGCCGCTGCAGACGCCAGGCCATATGCTCAACAAAGCGGGTTTTCCCGCAGCCTGTCGGCCCTTTGAGCATCACCGCAAGATGGCGTTTATGGCACTGCTCAAACAGCGACACCTCATTGCCGAGGGGTTGGTACCAAGGCTCATTGGTCGGCACGGCTGCGAGTTGGCGTCGGTCTTGACGGATCCCCATATTAGACACTGTGCTCTTGGGTGATGAGAGGGTCATGAACCGGGTCGGCGTCGGTGATCTCAAAACGCGGACGACGGCGGAAGAAGTCATAGATGAACAAACCAACACCGCCGGTGAACAAGGTGGCAGAGCTGATTAGCATGATAAAGTGCACCTGAATTTTCAGCTGCGCATCCAGGTAACCCATGCCCATGATGCGCTCCAGATAGACTTGGGCGATCCCCGCAGTGGCGAAGGAGAGGGTCATGCCAAACATGCCACCCAGCTGCAGCCAGAATGCCCAGTAACCGATGGCATCGCTCTGGTCTTTGCGTCTATGCGTCAGTGAGGGCAACGCGTAGGTGATCATCGCCATCACGATCATGGCATAAGCGCCATAGAAGGCGGCGTGAGCATGCATGGCGGTAACCAGCGTGCCGTGGGTCCATTTGTTGACGCTGGGCCAAGTAGTCGCAAGCCCGAGCAGTCCTGCGCCAAACAGCGTGAAGATAGCACTGCCTAGCGTCCAGTGCAGGGCCAACACGTTGGGATGAGACATACCCGAACGGCGCATCGCGCCATAGGCATACATGGCCATGCCCACGATGGCGAGTGGCTCCAGTGCACTGAAGAAACCGCCAATCGGCAGCCAGTAGTAAGGCACGCCAACCCAGTAATAGTGGTGCGCGGTGCCAACGATACCGGCCAGAAATACCAACCCGACGATGACATATAACCACTTTTCCATCACTTCTCGGTCGGCACCGGACAAGCGGATCAGTAGGTAAGCAAGAAAGCTGCCCATGATCATCATCCACACACCTTCTACCCACAAATGGATAGTCCACCAGCGATAGAAGATGGAGATGGTGTAGTTCTCGTATTCCAGTAGTGCCGGAAAGTACAACACCGCCGTACTCACTAAGCCGAGCACTAGCACCCCTTCGGTGGTGGTGAAACGGCCAGATTTCTTGATCGTCATGCCAATGTTGTACAAAAATATCAACATGCAAACGACGATGACTAACTTGCTTGGCAGCGGCTGTTCTAGCAGTTTGTTACCGGTACCGTAGCGAAACAGATAGCCGATAACCGTGGCAACACCCATTAGAGTCCAGAGCACCAACTGGATATAGGCCAGCTTGACGCTGTAGAGCTCGGCGCGCGACTCTTCGGGAATCAACCAGTAGGTCGCGCCCATGAAACCGGTTAACACCCAGACAATCAGTAGATTGGTATGAATCATCTTGGTGACGTCAAAGGGCAGTATGTACAGCAAAGGATCTGGGCCTAGGTACTTGGTCGCCGCCAGCAAGCCAAAGACCAACTGCAAGCCGAACAGCACCATAGCCACGGCAAAGTACCAATAGGCGACTGACTGGGACTTATAGCGCATTGTAGTTCTCCTTTTTACGTTGCCGCGCCGTGCGCGGCAGTCGCTAGGTGTTATTTTAGGGTGGCGAGAAACGCAACTAGCTGATCGACTTGTTCGGCAGTCAGACTGTCAGCATAGCCAGTTGGCATGAAAGATGTACCGCCTGCTGAATACATCTCGCCGGGCACCAGATGCGCAGACGGATGTACAATGGACTCATGCAGATAAGCTTCCACGTCTTTTGCCTCACCCTGGTAGTCGCCGCTTTGCAGCATTGTCTCGGTACGAGACAAGATGCCCGCCAAGCTAGGACCCGCACCGTCTGCCCCTGGGGTTAAGGAGTGACAGGCCATGCAAGTCGGAACAGCCGTAGAAAACAGCTTTTCGCCCCTGGCCCGCGGATCGCTGCCGCTATCCGCTGTCGTGGCAACCGCTGTTTGAGTTGCAGCCTGGTTGAAACCACCACCAGTAACCAGGATCGGTCGCGGCGGCCAGTCCTGGTTATCGACCTCACTGACCCAGCCGAGGAAAGTCACCAGATCGAAAATTTCAACCTCGCTAAGATCCTGTTTGGGCATCAGGCGGCGGTGCTTATTCTCGTCATAGAATTTTGATGGATCGCGCATATAGGCATGCAGGTATTCTTTACCCCTATGCTTAGCGATCTTGGTTAGATCAGGAGCATAATAGGCTCCCTCGCCAAATAAC
>Ga0314772_1000894_pt1 | contig 14482 bp, 14 predicted proteins | sample MetaGCBIW2018_FD_204520 | JGI IMG/M metagenome (GOLD analysis project Ga0314772, IMG submission 204520) | Cryopeg brine microbial communities from Beaufort Sea near Barrow, Alaska, United States - CBIW 2018 | ecosystem: Environmental > Aquatic > Marine > Coastal | place: USA: Alaska | collected... | reverse complement strand
AGATACCTCGCAGGGCGCCCGTGCCAGTGCAACGTGTTATTCCCTGGTCGAAACCGCTAAAACCAACAGCCTGGAGCCCTCGGCTTATATCCAGCATGTGCTGGAGCGCATTGCCGAGGCAGACACGCTGGAAAAGCTGGAAGCATTGCTGCCGTGGAGTGTAGATCTGGAGCGGACTTCAAAAAAAGTGTCGCAGATCGACTGAGGGCAAGTGGGCCGATTTAAGGGCGCTTACAGTCAATGAGGCATATCAGGACCGGATTTTTGATATCACAGATTTTTTGGTGATGCGTACCAGTGGTCTTCGCTAGCAGTGGGTAGCAGATCAGTCGATCTGTTTCCGAAGTTTGACCCGATGAAGATTGTAAAAGGGTCAAATGCGGTGAATCTCATCATAAATTTATATTGGATTAACTTTAATAAGCCAGATTAAGTCTGCATTGCATGACCTGACTTGTTAAGAGAATCCCATCCTTCCTGAGACCCGATCTCAACTTGGATTGATATCTCAAGCTATCAATGGATACAGAATATGGACTCCCAGCAACCGGTGAGGTTGCCAAAGACTCTTTTCATGTGTGGGTTTCCTTCCGAAAAGGCTTACATCGGCTGCTGAGAATATTTGGAAACCTCACGAGGGCTGTAACCGGTTCCGAAATATTTGCCAATGCAGTCAGGGCATCAATCAAAGTTGCTTTCGAACAATATTATGATGTTATCTGGGGTTATAGACGTCATTGCGAGCCACTCGGAAAACTCCCAGACTCTCATTTTGAGTATGCCAGCTTGACGCATACTTCAAATCCAAGCGATCTGTCAGGCCCAGTGCCAATGCATTTGCGCTGAAACCCATGACGACCACACTGCCCAATGCCCCACCTACCTGGATTTTAAGCAGGCGTGGTCTGATGCAGCCGGAGCTAAGGTCTTCTTCAGTGTGGCCATTGTAACCTTCTGGAGTGCTGGCTCTACCCGAGCAGCCTGATGGTATAGGCCACTGGGCCTATACCTGCCAAGGATTTAGGTTTACATGGCGTTTTTCACCACAGCAATCACCTCATCCGGATACGCATAGGTTTCCGAAATAATTGCCTGGGCTTCTTCGCCGGTCACGAAGTCAATGCTCAGGCTCTGATTCGCTGCATCCTCAAGAAATTCTGGATCTATCGCCGTTTCGGCCATCGCTTTGCGCATGATTGCCACCCGTTCCTGCGGAACTCCGGGAGGCATGACGTAGGGCCGAGCAATCAACTGCCGGGCAAGGAACAGTCTCAAAACTTTTTTCTGTTTATCGGTTTCTGCAAAATCCATGACGAATGGGACATCCGGCAGGTCTGGGTGTTTTTCCAGCGCCATCTGAAATAGCACATTAACTTCACCATCCTCAATCCAGCCAGGCTTCTGTGTTCTTGCGCTACTTAGCAGCCAGCTACAGCGCCCCTCGACCTCACCGCGCTCCATAGCCAGCAGGATGTCATTACCGCCCGGATATCCCGTAATGATATTGAATTTGAAATCGAAAAGTTCAGCCATAACCCGCGGATAGATGTTGGTGCTGGCCCCAGCGCCGGACGCACCCACCGTCAGGGTCTTGGATTTGAGATCCTGCCAGGTCTGAACTTCTGCGTCCTTATTGGAAACACAGAGGCTGGTGCCCTTGGACAGACTTCCGAGCCAGACGATATCACCGGCTTTATACTTGGCCTGATCGTTGCCAAAAAGCGGCTCAAAGGCCATACCCTGATTGACTGTTGCGAAGACGGTCCCGTCGTTGGGAAGGGTGTTGGCGATCTGATTCATCAGGACAAGACTGCCAGCTCCGGTGACATTCTTGGGCACCACTTCCGGCTGACCGGGAATATGTTTGCCGATATGGCGGGCAAGTGTTCGGGCGTATGTATCATAGCCCCCGCCCGGCGAGTGTCCGATCAGCAGGTCAATGGTTTTTCCGGCATAGAAATCGTCGGTGTTTTTGGTTTGAGCGAGAGCTGTGGCCGACCACAACAGGATGGTCAGGACAAGCGCCAGGAAATTTATCGTTGCTCGCATAATTATTATCCTTCTTCGTAGCATCAGTATTTTTGTTGGCAGCCCCCTGACACTACGCTGGTAAAACACACCGAACTCAAATGACTTTTTGATTACTTTATATGCCATAGCCGTTATCCGAGAGGTTTGCTAATTCCCGGCAACATCAATCTCTAACGATTCGATATGTTTGCAATGTCTAATTCCGAATTGCCAATAATTGGACGTTTGGTGTTGACAACGGTGCCGTCTGGAGCCGCACTTTGTTCAAAAAGGAATTATTCGGGGCCAGGAGGAGACGAGCAAAGCGCTTCGAACTCTGCTAGGGAAACAACGGACGCATATTTGGCGCTGATGTCGAATAAGTTAGCGCAGTGGGCAAAGTGCGACCGGTCAAAACAGCAATCGTCGACCAGATACGTTGTGTATCCGAGGGAGCATGCATCCACCACGGAAGCCCGCACGCAGCCGGACGTCGAAACGCCACAGACGACTAACGTGTCGATTTTCTGCATTAGCAAATAAGAGGTCAACGGAGTAGCAAAAAAACAACTGGCTTTGGCTTTTTCCAGAACCCATTCACTCTCTAACGGGGCGATTTCCGCCGGGAACTCCTGACCACCTGGCAGTGCTGGTCTGGACCTCACACGCTTGGTCGCGCTCCCCGCAAAGGCCTGATCAAGGCTGTCGTTTCGGGTAAACACTATGGGCCAGCTTCGATCACGAAACAGTTTAAGCAAACGCGCAATCCGTGGAAGTGACTCCCAAGCCACCTCGCCACAGGCGGTGGGATACTCTCCGATCGCGTCTGCAACAGGCTGGGGCTTAGAACCAGTAAACGCCAGAGTGACATCGATGACGATCAATGCAGGAGAGTCACCGAAGGGCTGGCGTTCACCAAATCCAGACTGCCTGTAGAGGGCCTGCTCAGCTTCTGGCACGGCCCTCATCCACGACTTCTTCGCTGACCAGTCCTGCTTATCCATAACCTATCCCCTGAAAAAACGAAAGCGCTGACTTTACATTAACAATGTCTCAGTCAGCGCCAGACTCCTCATGAAGGGGCGTTATCACCGGGCGGTCACATAGCATAGGCGACACCCCCCGCTCCCGACGGGTTACTGCATCGCCCCGTTCAAAAGCTCTACGATCTCCTTCGGGTAAGCATAGACTTCCTTGAAGAATGCCTGCATTTCCTCGCCATCCACGAAGTCGATACTCAAACCCTGATTGCCAGCGTCAGCAAGAAACGCGGGATCTTGTGTCGTTTTCTCAATCGCTTTGCGCAGGGTAGCCAAACGCTCGGGCGCCATACCAGGAGGCGCTACATAAGGTCGACCCATGATCAGTCGCGCGCCAAGCAGGTCAACGGCCTGTTGCTCTCTATCCGTCTTTGCCATCTCGCTAACCAGCGGGACATTCGGCAAATCCGGATGCCGCTTACGTCCAAGCTGAAAGACGATATTCACATCGCTGTCCGACTCGAGCCATTCCGGATTCTTGGCTTTGATCGTACTCAGGAACGCACTTCCCATCCCGTCCACTTCGCCACGTTCCATGGCAAGACCGACATCATTGCTGCCGGGATAGCCAGCAATCACCGTCAGTTTTAGATCAAACAGTGTCGCCAGTACCCGGGGAATGGTGTTGGTGTTGGATCCGGCACCGGTCGCGCCTACCGTCGCCGCCTGAGCTTTCAAGTCTTGCCACTTATTGATGCCGGACTCCTTGCGAAACAGGCCTAACGATGTAACCAGGCTGAGGTTGCCAAGCCAGCTCACCTCGTTGACGTCGAACTGGGCCTGTTCATTGCCAAAAAGTGGCTCAAAGGGCATGCCGGAGTTAACGGCGCCGATGACAGTGCCGTCGCTGGGCAGTGTGTTCCCGATTTGATTCATTAGCACCAGAGAACCTGCTCCCGGTACATTCTTTACGATAACATCGGGATTACCTGGAATATGTTTACCCAGGTGGCGAGCCAGTGTGCGACCGTAAGTATCGTACCCACCGCCCGCAGAATAGCCGACCATGAGCTGAACAGTGCGGCCTTTATAGAATTCAGCTTCGCTTTGCTCGCTGGCCGTGACGGGGGTGGAAGATAGTGCGGCATAGGCGCCGATAGCTAACGGCAACAGAAACATTAAACCAAACGCTCGCATCTGATTGAACTCCTTTTTTCGTTATTGTGCCTGGAAGGGAAAGTACCGTATTAGTACAAGAGTCCGAGGCGTATAAATAATGATTTAATGACATTTTTAAATATCAAAAAGGCATGTATTTCCAGCGTAACTCTGGATAAAGGGAGAAAACTTACTCGATTCTTGCACTAGGTAGTAGACGAGATGCTGCCGACCAACGTCCGGGCATTCTTGAGGGTCTCGTCAATCAAGCTTTCGGTAGCACCCCCAACAAGCAGGTCTTGCTTGATCTGCTGAAGATCCAGTTCTCGTCCGGTCAGCTCCTTGAGGACATCAAAGAGGTGGCGCTCAGACCCAGCCACACTCTGGCACGCCCGCGCCACGTGCCCGGAAGCGTCGTCCCGAGACATCGACTCGGCCAGCGCAAACGTCGCTGCTTCGGCATAAATCAAGCCATTGCTGCTGTTAAGATTGGCATCGATTCGGTCAGGCGAAATTTCCAGATGCTGCAGCCCCTCCAGGCAATGACGCAACCCGACCCCAGTGTTCATGAGCATTTGCGGCAGCACCAGCCACTCCAGGGTCCAGGCAGCGCCGCTGCGCTCGTGCTCGTGCAGCATGCACTGCTGCATCTGGCCAGCCAGACCGGCATTTTGCCGGGCCATAGCCACCATGATCTCAGCATTAACCGGATTACACTTCTGGGGCATGGTGGATGAGCCGCCGCCATTGCTGAACCGTAGCTCGCCAACTTCCGTCTGGGCCATGCGAAGCCAGTCTTCAGCAATTTTTCCGAGACTGCCGGTCGTCATTGCCAGCCACCCGGAAAATTCCATCAGACTGTCCCTCTGAGTATGCCAGCTTGGCGCATATCTCAAATCCAGGCGATCTGCTAGGTCACGCGCCACTGCGTTTGCGCTTGACCCCATCGCCACCAAACTGCCTACTGCCCCACCTAGCTGAATTTTGAGCAGGCGTGGCCTAAGCTCCGCAAGACGCTGATGCTGCCGAAGCAGAGGATCAATCCAGGTTACGATTTTCAAACCCAAACTCATGGGCACGGCCTGCTGGGTTCGGGTCCTACCCGCAATCAGCGAGCCGCGTTGTTGCTCGGCCAGCTGCGCGAGCATCCCTATGACACTGAGCAGACGTGATTCGTACACCCCAATGAGCGCCCGGCAGTTGAGAACAAGAGCGGTATCAACGATGTCCTGACTGGTTGCACCAAAGTGAACCCAGCGCGCGATGTCCGGCACCAGTCCGTCCTTGAGAGTCTTGACCAGTGCAGGTACGGGAACCCCCGCTGATGCAGTGCCCGTCGCAAGACTAAGCGGCTCAGGCTCGAGACCAAGAGCCGCCTGATTTATGGCAATTGCGGCTTCGCGCGGAATTAGCCCAGCCTCGGCTTGCGCCAGCGCAAGCTGCCCCTCGACCTTCAGCATCGCTTTGATCTGAGCCTGGTCCGACAGGTGATGCCCACACTCTTGGTCCGATAACAGTCTGCTGTAAAGGCCCGAATCGCCGAGGCCGAATTGGCTCATAGTCACTCTCTTACGGGCAGGCTAATCATGTTTTTCGATTCTGAACTCCTGAGAAAAAACTCCGCCCAGGCATTTGCTCAAAGATTAAAAAACACGGTTTCCTGATCACCCTGCATGTGGATATCAAAAACATACTCCACCCCTTCGCGCGAATCACGACGCTTGGCCAGGATCGTCGACTGACGCTCTTCATCAACGCTGCTAAAGACCGGGTCGGCCGCGTTCGCTGCGACTTCGTCATCAAAGTACACACGAGTATAGACGTGATTTAACAGGCCCCTCATGAATAACGTGACGGAAATGAATGGAGCATGCCCCACTTGGCCAGAACCGGGCTTTATAGTGTAAAAACTAAAGTGACAGCCTTCATGCATCCCCGTGCCACAGCGGCCAAAGCCACTAAAGTCATGATCCAGCGCGCGGTCAACCCGGGTATCGCCAGGGTGCCGGTAACGCCCGGCGGCGTTCGCCTGCCAGATTTCGACAAGCGCGTCTTCCACCACCACACCTTTGCCGTCAAACACCCGGCCTGTGAGGCGAATACGCTCTCCCTCGATTTTGGGAGATACCAGACAGCTTCCTGTGATCTGTGTGTGGGGGTAGTTGGCTTCTAACGGATTCAGGCCATAATGAAAAAACGGCCCGATAGTCTGGGATGGGGTCTGTTTAATCCTCATTCAGTCCACCTCCATCGGCGTGGACGCGAAGCCCCGCAACACGATATCAAACACATAACCAAGAGCAAATCCCTCCTCGGTCACATCCAGAGAGAAATCACTGACCAAACTGCTTCTGGCCGCCTCGGGGACACTTTCGAAAATCGGATCGAAAGCCAGTAAAGGATCTCCAGGGAAGTACATCTGAGTGACCAGCCTGGTCGCGATTGTCGGGCCAAACAACGAAAAATGAATGTGATTGGGGCGCCAGGCATTATAGTGATTCCCCCAAGGGTAGGCCCCCGGCCTGATCGTGTAGAACCGGTAGCGGCCTTCAGCATCAGTGCGACAGCGGCCCGCGCCCAGAAAATTGGGATCCAGCGGCGCGTTGTGTTGGTCGTTTTTATGGACATAGCGTCCCGCCGCATTCGCCTGCCAGACCTCAACAAGGGTGCTGGGTATTGCATTGCCATGAACATCCAGCACGCGACCAGTAACGACGATGCGCTCGCCAATAGGCTCACCATTGACCTGACCATTGCGAGTCAGATCATGGTCCAAGGGACCGATGACTTCAGCCCCGAAGGCGGGGCCTGTCAACTCGGCCAGTTCCGGGTCGATTGTCACCAGGGATTTCGAAGGTCCACGTAAGATCGTCGATTTGTACCTTTCGTCAATGTAAGACGGATTTGACGCCCAAGAGCGTCTGCTCATTTTGCTCATGCCGTGTCTTCTCTGTTAACTATTGACTGGACTGAGCCATTTCTGCATAGGCCTTTTTAGCAATGCGCATGGCATTGTTCGAAGCCGGTGCGCCTCCATAGATGGCGACTTGCAGTAGAGTCTCTCTCACCTCAACCATGCTGGCGCCTGTATTTTCGGTGGCGCGTATGTGCATGGCCAGTTCATCGTCGTGTCCCAGCACAGCCACCATGGCAATGGTCAACAAGCTACGATCTCGCTTGCTCAGTCCAGGCCTACTCCAGACGGAGCCCCAGGCGGACTCCGTAATGAACGTCTGAAAAGGTTCATCGAAAGGTGTTTTGTTCGCCTCGGCACGGTCAACGTGAACGGCGCCTAGCACCGACCGTCGAACATGCATTCCGCGTTCAAAACGACATTTATCCTTGCCATGATTGGAGATAAACTTGTCGATCAAAAGAGCTAAAGCCGCCGGCTGCTCAATACCTGGCATATGCCCTGCGCCGGAAATAATTTCAAAACGCGTGTCCGGGATCAGATCCGCTAACGCCCTCACTAATTCTGGTGGCGTTGCTTCGTCGCTGTCGCCGGCCACACAAAGTGTCGGAACAGTCAGAGTACGACAAATTTTGGTGTAGTCAGCATCACGAATCGCGGCGCAAGTACTGATATAGCCCTGCAGCGGCGTACGGATGAGCATACTTTTCCACAGGGCGTATTGGGGCTGATGTTGCTGACGGAACTCGGGCGTGAACCAACGTTCGAGCACCGATTCAGACACCGCCTCCATTCCGCCACTACGAATCGCCTCAACCCGCTCGTTCCATATTGTTGGAGTACCAATGCGATGCCCCGTAGCACACAGAATTAGCGCCTTAACCAGGTCGGACCGCTTACTAGCAACACCTTGTGCAATCATACCCCCCACCGAGAGGCCACAGAGATACACCTGCTGCAGACCAAGTCCATCCAGCAACTGGATCAGATCGTCGACATGCTCTTCCAGCCGGTCTCCGCCCTGACAGGTGGAGAGCCCGTGACCACGCTTGTCATAAAGCAAAAACCGGTACTGATTACTGAGCAAAGACGTGACGGCCGACCAGATACGTGCATCCGTGCCCAGCGAATTCGAAAATACGATAAGCGGCAGGTGGTCAGGACCATCAAGGCGATAATTGAGATAACCTCTTCTGACTGCTAGCGAATTAATTTCCATTAGGCGTCATGCTTCTAGTCGAATTTAGAATCAGTCTTGATCACCAGAAGCATATTGTAAATTTACAGTTTGTTCTTTTTACATACTGTTAAAGTTATGGATCGCCTACAGACCACGCTACTCAGCTTCCGAAAATCAGCTCCTCCTCCAGAAAAGAGATCGTGCGTTTCCACGATTCAGTCGCGGCAATAGAGTCATAACGATCCTTTCGGCTATCGTTATTGAACGCGTGGCTAGCGCCCTTGTACATGTGAAGAGAGAAGCGCTTACCGTGCTGCTCTAGCGCTTTCTGAAATTCAGGCACTGTCGAATTAATTCTTTCGTCCTGCTCTCCGTAATGCAGCAGCAGTGGTGCGGTAATGTCCGGGACCCGGGTCGAATCAGGTGATTTGCCGTAATAGATCACCGCCGCATCAAGGTCTGGATCGGCGACCGCGAGTTCGCCGGAGACTTTTCCACCCCAGCAAAAGCCAACACTGGCCACCTTGCCGTTGGTCCCTGGTAAAGTGCGAAGGTAATCAAGGCTTGCCAGATAGTTGCGGCGGTTGTCACCCTCATCAAGACTATTAATCATTGAACGAGCCTGGTCCTCATCGGCTGGCGTACCGCCCTGGGGCGCAAGAGCGTCCAAAGCGAAGGCGACAAAGCCTGCTTCGGAAAAGCGTCGGACCAAATCCTCGATGTGGGCGTTGAGACCGGTATTTTCATGAATAACGAGTACCGCCGGATGCCTCTCTGAGTCGCTTGGATGGGCGAGATAACCGAAGAGTTTGCCGACCGGCGTCAAAAAACAGGGTCGGCCTGTAGTAAGCTGGCTATTGGATCCAACCACAACTGTGTTCCTCAGCAAGATACATTTTCGCCGGCGAGCCGGCATGACTGAACAGTCCAGGCGGCAAACCGTGTGGTTTGCTGTCTGCATAGTGGCTACCGATGAAGGGTTATTATATCCACCAACGCCGGACGGCCCTTCTTGACTTCCGCAAGGGCACGGCGGATCGCTGGCCCTACGTCAGCAGGCTTTGTAATGGGCCCTTCTCCATAGCAACCCATGCCCTGAGCGATAGTGGCAAAGTCCGGATCCGGTCCAAACAGGTCCATACCTATGTGAGCCTTGGCCTCATCGGTACCACGCAGTTTCGCCATGCGAATCTGGTGCTCCCAGTCGTTGAAGTAGGCCCGATTGTTGAACATAAGAATCAGCAGCGGAATCTCATGCTTGGCAGCGGTCCAGAGCGCCCCTGCGTCAAACATTAGATCACCGTCAGGCTGCAGCGCAACCACAACCTTGTCGGTATTTTTGTAGGCCAGACCCACGCCAATAGACATGCCGATCTGGGTCGCAGTGCCCAACGACCTCCCCGCGTGTCGATAAGGCTTATCGTAGTCCCAGATCTTGCGGGTCCAGTTATGCAATGTACCGGTCGCACAAACCCAGTCTTCATGCTGGATGACCTCCCAAACCTCACTCGCAAAACGGGCTAGTGCCAGTGGCTCGCTATCCCAATCTGCGCGAGCATCTTCCTGCCATTGCGCCCAGACTTCATCATGGCGCTGGCCCAAAGCTTCCTTACGGTCCTGAATTCGTTTTGCGAGGTTGCCATCGGCATCAAGGCGCTGTTGACCGATGCGTGTCATTTCCGGCATCACCAGTGCGGGGTCTCCCAAGGCGCTCAGGACTTTCGGCTGATAGCGGCCGTAATCCATCGCCCAGGACGACATGCCAATCTCGCCAAAACCGACCTCCATCCACTCGCACTTTTCTGACACCAGCGAAGTCACAATTCGATTTGTGCTGTCGAGGTGAGCGGTCGGTTTTTCCCAATCGCGAACGTCAATGCCAAGTATCAGGTCTGCTTTGCGCATTACTTCCTGGTCCATGGAGGCGCAGAGAGGATGTCGGTTGGGGAAGCACAGTGAATCATTGATGTCCCAGACCGGCACGCCCAAGGTTTCCGCCAGGGCCACGAGATTGTCGAAACCGTCCTCGTGGCGTCCGGTATATTCCGCCATGATGATGGGGTTCTGGGAGGCGAGCAGCTTGTCCACCATCTGCTCGAGGATGACCGGATCGGCTCCCATGCGGGCGGGCGACTTCGACATACCTGCCGGCGGCATACCAAGTTTCAAATTCTCGTCCAGCGGTTTTTCCTGAAGCCACGCGTCGTAACACATGTAAATCGGGCCCTTTGGCTCGGTCACCATGGTTGAGTAGGCGCGCATGAAGCTTTCCGGCACACCCTCGATAGCCGTCGGTTGGTAATCCCACTTGGTGTAATTGCGCACCGCCTCGCCCTGGACCAAGGCGGTATGGCTCCAGTCGATATGAGGACGACGTTTGCCTTCGTCCATCGGTCCTGTGGCACCCATGATAAAGATAGGCGCGCGGTCAAGATTGGCATAGTAGATGGCCATTTGAGCATGCAGCAGGCCCACCAAATTGTGCAGAATAACACCCATCGGTTTGCCGGTGGCCCGGGCATAACCATGGGCGATCTGCACGGCAATTTCCTCATGCTGGCAGAGCAGCATTTCCGGCTTATTGCCACCGTAATTGATGATTGAGTCGTGCAGTCCGCGGAAGCTGGCGCCGGGGTTCATCGCGATGTAAGGAAATTCGTACTCGTGTAGCAGGTCTACAATCACGTCAGACTGATATTTTTTGTATTTGGATCCGTTCTCAGCACTCATAATGACTCCTGATTTTAGTTTTAATTGAGCCCGCCTTCCTCTTTCGTAAGCGGTTTGACATGCTGCCCCAAATACTCAGCCTCCGGACCATAAAGAAGATTTTTCACTTTCTCGGCGTCGAGGTGTTTGACAAGCTGATCTACCTGACCAAACAAGGGTAGCGGCAACCCACCTTCCTGGGCCAGGGTCAAAGCCAGGTCCATGTCTTTCTCGTGCCAGGTGAACCGGGTGTCATCCCATCGCACCAGGGTGCCGTTGGTGCCAGGGCATTCGATGAGGGTTTCGCGCATTTGCTGAGCGTCGATGCCATAACGTTTAGCTAGCAACAGTACTTCAAAGTTGGCAACGCAGGCTGCCCAATGCAGCATATTGTTGCAGGCCTTCGCCACCTGTCCGGAACCAACAGGCCCGACATGGTGAACAGCTTTGCTATAGGCTTCGAGCACTGGCGTTATCTTCTCAACCTGCTCCTTCGTGCCGCCGCAGAGACTGCCCAATTGGCCCTCCTCCGCGCCCTGACGCCCGAACACGACCGGGGCGTCAACAAAGCCCAGGCCTTTGGCCTCACATTCGACGGCCAGTGCCTGCATCGTCTTAGGGCCGTTAGTGGCAAGAATCACTACCGTGCTGCCTGCGGGTCCGGACTGCAGAATTTCGCGGGTAACGGTCTCGGACTGCGCGTCGGTAGCAACAATAACCAGGTGTACTTCCGCGTTCCCCGCCGCTTCGGCCAAACTGTCCACCACCCTAAGTCCATTAGCGGCCGCATCAGAGCGTCTTTGTTCGCTGATATCGTAACCAGTGACGTCATGGCCTTTATTCTTGACGTGGCGGGCAATATCCCGGCCCATGTCGCCAATACCTATGATGCTTACTCTCATTTCCTTCTCCTCGGTATGTTCAAGAGGTCCGGAACCCCGAACTCTCTCATTGAAGGCCCTTATGAAGCGGACCGAATCAGGAAACGGCAACCCATGCCAAGGCCTGTTTGACGCCCATAGTCATCAATCCCGCTAAAAATGGCAGCAAAATCACTGACAGCAACCGCAGCCGAAGGAATGAAAATCCAAGGAGCGGAATTTCAAAGATCACCACGCGGTGCACCGCGAACAGTGTCCAGGCGGTGATAAAGGCAATGAGCGCTGCATTTGCGGCGCCGGCCTTGGCAAACGTTGCGGCAATTGAGAAAGCGACCACGGGACCGGAAGGAATCAGAAGGCCGGCTACGCTGCCGATAACAATCGCGGTAACACCCGCTTCATCCCCCAGAAAACGGCTAATGAACTCGGAGGGAATCAGCTTTGCAACAAAGCCCGCCGCAACCAGCGCACAGAACATGCGCGGAACCAGCTTCACGAACTGCTCGACGGCCCTGACCAGGCCCTGCCGAAAGCTCCCATCCTGCCGCGACAAAGCGTAACCGCCCAATACCACCGGCGCTCCAAAGATAATTAACATGCCCACCGATATCATTTCCGATGAGTCTCCGTATTAGCAGCCGGCCTAGAAATGCTACCCACCGGGTCGGGCTGGACCTCCTCCATCAGCGACAGAGACAGCGGTAGCCGCCGCGCAATCAATCCAGCCAGGATCGGCAAGGGCAAACTTATCAAAAAGCGCGTCAGAGAAAACTCGACCCCCATCAAAGGCACATCCCATATCAGAATTCGCTGTATACCGAGAATCGCCCAACTGGTGATGTAGGCCACCAAGGCACCGCGATCAGCCCCCGCACCGCCAATAACCGCAAGCAAAGGATAAGCTGAAGCAGGGCCACCGGGCGTGATGATCCCGGCGGCAGTGGCAATGACCAAACCCCGGAAACCGCTTTCCTTTCCTATCAGCCTGGACATGCGGTCCCTAGGCAAGAGCACCCAGACCATGCCAGCAACAGTTAATGCTGCAATCACTCGTGGCAGCATGTCCGCAAGTAGCCCAAGGTCTGCGCGCACAGCCTCGTGAAAAGCCTGTGGTCCGAGGAGTTGATAGCAAACCACCCCCATCCCTAACGCAAAAGCAAAAAACCACCAAAAGCTTTTGCCAAACCCGTCTCTCACTAGCGCCATTAGCCACTGGCGTTTAGTTTCGGAGGTCACGGCAAATGCCTTCCGGAAATTCAATGTTCGTGGGCATGATGATGGTGATGTTCGTGAGAATCGGTCCAATCTGAGGGTTCCCGATGACCTTCCATCAACGCATCGATCACCGGACGCAGGACATCGGCGCCCGGTGGAAGCTGACCCGCCAGGAACCCCGCGAGGCGCGCAAATGCAATCGCCTGTCCGGCAACGCCATCCATTCGCTGCCCTGGAGAAAGATTATTGGCATCATTGAGCGCCCGAGTCAGGCCAGCCTGAAAGAGATCGGTCATATACTGGCTCCGCGCCGCCTGAGTCGACAAATCGGATCGACCGCTCTCGCTAACTTCAGTGGGCACGACGCCGTGTTTGCCCGACATCTGCACAAGACGCTCAAACAGGTGATCGTCAATATAATCTTCTTCCTCAAATTCGCCGCACATGACTGTTACCTCATTGTTGTGGTGGTCGGGCCGGAACTCAGCCCAGCTCAAATTTTGCGATGTAATAATTCCAGCACTTCTCAAACAGGCCCCGCTTAGACAGCCCTTTACGGCTACCCTCTACTTCCTCCGGGGAGAAGATGTAACTGCCGCCCAGAGGCGCCGCGAGCACCTGCCGCTCCGCATTCAACTCAAGGTAAATGGCCATCACAGTCGCCTCCAGAACATCCTGGGCCACCAGAATCGAGCCGTGCGCCTTGAGCAACGCGGCTTTGCCCCCGCCAAGGGTTTCCGCAACTTTGTCACCAATTTTTTTATTGTTGACTGATCGGGGGGAAGGATAGATCGGTACGTTGCCCAGAAGCGCACCCTGGGCCAATGCCACCTGATACTTCTCACCGGCGCTTGTCAGCAAGGTTGACCATTTTGGGTGCCCATGAACAACGGCCTTCACATCCGGACGCACCTGGTAGATCGAAAGGTGCAAGGGAAGTTCAGCAGGTGGCCGCGGCTGCTCGGGATCCATCTCGCCGTCCGCACCCACCGTGACAAAATCGTCTAGCGTCAGCGCACTGCGGACGGAATCACCACTGTTGATCAGAATGCGCCCGTCAGGCAGGCGCACACTGAAGTGGCCGTTAAAATCAATAACCCCAAGACGCTCCAGGACCCCAATGCCCTGGATAAGCTGCTTGCTGAACTCGGATACAGTCGCTGGAGAATCGCTCAAAACTATGCACTCCCTGTCTGGCTAAAGGCTAGGTGATCAGGCCCGAATCGCACTCAGAGTCTCGCTGAAAGACTCCTCGTCCGGCCCGACCACAAGTGAGATGACGAACGGCCGCAATGCTGACAGGGTTTCCTCAAGGCCTTGTCGGTCATTATGTTCATCCAGCACGAAGCCGGCTGTCATCAGATTCCGGCTGAAGGCGGCCCCACCCACAGTGGCGGCCGCTTGCGCGGACTCTCCACTGCGCGCGAACATGATG
>Ga0314772_1000891_pt1 | contig 14495 bp, 14 predicted proteins | sample MetaGCBIW2018_FD_204520 | JGI IMG/M metagenome (GOLD analysis project Ga0314772, IMG submission 204520) | Cryopeg brine microbial communities from Beaufort Sea near Barrow, Alaska, United States - CBIW 2018 | ecosystem: Environmental > Aquatic > Marine > Coastal | place: USA: Alaska | collected... | reverse complement strand
GTTTTAGAAAGTGTTGAAACAAAGGGCATAAATTCCTTTCGCTGCATATCTAGATGCTGAAACATCAAATCAGCTGCTTTACTCTCATCTCTTTCCGAAATAGCCGTCGCAATACTCAAATGCTCTCTAGCTGAAACAGATGTCATGCCTGCAATTCTATGTATATGCTCTCTGTAAGGTTCTATTTTACGTCTTATATCTTTTACCAAATCAATTAGCGCATCGTTATTTGACATTTCATACAGTTTTTCATGAAAATCAGAATTAGATTTGGTGTAGCTACTTTGGTCTTGGGCATTAGAGACAAAAACCGTATGATCAGCCAGACTCATTAGAGAAATGGCATCGTCACAGTTTCCAAATCTTGCGGCCATTCTTGCACAGGACGACTCTAAAACCGCCAAAATCTCTAACCAATTAAGAACGTCTTTTATCGAATTCTTTTTTACATATGCGCCCTGTCTTGGCTTATGCTCCACAAGGCCTTCGGCAGATAATCTTGCAATGATATCTCTGATTGGTGTTCTCGAAACACCAAACTCAAAGGCGAGATCCCTCTCATTCAGTTTGTAACCTGGAGTGTAATGCCCACTCAGTATTCGCTCTTCAACAAGCTGTTTTATCGTGTCAGAGCTTACATTTCCATTGGATTTTCTCAAGCCTTCCATACCTTTTCCCTAAATTTTAGAAAAACCAACAGACGAACTTTTACTGTTTCTTAAATATCGGTAAAAGAGATTCGTAAGACCACATAAATATATTGCGTTATTTTTACTGAAACACACTAGCCCGGATTTCTCATGAGAGGGCAGCAAAAGGAAGGAAGAATCGGCTTAAAGTGGTACAACTTCAAGATCTTACCCAAGAAACCTACCACAAAGGCCGATATCCAGAATGATACCTGAAAAACTGTCTTTCTTGCCACTCTCCCGCCGCCAGATCGAAGCCGTTTTTTCGGGCGGACATTTCACCAGTGATGCAGGATTGTTCTTGCTAAGAGAGATCGATAAGCGCCATCGACTGACGCAGCAACTTGCGGACGTGCTAGCCGATCAGCGCGATCCACCAAAGCAAAACGCTGGTCGCTCAGCGCGTTTATAGTATCGCCGCCGGCTACGAAGACCTCAACGACCATGAGTCGCTTCGGTTCGATCAGGCCTTGCAAACGGCGACCCACAAAGACCAGCCGCTAGCTGGCAAGTCGACTCTGAGTCGCCTGGAGCGTGGTGTGGATCGAAAGGCAATCATCCAGGCCCATGAAGTCCTCTGGCATCACTTTATCGATCAGCATGACGCGCCACCAAAAGAGATTGTTCTGGACTTCGACGGCACCGACGTCCCCCTCCACCGTGATCAGCCCGGCAAGCACTTTAACCGCTACTACGCCCTCCATTCACTCTGAATCTGTTTGGCCACCCAATCTATCAATGAGGGCGCTCGTTTATGAGATTTGCGAGCTCCTTTGCGCCGACGTCTGGACAAACGACTGGCTTCCATCGGCTCGTATGCAGTCAGACTTCGATTGCGATGCAGTTCCCGACTGATGGTCGAGCTGTGGCAGTTGATCTCCCGAGCTATTTTCCGCTGGCTCCAGCCTACTCTCAAGAAGGCCGAAATCTGGTATCGTTGTGCCTGGGTCAGTTGTCGGTATCCTATGATTCTCTTCACTTTGGTCGGTAAAGCGAATGAGGGTACCGGCAACGGCCCTCCTACCTCTACCTGTTAATCCAAAGTGCTGCACTTATTCTATGAATCCAAGGTAAGACTGTAGAGCCCTGCTGCACAGTGCAAACCGGTGTAAGCCTGAGAAATAGAACTTAACCTTTGTGATGCAGCATATTCTAAAACGCTTGCGCGGGCGGTGACAGCGGCCGATCGCGAAATCTCAACTCATATAGTGATCGGCTCAAGTGTTCTCCCCCAGGCAATGCAATTTCCTGCAGCCGTTCCAGCTCCAATAGTTCGCTGGTAACCACCCTCGGTAACAGCGCAACACCCATACCATTAGTCACGCAGCGCGCAATGCCCTCGTTCGATGCTATTTGCAATGTGGTTGTGGGCAAAATGCCCAACTGTCTCAGCAAACGCTCACACACCGAACGCGTACCCGAACCTTCCTCGCGCTGAATCCAGCATGCGAAATTCAACTCTCTAATTGCATTGCCGCTTTCACACAGCTGACTGTCTGTTCCCGCTATCAACGACAAACCCTCATCTCGCCAGTGGCGACATTCAATCCGTGTATCATTTACATCTCCCTCCACAATCGCCAAATCCAGCTGACAGTCCAGCAGCCATTCGCTGATCACTTGGGTATTGGCCACTCGCACGGTTACGTCGATATCCGGATAACGGCGCGCAAACTCTGCGATGGACGCTAGCAGCCAATAACCCGCCACGGTGGTGCTTGCACCCAACGTAAGACGCCCGGTATGAAGCCCCACCCGGGCCGCAATGTCGTCAATCGCTGCTTTTTCCAGCGCGAAAATGCCGCGGCTATGATCGAACAACGCACTGCCGCTAGCCGTGAGGTGTATTTTCCGGCCTTGTTGGCCTGTCCGTGACAGTGCCCGGTCAATCAGTGTTAGGCCCAACTGACCTTCCAGCTCCCGCACGCCCTGTGACACCGCTGGCTGGCTGATATGCAAGGCGTTGGCAGCGCCGGAAAAACTGTCTTCCTGCACCACAGTGTAGAAAATCCTTATTAAATGTAGGTTTAACAATATAACTCCTGATTATATACGCTTAACAAGAGTGTATTTGATCGCACCGGATGCTGAGCGTAATGTAGCTGTCTACCTAGAGTTTCCGGAGAGCGCTCGTGAACACGACAGAGCAACAGACAACACTAACGAACACAACCACCCAACAACCACCCAACAACCACCCCAAAAGCAGATCATGGCCGGCCTGGTGCTGGTCACGGCTCTAGCAGGAGCCGCCTTTTTTCTGGCGCAGCATTCTTGGTTTCAAAGTATGAGCATGGGCCCGCTAACGCTGGCCATCGTCTTGGGTATTGTTATAGGCAACACTGTGCTGCGTAGCCAGCCTGCCATTTTGGTCGATGGAGTTCTGCTAGCCAAAGGCCCGCTGCTGCGCTTGGGTATTATTCTGTATGGTTTCGGTATTACCTTTCAGCAAATCAGTGCGGTTGGCGCCAACGGCGTGCTGCTGGACGCCGTGATGATTGCCTCTACGTTCATGCTAGCGCAGCTGGTTGGCCGGCGCTGGATGAAAATGGAAAAAGAAACCACCATTCTGATTGGCGCAGGCGCCTCTATTTGCGGCGCGGCAGCTGTGCTCGCTACTGAGCCGGTGGTGAAAGGTCGCAGCGACCAAGTATCCGTAGCGGTTGCTACGGTAGTGATTTTCGGTACCATCAGCATGTTTCTTTATCCGCTCGTGTATCCACTGCTAGCCATGACAGAACACCAGTTCGGCATTTATGTGGGCTCTACCGTTCACGAAGTGGCGCAGGTGGTTGCAGCGGGTCAGGCTATCGGCACCGAGGCTGCCAACAGCGCCATTATTGAGAAAATGGTTCGGGTGATGATGCTGGCGCCGTTCCTGCTGATTCTTGCCAATGTGCGCCTGCCTAGTAGCCATAACACCAATGCCGGCGCAGCGAAAAAAGAAAAACAGAAGTTGGTGATCCCCTGGTTTGCGGTTCTGTTTCTGGTCGCCGCCGCCGTAAACTCTGTGATTGCCATGCCGGCCATCGCCAGCGATGCCATTCGTCACATTGACCTGTTCCTTTTGTCTATGGCGATGACCGCCCTGGGCCTGAGCACCCAAATATCTGCCGTGCGCCGTGCTGGTCTGCGCCCATTGGTGCTGGCCGGCTGCCTGTTCGCGTTCCTGTCCCTTGGCGGCTATGTCCTTAACCGATTGTTCATTGGTTAATTTACTCTGTATTGGACTGCGACTCTCCGTTTGGGCTTGAGCAATCAGGCCCTTTTTTTTGCGCGCGGCGTAGGCGCACTTTTGGAGGGTAGGCAATGGGATATACAATTCCTTGGGGTAGGTGCTGACATATAGAATTGTTCGTAGCAAACACAGCTCTGTCGGCAATACCTCAGTGAAATTTCCCCCCTATAAATCCTCCTGCTTGAATCGTCGTAATAAATTCTACATATGAGGGAGCCGCTTTAACGGAGTTTTCAAGACGCGCAATCATAAAACCTCATATTCGGTAAATGATGGGAGACTCCAAATGGAGCCACCGAGAAGGCGTGATTCACCGATCCTCTCAATGGCCCCCACGTTTGTGAAACCAGTTAGACTGGGCGCTCGCCGTTTACTGTTACGCGGTGCATCTCTCGCCGGAACCCGTGATAATCATTAAGTGCATAGTGGTACGTGCACCGGTTATCCCAGAACGCTATTGAGTTTTTCGCCCAGCGAAAACGACAAGTGAATTCGGGCCTAGACGCATGCCGAACTAAGTAATCTATGAGGGCTGCACTCTCCGCACGTGTCATATTTTCGAAACGTTGGGTAAAAGCCTCATTCACAAAAATACTTTTACGCCCTGTTTCCGGATGCGTCCGAATCACAGGATGGACCGCAGTTAATTCCTGTCTTTTGTCCGACCGAAGTTTAGTAGATCTGGTTTGGTTGCGATCCTCGTCACCCTCCTTGCCTTCAAGAAGATACGCGTTGCTGTGCACCGCATTCACACCGTCAAGGATCTGCTTCATGCCATCAGAAAGCGCGTCATAAGCCATATACAAATTAGCGAAAAGCGTATCGCCGCCGTACGGTGGAATATCACGCGCGTAGAGGATGGAACCCATCGGTGGTTCTGGTAGAAAGGTTACGTCTGTATGCCAAGTATCCCCGATATTATGTTTGGCATCTTTTTCTTTCACGACTGCCAATATCTCATCATGTCCAGGAAGCGGCTCATAGGTTGGATGTATGTTTAGTGTTCCAAAACGACGGCCGAACGCTTTATGTTCCTCCGCGGTCAATGTTTGATCCCGGAAAAAAACCACTGAATATTCAAGTAATGCACGGTGAATTTCTTCAAACTCTTCATCATCAAGCTGAGCAAGGTTTACATTGAAAAGTTCGGCTCCTAAAGAACCGGATAGAGGGCGTATGTCCAGACGGCGATATTTTGGGGATGCCGCTGGTGCCACGGGAGAGATACTCATAATTTGTACTCCTTATTAAGATAAGACTTACGATTACGGTGGGCAATCCAATAACGAATTGTAAGGTGAGCTATTACAACAAGTAGCCCGATAAGACTAAACAGATGATTAGGGACTATCATGCAATAAGCAATGACCAGATAGAGAAGTCTTTCCGGCAAAGTCTTCGCGGGGTGGCCACTCACTGCGACACCGAAGGCAACCGCACCGGCAAGAGCCGTTACGATGGTTACGACCAGCTCGAATGGGCTCTGAGTGCTGCCTATGATTAATATCCCTGGATTGTAAACGAACACAAAGGGCATCATGAACGCCATGCCGGCATATTTAACTGCGGCGTTGCCGGTCGCAGCTACTTTCGCCTGCGCCAGAGCCGCGGCTCCAAAGCTGGCTATCATGACTGGGGGCGTGATAAGCGAGAGGACGGCAAAGTACAGTACGAACATATGTGCGGCTAAGACAGGAACACCTAGCTCAATCAGAATGGGACCACCGATCGCGACTGTAACGATATAAGCTGCCACAGTAGGCATGCCCATCCCAAGAATCACACAGGTGATCATCACCAATATGAGAGCAAAGAACATGCTTCCCCCAGTTACGGTCAATAACTGGCTTGATAACCTGAGACCTAGACCGGTTTCGTTGATGACTCCCACCACGATGCCGGCGGCAGCACACGCGACAGTCGCTATTATCGCCGTTTTCGCTCCAACATGAAGACAACGGACGACGCCCCTCAGCCCAATGCGGGTTTCCCTGCGTAGTGAAGCTGCAACAATTGCGGTGCCCAAACCGACCAGTGCTGCCATCATAGGTGAGTAGCCCATTATTAGCGCAGCAACCAGCGTCATGAGGGGCAGCACCATGTGTAATAAGCTGACGATCTCCCCTTTTTTGGGCATCATCTCATCGGGCACGCCCTCCATGTGGTCGCGGCGTGCGGTTAAGTCGATTGCGACGAAAAGCGAAACATAAAATAAAAGTGCCGGCAGCGCTGCGGCGATAATGATATCCGTATAAGCAATGCCTGTGATGTCAGCCATTACGAAGGCCACCGCACCCATGATGGGTGGCGTTAACTGCCCTCCAGAGGAGGCGGCTGCCTCTATGCCCGCTGCGTTATGCGGCTTGATACCGATTCGCTTCATTAGCGGTATCGTTACCGCACCGGTCGCCATTACGTTGGCCAACGCGCTACCTGAAATGCTACCGAAAGATGCACTGGTAACAACTGCGACTTTGGCGGGTCCACCGGGAGATCGCCCAGTAAGCGCCAAGCCACAGCGCTGGATCAACATTCCTGTTTGGCACCGCTCAATGAAAGCGCCAAAAATAATGAACAAAAACACGTAGGATGCGATGACGCCTATTGGAGATCCATATATGCCCTTGGTTGTCATATAGAGACTTAGCACGAGATCTTCAGAGTCAAGCGGCCTATGACGGAAAATCGAAAACGTGTCCCCGCCCCATAACCCATACGCCAAAATGACCAGTAGCAATATTGATATCGGAAGGCCAATGCAGCGGCGTGAAAGCTCAACGACTACTGTGATCAGCGCTACCGCTAATGCAATATCTAGTTGAGTAAAGTTGTAGAATGCAAATCTTTTTTCAAAATCAACTGGATCTAGTAGAGCGTTGAACGTCGCCGCTATGAGTCCACAGATGAGAAGGGCATCAACCAGCCAACTCCAGTCAGGGGAAAAAAAATCGCGTTGTCTTCCGCGGATATCGAAGAAAATGAACGCGACTAAACCAATCAGCATAAGGTGAAGTGGTCGGAGCACAAACGTATCGTATGCTCCGACAAATGGAATGTAGATATGGTAGAGGCTTGCTCCGACACCAATGATTACCCCAAGTAGAGCTAGCCATCTACCCCAGCCGCCTTCTCCGGAACGGTTGAACAACTTGCGAATGGCGAGCCATTCATCTCGAGTAGTAGGCGTCTCAGCCTCTCTACTTAGAGTTTTTGTTTTTGCAGACAAAGTCATATTACTCCCCACAAGGCTACCGTCAGAGCCCGCTCCATGTCATCGCGGCGGCCGAACAGCGCGGTACTCCCGCGCACACCTTTCGATCACTCGCCAGTCAGCAACCCAATCTCGCGCCAGTATTTTTCAGCCCCCGGGTGTAAAGGTACGCGAATGCCGGTCATTACCATTTCCTTAGTTAGCTCTTTGTACGCCGGGTGAGCCTGGATGAGCCGGTTCCGATTTTCCCACGTTGCTTTTGTCAGCTCATATATCCATTCCTCTGGAACATCAGCATGCGTAACCACCTGCGTGACCGATCCCGCGGTAATGACGTCCTTGTCTTGCCCGATAAACGTCCCTTTCGGAATAACCATTCGTTCGTAGTTGTATTTTTCGATTAGAAGTTTAAGTAAATCCTCTTCTATTCCAAGAAGATGTCCTTCGGACGTAGAAAGGATTTCGTTGACGGTAGAGTGCGGAATGGACCCGATCACTGTGGCTGACGAAACTATCCCGTCTTTAAATAACCCAGACATCTCTGGATAGTCCGTATTTATTTCTTTTACCTGATCAGAGACCCCAGCCTCCTTGACAACATTTCGAAAGGTAGCAAGCCCAGTCATACCCGAACTCCCTGGCGCAGCAGCTTTGCCGGCGAGATCTTTGTAACTCTCAATTTCGGGTTTGACCACCGTGCTCAGATAGGCTGCGTTTGTGGACATAATTGCCCGAATGTCTTTTATCGGCGTCCCTTCGAAGGCCAGCATACCTGTCTGAGCAGCGGTAACATCCATCGCAAAGGCATACGCAATATCAATCTTGCGGCGCCCTACCCCCTGGAGATTGGCTAAGCTTCCGCCTGGGGTCACCGTTGTAGAAATGTCTGGCCAGATCCCTTTGGCGAGTTCAGCCATAGCGGCGGCGCCGAGATACCAAGCACCTCCCTGACCTCCTCCTACTAGCGTGAGATAGTCAGGAGCATCTTCAGCGGCATGACTTAAAGGGCTTACGAGATTAAGCCCGATGGTTAACGTGATTGCTGAGGTAAGGCCGGCCCGAAGGAAATCTCGGCGAATAATGGTTTTGGTGGTCATTAGTTTATCTCCTAGGTTAGTGCGTCTTGTTGTTATCTTGTTGTTATCTTGTTGTTATCTTGTTGTTATCTTGTTGTTATCTTATTCTTACTGGACTCCTTCCCGTTCCCGCCGTGGAGGCAGCTGTCCTATCCACTCACTAGTTTGAAAATCGTGCGCAAGCTGAGAAAGGCGATCCCCAAAATCATCCAAACGATCTAGAGGTAACCGGCTTTCGGGGCCACCACAGTTGAATGCTGCAAGCGTTTCTGAAGAGAGCCGAACGGCGGCGCCAACGGCGCAGACATCATGCTCCCAGCTCCCAATCGCTTTGCAATAGCCCTTCTGTCGGTATTCCACTACGCTCTGGGATAGCATCTTGTGGGTCACATCAAATTTATCGGGGTGCCGGTCTTGATAAAGTTTCAGAATTATCTCGCGTTCCTTCTCTTCGGCGGCCGCAAAATAGGCACGTCCGATAGCAGTGCTAGCGAGCGGAAGGCGGGAACCTATATCGAGAGGCAAGGCCCGTACCGTTTTGCTACGTGAGCGCTCGATCAAAATTATGGACAGATCTGCGCGAATCCCAAGCGAAACAGTTCCACCGGAATAATCTGCTAGTGCTTGCATTAGAGGTGCAGCGACATGTCGCCTTTCAACGGTCGCAAGCACGGGGTATCCGAGGGTAAGTATTTTCGGGTGTAATTGATAATGGCCGATGTCTTCGCGAAATATTAAATAGCCAAGTTTTACCAGTGTATGGGTGAAACGGGTAATGGTCGCTTTTGGAAAACCGGTACTGCGTGCCAGATCCCCTGCGGACATCGTCACTTGGCTTGGACTAAAAGCCTGAAGCACTTCAAATCCTCGGGCGAGGCTTGAAACGAAGCTTCTGTCTTTACTGTCCACCTGCTGTTCCATACAAGATTCCATCAATTGTCAGAGACTTCGTATGCACTTGATTGCCTATCGAACTTCGCATAGTCTTTGATCGTTGTCAAAAAACAATACACTGTACCGCTATGCGATACTCGCTAACCTAGCCGGAGAATTTTATGCAACAACTCGTGACGATCGTCACTGGCTCTTCAAGAGGCATCGGCGAAGCGACCGCCAAACTTTTGGCCGAAAATGGTCACTTAGTAATCGGAACGGGCAGGCACAAACCAGCCAACCCGCCCGGCCCTTTTTTCGAAATTGACTTTTCGGATGCGAACGAAACAAGCGAAGCGCTACTGCAGATTGTTAATGAATTTGAGGTGGATCACCTCGTAAATAACGCGGGAGTGTCGCAAGCTCGGTCGGTGCTTGAAACGACAGTTTCAGATCTCGACTTACACTACGCGGTGAACTTACGGGCCGCAGTCCAATGCGCACAAGCCGTAATTCCAAGTATGATAAAAAAAGGGCGCGGTCGAATTGTTAATGTCTCGAGTCGCGCAGTTCTCGGGCGCGCTAATCGCACACCTTACGCAGCGTCGAAAGCCGGTTTGTTGAGCCTGAGTCGCTGCTGGGCATTGGAGTTGGCTGAGTCCGGTATCACTGTTAATACTGTAGCGCCAGGGCCGATACGGACCAAATTGTTTGACAAAAATCATCCGGTTGGCTCTGACGCTTACAACAGTCTCCTACAAACCGTGCCAGCGAAAAAATTCGGTACGCCTGGAGAGATCGCAGCGCCGATTGCGTTTTTGCTTTCTGACGGAGCCGCCTACATAAATGGTCAGGTTATCTACGTTTGTGGCGGAGCGAGTATCGGATCCGCGCCGATTTAAGTCGTCGAACTTCAGCTTAGTTTTGAGTCATCTCGAGAATAAAAGGACACTTGGACATGCGCAATAATTTCATAAACGGAAAATGGGTAGAAGGTGAGGGTTCCACCAGCAATACAAATCCAGCAAATACACAGGAAACTATCGGCGAATACACGAAGGGAACCCCAAAACAAGCATTGGATGCAATTTCAACAGCACGTGCCGCCTTTGCCGCTTGGTCGTTATCAACCCCGCAGGTACGTTTCGACATCTTGGATCGGATCGGCAGCGAAATACTGGAACGTAAAGAAGAATTAGGCAGACTATTGACCCGCGAGGAGGGAAAAACGCTAGCTGAAGGTATAGGCGAGGTGACGCGGGCTGGCGCAGTGTTCAAGTTTTTTGCTGGCGAAGCACTGCGATCAGGAGGAGAGGCGATTCCATCGGTTCGGCCCAACGTGTTAGTGGAGATTACACGCGAACCAGTTGGAGTCGTTGGACTAATCACACCATGGAATTTTCCCATCGCTATCCCAGCTTGGAAAATTGCGCCTGCTCTAGCGTATGGGAATTGCGTCGTGATCAAGCCCGCCGATCTAACTCCGGCCTGTGTGTGGGAGCTTACGGACATTATTAGTCGATCAGGGCTCCCGGCGGGAGTTTTTAATTTAGTGATGGGTCCTGGATCCACAGTTGGGCAAACTATAGCCGAGAGCAACGACGTGGACGCCGTCAGTTTTACGGGCTCGAATGCGGTAGGAACCGCACTGCGTAGTGTTGTCACAGAGCGCGGAGGTCGAATTCAACTGGAATTAGGTGGGAAAAACCCCTTGGTTATCCTAGACGACGCTGACCTTAACACGGCGGTGGACTGTGCGGTGAGCGGAGCCTTCTTCTCCACCGGTCAACGCTGCACCGCTTCATCAAGGCTGATAGTAACAGATGGAATACACGACCGCTTTGTTGCAGCATTACTCAGCAGATTAGAAATCCTATCAGTAGGGGATGGTCTGGACCCGAGTACCGATATTGGACCGGTCGTGAGCCAACAGCAACTCGATCAGATCCTCGATTACATCAGAATTGGTGAAGCTGAGGGCGCAAAATTACTGTTTGGGGGCAAAATAACGACCGGGCCTTCAGCAGGCTATTATATGACACCGGCGCTTTTCGGCGAAACTAGCCCCTCAATGCGCATCAATCGTGAAGAAATTTTCGGACCAGTGGCTTCGATCATAAGGGTTAAGGACTTTGCTCAGGCTCTAGATGTCGCCAATGATACCGAGTTTGGATTAACAGCAGGCATTTGTACTAAGTCCCTAAAGGCATCCACAGATTTCAAACGTTTGAGTCAGGCAGGCATGGTTATGGTTAACTTGCCTACCGCCGGAGTTGACTATCATGTCGCCTTCGGCGGGCGGAAGGGTTCGAGCTACGGAGCTAGAGAACAAGGTAGCTATGCAAAAGAGTTTTACACTATTATAAAAACCTCATATACCCTCCCTGGATAACGCGTTCTCCCCAGCGGAGGTGATGGAAATTCAAATGTAGTGCTGGTGTATAGTTCGACAAACTGACCAAGTAATGGGTTTAACTCACTCATCGTTATCAGGTATTGACGCCGTAAGTGGTGTGAGGAATAGTCCATCCCATTGCTTGCGGTTCAATTCATCGTAACCCGCGATTATGTGTATTTGAGGCACTGTACCGCATCGCTAGGAGCAGATGCGGCTCTGTGGCATTCTCTTCATTCTGCTGTTCCTGCTTGTATTGAATCCGTCCCTCATGATGCAGGGGGGATATATCGCGAATTCTGATGTCGGCAGTGACTACAATCACCACCATCTGGCTTATTGCCTCTGCAATGGAATATTTTTTACAGAGTCGCAATTATTACTTGGTAGTTGAGGGTGATGTCATTGGTCGACGGTGGATTGATGATCTACCTAGATCTGGTCACTAAAATTTTGCGTTTGGGGCTTATCGCGATGATGTATTTCGGCGACGGGCTCCGGAATCGCCACGCCGGTGCCTCACCGCTATACTCGGTTCCCGACAAGAGTTGATTTGCTGTGATTGATAAACGAGTGTCATCGTTCAAAGATGCCGCGAAGGATATTCTTGGTGGCGCGGTTGTCATGATTGGTGGGTTCGGCAGTTCGGGCATATCGTTAAAGCTGTTCATGCTGATCCGACACACAACCCGGGGTGGTGAGCCGGAAATCCTCGAAGAATGCAGTTACCCTTTGACCGGAGCCCGCTTGTTGCCGCCGGCCTGAGGGCCTGGCTGGCAAGAAGATAATGCAGAGGGCGTGGAGCGATACGGAATGGCATTAGCATGAAGGCGTTGTTACACCCGGACAGCCTGACCCGGACCCGATCCATTCTGGCTTATCTGGCTCTGGCTGCCGGTATTGCCACGTTTGTGCCGGGTAATGCGTTGGCCGCCACTGTGTTGGCCTGTCTCGCTATTGTGTTGGGCTGGGGCAATCTGCGCCTGGTGGGCAAGGTGATATTCTCACTGATTGTCCTGCTGACCTTTGTAGCACTTGCGTTTGAGCCGTCAGCTTTGCCCAAGGCAACCGGCAACATGGCGCGAATTGGCGCTTTAATTATCACCGTCATGTTGTTATCTGCCGTGATGGGGCAATCCGATGATCTGAAGGTTATCTCCCGCAGTCTGTTTGCCGGCAACGCTCTCGTTCGTTACTTGGGTATGACGTTTGGCACGGCATTGCTATCGATCCCCTTGAACTTCGGAGCTGTAGGCGTGGTCGCCACCATGATCGGTGTGCAGGTCAAGGAGCGAAGTGACAATCCGCTGGGCCGCAATGCCGCCCGGGCGGTTGTGCGTGGTTTTGGTGCTTCGCCTATGGCCTCTCCGTTGTCCATTGCGATAGTGATGACCGTAACCTTCCTGCCAGGGTTGTCGAGCTGGAAATTGATTGCCGTGAGTTTTCCGGTGGCCATTCTCTACTTATTAGGTGGGGCGTTTGCACGCGAGCGGGAACCTGTCAATGCTGAAGCAACTGTGCTGCCGGACGATCACGAATCTGCACTTTTCCCTTGGCTCCGATTTGTAGGCATTATTTTCCTCATTTGCTTTGGAGCTTTTGCACTGAGCTCCCAGGCCGGGCTGATTTACTCTCAGGCGGTCACCTTGAGCTGCCTATCGGCTGTGATAATTGGTCTGACGTATCGTCGGCTCATGGGCGGCGCTTTGTTCATGCCGTCATTGGCGCCCATCAACAATGAGTTAATCATTATGGGTGGGTCTTCCTTTCTGGGCGGAATCATCGGGGTTTTCGCGCTGACTTGGCTGGGAATGGACTTCAGATTGCCAGTGTGGGCTTACCCGCTGGTGGCGATCGCAGTCCCTTGGTTGTTTTTTGCTGGCGGTACGGTAGGGATAAACCCGATTATTTCCGGAACGCTCGCCGGCAGTGTTCTCGGGCCGATTTGGCCTGACTATGGCTTGCTGGGGTTGGGTCTGGCCATGGTTACCGGCTGGGGTATTACTATTGCGGGCACGCCCTATTCCGCCAACTCTCTGCTTCTGGAACGCTGCACGGGGTACAGCGCCCATCGGGCCTCGTACGAATGGAGCCTGAAGTGTTCGTTGACCGCGCTGAGCCTCTGCAGTCTGCTCTGTGCTTTTCTGACCCTGCCATTCTGATATCAGACCAACATTCATTTGGTCTTAACAGGGCCTTGATCAATAGCTAATTGTGCGTTGCCGAAACCATGTGGTAATCCCCCCCCAAAAACCAAGGTGGTGCATTCAACCGGTCAAGACAACGACTCTGCATCGTGGGTATTAATGCATTACAGGGCGGCTCCTCTTTCACTGATCTGAACCACTGAGATCAAAACGGCTACGGAACAGACCCTACGGGCAAGCTCTACTGTTAACTCACAGAAACTATTGGCGGCGACTAGGCCACTGCCGCTGTCCGCTTTCAGGACACGCTTTACCTAACAGTTGCGAGCTCCTACCTGATGTGTAAAATCGGGTCTACCATAGTCAGCGTGCGTTTTGGGCACCGATCAAATGACCAGCTTCAGGACACTCAATTCCTATCAACCCTGTGCCAAAAATCGGCGTTAATCGGTCAAGATATTGATAAATAGTCATTTTTTATATTACGCGCTTTCGGTGTAAGCGTTTGATCTTCCAGATTTTAGTCGATTAAGCCCGCTTATTAACACGCTGTGGCGGCGCCCTCCGAAGGCAGGGGTCACAGGTTCACATCCTGTCTGAACGCCGACAGTGATTAGCAAGATGTAATCGCCGGCCGCTTACAGCTTTGATCCCGCATCAGCATGGGCGTCGCTCGATCCATATGGCTGAGATGGTGATAAGTTTTTTCATCGCAACATGATACTCGATTAGGGCGCGCTGCACTTAGTTATTGAGGCTGCGGCCTTTCTGCATATTCCGGCCCATCATGAACACCCATTCCGGGCGAACGTGAACACCGATTCTGGTTCAACGTGAACAGTCATTCCGGCTGAAGATGAACGTTA
>Ga0314772_1000888_pt1 | contig 14550 bp, 16 predicted proteins | sample MetaGCBIW2018_FD_204520 | JGI IMG/M metagenome (GOLD analysis project Ga0314772, IMG submission 204520) | Cryopeg brine microbial communities from Beaufort Sea near Barrow, Alaska, United States - CBIW 2018 | ecosystem: Environmental > Aquatic > Marine > Coastal | place: USA: Alaska | collected... | reverse complement strand
TCAACGAGTGAGGATCACAGCATATCGCCGCTAAGGCGGTGGCCGACAAACAAAGGTAAACCAATCATGACCGACGTTTATATCTGTGATACCAACCGCATCCTCATCGGCTACCGCTATGCTTTTTGCACCATGTGCATTGGCGTCGGTTAAAACATCGACATAATCATCGAACGCGTATAATAACGAGTACTGAGCGGAGAACGACATGGAAATTACCAAAGAGATTGCAAAGCGGGTGGCGGAGACGAACTTCGCTGATTTCTCTACGGTCGACGTCGAATATACCAAGACGCTGGCAATGAGCGCGCTGGGCGCAATGGTCGCTGGACCCTCCTCCAAGGGTAGCGACATCGTCACCCGCTATGTCAAGCGGGTGGGCGGCAATCCCGAGGCGACCGTGCTCGGTGCCGGGGGCTTCAAGACTTCGGTTGAAATGGCCGCCCTGGCCAGTGGCACATACGCCCACGCCACCGAGTATGAAGACGACAGCTTTCCGGAGGCGGTCTCAAGCTACACCCTGTTCCCGCCGATTTTCGCGCTGGCCGAGCACCTGGGCGCCAGCGGCAAGCAGGTAGTCGAGGCGCTAGTGCTGGGTTACGAGGCACAGGCGCGTATCGGTCTGGCCTGCCGCGAGGCGCGCAAGCTTGGTTATATGGTGCTGAGCCTAGCCGGCTCCATAGGCTGCGCCGTTTCCGCAGCCAAGCTGCTCGGGCTGAACGCCTCGCAGACAGCCAACGCGATCAGCATCGCCGCCTCGCAGGCCAGTGGCCTCGGCTACCAGACAGGCACCATGACTCACATCATCGAGATGGGCTTCCCTGCACGCAACGGCATCGCCGCAGCCTACCTGGCCGCCGACGGCTTCACCGGCAAGCAGGACATCCTCGAGGCGCCGCGCGGACTGTTCAACATTATCACCGCCGGTAAGGTCGACGAGCCGGAGCGGATTCTCGGCGACTGGGGCAAGCCGTACCGCATCCACGAGATCGGCATCAAGTTCTATCCCTGCTGCTATCACCTGCAACGGCTGATTCAAGACACGCTGGCTGTGAAAGAAGAGTATGGTCTAACGGCGGACGATCTCAAAGAGATCGAGTGCCATGTCAATGCATTCTTCCCGACCGTGGTGCAGCACCCCGAGCCCACTCACGAAATTGAAGCGCAGTTCAGCCTCCCTCATGTGTTGGCGATCGCCATGTTAGAGGACAACGTGCTGCCGGCCGGCTTTACCAAGGAGAAAATCGACGCCGAGCCGTTCAAACGCTTTCGCTCCAAAGTCAAGACCGTGGTGCGCGAGGAGTGGGGTTGGAACCCGCACGGCTGGACGCCGGAGATGATCTTCACGCTCAAAGACGACCGCAAAATCATTCGCAATCCGCAGGTTGTCAAGGGCCAGCCGCCGTCTCTGCTCAGCTTCGACGAGTGCATTCCAAAGTATCGCGGGTGCGTTGACGGCGTCGTGCCCGAGGAGCGGATCGTCCAATCCATCAAGATGCTGCGCGAAATGGACCAGCTCGCCGACGTCGGCGAGCTGGTCCGCGCCGTCGCGGTCTGAGATTCGATCTGGGTGTGTCGACCGCCCGGAAACAAAAATGGCCTGTAAGTCGCAATCGCCAAAAACGGCTGTTATGGCCTCGCATAAACTAACGACGGGCTTGCCAAGGAGAATTCATGATGGGACTGGAGAACAAGGTGGCGCTTGTGGCAGGGCCGTTGTTGGAGTCGAATCAGCAGTTGCGCAACGTTCGTGGCCAAGATCGCGCTGGCGGGAGCGGGTACCTTGCGGTGTATTCGGCCAGTAAGCATACCGTGCGGGTATCCCACATAACCGCTACGCAACCCCGAGGAGATCACCGACTTGGCCAGCGATAAAGTCGGCTCTCATAATCGGCGGGGCTCATATGATCGACGACGGAAAAACCGCAGACCCTGGGCCCGATTTAGCGGTGGGCCACTACACTTGGAGAGGTGTTCGCGATACCTGATCGGCTAAATCACCGTTTTCTACCCAGCAAGTTAACCGGTTAAAATGGGCAGCCCAAGATCATCCCCGTGCCCCTACCATGAACCAAAAGCTGATGAGGGCGCTTATGCCGCCCTCATCAGTGAGCTCAAGCGCCTGAGGCTGAAAGGCCAGATCCCATTCACCCTGCCTCAACTAGGTGTTTGCGCTGAGCGTAGACTACTCGCCTCTAGGCTGGGACAAGCTTCTGTGCCATCTGGACCGCCGCCGGATACCGAATCATGTCGATGTTTGCGTTCTTTTTGTCTTCCCGATGTAACGAGACATACTGGTCGGTTCCTTTCGTCTCCAGCACCTAAAGATTCTTTTCCTTCCAGTAGCCAGAGCATCAGCCAGGAATTGCAACGAGTCGCTTTCCAGGATGTCTTTCACCTCGCCCAGCAGGAGCAGCAGACAGCCATTATCAGTGGGGCTTTGCCCTGATGGTTGGTCACGATAATCTTGAACTCTCCATACACATCCAGTTGGCCGTTATAGCATTGCTGAAACCCCTTAATCTCGCTTGAAATTCCGGCTGGGCGGCGATAATCATCAGGATGCCGACCTCTGGTATCACCCTGCGCTTTTTGGTCCACTTTCAACCACTCTTTCACCGCCTGGATGCCACTAACGGTACTGCAATTCCTCAGGCAGCTCATCACCCTGATGATCCGGGCCGAACTGCTGATCTTTCGCCCCATCATCCCGATGAGTCTGACTACAAAGCTTATCCACTTTTTTTAGCAGGTTGTCTTCCTCCCCCCGCATGCGCCCACAACTCTTGGCTCTATGCTTGCTGGTGTTAGCCCGAATCTTGGTGTCATCAATCGCTAGCGTATCAAGAGTGACCAATTCCGCTTCCTGAGCGATTCTGCCCACCTGCATAAACACTGCTTTGAAGGCAGTCAGTTGGTGTTTGCGGAAGTCACAGATCGTACGACCCCGAGGGAAATTGCCCGCGGCCAGAATCTTCAGCGCCATCCGTGGATCGAACGATGAGTTGCGTCGACCGTTCCCTTCATAACGTGCGCAGAAGGCACCAAAACTCAGTTCTTCGACTATGTCGCTGATGAAATAGGCCAGATGCCATTTGGGCAGCCACTCGTTCAGGGTCGGGGGAATAAGTAATCCTGGTCGGAAGGTGGCTCCTGCCGTCCAAACTCCTAAAGCAGACACACTGATCCGTGTAGCGATTCGGTCCATTATTTTGATATGTCGTGGCTCAGAGTTGGCGCCATTCCTTTTCGAATGCTCGGGCACATTCACGCACGACTTCGATGAACTCATCGACGATGCTTGAGCGGGGACGCTGTATGGGGAGCAGGATACCAAAGTCGAAATTGATGATGGGACGAAATGGCTTCATTACTAAGCCTTTTCCGATGAAATTGCTGGCGGTGAATGGATCGACGATGGATACGCCTAGGCCAACGGCGACCAGACTGCAGATTGAGGCTCCTGATTGGGTCTCGATCATCATACGTCTTTGGATTCCGCTTTGATCGAACACTTGGTCCACCTTCATACGCAGGAGGGTATCCGGGACGATCGAGATGAAGGGCAAGCCTGCCAGATCTTCAGCATAAATGACTTCGGCTTTGGTCAGTTCATGATTGGTAGGCACGATACAGACCCCGTTGAGGCTCACGAGATTGCATAGATGCTCAGGAGGGTAGTCCACAGGAAAGGTCGCTAAGGCAACGTCAAACTGCTGAGTATCCAGCCATTTCGGCATATCTTGCTTGACTACGGTACGGATCGAGATGCGTACATCCGGACGATGCTGCTGGAACTTGGCCAGTGCGTCGGGAAGCATGCGCTGTGCCATGGGGGTGGAGACAATTATACGCAAATGACCGCTCTCGAGCAGGCGGACGTTGCGCATAACGTTACTAAGATGATAGAGCCCCGTGTAGGCCTGTTCAACCTCTTGAAAGAGAGCTTCTGCTTCAGGCGTAGGGTGAAGCCTCCCATTTTGGCGGATGAAAAGCTGGAAGTCTATCTGCGACTCCAAATTCTGAATCAGGCGAGTGACAGCTGGCTGCGAAACCTTCAGCAGTGAGGCCGCCTCAGTGGTCGAGCCGGAAATCATTACCGATCGAAAAGCGTCAATTTGTTTTAAATTTAGTCGTAGAGTCACAGTTCTCCCTCTTCCTTGTTAGCACATCACCGGCCATATGCCTTCGTTACAAAGCACAATATAGCTATATGGTAATCCCCCCCATTTTTGCTGGGCTTCAGAAGTAGACATCAGGCCGCCATGGCCAATTCCTGTTGTGGGGTAATGCCTCCGAGGGCCATGTTGGGCCGTTCGTTATTGTAGGTCCATAGCCACCGAGTTGCATATTCCTGAACCTCTTCAATGGAGTGGAATAGGTATTGGGCCAGCCATAGCGCACAGTGCGATTATAGCGTTCGATATACGCATTCTGTTGTGGGTTACCGGGCTGGATAAAGACTAGTGTAATATCCCGCTTCTCAGCCCAGGCGGCCAAGGTAGCACTGATGTATTCCGGGCCATTGTCACAGCGGATCTGGCTGGGCTTTCCCCCCGCCACTCGATGATCTGATCCAAGGCCCGGATAACACGCTCAGAGGGCAGCGACAGGCCTACCTCAATGCCAAGGCCTTCTCGGTTGTAATCGTCAATCACATTGAACAGCCGGTAACTGCGTCCATCCTCTAACTGGTCGTGCATGAAGTCCATGGACCAACTGGTGTTGATGGCCGTAGGCACCGCCAATGGCTCGGGTTTCTCACGTATTAGTCGTTTACGGGGCTTGATACGTAGGTTCAGCTCCCGATAGATCCGGTAAACACGCTTGTGGTTCCAAGGGTAACCCTTCACGTTGCGCAAATACAGGAAACACAGACCAAACCCCCAGTTTCGCTGGTTATGGGTTAATCGCACCAACAGATCCGCGATCTCGGCATTTTCACTGCTGAGCTTGGCTTGGTAGCGATAGCAGGACTCACTGACACTAAAGGTCACACAGGCCTGGCGAATGCTACAGCGGGCAGCGGCAACGGCTTTGTGCGCCATCTCACGGCGGAGAGATGGCTTTACCACTTTCCCTCAAGAGCTTCCTTGCGCAACTCAGCTTTGAGCCGTTCTTCGGCATACATCTTCTTCAGCCGCCGGTTCTCATCCTCAAGCTCTTTCATGCGCTTGATCATGGAGGTATCCATGCCGCCGAACTTCGCACGCCATTTGTAGAAGCTGGCGTTGCTCATACCGTGTTTGCGGCATAACTCCGGAACGGGTACTCCGTTCTCGGCTTGCTTCAAGATCGCCATGATCTGGCTATCGGAAAAACGTGACTTCTTCATGCAGAATCTCCCTGCGTTTAGCTTACGGAAAATTCTACTTCTGATCACCTTGGTTTCTTGGGGGGATTACCATATGTTATAGCATGTTTCCTTTCTCTGTTGCCGCTTCTGTGTAGCATGCGAAACGCTCGATAAGATGGATATTCTCGTATATTTACCAGATCAAGTAGAATATTTGCGGCGCAAAGGGCAGTATTTTTGCGAGACTGCAGTGAACATGTAGCTGACAATATTGTCTATAAGCATTATGCATGGAAACATGCGTTATTTGTATTTGACTGCATCGTTGCGGTCCACTAAAAGTTAAGCTGTTAATCTAAAGTTATTATGGTTCGGCGATACCCTTTGATTGGTATCATCAAAAAGTATGCGATATGCGAGATTGCGTATACGGCAGAAGACAACGGGTGGGGCTAATGAATTGTATACAGGATCGGATTACTCGTCAGCAAAAAGACGGAACCATCGGAATCATCGATACCACGCTGCGTGACGCTCAGCAGTGTCTTTGGACGACGCGCATGACTACCGCGATGATGCTGCCTATCGCTGAAAAAATTGATCAGATCGGCTACGACCAAATCGACTTCATGGCGCCGGTGCAGTTCGACGTCTGTGTTCGCTATCTGAAGGAAAACCCTTGGGAGAAGGCGCGCATTTTGCGTGATAAGTTTGTCAATACTCCGCTGCGTGGCTACTGCCGCAGCAAGAGCCTGATCGGCTTCAACCTAGTTCCAGATGACATAGTTGAGATGTGGATCGAACGCCTGCACGCTAACGGTTTTAACATAGTTGGAACACTCGATGCGTTATTCGACATTGAAAATATGTCGATCAGCATCAAGCACGCCAAGAAGATCGGCATGCGCGCCGTCGGCGCGTTGGTATTCTGCGAAAGCCCGGTGCACACCGACGAAGTCTACGCCCAAGCCGCCAAGGATCTGATCGAAAAGGCTGGCGCTGACGCGATAATGATCAAGGATTCTGGTGCACTTTTGACGCCGGAACGCATCCGTTCTCTTGTCCCAGCTTTGAAAGCGGTTATGGGCGACTGTCCTCTAGAGTTGCATACTCACAGTAACACTGGTTTGGCACCACTGGTCTGTCTGGAAGGTGCCAAGCTCGGCGTCGATCAAATTCACACTGCTATAGCTCCGCTGGCCAGCGGCCCAGCTCAGCCGGCCGTACAAGGTACAATGCGTAACCTCGAGTTGACTGGTTTCAAAACAAAACTGGATCGCGAGCTGATCGGCCAAGTTAGCGACTATTTGCATGAGCTAGCAGCGCATGAAGGGTTCCCGCTCGGCGCGCCTATGGATTATGATGTTTTTCACTCTAAGCATCAAATGCCGGGCGGTATGTTAGCCAACTGGCGTTTCCAGCTTCGGCAGTCCGGATTAGAAGACCGTTTCGATGAGATACTCGAAGAGATTGTGCAGATTCGCGAAGATCTGGGCTGGCCGATCATGGTGACGCCGTTCTCTCAGATCATAGGCGTGCAGGCCATGATGAACGTGGTTTGCGGTGAGCGTTACGCTTCCGTGGCGGACGAAATCAAGATGTACGCTTTAGGCCATTTCGGCAAGTTGCTGGCGCCGGTCAACCCTAATGTGCTAGATAAAATCGTCGCCAACGGTTCGAAGAAGATCCCGCTCAAACCAGAGCCCCTGGCTCCGGCTCGCCCCATGCTGGAAAAAGCTTACCCAAATCTGAGTGATGATGAGCGTCTTCTGCGCTACATGTTTGGCGACAGTGAAGTCAACGAATTGAATTCTTCCGGTCCGATTAAGCTTACGCTAAACAAGAATAAACCCGTCGAGGAACTGCTCAAATCGCTCATTAATCGGACTTCGGTCAAGGCATTTGACGTCCAACGTGGGGAGGTACGCGTCTCGATAAGTCGCTGAGTAAGTGCGACTACGATCGCTATAAGCTGATCCGAGACATACTTCTTTTTGCCATTAAAAACAGAAATAACAAACAAGAAAGGTAATAGAATAATGAGTTATTCTGATAAAGATGTTTCCCGTCGTGATATAATGAAAGTTTTTAGTAAATTTGGCGTTACATCAACGTTGCTCGCTGCAAGCGGCTTCACAGTTGGAAGCCTTACCCTGCCAGCTCTCGCCCACGCTGCAGAAGAAACTCATAAGAAGCGCTACTCCACCAAACCTAAGTACCAGTTCCGCTACGGTGGGGCCGGCTATGACGCAGAACGTCTCAAGCTGGTTCAGGTTGGTTCATTGGACTTCGTACGTGATCTTGAGGAACGTACTAATGGCGCGGTCCGAGTTGAGTTCATTGGTAACAATCAGATCTGTAATGAATCTGACTGCGTCCGTAAAATGCAAGATGGAATCATTCAATTTTTTACTTCATCGACGCAGAATGCGGCGGGCGCGGCTCCATACTACAACGCCTTAGACTTCCCATACATGTTCCCAACTCGTGCGTCGTTCTACAACTTTCTCTATCACCCGAAGAGCGAGCAGCTGCTGCGTGAGCCGCTGCGACGCATGCACAAGTCAATGCTGCTATTCACCATGTTTGAACACCGTGGATTGATGTTGGGACCGAAGTACAAGAATCGCGATCTTGTGACCTCTATCGATCAGCTCAAGGGCGCAAAAATCCGCGTTACCGGCTCACACCTGATCCGTCTCGGCCTCAGCCTCATGGGCGTTAACGCTGTGCCGCTGGCTTGGGAAGAAACCATGGACGGACTAAACCAAGGCTTGATCGACGGCATGGAGACGTGGTCCACCGCTGTCGCTGCTTTCAATATGACACCGGTCGTAGCGCAGGCGGTGGAGCTGCGCTTCTCCGCTGGTCTAGAGCACTGCGCCATGAGCACTGAGGTGTTCGACAAGCTAGAGCCGGAATACCAGCAGGCCATCCTCGAGTCGGCCTTCTTCACTCAGGCCCGCGTCCAAGGCGGCCATGAAGCAACCATCTATAACGCGGTGGGCGTCACCCAACCGCCACTGCCTGGCTCTATCTTCGACAAGGCCGGCGTTCGCGTTTCGCTGTTGTCGGACGCGGAGATTGAGAAAGCCGAGAAGATGTCCGCGCCAAACTACGTGCCCAAGCCTTGGGAACAGTGGCGTGAGCGCATTAACGGCTGGGCCAAGGGCCAGGACGTTTACGATGAGATCCACGAAATCGCCCACGAAATCCCCCACGATACACTCGCGCAAAATGTTCCGGCACGTAGGTGGTGGTGATGCGATCCGAGATCGAGAACGTAACCCCCGGGGGCGACCAGAGCGAAGGGATGGCTAAGTCGGCTACCCTCCCCCGGCGCAGTTGGCACATGAAGGCCATGTACTGGCTGAACGAAAACCTCGAGCCGGTGGTAATGAATTGCTGCTATGTCACCATGATCATCTTGGTCTTTCTTCAGGTAGTGCTCCGTTTTGGCTTTGAGAGCCAAATTTCCTGGGGGACTAGCGTCGCAATCTACATGTTCATCTGGGTCGCCTGGATGGGCGCTTCATACAACGTCCGCAAACGCTCGCACCTAACCTTTGGCGTCATCCGTGGGAGCTTGCCCTACAAGGCTCAGTTCGCCTGTCTGCTTATGGACGCCTTCCTCTGGGTGTCGATGTCGGCGGTAGTGATCTACTTCTCCATTGCTCAGGTCCAAGCGCTGAAGGACAACTTCGCCTTCGTCCCAGGCAGCTTTGACATGATGCAGTGGTGGTTCTACACCATCAGCCCGATCGGCTGGGGACTCATCATCTTCCGCGCTCTGCAAAACCTTTGGGAAGACGTACGAACCTTCCAACGCGGCGAGCCCTTCGTATTGAGTGGCGGTATCATCAGCGAATAAGAGAAGGATAACGGTTATGGAAGGCACACTCATACCGCTGATCTCGATCAGTGCTGCAGTTCTCTTCGCGTTCGGCATGCCGATCCTGCTGGTGATCGGCCACTGGGTGCTTTGGACCAGCGTCGTCACCGACTTCAACCTCTCCAATATCAGCATGACGCTGATCGAGGGCATCAACGTCTTTGGTTTGCTCGCGCTACCCCTGTTTGTCCTGACTGGCGACGTGATCAACGGCGCCGGCATCGCAAAGCGGTTGACCGACTTCGCCTATAGCCTGCTGGGCTGGATACGCGGTGGTTTAGGAATGTCAGCGCTCGGTGCCTGCGGGATGTTCGCTGCCATTTCGGGATCGAATGCAGCAACCACCGCAACCATCGGCTCAATCATGCACAAGGAGATGAAGGAGGGCAACTACGACGAATGCTTCTCGGCCGCCACCGTTGCTGCCGGCGGCGTAGTCGGCATCATCATTCCACCTTCTATCTTGCTGGTCGTCTACGGCTACCTGCTACATTTGCCGGTCGGCGACCTGTTCATGGCCGGCCTTATCCCAGGTGCCTTGCTGATCCTTGGCATGCAGATCACCTGCATGTTCATGGCTTGGCGGAACGGCTGGGGCGTGATTAACCGCTTCCGGCCCGTCGAAGCACTGCGTAATGGCGCACGTGCCTATCTTGGCTTCGTCGCCATAGGCATCGTGCTGTGGGGCATCTACGGCGGCGCCTTCTCGCCCACCGAGTCGGCGGCGGTGACCGTCATGTTTGGCATCGTTGCCGGTACCTTGATTACCCGCGAGTTAAGTCTGCGCGCGCTGCCGAAGATCCTGCTGGCCTCTGGGCGGATCACCGGCATGATTGTGCCGCTAGTGGCTATGTCCATTGTCATGCAGCAACTGCTCTCCATTCTCGGCGCACCACAGGCGATCAGCAGCTTCGTGACCTCCATCGGCGATGGTTACTGGAGCGTGCTAATCATCTGCATGGCGATGATTCTGATCGCCGGCTCGCTGCTGGAGAGCGTACCGGTGACCATCATCCTCGCGCCGGTACTCGCGCCCATCGCCCAGAACCTAGGAGTTGACCCGATCCACTTCGCCATTGTCTTCGTAGTGGGTACGGCAATCGGCTTCATTACTCCGCCGTTCGGACTCAACTTGTTTGTGGCCAGCAGCGTGACCGGCATTTCCTTCATGCGCATCTTACCGTCAATGGTTCCCTATCTGGCCATGCTTATGATGGTGTGGATCGTGATTATGCTCTGGCCTGAGTTGTCGACCTACCTTCCGGCAATCAGCGGTGCCGGCTAGCAGCACCGCGAGTTTTACCTGACTTGCGGTGGCTATTCATTCTCTGCCGCAAATTGGCTGGCAATAATGCCCGACCCGGCGCGCTGCCGCCGGGCAGTTAGGTAGCAGAACAGGAGGGGGGGGATAATGGTCTCTTATTTCGCGCTCACCTTTATGGTTGGTGCTGCGCTGGGCAGCTACATCCAGACGATGACGGGCTTCGCGTTGGGCATAGTCGTTACCGGTGTCGTGGCGCTATCCGGCGCCGCACCGATCGCCAACACCGCCGACGCGCTCAGCATCATTGGGTTGATTAACGCGGCGGTCGTGCTGCCTAAGATGGGAAAACATATCGACTGGCCGGGCCTGCTGCGCATCATGCTCGCATTGACGCCGGGGATGATCGCCGGCGTAGTGCTGCTCGACATCCTCAGTTCCCAGCACTCGACGGTGTTGCGGCTGCTCGCCGGGGTTATCGTGCTGATGGGGGGCGCGACGTTGTTTTTACAACCGCGGCCCGCCGAAAAACCGTCGGGGCCGTTGAGCACGGGGACGCTCGGCGTCATCGCCGGAGTCATGAGCGGCCTGTTCTCGTTGCCTGGTCCGCCGGTGGTCTACCACTACTACCGGCAGCCGGTCTCGCTGCAAACCGTGCGGGCGACGCTGATCACCATCTTTACCATCCTGTCGATCTTCCGGCTCATCACGGTGCAAATGCAGACAGGTATCAGCATGGTGAGCGTGCAGATAGCCCTGCTAAGCATTCCGGTCGTTACCGTCGGCAGTTGGCTCGGTGTGCGCTTTCCACCTCGATTATCGGATGCCGCCACCCGGCGGGTGGCTTTCTCCATTCTCACAGCAATGGGAGTACTAACAATTTTCATGGCGCTCCATGAGCTACTTGCAGTTCGCTTATCCGGAGGCTGAGACTACAGCCTGAAACCCGCCATTAACCATGCGGAATGGAAGTCCAATGGAGATAAAGCTACTCAGCCCACTGCAGCTACGTTCGCTAACGCTGAAAAACCGAATCGTCATTTCGCCCATGTGCCAGTACTCGGCCGTTTCTGGTCGAGCCAACGACTGGCACATGGTGCAGTATGGGCGTTTCGCACTCGGCGGAGCTGGCCTGGTCTTCCTCGAGGCTACCGCCGTCGATAAGCAGGGACGGATCACCCATGGCGATCTGGGGCTGTGGGAAGACTCGCAGATCACCGCCTTGCGGCGGATCACTGAATTTTTGAAAGGGCAAGGCACCGTGCCGGGAATCCAGATCTCCCATGCCGGCCGCCGGGCCGGCTCGCAACGCCCCTGGCACGGCGCGGGTCCACTAGGGGACGAGGACCTGCGTCTGCGCGGCGAAGCTCACTGGGAGACGGTAGCACCCAGTCCCCTTCCTGCCAATGCGGATTGGCGTCACCCACGCGAGATTGGCGAAGCTGACCTCAAAAGGCTGCGGGAGGCTTTTCACGCGGCTGCTCGACGCGCGCTTGCTGCGGGCTTCGAGGTGATCGAACTGCATTGTGCCCACGGCTATCTATTACATCAGTTCCTCTCGCCGCTCAGCAACTATCGCCGTGATGACTACGGCGGCAGCAGAGAACGCCGCTGCCGCTTCCCGCTCGAGATCGCAACGATACTGCGTCAGCTCTGGCCGAAGGACAAGCCGGTATTCGCCCGCGTGTCGGCGGTGGACGGCTTGGAGGGCGGCTTGACCCTAGCGGATACGCTCTATTTCGCCGAACGGCTGAAGGCGTGCGGTGTGGATGTCATCGACTGCTCTTCCGGTGGACTGGCCAAGCCGGTAGTAGCCAACTCGACCGTGCGCCCGGGCTACGGTTTCCAAGTGCCTTACTCAGAAGCCGTGCGGCGCAAGGTCGGAATCGCCACGATGGCCGTCGGTCTGATTATCGATCCACGGCATGCTGAAGACATTCTCCAGCAGGAACAGGCCGACTTGATAGCGGTCGGGCGCGAAGCCTTGCTCGAGCCCAACTGGCCGCTGCACGCACGGTTTCGCCTGCTAGGTCGGCCGGACTTCGACGTTTGGCCCAAGCAGATGGGCTGGTGGCTGGCCAATCGCGCCAACCAATTCGAGAAACTGGAGAGCTAACTCAGATCAAGTGGTGTTGTGACACGTGCTTGGTTATCGAGAAGTAACTTCTTCCAATTGCTTTATCGGAGTACCACCATGCCTTTACTTCAAGACCAAATTGCTGTCATAACTGGCGCCAGCTTCGGTATCGGCCGTACGATTGCCGCCGGCTTCGCGCTCGAAGGAGCGCGCGTGGTGCTACTCGACATCAATGGGGATGAGGCCTCGCAAGTGGCCCGGGGGATCCGCGATGCTGGTGGTGAAGCCTACAGTTTTGAGCTCGACGTCACGTGCCGCAAGGACTGCTTTAGGATCGCGGAGAAGATCGCAGAACAGATCGGTACGGTCTCAATTTTGGTCAACAACGCCGGTATCAACCGCCGTAACCGCTTCACATCAGATCCGGAAGTCGTCGCGAAAGATTGGCAGGACATCATGGCTATCAATCTCAACGGCGTTTTCAACATCACGCACGCCTTCCTGCCTTCGTTGCGAGCGAGCAAGGGACGAATCATCAACATCGGCTCGATCCAGTCTTTTATGCACGTACGCACGCCGAACTCGCCAGCCTACACCACGTCTAAGCACGCCATACTAGGCTTCACCCGCGCGCTCGCAGCCGAACTCGGCAAGGACGGCGTGCGCGTCAATGCGATAGGCCCTGGGCTAATTGAAACGCCGCTGAACGTACAAATGCGTAACGAGGATCCGGAAATACTGAAGATCTTCATGGATCACACGCCGCTCGGCCGGGCCGGAAAACCGGAAGACGTTGTTGGGCCCGCGCTCTTTCTGGCTTCGGACCTTAGTTCCTATGTGAGCGGCTCGATCGTGATGGTCGATGGTGGCTACAGATCAATCTAACCGGCGTACCTATCGGCAGCTATAATAATAGCGCCGTGCGGCAAGACGTCATCTGGATGTTTGAGGATAACGATGGCGCCCGTGAAGAGCTGGAGGAGCTGGACCTGTCCAATGCGGCGAGTGTTGGCGGGACGAGACCGCGTCACGGTGTCCCTCGACATGCAATTAGGAACCAGTGATCTTCGCCGTCCTAGCCATGGCAAAGACGCCATCGGAGCCTTCAGCGTCTTCCTGCCGGCCAACGACAGCGATCCGGTCAAAGTGGTCGAGGTCGTCTGCGCCTCTGGTTTTTACTGAGCTTCACCCACGTTTTCATTGAACAGTTCGGCGAGCCACCCTATGAAAACGTCTAGAGCGTTAATGCCAGCGGCAGGCCTCTCGTCAGTCTTCAATCGTAACGCCATAAGACAGTCCCCTCGCTTTGGCAGGGTAACAATGTAGGAAGTATCTGGCTAAACAGGAAACCGATCATTATTTCAGCGCTGGCGAATGATCGCCAATGGTTTCTATGTTCTCAGGACCAGCTTACATCACACGTAAATAATTATCGTCAGGTTGTGGCCCCCCTTTGTAGCGCGCGATAAACAGTCATTCGTGACACGCCCAGATCGCGAGCAGTCTGGGCCTTTGAGCGCCCGCAGGCTATATAACGACGAATTTCAGAATCGTCGACAGTTTTTCTGCGCCCTTTGTAGATGCCTTTTCTCTTCGCAACCTCAATACCGGCACGCTGTCTGTCCTTGATAAACTTCAGTTCCATATCTGCAACCATGCCAAGGACGGTGATAACCATGCGTCCCATTTCACCCTTGGTTGTGATATCCGGTTCAAGAACTCGTAACGAAGCACCTCTAGTGTCCAGCTCGTGGATCAGGTTAAGCACATCGCGCGTAGAACGGCCAAGGCGGTCTAACCGATGCACGACAAGCTCATCATCCTTGCGCAGGAACTCTAGTACGGTGTTCAGCTCAGTTCGTCCATCGCGGGATGCGCCTGATCCGGTTTCAGATCGAATCACCTTACAGCCTGCGGCGGTCAGTTTATTGATTTGAATATCGAGATCCTGACTGGCACTGCTAACACGAGCATATCCAATACGAGACATGGTTTTTCCCCATCAATATGTCACATTAGGGTGG
>Ga0314772_1000886_pt1 | contig 14579 bp, 5 predicted proteins | sample MetaGCBIW2018_FD_204520 | JGI IMG/M metagenome (GOLD analysis project Ga0314772, IMG submission 204520) | Cryopeg brine microbial communities from Beaufort Sea near Barrow, Alaska, United States - CBIW 2018 | ecosystem: Environmental > Aquatic > Marine > Coastal | place: USA: Alaska | collected... | reverse complement strand
GGATAAACTATTATTCAATACAGGCGGAGCCAAAAGCTTGCCTCTAGCACTATTTTTTAGGGTGAAGCTCGAAAGTTAAATTCAGAAATATTACGTAATCCTTATGTAATAATTTTATAGTTAAGTTGTATAGTTAAGCTTATTCCTAAAACTTAGTTTTAGGAATAAGCTTACATTTTAGAATTAAGAGATAGGGTTGATTCAAAGGTGAATTCCAGCGTCATTACCGTTGGTATCAGGAGTTTAAATCGGTTTTTGATGCTGTCTGTTAAGAACAATGTGCTGATTTCAGACGCAAAGCCAGGTTTCTGTTCTTTTTTGAGTACGTGTTTTACTATTCTGACAAAGTTTACCCACAGACATCGGATGTTTGCCCATAGTTTGTGTCTGAAGAGTCCGCTATATCTTGTTTTGTCATTCGGGTAGTGATAGCCCAACTGGAATAGGGTTGCTTCCACGTTGTTCGCGGATGTTTACTATTTCCTTGCGAGATAGCTACTATTTTCTTTCTCAACTAACAGGCAGTGATCTCTTTTTGGGTAAAATACCGGTAGGCGCTAGCCACCAACAGATTAAATCTTCACTGCTCAAAAAGCTGGGAATCACTCCATCGGTTGGCTACCATCACCCTGATGGAGGAATTGGGACTCCCGGTCTGCCTGGAATACAAGGGCTCAAATAAAGACTCCTCCACCCTCAAAGTGACCTGAAGCCTGTAATAAATTATGCCAGGAATCGTTCTGAAAGTAGAATCGCTCTGACCTCTCTGTAAGAAAAGAATTCGGACTGATGAACATCCCTAACTGGGTTTTATTTTAGGTCTTTTTGAACGTTTCTGATTAGATAACTACCTGTAGTATAATTATTTATAGTCATTAAAACGATTCTTTAGTGTGAAAGATTTCACATTCTTTTTTGTTGTTTTAATGTCGTTAGTTGTACCAAATACTTTTCGGAGTGGACTCAATATTCTGAGATTCGTAGATTACCTGTCTCAGATTTTACTCGGATGCCACTTTAAAATTATTGAGTTTTATTTTGATTCACCTCAGAAGGCAGATACCCAAATTGCTCCTTGAATAGCTTTCTGAAATGTTTGGTGCTTGTAAAACCTACTTCATAAGCTGCCTGAGCAACTCCTAGATTCTCTTCTTTCATCAGGGATGCCGCTTTCGTTAATTTGACCTTGCGGATGTATTGATTGATATTTTGCCCGGTAAGGGCTTTCAACTTTCTGAAAAGAGAGGTTCTACTCATGCCCATAGCTTGTGAGATCATATCTACATCTGTGCTTTGTTGTGAGATTCCAGCTAATGTATGCCCATCCAATTCCTTTAAAAATGACTTTTCCCTGCTGATGGCATTTTTTTCGGATGATGTGAGTTCTGCTGTCTCCGTATTTTTGCCTAGATAATAGGAGCGCATTCTGATTTTCGCATCCAGCAGATTTCTAATTCTGGATGATAGAATCTGACCTTTGAATGGTTTGGTGATGTAGTCATCAGCCCCTTTTCCAAAGCCTGAAGTGATGCTTTCAGTGCTATCCTTGGCAGAAAGCAAAATGATGGGAATATGCGTGGTTCCTTGGTTTTCTTTTAAAATTCCACATAAATCAATCCCGTTCTTCTCAGGCATCATGATGTCTGAGATGATCAGATCAGGAATAAATTGAGTCGCCTTTTCAAGTCCTTCCTTACCATTGTTGGCATTGATGATATCATATTGCTCACTGAGCAAATTATTCAGGTAGTCAAGGATCTGCGGATTGTCATCTATTATCAAAAGCACCTCTTTGTTTTCTTTCAAATCAAAGTTTACTGCGGATTGTAGTTTTAAGGGTTCTTGCTCTGGAATCCATTCTTGATTCCTCGATTTTCCATGCAAAAAGGTATTTATAGTATTTGCTTTTTTCGGGATCAAAATCGAAAAAGTACTTCCATTGCCAGGATTGCTGAGTACATGGATGGATCCTTGGTGATCCTCCACCAGTCTCTTGGTCAGGGCCAAGCCAATTCCAGTTCCTTGCTCTTTGGAGTTTTCTACGCTTTGATAGTACCAATTGAAAATTTTCGCTTGATCTTCCAAAGAAATTCCTGGGCCATTATCGCTCACCGAAAGCTTGAATTCGTTCTGCATTTCCTTTAACGAAACAACAATTTGATCTTTTGTCTGACAATATTTTAGCGCATTTGAAAGTAGGTTGTTGAAGATAATGTGAAGCTTTTGCAAGTCGAATGTAGCGAGAAAGTCAGTTTTGGGGAGCTCACTTCTGAGTTTGATTCCTTTGTGTTTGGCAAGAGTTTGATATTGCTCCACCCACTGCTTTATAGGTTTGGCTATGAATTGAGATTCTAAATTAAGCTCATTGACATCTAAATTGGCGTTTCTAAATTCCAGAAGTTTAGAAATCATCTCATACAGGTACTTCGCGTTTTTCTCCACCAATTTCAGCCCTTTGAGATGCTTCAAGTTTTTGACTTCTACCAATAAATCTTCTACAGGTGCAATGATAAGGGTCAAGGGGGTTTTTAGCTCATGGGAAAAGCCTGTAAAAAACTGTACCCGTTCTTGATTCAGCTCATGTTCAAGTACTCTTTGTTTTTTCTCAAAAAGCAGGGAGTTTTTGAGTTTTAACCTTTCTGCATAATACCTCATCCCAGCGACAGTAAGCGAAACGACTGTGATAATATAAAGCAGATAGGCTGGCCAAGTTTTCCAAAATGGTGGAGCGATAACTATCTCCATCTCATTTTCGGAGAAATCTCTGGTACCAAAACTTGCTTTTACGTTCAGGGTATAGTTCCCCGGTGGAATGTTACTCAGATTGGCTGTACCAGTTTGATTGGCTTCAATCCACTTACTGTGAAAAGGGGCCAATCTATAAGAATATGTCAAGCCCTTTCCGAAAGGAAATTTAAGTGCTACAAAGTCAATCGAAATCAGGCTCTGGTCATGAGTGAGATTGAGCTGCTTGAGGTAGGGAAGGCTACGCTCAAGTTGAAAGCTATCAGTGGAATCACTTGCCGACACCTTTTTGTTCATCAGTCTTAAGTTGGTGAAAATAATGGGGAAGGTGTCCAATTGATCTTCTAACGTCTCTGGGCTGAAAACATTGATTCCTTTGTTTCCTCCTAGATAAACTTCACCTGAATTTGTGGCTATGGAAGCTCCGATATTGAATTCACTTTGCTGAATGTTATTGAACGAGTTGAGGTTTCCGATGGCATTTGTCTCTGGATTAAAAAAACTGATACCACGATACGTACCCAGCCAAATTCTGCCATCTTTTCCCTTTACCAGACTGTTGATGGAATTGTCGCTCAATCCGTTTTCATCAGTGAAAAAGGTCAATTCCATGCTTTTAGGATTTAATCGAATCAATCCTTCATATCGTGTTCCTATCAGTATATCGCCATTTTCCAGGGTTTCTATAGAGAAGGCAACCTCCAAGGGTAATCCTGGGATTTTTTTTTCATTGAAAAGCTCTTGCTCTCCCGTGAGGTAATTGTATCTGATAAAACCATCTCCAAAAGTGGCAACCCAAAGATTGCCCAATTCGTCTTCTGTTATGTCTCTGATGTCAATTTTCCCTAGTTGTTTTACGTAGTCGAAGGTATCAATTGGAGAATGATAGCGATAAAGTCCTCCTCGGTTTGTGCCCACCCAAATCTGTCCGTTTTTGCTCTCAAAGATTTTGCGGACATCATTTCCTTTTTCCTGACTTTCCTGAAGGTAATGTTTGCTCTTGCCAGTTGCAGGATCCAATAAATTCAAACCTCCTTCGTAAGTGCCTACCCAAAGCTTATTTTTACTATCTTCCAGCAGTGACATGATGTAGTTATTGGAAAGACTTTCGGGGTTTGAAGGATCATGCTCAAAATGTTGGAAGGTTTCTGTTTGGGGGAAATAATGGTCCAGCCCTCCGCCATCCGTGCCGATCCAGATACTTCCATCTTTGCTCTTGGCGAGCGCACCGATTCGGTCGTGGGAAATTGTTTGATTCTTGGAGAGATTTCTCTGCAAAAGTTTGACAGGCTCTCCCGATGGATTTACGAAATTCAGCCCGGTGCTAGTTCCTATCCACATGTAGCCGTCATCTGCGAGTTTCAGTGAAGAAACTGTTCTGTTAAATACACTTGAACCGTCTTGCTGAGGTTTAAACCATTTCAATTGTAATGTCTGCTCTTGCAAGAATAATTCTGAATTCAGGATGTTCAACCCTCCGTTTCGAGTGCCAATCCAAAGATTGCCCATGGGGTCTTTTTCAAAACAGAGAATATTCCCATCGCTTAATCCTTTTTCGGGTTTATCGGAAAGGTTGATTTGTAACGTGTCAGCATTGGTGGTGATTACCCGGACGCCATCATTTGAACCTACCCAAAGGTTTCCAGTAGCATCAGTATAGAGTGCATTTATGTTTTCCGGGAATGCTGGGCTAGCGTTAGATAATGCGTTTACAGTTTTTTTTCGCAAATCAATTTTATCCAAACCTTTGTCAAAATAACTCACCCAAAGTACTGAGTCGCCTTGTAGGGCCAAAGAAGAAATGCGCGAGGAAGAAAGGGAATTGGGGTTATTGGGAGAATGCAGAAAGAATGCAGTGATGCTGTCAGCCTTTGTGATTGTAACTCCAACTTCATAGTTGGCAATGATTTGACCGCCATGCGGCTGATTGATTATATAGCTGATTGAATTTTGGGAAAAACCTTCAAAGTGGTTGAAAAAATCTTCCTTGGGATCATATTCGCTTAATCCTTTATTAGTGGCAATTAAGAGGTTTTGGTTTTGGGCGACTTCTAAATGCTCTATATAATTAGCCACTGGGCCTGAGTGAGGATTGAGATTGCTTTTTCTATACACTTGAAAGTTGTGACCATCGTAGCGGTTTAACCCATCATTGGTGGCTATCCAGATAAAGCCTAGGGAGTCTTGCTCAATGGAATTGATGTAGTTGTTGGACAGCCCATTTTCCACATCAAGCAAGTAAAATGTCAGGGGGCTTTGATCGGAAAATATAGACCTTGATTTAAGTTTTTGAGCATGACCACTCAGGGAAATACAAAGAAGCAGGAAGGTTATAATTAAGGGTCTCATCAGCTCACAATCACGAAAAATACCATCAATAAAACCAGTAATATTCTTGGAACAGTCCTTTTGCTCATTTTATGCCCCATAAATTGCTGATTTGTGCCCCATACTTCATTCGTATTTTGTTGAACATTGTTGCAGTGACTGAATGGTTTTTTCACGAAGTCACTGCCGAATCAATAGTAAACAATAAACCTAAAAAACATGCTATCACAATTACCAGCCAGGGTATGGCTGTATTGTCTATCATTCACCCTAGTGATGATGTGCAGTGTGCCCACGGTCTTTGGTCAGGAGAAAATCTCAGGCCAAGTACTTGACGAAAAAGGAATGGGGCTCCCTGGAGCTTCTGTTTTGTTGAAGGGCACTACTACCGGTGCCGTGACAGATTTAGATGGTAATTTCAAATTGTCATTTGCCTCAACTGAAAATGCTACTTTAAGTATATCCTTCATAGGATATATTACCCTAGAGAGAGTAATACAAACTGGGGAAAGTACTATAACCGTACAACTTGCGCCAGACGAACAATCACTCAACGAAGTGGTGGTGGTAGGATATGGTGAGCAGAAGAAAGCAACACTGACCGGCTCAATATCTCAAGTGGAAGGAAGAGACCTTCAGAACAGTCCACAGCCAAACATTTCAAACTCACTTTCCGGACGATTTTCTGGTCTTATTGCAAATAACCGTGGCGGTGAACCGGGATATGACGGTTCCAGCATCAGTATCCGTGGTCTTGCTACCACAGGAAACAATGATGTGCTGGTGGTAGTGGATGGAGTCCCTGGGCAAATCGGTGGCCTAGAGCGTCTTAATCCAAATGATATTGAAAGTATTTCTGTACTGAAGGATGCTTCAGCAGCGATCTACGGCTCTAGAGCTGCAAACGGAGTAATCTTGGTGAGCACAAAGCGTGGTAAATCCGGTAAGCCGGTGATTTCTTATAGCTTTAATCAAGGATTTTCTTCACCTACAAGATTACCGGATATGGCCAATGCCAATACGTATGGGCAGATTAGAAATGAAATATCCTATTATAACAATCCTCAAGGCGGATTAAATCAGGTCTATAGTGATGATGAGCTGAATGTGTTCCAAAATGGATCTGATCCGCTTAACTATCCAAATACAGACTGGGTAGCCGCTACGCTGAACAATACCGCATTGCAAAGCCAGCATGATCTAAGCATCAGAGGTGGTTCGGATGATGTGAGATATTTCGTGTCTTTGGGTAAAACCGGTCAAGATGGATTGTACAATGATGGAGCTACACGGTACGATCAGTACAGCTTCAGATCAAATATAGATGCAAATATCACTGAGCGATTTACAGTGGGATTATCCCTGTCAGGAAGAAAAGAAGATAGACAATATCCTACTGCAGGTGCGGGAGGTATATTCCGTTCTATTTATAGGGGCTACCCAACTATCGCAGCTGTGTATCCAAATGGCCTTCCATCTTCAGGAATTGAGAATTCCAACCCAGTTGTCATGGCGACAGATCAAGGTGGATTAAATCAAAATCCCCGCTATGTTTTCAATGGTATTTTAAAAGGTAAGTACGAATTTGGCTTCTTGGATGGTCTTTCTGCCGAAGGGTTTTTCTCAGTAGATGAAAGCTCGGATAGATCTAGGAATTTCAGCAAGCCTTATACTTTATATAATTATGATCGCACGGCTGATTCTTATAATCCAGTTGTAGTTGGAGGAGGCCCAGATCAGGAGCCTACACTTTCAGAGCAGCATTATTCTCAGTCTATGATGGTGTCTAACATCAGATTGAACTTCAAGCATTATTTTGGCAACCACTTCATTGATGCTTTTGTCGGATATGAGCAAAGTGAAAATAGAACCCATACCTTGGGAGCGTCCAGACTTCATTTTCCTACTGCCCAAACACCAGAATTATCTCAGGGTGGCGCAGCTGCATCAGATTATGACAACTGGGGAAGTAGTTACAACTACACCAGAAAAAGTTATTTGAGCCGATTTGCTTATAACTACAACGAGAAGTATTTGGCAGAGGTACAGATGAGAGTAGATGGTTCGTCTAATTTCCCTCAGGATAGTAGATACGGGTTTTTTCCATCTCTTTCTGTAGGCTATAGAATTTCTGAAGAAAGCTGGTTTAGAGATAAAGTTGGCTTTTTTGATGACCTGAAATTCAGAGCATCTTATGGTAAGCTGGGTAATGACAATGTAGGTCAGTTCCAATATTTTGACAATTATTCATTTAATAACCGATACGTGTTGGGTGATATAGTGAATACAGGCATAGATCTCACCCGCCTGGCCAACCCAAATATTACATGGGAAGTAGCTACGAAAACAGATGTAGGTTTGAATGCGATTTGGTTGAAGAAATTCACCACCGAATTCATTTATTTCCAGCAGGACAGAAGTAAGATCCTAACGGTGAGAAATGCCTCTATTCCCGGTTCATCAGGAATTGTAAATCCATACAATGGTGAGTCTTTAGTTCCTGCGGAAAATATCGGTGAAGTGAAAAGCCATGGTTTTGAATCCACTGTGGGCTATCAGCACGAAGGGAATTTCAGCTTCGGCGTTTCAGGTAATTTCACCTATGCGAAGAATGAAATGGTTTATATAGACGAAGCACCAGGCGTGTTGAATTATCAGCGTCAGACGGGTAATTCTCTGAATACCTATTTGCTTTACAACGCAACGGGTATTTTCAGAAACCAAGAAAAACTTGATAGCACGCCCCATGTACCAGGAGCAATAGTTGGAGATTTGATTTACGAGGATTATAACGGAGACGGTGAGATCAATGCGGACGATATGAGCAGAACGAAATATGGAAATATCCCTCAAATAACGTTTGGTGTGACCTTGAATGCAGCTTGGAAAAACTGGGATTTCTCCGCCGTTATTTCTGGACAATCTCAGGTGAATCAATACGTGTTGCCTGAATCAGGTACTGTGGGTAACTTCTACAGCAGCTGGGCAGACAACAGATATTCTCCTGCCAATCCAGAAGGTACGTACCCAAGAGTAAGTGAAAGATCATCTTCAGCAGTAAGCGGTGGATTGTATCGCAACAATTTCTGGTTGAATGACGCCACTTTTGCCCGACTGAAAAATTTGCAGATTGGCTATAATGTTCCCCAACCGATTTTGGAGAAGCTTTCCATCAGCAGCTTGAAGCTCTATGCCAATGCCTTCAATTTATTCACCCTCACAGGAGTGAAAGATTATGATCCTGAAGGATCCAGCGAAAGCGGACAATTCTACCCGCAACAGAAGATCATCAACCTTGGTGTAAACATTCAATTCTAAACCCGATCAAAATGATTAATAAATATATTTTCAAACCATTTATGGGGCTTGCACTGATCGGATTTATGCTGGTTGGTTGTCAAGAAGATTTCCTGGATGTCATGCCTACAGATCGAGTTTCTGATGCGTCGATACTTTCGGATTCTACGCTATTTGAAGCTTATGTTATCAATAGATACTTAGCTGTGAGGTTGACCGAGAAGGAAGGAGATTCCTACCAGCCGGGTTTTGGTCGTGGATTTGAGTACGCGCTGTGGAGCTCACTTACCGATGAGTCCATTTATAATAATGACGATAATACGTGGTTCATCCAGCAGGGTCAGCTTTCTCCACAGAATACAGGGATAGCAGGTACTTTTTGGAGGAGATCTTATAGAAGTATCAGAGAATGTAACTTTGCCTTGGCAAATATCGGCGAACTAGAGATGAGCCAGTCCGGGAAAAATCTTTTGATCGCTGAGCTTAAGTTCATAAGAGCTTTCCGCTACTTTGATTTGATCAAGAACTACGGAGACATCGTTTTTATGGGAGATAATGTGGCTCAATTAGGAGATGATTTCAGCGATCCATCATTTTATACTAAAATACCAAAACAAGAGGCGATTGCTTATGCCATTGAGCAGCTGAATGATGCAGCGGCTATTTTGCCACAGACAAATAGTGGAGCTTGGCTAGAAGGTAGAGCTACCAAAGGAGCTGCATTGGCATTGAAGTCGAGACTTTTGCTTTATGGCGCAAGTCCACTTTATAATGACGGAGGCAGTGATACTCAGAAATGGCAGGATGCTGCTCAGGCGGCAAAGGCAGTAATGGATTTAGGTCAGTACAGTCTGTACCAGAGTGGTTATGGCGATTTGTTCTTGACTCCACAAAGCAACACTGAGATTATTTTCGCCAGATATTACAATATCAACGCAAGACACACTGCTCTTGAGATAGCCAACGGGCCAAATGGATATGATGGATGGGCTGGAAATGTGCCACTGCAAAACCTGATCGATGATTATGAAATGATGGATGGCACTCCGTTCGACTGGAATAGTGAAGAGCAGGCTAGCGCTCCTTATGAAAACAGAGATCCGAGATTCTACCAGAGCATTCTATATAATGGCGCTTCTTACAGAGATAGAGAAGTTGAGACTTTCCTTCCTAATGGAAAAGATAGCCAAGGAGGTCCTTCTAACTGGAATACCAGCAAGACTGGTTATTACTTAAAAAAATTCATCAATGAAGATCTGCCTATTAGAAATCCGTGGGAAGTGGCTGGAACTCAAAATTGGATTTATTTCCGCTACGCTGAGATTTTGCTGAATTATGCTGAAGCTCAGAATGAAGCTGTAGGACCAGATGCAAGAGTATATAATGCGATCAATTCTATCAGAAGTAGAACTGGTGTGGAAATGCCTGCTTTGCCAGTTGGTCTTGACAAGGATGAAATGAGAGAAAGAATTCATCATGAGCGTAGAATCGAGCTGGCTTTCGAAGAGCATCGATATTATGATGTGAGGAGATGGATGACTGCCGATGAGGTGGAAAATACACCTGCCTACGGGATTGAGATTGTTAAAAGCGATAATGGGGACTTGACCTATACTAGAAAAGTATCTCTGAATGGGAAAAAGTTTGAAATACAAAATTACTGGCTTCCTATACCTAGATCTGAAATATTAACTTCAAACAATCTACTGGAACAGAATCCAGGCTATTAATTAGTTTATAAAGAGGCTTTTGAGCTTCCCCTTTTTTACAATCTTAAATTTATGACAAATAGAATAATGAGAGGAAAAACACTCTTTTTCAAGACTTTTCTTCTTGCAGCATTTGCGAGTCTCTTTGCATGCCAAACCTCAGGGGAGAAAAAACAGACGAATATAATTCCTGAAGTGTCTGTAGATATAAACGTCATCAGCAAGGAGACTTATCAGGTGATGGAGCATTTTGGTGCTTCAGATGCTTGGTCAGCACAGTTTGTAGGGATGTGGCCTGAAGAAAAGAAGAATGCTATCGCAGAGCTGCTTTTCAGCAACCAGGCTGATGCAGATGGAAATCCCAAAGGAATAGGTCTGTCACTCTGGAGATTTAATGTGGGAGCTGGCAGTGCCTCTCAAGGTGATCAAAGCGGTATTAGGGATGAGTGGAGGAGAGCTGAGTCTTTTTTGAATGCTGACGGTTCTTACGATTGGTCGAAGCAAGCTGGACAAGTTTGGTTTGCCAAAGCGTCACAGGAATTCGGAGTTGACAAGCTGTTGATTTTTCCTAATAGTCCACCAGTCTCTATGACCAAGACAGGAAAAGCGTACGCTAATGACGGTCAGTCTAATCTTTCTGTGGACAACTATCACGCATTTGGAGAGTACCTAGCTCAGGTTATAATGGGTCTAGGTGAGAAAGGCCTGAATGTAGATTATGTAAGTCCGGTAAATGAGCCACAATGGGACTGGTCTGATGGGGGTCAGGAAGGGACACCTTTCTGGAATGATGAAATTGCAGGAATCGTGAAATCAACAGATAAAGCGTTGGAGAAAAATAACCTGACCACGAAGATTGATGTAGCCGAAGCCGGTAAAATCAATTATCTCTATGAACAAGCGGATAAAAGCGGGAGAGGCGGGCAGATAACAGACTTCTTCAAGCCTGAGTCAGCGAATTTTATAGGGGATCTGAAGCACGTGAGCCGCTCAATTTCCGCGCACAGTTATTTCACTACCTCACCTTTTGAATCTGCCGTGCAGCAACGTGCCAGCCTTAATTCTGCTTTAAATACAGTGGGCGACTTGAGTTATTGGATGAGTGAATATTGCATTTTGGGAGATAATGGTGGAGAAATCAATGGAAGTGGGAGAGATTTGGGGATTGATCCAGCACTCTATTTGGCTAGAGTGATTCACAATGATCTCACCGTAGCCAATGCAAGTGCCTGGCATTGGTGGCTTGCCATTTCACCTTATGATTACAAGGATGGCTTAATTTATATCGATAAAAATAAGGACGATGGTGCTTTCTACGAAAGCAAAATGCTCTGGGCCTTAGGGAACTTCAGTAGGTTTATTCGTCCAGGATATCAAAGAATATCTCTGAAGGTAAACAACAAGACAGAGCAAAATCAGGATTTACTTGCTTCAGCATATCTGGATCCTCATTCAGGTAATTTAGTTATTGTAGTGGTGAATTCCTCAAACGAAGAAGCAAAGTTAAACCTGGAAGGAGATTTGGAAAATCTGTCTGGGAATTTGGATGGCTACTTAACGGATAAAGACCATAATTTAGCTTATCAGGAATATCAACCCGAAAATATCCATATTCCAGCGCAATCAATCATGACTTTAAGAACTCAAAAACCATAGGACATGACGCTTAAATTATTATTTCAACAATTGACACTTTTGATCTTACTGTATTTCACAGTTCATAATTCCCACGCCCAGCAAGCAGGAAAAACCTTGTTCAATGACAATTGGGAATTCCAGTTGATAAATTCTGAATACGAACAGGTCTCAATTACTGATAAAGGCTGGAAAAAAATATCGCTCCCGCATGACTGGAGCATAGAAGGCCCTTTCAGTTCAGAATGGGCAAGTGGTACTGGATTTTTGCCGGGAGGAATAGGCTGGTACAGGAAAAATTTTAAGGTGGAAAGTAAAGAAGGCTTCCTTCGACATTCTATATATTTTGATGGAATTTTTAAAAACAGCGAGGTTTGGATCAACGGACATTACTTGGGGAAAAGACCCAATGGTTTTATTCCCATTTTTTATGATTTAACCCCCTATCTGAAAGCTGAAAACAACACCATGCTAGTGAAAGTGGATCATCAAAAATTTGCAGATTCGCGGTATTATACCGGTTCCGGAATTTACCGAAATGTCTACTTGATTGAGTCTAACCCTATACATTTCGCCCAGTGGGGAGTTTTTTTTAGTACTCCCAAAATTGAAAAGAGCCAAGCTCTTGCTCAAGCTGAGGTGGATGTTGAACAACATCTTCAGACAACTAAGAATATTACCGTTAATGGTATAATCAAAAACAGTGAAGGGAAAAAAGTAGCAGAAAATTCCCAAGTCATCCAGGGTAAGAAAGGAGCTGGTAACCAAAGCACTTTGGATTTTACCATTAAAAACCCTCATCTATGGTCCGTAGATGATCCCTACCTGTATACTTTGGTGGTTGAACTTTGGGCTGATGACCAATTGATGGATCAGTGGGTGGACCAGGTGGGTATTCGGGATTTTAATTTTGATGCCGATAAAGGGTTTTTTTTAAATGGGGAGCCCACCTTGATCAAAGGAGTTTGTCTCCATCATGATGCAGGTGCATTGGGTGCTGCTGTACCAAAAGAAGTGTGGCGGAACCGATTAGAGACGCTAAAGGAATTAGGTAGCAATGCTATACGAATGAGTCACTACCCCCATCAAGATTATATTTATGAACTTTGTGATGAAATGGGATTTTTGGTGCAGGATGAGGCCTTCGATGAATGGGAAATCCCAAAGAACAAATGGATTGAAGGCTGGAATGTTGGTACCCCTGGTAATGACAGCAACCAAGATGATTTTCAGAAATGGGCAGAAAGAGATGTGGCTGATATGGTAAAAAGAAACCGAAACAGGCCATCTATTATTATGTGGAGTATAGGCAATGAAATTGATTACCCAAATGATCCCTATAGCCATCCTGTCTTGGATGAAGGCAGAAACCCACAGATCTATGGAAAAGGATATGTAGAGGATAATCCACCAGCCTCTAGTTTAGCTGGAATCGCCAAAAGTTTGGTTGATGCAGTCAAAAAGGTAGATGCCACACGTCCGGTTACCGCAGCTTTAGCCGGTGTTACCATGTCTAATGAGACGGATTATCCCGAAAATCTGGATATTGTTGGATATAATTACCAGGAATACAGGTATCAGGAAGATCATAAAAAATATCCTGATCGGGTTATTTACGGCAGTGAAAACGGGGATGCCTTGGAGGCATGGCTGGCAGTTGTGGAAAATGAATTTATATCCGCCCAATTTTTGTGGACAGCCTTTGATTTTATTGGTGAGGCCCGCGCTTGGCCCCAAAGAAGCAGTGGAGCTGGCATTATTGATTTGGCAGGATATCCAAAACCTGATTATTATTTCCGTCAAAGTCTTTGGAATGAAAAGCCTATGGTTTATTTGGGCATTGCTGAGAATGAGATACAGGTTCTTCGAAGAAGCAATATCTCAAATTCTTGGACTGATGAGACGGGCGATAAACCGTGGATCACCTGTTACACCAATACCGATGAGGTTGAATTATTTATCAACGGTCGTTCCTTGGGCAAAAAACCGGGTCTCTATCAAAAAGAACAAATGATTGCCTGGCAGTTAGATTTTGAGCCTGGAGAGTTGAAGGTTGTTGCCTATAATGATGGAAAGAAAGTAGCCAATTACACCTTAAACACGCCGGGAACCATATCTAAAATTGATGGAAGGCTTTCCAAACAGGTATTTAGTAAGGAGAATGAAGTTATCGAATTGGATCTCCAGTTAATTGATGCGCAAGGAAATCTAGTAGAGGTCTCAGACGAGGAATTAACGCTGGACTTGGATGGCCCCGTTCAGATTTTAGGATTGGAAAGTGGTGATTTGGCAAGTCATGAAAGCTATCAGGCTGCCTCTAGGAAGACGTACAAAGGAAAACTGAAAGCCTATTTACAGACCAACGGAGTTTCAAAATCAATTCAAATTCGGGTTTCTTCCCCAAGCTTACCAGAAGCAGTATTCAAGATTGAATTGGAATAGATAAATGATATTCCGAAAAGGTATAATAGAGAGTTTGGTAGAAATGCCAAACTCTCTATTATACCTATCTGACCATTGTATTTTGGTGGGGGTTTATAAGAAAATACACACGTGATTTTTTTTGAGTGAAATACTAATCGAAATCATTACAAAAACATATCCTTGTAAAGCATGCCCGATTTTTTTTTTTTTGCTCTACTTTTAGTTTTTTTCTGTCAAAAATCAATCGAACTCTTTCAAAAGAGTCTTTTCGAGCCTTTTCTCTTGCCTAGTTTACCGTATTTATCTGTTTGGACGTATCCATCCGACCAACCCCATATTGCGAGTGGTTTCCTGAATGCTTAAAGTTGCAGGATGAAAAAGACAACCAACGAAGCGTATTATTCCCTCTATTGTAAGTGGCAGGAATCCGGTCAGAGCAAG
>Ga0314772_1000884_pt1 | contig 14619 bp, 15 predicted proteins | sample MetaGCBIW2018_FD_204520 | JGI IMG/M metagenome (GOLD analysis project Ga0314772, IMG submission 204520) | Cryopeg brine microbial communities from Beaufort Sea near Barrow, Alaska, United States - CBIW 2018 | ecosystem: Environmental > Aquatic > Marine > Coastal | place: USA: Alaska | collected... | reverse complement strand
TCCAGAGCCATAAACAAAAAGACCTTTATCAACTTCTACCCTCTAATTGGAACCAGCACAGAATTAACTGAATTCCTTACAATTCCTAATCCAAAACATATGGGATGCTCGGATGGATACGTATAATGTCTCAAAGATCAGTGTTAGTGCTCAGTCTAAGAGGGACTTGCGGTAAACTAATGAAGGCTGTGCACTTTTGATAAAAAAAAGCCTGCTTAGATGATTCCAAGCAGGCTTTTTTGAAACTTATTAGTGATTATGGCTCCAATGCTGCAACACCCGGAAGCACTTTTCCTTCCATATGCTCCAGCAATGCTCCTCCACCTGTAGAAACAAAAGAAACATCTTCTCCAAATCCAAACTTATTTACTGCGGCTGCAGAGTCACCTCCGCCGATCAAAGAATAAGCACCAGCTTTGGTAGCGGCTACCACTGCTTCTGCCACTGCTTTGGTCCCTTTGTCAAAAGATGACATCTCAAAGACTCCCATTGGTCCATTCCAAAGGATAGTTTTTGATTTCAAAATCTCTGCAGCGAAAAGTTCACAAGTCTTAGGCCCGATGTCTAATCCCATCCAACCGTCAGGGATTTCTCCTTTGTTGACCACACCCTGCTCGGCGTCATTGGCGAATGCTTTAGAAATAATCGTATCTACTGGAAGCACTAAATTCACTCCTTTTGATTTAGCTTTTTCAATCAACTCTAACACGAAATCAAGCTTGTCTTTCTCCAAAAGAGAATCTCCAATAGAACCTCCCTGTGCTTTTGCAAAAGTATAAGACATGCCTCCTCCGATAATTAGAGTATCCACTTTGTCTAGCAATTGCTCGATGATCATGATTTTATCGGCAATTTTTGCTCCACCCATGATTGCAGTATATGGTCTGTCAGGATTCCCCAGTACGTTGTCTGCATTTTTCAATTCAGCCTGCATCAAATAACCAGAGACTTTGTCATTGAAAAATTGAGCTACAATCGCTGTGGAAGCATGCGCTCGATGTGCAGTGCCAAAGGCATCATTCACATAGATATCCCCTAATTTTGAAAGCTTCTCAGCAAAGTCCTTGTCGCCTTTTTCTTCTTCCTTGTGAAAGCGAAGATTCTCAAGCAATAATACTTCTCCTGGCTTCAGCCCTTCCGCCAACATTTCAGATTCACGGCCTATGCAATCAGGAGAAAACTTCACCGGTCTTCCCAGTGCTTTCTGAAGTTCTACAACAATATTTTTGAGGGAAAATTTCTCTTCGTAACCACCTTTAGGACGTCCCAAGTGAGACATCAAAATAACAGATCCCCCGTCACTGAGGATTTTGTTGATCGTAGGCAAAGCTGCCTGAATCCTGGTGTCGTCGGTCACTTCAAACTTATCGTTTAAAGGCACATTAAAGTCAACTCTGACTAGCGCTTTTTTACCTTTGAAACTAAGGTTATCAACATTTTTGATTCTGGAATTCATAATTAGGTTAATAGCTTGTGATAAAATATAGGATTAAAAATCAACTGTGAATTTATTAAAGATTCAGGCAAAAAGCGATTTTCATAGCTGCTGAATTTTTGCGCTGAAGAATTTAAAGGATATTTAACTTTTTGCAGCAGCACGATTTAGCCTGTCATTGATCGCTTTTCCAAGTCCTATGTCAGGCATCAACTCAGCCAAAATCACCTCTGATTCACTTTCATCTAGCAATCTCATGGCCGCAAAAAGATTTGCTGCCGCCACCTTTATATCAGAAGATTCACTCAGGACAAACTGCTTAGTTTCGGATATGCCTTTCACTCTTTTGCAGAATGAAAGCACTGCAAAATTCTTATTCAGAGTTGTATATTCCTTCACCAAAATATCCAAATCCCCGAGGATAAAAGGAGTTCGGGGAGCGTAATGACTCTCCAACACTCCGGGGGATTGAGGATTTGAGGAACTATGATTGTTGATTCTCACGGATCCGACGATATTTTCTATTTCTGATAGTTCCAGTCCTCCTAATCGATACACGACAATCTCAGAACCCTCCATCCCTACAATCGTACTCTCCAAACCAACTCTGCATGCACCTCCATCGAGAATGAACGGGATTTTCTCTCCCAATTGAGCCTCCACATGCTGTGGATTAGTCGGACTGATGTAGCCAAAAGGATTAGCACTAGGAGCAGAAAGGGGGAAATCCAAACTGCGTAATAAACTAAGAGTGAGCTCATGATCCGGCACGCGTACAGCCACCCGATCAAGGCCTGATGTTACCAAATCTGGAATGCTGTCATTTTTAGGCAAAAGTAAAGTTAGCGGCCCAGGCCAAAAAGCTTTGCCCAGTTCTTTTAGCTTCTCAGGAAAATCCGCCACATATCTCATCGCTTCATGAATGGAAGAAACGTGGATAATCAAGGGGTCGAAACTTGGGCGGTTTTTAGTTTCAAAAATAGAAGCTATTGCGACTGGATCCAGGGCATTTCCAGCCAATCCATAAACCGTTTCGGTGGGTATAGCAACTAACTCACCTCTTTCGAGGTGTTTTTTGGCTTGCGCTATGTCTTGACCGATAATTGCCATCTACTCACAAAAATCGTCAATCCATGTTTTAGCTTCCGTATAACCTAATGAAAGTGCCATTTTCAAATCTGCACATCCTTCTTCTTTTTCGCCCAAAGCACTCATCCTAGTAACTCCCAAGAGGTAGTAAGCTGCTGCGTTTTTGGAATCTAAATTGATGACATTCGTCATGGACTCCATTGCTCCACCTGGATCGTTATTGCCAAGTTGAGCTTTGCCTCGGTTGAAATAAACCAAGGGCTGATTTGGGCTGAATTTTAGGGATTCATCAAAATCCAATAACGCGTCTTCGTATTGCTCCATTCCCAAAAGAGCCAATCCACGGTTGTAATAAATATCGGTTTGAGAAGCATCCAGACGATTTGCCATATTATAATCAGCGATAGCCTCTTTCCATTTCTGTAGTTCCAAATAGGCATTCCCCCGATTGAATAATGGCTTGTAGCTTGTAGAGTCTTGTGCTATTGCTTCTGAGAAAACAGGTATGGCTTCCTGATATTTTCCCAACTGAAAAAGTGCTGCACCTTTGGCATTTAATGCAGTGAAATTTGCAGGATTTTTCTCTAATGTCCTGTCAAAAAAAGCAATAGCATCAGTCCATGACTGGGAATCCATTTTTTTAATTCCTTCTTCATTCAACTCCTCTTCGCTGGGGCTACAGCTTACCATTCCTGCCATTGCTAGCAAGATAATCATCCAATATCTTTTCACAGCTTTAATTTTGGGGCAAAGATAAGGATTAGGCTTTCTTTATCCCGGTTTGAGCTGAAGTTTTGCTCTGTAGTTTTCAGGTAATGGATTTGGCTTCATCGTTTTCATATCCACAGATACGATGATGCATTTACATTTTGCAAAAGTGACCTCATCGCCGTCTTTGGTTTTACCGACGAGGTATTGATCTAAGTCGAATGAGCTATTCCCTAACCTGGTGCAACTTAGCCACGCTTCGACTTCATCTTCCAAATGGATAGGTCGGAAATAATCCATCTCAACCCGAGCTACCACAGCTCCAAATTCCATAATATCCCAATCACATTTTTTCAACAAAAACTCCCCTCGAGCGTGCTCGAAGTAATTAAAATAAATACCATTGTTGACGTGGAGATAGCCATCAATATCTGAGAATTTAACTTGAATAGGAATGCAAAAAGCCATTTCAGGTTTAAGCTGGGAAAGATCTGGCCTTTTCATTACATCAGGATTTCAGATTTGCTCGTCTTGTCAAGCATCCTCAAGATGGAAGGATTGTATCCTATGACGTCTTGGACAGACTCGAAAGCCACCCAGGCTAAGGAGATGCTTTCATGGTTTTTGACCAAAGGCTCCTTGAGGTCTGCCTCCAAAATATACCTTACATCATAGTGAAAATGTTCCTGCACATGTGGACGCAGAGGAATAATGTGCTTATCAATATCAAAAATAGTCTCATCTACAAACGTCAGACTTTTCAGCCCACTTTCTTCCCGCGCCTCTTTCATTGCTACTTCGAGTAGGTTTTCATTCCCATCTGCATGGCCTCCAAGTTGTAGCCATCTACCTAACTTGCGGTGCAAGGTCAAAAGAGTATGGGTTCTTTTCTTATTTACTATCCACGCTGAGGCTGTAAAATGACCAGAAAGTAGTTCCCTTTTATACGCTTGAGGATCCTCCACCAACTCAATAAATGAGCTGATAAATTGTGACTCTTCTTCATAAGGGGTTCTATATTTTTTGAGCTGAGATTCTAAAATAATTCTATCCATTTTTTTCTACTGAAAATAGTTGATCAAGAAATTGATCAAAAGGTTTGGGATCTTGGTAAAGTCTGTCCGAATAATAGGTGGCCAGAACCTTAAGATAGTTGGGTTGATTATTTATACTTATTTTCTCAATCGATATATTTCCATAGAGCTGGGTAAGCAACTCATCAGAAAGAGGGTTTTGAATAGGAGGTTTAAAATAGAATTTCTCGGTTGTTTTCACCTCCTCATTCACTTCCTCAATTTTCCTATCCAAACTAACTTGGAAATAGCCCAAAGCTAAAACTCGTTTGCCCAATGTCAAGAAAAGATTGGAGAAAGTTTCCTTAGTCAGTGGCTCATCGTAGGTCACCGCAAATCCATAGGCGTACTTTGATTCCAACACATGGACCTGAGGAGCTTCTTCAATTTGGATTCTTTTGAGATGATAATTTGTATATACTTTACCCATCAACTCCAGACCTTCAGGTGACCCGGCCCACTGCTCAGCCTGAAATGCCTCTGAATCTTTAACTAGATAATTCTCCTTATGATTGACCGGAATTCTCCCCTCATTTTTAAAAACTTTACTAAATAAATCATTGAGGAAATTACTCATCGGAATTGAGGCTATATTTTTTGTTTGATAATAGATAAATAAGTCTTTGGTCTTGTAGGGTTCGAAGTATATCAAGATTTGCCAATGAGGAAGGAACCCTCAACGTCTCGAATAAATCCCTCTCTGACAACTCTCCTTTGGCAACCAAGGTTTTCAAAATACGATCTTTAAGCTTATCCACCACTATATCGGGAGTAAGAGATTTTCTCCTCTGAATGCATAGGTCACAAATTCCACATCGTCCCTCCGTTTTTTCCCCAAAATATTCTTGAATATACTGGGTACGGCAAAGGTGTTTTTGTGTGGCATATTTAACCATCTGCTGGGCATTTTCCAGGGTTAACTTTCTTCGCAGTTCAATCCTCGAAAAATTGAAAGGGAGTTTCCCTGCATCGAATCTGGGAGTGATAAAGGTAATCTGCGGTTTATCTTTCCTTTTATCATAAACCAACACATCCAACTGCTCTAATTGGATCAATCTAGCGGCCAGATCCAACTGGCTAATATTCAATGACTTCGAAAGCTTGGCTTCTTGGATTTTGATGTATTCAGAAAAAACATTTCCTCCATAAGTACGCATGATCATTTTCACTACAGGGTCGAGCCTGGCATATTTGATTTGAATCTCATAAAGTTGCGCCGGATCTATAGTAAAATGAATTTTGGAAGGTGAGTAGTAACTTTCGCTCAAACTTATAAACCCTTCTTCCTCCAATACCTTTAGTGCGTGGTAAGTTTCCAACACACCGAGTTCATAGGTATAGGCAAAATCATTCCATTCAAAGTCAAAACTACTGAGCATATTACTACCTACTGCAAGCCGGTAGTAATTTGCGAGGCATTGATAGACTCTTCTCACAAATTCCAAAGGTGGATAAAAAAGAATAGCACGGCTTTCAAACAATTCAAAATCCTTTTCATTGCATAGCAAAACTGCATAGGCTTTTGCTCCATCCCTACCAGCTCGTCCGGCTTCCTGATAATAATTCTCCACATTCTCGGGAAGATCACCATGGATCACCACTCTCACATCAGGCTTGTCTATTCCCATTCCAAACGCATTGGTGCTCACCATCACCCGAAATTCATTTTTCATCCAAGACTCCTGCTTTTGACTCCTGTCAATCATAGAGAGTCCTGCATGATATGGTGAGGCTGAGATTCCCAACTGTGTAAGGGATTTTGCGATTTGATGGGTCATCTGGCGATTGCGGACATACCAGATCGCCGTACCAGAAATACGGCGTAAGACCTCTATCCCTTTCTCCAGTTTATTCTCCACCATCCTCACGCTGTAACTCAGATTTTCGCGTGCAAAGCTCTGCCGAAATAGTGCCGGATCCTTCATCTCCAAGTTTGAAACGATATCATCACACACTTGAGGGGTGGCTGAAGCAGTCAGTGCCAAAACATTTAGCTTGGGATGTAACGGCCGAATTTCTGCTATTTCCAGGTATGGAGGTCTAAAATCATATCCCCACTGAGAGATACAATGTGCTTCATCCACCGCAATTAAATTGATATTCATCTGTCGAAATCGCTCGATAAAAAGATCCGATTTCAACCGCTCCGGAGAAACATAAAGAAATTTGTAATCTCCGTAGATACAATTATCAAGGGTGATGTCAATTTCTCTATAACTCATTCCTGAAAAAATCGCAGCAGCTTTTATTCCTTTGGCCTTCAGATTATCCACTTGATCTTTCATCAAGGCGATCAAAGGACTTACGACCAAGCAAATTCCATCTTTACACAATGCTGGGATTTGATAGCAAAGTGACTTTCCTCCACCAGTTGGCAGAAGAGCAAGTGTATCCTTACCTTCCAGTACAGACTGAATGATTTCTTTCTGAACAGGCCGAAATTCGGGATGCCCAAAAACCTCCTGTAAGATGGAAGTTGCGCGATCTAACATTTACCAGGTAGTAGCTTCCTTATGGAGAAACGCCGCGATACCTTTTTTGCAATCCTCATGTGCACGCGCTTTGGCATTGACTTGAGCCGCCATTTCCAGGTGTTCGTTTCTTTCTTTTTGGTTGAGCTGGCGCAAAAGTAATTTTGTCGCTGACATTGAAAACTCAGAGTTCTGAGTGACGAGCTTCATGGCAAATTCATTAACAGACTTCTGTAGAAACTCTGAAGACACCACCGTGGTAATCAGACCAATTTCCGCTGCTTTGGAAGCCGAGATTCGTTCCCCCGAAAGCAGTAATTCTTGGGTTTTAGCACCACCGATTTGCTCCTTTAAAAAAACTGAAACTAACGCTGGCACAAATCCTATTCTTACCTCGGTATACCCGAAAAGTGCTTCAGGAACAGAAAATGCAAAATCACACACAGTAGCCAAACCGCAGCCACCAGCTAAAGCGTGGCCTTGGATTTCGGCCACCACTACCTTTGGTAGCGTATAGATCAAGTTGAAAAGTGACATTAATTTCCGGCTGTCCTCCAGATTTTCTTCGTAGGTGAATTCTTGCAATTTCTGCAAATAGGCTAAATCAGCTCCCGCACAAAATGCTTTTCCGTTTGCCCTGAGCACAATAACCTTTACTTCAGCATCCTCATTCAACTTAGATACAGCAGTGAATAAATCAGCTATCAGATTTGGACTCAAAGCATTCCGCTTCTCAGGATTATTAAGAGTGAGGTATCCTATTCTTTCTTTGATTTCGCTAAGTACTACTTCGCTCATAATGATACGTTGGGTTGGAGGTCAAGTTACTTTCAAATCGCAGGCATTGCAAAAGCACTTTCAAAAAAGAAACCTATATGCCTCGTCTGGCTCCATTTTGAGGAAGGCCCGATTAGAAATAGTTTTCCAAGTGCCTTGTTGCCAAACTTCCATCCTGATCAAAGAAGGAGAATCAAATTGAAGTAAATCTTCTTTCATAATTGCTTTCAAACCAGAAACCCACCATTCGACTTCATTATTTGAAGATAGAATTGAATGCAAGATTTCAGGGATCTGAGGCCAGTGATTTTGAATACGATTGGCATCAATCATAAAACTAACTTCTGACGCTGTCATTCCGGTATTCCAAAAATATAGCTTGCAATCAATTACTAAATCGAATAATCTGCCACTTTTGCCCACATAAGTAACTAGCTGATTGACCGGTCTGCTTGCCTCCATATAAATGGAATAAAACAGGCCAAATGTAAGTAACAAGAATGCGATCCGTATCAATTTCTTTTTGGAGCCTAGCTCCCAACTTACAATTACTAAAAGCAATAACCAGATGACAAGTATCTGAACAAAATCAAAAGTCAAACGATCAATCTTGCCTGCCGAAATAGTTTGAATCAAGAAAGTCAACCAGTTTTGAAATAGAATCAATTTACTAAGCAGCCACCCAATCATGTCTCCAAGAACTGGAATCCATCCCAAAAACAGAAGAGGAACGCTCACATTCATGATGAGAAAAACCAAAGGAATAATAAGCAAATTACCTGTCAAAAAATAGGTTGGAAACACATGAAAATAATATACAGAGAGCGGAAAAGTGACTAATTGGGCCGCAAAACTTACGGTCGACAACTGCCAAAAATACTTCACAACTCTCCGCTTTGGTATCCAAATCCGTACAAGTAAGGGTTGAATCAAAACTATGCCCAGAACTGACAAATAAGAAAGTTGAAATCCCACCTGATGAATCACATCAGGGTTGACCACAATAGTCAGCATCGCCGAAAAAGCCAGAATATTGTATATAGAAGGCTTGCACTCGCGCATCGGTCCCAAGGTGAGTAAGGTAAAGATGATGGCTGCCCTCACTATGGAAGGAGACATTCCTGTCAGCAGTGCATATCCCCAAATACCTATAATGACTATCAAAAGACAAACCTTGGCTTTATTCTTACTCAGCTTTAATGGCTTCAGAAATATAAAAATCATATAGATGATGCCTACATGGAGACCGGAAACAGCGAGAATATGCAGAACACCAGCTTGAGCATAAGACTCGCGAACCGATGGGTCTAAGCGTTTCTTTTCCCCCCAGCAAAAAAGCCATGGCAATCTGCCGAAACTGCTCATCTGGAATTTTGGAATCCAACATTTCCCTGATGTTGTGTCGAAGCCTAGCTAAAGGATCTTGAGCGCTTGAAGATGTAGCTATTATTTGAAAATCTGCCCCTAAAAATTGGCGGAAATAGATTCCTTTTCTCATCAGAAAGCTCCGATAGTCAAATTCACCAAGATTGGAGGGTGGAGCAATCTGGTCAGGCATTTTCTTAACTAAGATGACCATCCCAAGTGTAAAAGGGAGAGAGCTTTGATGGTAAATCAAGACTTTTCCTGAAGCATCTTCCCAGCCATCCTCAAGATGAACTGACTTCACATCCAATGAATTTTCAAATGAATTAGGGTTGGATATGTCGTATTGAGTCACCTCGGCCAGGTAATAATCTGCCGTATCAAATTGGTCAAAGATAGATAACTGGAATGCTGTTTGTTTTTGTGTTGAAATCAACACACCCAACATAATTAAAGAGCAGTAAGCAAGAAAACTAGCCGAAAGCAATTTTGGCTTTTTATAAAAAGCGAGAAAGCTGACATATCCTATTCAACATGCCATTATAATAAGGTATAGAAAAACCGCTGTTGGCGCCAGAAATATAATTTCCTATAAAAATCCCGTCTAATAAAAAGGGGAGATATCGTAAAAAGGGATAGTCTGCGAACTTCATATAAAAAAAATTAAGAGGTTAATTAACCTTTTTTAATCAAAAAAAGAGGACGTCTCATAAGTCAATTCAACAGCCTGAGATTTGGCTGTAAGGAAATTAAATCAGTACCTACCTGAAAAAATAGAGGCTGTCTCACCTTTTGAGACAGCCTCTTTAAAATCTTAGAGTCAAACAGGTCTTAGAATCTATACCCGAGGCTAAAGCCACCGTTCAGTTCCACTCTGGAGAATCTACTTGCCACTTCATCAGAAAAACCACGGGCTACACTCACGTAAGGCCCGAAAGCAAAATTGTCCGAAACTTCCCATTTATAACCTCCACCAGCGCCGAAAATAAAAGAAGTCATATCGGTGGTAACGATGGTGCCATTATCTCCGGACTCTTCGAAATCTCCAAATCTTATTTTGGCCAATGGAAAAATGAAAAATCTTCCATTTACATTATTCCCAAAATAAAAGTTCATTGCCGCCTGTACTGAATTGGTTTTGTATTCTTTGCCATTTGCTTGGGAATTGAATCCAAATCTATCATTTATCATTACTTGAAAATCAAGAGAGTGTTCATCGCTTAAATATCTTTCATATCCAACTTCTACAGAACCCAACCATATTAGATTCAAGAAATTCACTTTCACTTCATTGGTAAAATCACCTCTGGTAATTCCACTTGAAGAGATGACTTCTTGCGCCATTCCACTGGAAAATAACCCAAGCAAAACTGCAATAGTAAAAATTATCTTTTTCATATATTTATAAGTTGGTTTTACAAATTCTGTTCAATTGTTAAGCCAATTTCATTTTAAAGTGTTGGATCTTACATTCCTCGAACATATCTCCACTTTTTTCAAAGCCAAATTTAGCATACAGGGGAACCGCTTTTAATTGGGAATGCAAATATATTGTCCTGCCCACAGTTTCGGAATTTGCACCCAAATCACTTAAAACAGCTTTCACAAGTGCTTGACCAACCCCCTTGCCTCTGGCTTCAGCTACCACAGCAAAACGCTCTAGCTTGACTCCATAGGCTGTAAATCTCCATCTTGCCGCGCCTACCGGTACTCCATCTAACAAGGCTAGAAAATGCACTGAACTCTCCTCATATTCATCATATTCTTCCTCAGGATTTACCTTTTGCTCTAGTACGAAAACCTTTTGCCGAATGGCCAAAGCTTCGTTCATCAGCTCGTCATTGCTTATTTTTATTACCTGAAGCTTCATTTTGACGTGTTTCGTTAGCGTTGGAATTCTTCTGGTAGGCCTCAATGATAGATTTCACCAATTTATGTCTAACTACGTCTTTACCGCTGAGGTGAACTACTCCTATCCCTTTGACATCCTGCAAAATATTCAACGCTTCGGTCAGACCGGATTTTTGTCTTATGGGCAAATCCACCTGGGTCGGATCACCCGTGATGACAACTTTAGAATTAGGCCCCATTCTAGTTAAAAACATCTTAATCTGCTCGCTGGTGCTGTTTTGAGCTTCATCTAAGAGCACAAAAGCATCATGGAGCGTTCTGCCTCTCATGTATGCTAATGGGGCAATTTCTATCACTCTGGTTTCTTGGTAATATTTAAGCTTTTCCGAAGGCACCATATCCTGAAGAGCATCATAGATGGGTCTTAGATAAGGATCCAATTTCTCCTGAAGATCTCCGGGAAGAAATCCCAGATTCTCACCGGCTTCCACCGCCGGACGGGTGATGATGATTCGTTTTACTTCTCGATTTTTTAATGCTTTCACTGCCAAAGCAACCGCAATGTAGGTCTTGCCTGTACCTGCCGGTCCCACTGCAAAAACCAAATCGTTTTTCATAGCCGATTCGACTAATTTACGTTGGTTGGCTGTCTTAGGCTTGATGACCAAGCCTTTATTCCCAAAGACCAATACTTGATCCCGGCTTGCTTCCTCAAAAGGAACGCTTTCGACGTTGAGATAGTCTTTAACATTCTCAGCAGTGAGATGACCAAAGCGCTCAAGATGCTGTAATAATAAATTTAGGACATCATTTATCCGAAGTATTTCTGGAGCTCCTCCCTGTATTCTAACCTCATTGCCTCTAGAGATGATTTTACTTTGGGGAAATGCTGCGGCGATTTGCCGAATGTTCTCATTTTCTTCGCCTAAAAACTCGGCCAATGGAACATTTTCTAATGTGATTACCTTTTCTACCAAACTTGTTTCATTGATTAGGTTTCTTTGAAGGTAGAAGAATAAAATATCTATTTTTGTTCACTCCTTCCAAACAAAAGTACATAATTTTAATTGACTTGCTTATATGGCAATTGTGACATTCCTCTCTGATTTTGGAGACACTGACTATTACGTTCCGGCAGTAAAAGCGAAAATGCTAGCCGTAAATCCCCAACTTAATATCGTCGATATATCCCACAGGATTGCGCGTTTTGATTTGGCACACGCAGCTTTTGTGCTGAAATCTTGCTTCAGAGATTTCCCAATAGGCACCGTGCACCTGGTTGCCATTAATACCACAGGAAGTAATGTTCAAGGTTTCATAGGAGTGAAGTTGGAAGACCATATTTTTATAGGACCAAATAATGGAATCTTGAGTCTGCTTGCCGACCATGAGCCTGGAATCATGGTAAAGTTTCCAGATATTCCCCTCAAGACCTCGACGTTCCCTTCGAAAGATATCCTAGCTCCAATTGCTGCAAAAGTAGCTAGTGGCGCTGATATACATGATTTTGGCGAGCCGCTCACCAATTTCCGCAAGATAATGGCCCGCTATCCAAAGGCAAATAAGGAGCAGATAATGGGGCATGTATTGAGAGTGGACCATTATGGCAATGTGGTCACCAATATTCAGCGGGAGGTTTTTGAAAAATTGAATCCAGGCAAATTTATTATCCGATTCGGGAGAGAAAATGTCACCAAACTTAACACGGGATATTCTCAAGTGGATGATGGCGATTGTTTTGTATTTTTCAATAGTCTGGATCTTCTGGAAATCGGTATACATCTAGGCAAAGCCGGAGAACTTCTTGGGCTGAGATATGACAGTTTAATACATATAGAATTTGAGAGCCAATGATTATTCGGATCGTGAGGATGACATTCAAATCAGAATCAGTAGATGAGTTTTCGGAAAATTTCAATCGGAATAAGGAATCCATCAGAAATTTTGATGGATGTCTTCATCTGGAACTTTGGCAAGATGAAAATCAAAAAAATATTTTCTTGACGCATAGTCATTGGGAAAGTGAGTATCATCTGAATCAATATCGTGATTCTGAGCTTTTTAAAAACGTGTGGAGCTTCACGAAGAAATTATTTTCTGAGCGGCCGATAGCTTTTAGCTCAAGAAAAATCGAAGAAGTGTAGAAATGAGTTTGAGGAAAAAAAATCTTTGCTCATATTTGCAACCCGTTACGCAAGTGATGGGTCCAAGTCAGACGTAAGGTTTGACTCACCGAATGCCCAGGTGGCGGAATCGGTAGACGCGTTGGTCTCAAACACCAATGTCTTAGGACGTGCCGGTTCGACTCCGGCTCTGGGTACAAAGCCGTGATCATTGCGAATTTTCGTTCTGATCACGGCTTTTTATATTACCTAATTTACTGTTTATCAGGTAAATAAAGATCAATGCTAAATGTTGTGGAGCAGGGCTCCATTTTAGAATTTCTAAGCATAAAATTGAGATAGCCTATACAGGAAGAACTCCACGTTTTTTAAATAGGTTAGATACTTTAAATATGCCTTAATCGTCAAACAGATTAGCTAACCTTTTTAGATCATCTAAAAATTGGTTCGTGGGTTCAAATGTTTTGAGTACATAAAACCCCTTTATAAGCAATTCTGAAGGGGTTTTTGCTTTTTCTGGCAAACTATTAGCAATCATTTTACAGCCGCTCCAGCGACTTATTAAAATCCAATAACTGAATGCTCCCTGCTACTAGTGTAGAATTCAATTTCTTCCTCAAATTTAATCGAACAACTAAACAGGAGTTTCATGAATTACTACCTAAAGAATGCTTTGTTTGATTTAAAAAAGCTTCCTCAGTATGAACTTTTCATTGGGTGAATAAAAAATTTACCAATTTTCTTTATGCATTCTTCCGTATGTAGGTTTGTATGTAAGGTTTTATCTGATTTTCATAACCAATCTGTCTTGCACTCCGCTCGCTGTATTCGGTTGGCTTCGCTGCTTCAGTTGCATTGAATGTGCAGAGGTAGTTTTCGGCGAATGAAATTTCTTTTGTTGTCATAGGGTAAATAAAAAGGACAAACATTTTCGAAACGTATGGCCTGTTAATAAATCAATCCATTTTATCCAATACTACATCATCATCTAAGATTTGAGTTAATTCAATTGAAGGAAGAATAATCCTCTTCAATTTGGTCTTGATTAATTTCTCATGCAAAATCCCCGTTGATGTACCTACCGCTAAAGTTGCTAAATGCCTAGATAAATCAACTGGAATTACCAAAAATTTATTTTTTTTTGGTTACTTCTACTTTTAGACTCTGAAATATCGTCTTTTAATATCATTTAATTGTTTGATTATCAGATAATTGAATGTATATTTGGACATCATTAACGCTAAGATAGAAATTGACAATGGCTCAAGGACTATCTGATAAAAAAAAATTTGAAAAAATACCATATATAGTTGATAAACAAATAAATAGCTTACTTGGTCACGTAAAATCTTACGGTAATTCTTTTGTTGTTTATACATTCAATAATCAACATATGGCATATCATTATGCTGTAAATTTGTTGCGGTGCCAGAAAGAGCATACGAATATGGAAAGAATGGTTGAGCATGGCAATGAAGAAATTGCTTATCACCAATACCATCAATTTTTGAGTGAGTCCAAGTGGGACTATGTCGAGGTCAACAATAAAACTGCCCTCCACGCCAATAATTTAATGCTGAAATGCAAGGCTAAATCAGGCAGCCCAACCGGCTTAATTATTGACGAAAGCGCTCACCTGAAAAAAGGTAAAATGTCAGTCGGTGTAGGGAGGCAGTACGCTGGCGTTGCTGGAAAAGTGGATACTTGCCAAGTATCAGTTTACGCTT
>Ga0314772_1000883_pt1 | contig 14635 bp, 14 predicted proteins | sample MetaGCBIW2018_FD_204520 | JGI IMG/M metagenome (GOLD analysis project Ga0314772, IMG submission 204520) | Cryopeg brine microbial communities from Beaufort Sea near Barrow, Alaska, United States - CBIW 2018 | ecosystem: Environmental > Aquatic > Marine > Coastal | place: USA: Alaska | collected... | reverse complement strand
CGTTCCGACCTGCTTGCCGTCACGAATGACCTTGAGTCCAACCAGTTGGTGGTCGAACCACGCATCGTCTTCTGGTGCTTCGTTGGGATCATGATCGATCCACAAAATAGCCTTAACGAGACCTTCGGCATCGCTGCGGTCAAGCACTCCTGTGAAGAATGCGACCGGCTGAGCGTTAAACCACTTAAGTTCGATGAGTTCGAGCGTTTTACCGTGCCACGCAGAACTTGTTGGTACTTGCAGTGAGAACACGGCGCCCGGAACGAAACGTCGTTCCGGGGCATCCGTATACATCTCAACTTTGATAGCTCCCTTGAGCCCATGAGCCTTCGTCAGGCGCCCCACTCGCAGCTGTGTGCGACCTTCGCGGGGAATTTTTGCTTCCGCCACTGTCTAGAAGTCAGTGTCGACGACGTCGACCCGCACCTTGCGACCATCAGCCAAAGCTGTGATCAGAGTGCGCAGTGCCTTCGCCGTGCGACCAGCGCGACCGATTACGCGGCCAAGGTCTTCTGGGTGCACGCGAACCTCGAGAAGTTCGCCGCGTTGCGTGTTCTTCGCAACGACTTGAACATCTTCGGGGTGGTCGACGATGCCTTTAACGAGGTGTTCGAGGGCGGGAGCGAGCAATTGCTAAGCCTTGTCTGCGTTGGCTGCGGGAGCCTCAGCTGCGGGGGTCTCGTCGGCGACGGGAGCCTCGGCTGCTTCTGCAACAGGTGCCTCTTCAGCCTTAGGCTCGACCTTCTCAGCCTTGGGCTTGAGAACAGGCTTCTTCTTCTCGTCAGCCTGGAACTCTGCCTTGGCTTCCTTCACCTTGACGGTGCTCTTAGCGTTCTTGTCACCCTTGAAGATGCCCCAGTCGCCGGTCAGCTTGAGGATTGCCTCAACCTGCGGGCTCGGCTGCGCGCCAACGCCCAACCAGTACTGTGCACGCTCGGACTCAACCTCGATGAACGAGGGCTCCTCGGTGGGGTGGTACTTTCCGATTTCTTCGATGACACGACCATCGCGCTTCTTGCGCGAGTCGGCAACGACGATGCGGTAGTAGGGTGCACGGATCTTGCCCATGCGCTTCAAACGAATCTTTACAGCCACAATTCTCCTGATTTAAATGTTATTGGTGGCGAACCGCTAGCCGTGAGCGTGGGGGCACACTCGGCAGAAAAGCTCTAGTGGATTCCGTTCGGGCCTGATTAGAGGGTCGGGCTACGAAGGACTCAACCGCCTATTCTGCCAGAGTTTTATGTGCTTCGGGAACCGGCAGCTCAGAAAGTGCCGAAAGGGTCACATTAATCGTTTTGTGAATCGCGCCACGAGAGCCATTGCTTGGTACTGGTGAGGTCGTAGTCAGGCCCGGTGATGCCCAGCGTAAAGAGGGTGATGCCCTGCTCGCGCATGCTGTCGGCATCTTCAACACTCTTGTCACGGAGCTCGTTAGACAGCTCAATTTCGCTGATATCGCGGCCAACGGTCTCGCAGTGAGCCGCCAAAACGCCCAACTTGTGCACAAGTGCTTCGCCAGTAGCGAAGCTGTGCCAAATGTCAGCATGCTTGGCAACCAACTTGAGTGTCTTCTTCTCTCCCCCGCCACCAATCAACACCGGAATTTTGCGGGTCGGCGCCGGATTTAACTTGCCCCAGCGGGACTCGATTCGGGGAAGAGCTTCGGCGAGTGCATCCAACCGCGAACCAGCGGTGCCGAACTCGTAGCCGTATTCGATGTAGTCACGCTCGAACCAGCCTGCGCCTGTGCCGAAGATGAAGCGGCCGCCACTGATGTGGTCGAGGGTGCGGGCCATGTCGGCCTGAAGGTCAGGATTGCGGTAGCTGTTGCAGTTGACAAGGGTTCCGAATTCGACACGACTGGTCAGCTCGGCCCAGGAGGCCAGCTCGGTCCACGCCTCAAAGTGCAAACCGTCGGGGTCGCGATACAGCGGGAAGAAATGATCCCAGTTGAACAGGATGTCGACGCCCAGCTGCTCAAGCTCACGAACCCGATCACGAATGACCGAATATTCGGCATGTTGTGGTTGAAGTTGTACAGCGATGCGAACGGGACGGCTCTGAGTCATAGCTTCAGAGTATCTGGTGTGTGCGGGGTGCCGATGAGGCCGCCGCCACCGAGCGACGCCTCTCGTTGCCAGCCGCTTGGTCGCGAGCTAGCGTCCGAGGAACTTCTGCAAACTCTCAAGTTCTTCCGCTGATGGATTGCCAGCAGCGGGCTTCGAACCGCCCAACCCAAAGCCTGAACCAGACGGTGCTGACGGTGCGATAGCGCCCTGCGCGCGTGCCGCTTCTTCCGCTGCCCGCTTGGCAGGGTTGCCCGACTTGGAACCCTTCTTCTTCTGGGTCTTCTTTGTCGGCTTGCCGCCGTGTCCACCAGGAATCGGGCCCATGCCGGGAATCTGAGGCGTGCCACCCTTGGCGACCGTCTTCATCATCTTTGCCGCCTGGTCGAAACGGTTCACGAGAGCATTCACTTCTGTAACTGTCGAACCAGATCCCCGAGCAATTCGTACCCGGCGTGAGCCGTTGAGCAGTTTCGGTGTGACCCGCTCTTGCTTCGTCATCGACTGGATGATGGCTTCAGTGCGGGTGATCTCTGACTCATCGAAGTTCTCGAGCTGCTCTCGCATGCCCTTCGCCCCCGGCAGCATGCCAAGCATGTTCTTGATCGAGCCCATGTTTTTGAGCTGCTGCATCTGCTCGAGGAAATCCTCGAGCGTGAAGGAGTCGGTGGCAAACTTTTCGGCAACCTTGCGGGACTCTTCTTCGCTGAAGGTCTTCTGCGCTTGCTCGATGAGGGTGAGGATGTCACCCAGGTCGAGAATCCGACTTGCCATGCGGTCGGGGTGAAATGGCTCAAAGTCATCGAGCCCCTCACCGGTCGAGGCAAACATAATCGGGCGGCCTGTGATCGAGGCAACCGAAAGCGCGGCACCACCGCGAGCGTCACCGTCGAGCTTGGAGAGCACAACACCCGTGAAGTCCACGCCCTCCTGGAAGGCGCGAGCGGTCTTGACAGCGTCTTGACCGATCATCGCGTCGATAACGAAGAGCACCTCGTCTGGATCAACCGCCTTGCGGATGTTGGCTGCCTGCTTCATGAGCTCGGCATCCACACCGAGGCGACCGGCGGTGTCAATGATGACAACGTCGTGCTGCTTGTCTTTAGCAAATTTGAGAGCCTGCTTGGCGACCTTGACCGGGTCACCCTTGCCGTTGCCCGGCTCAGGCGCAAATACGGCGACGCCTGCCTGCTCGGCGACGACCTGAAGCTGCGTTACGGCGTTGGGGCGTTGAAGGTCGGCGGCGACCAGCAGCGGCGTGTGACCGTCAGCAGCGAGCCATTTGGCTAGCTTTCCTGCCAGAGTCGTCTTACCGGCACCCTGCAGACCCGCGAGCATGATGACCGTCGGCGGGTTCTTCGCGAACTCAATGCGCCGCGCTTCGCCACCCAAAATCGTGACGAGCTCGTCGTTGACGATCTGCACCACCTGCTGGGCGGGGTTCAATGCATCCGAAACCTCGTGGCCAAGCGCGCGCTCACGAACGCGCCCCGTGAAGTCTTTGACTACTTCGAGCGCAACGTCAGCATCGAGCAGAGCGCGGCGAATCTCGCGAACGGTGCCGTCGACATCCGCTTCGCTCAGCTTGCCCTTGCCGCGCAGGTTCTTGAAGGTATCCGCGAGGCGGTCGGTGAGATTTCCAAAAATGGCCATGATCACACCAGTTTAAGGTGTCATGGCCCGTGTAGCGAACGCACTGCGTTGAAAGCGTTCCCGGCTAGGGTGAGAGCGTGAGACATGGCATCGTAATCCTCCCCCAACAGCCCTGGGCTGAAGCCAAACATCAGTGGATCCGAGCCGAAGAACTCGGCTTCGATCACGCCTGGACCTACGATCACTTGTCCTGGAAGTCGCTCGCCGACGAGACGTGGCACGCGACAGTTCCCACGCTGACGGCAGCCGCGAGCGTGACCAGCCGCATTGGGCTCGGAACATTCGTCGCGTCACCGAACTTCCGGCATCCGGTCACGTTCGCCAAAGAGTTAGCAACACTCGATGACGTGAGCGATGGCCGCTTCCTGCTCGGCATTGGCTCGGGCGGCACCGGTTTCGATTCAACCGTGCTCGGCCTGCCAGAGCTCAGCCCCCGCGAACGTCACGCCCGCTTCGAAGAGTTTGTGCGCGGCCTCGACGAACTTCTGCGATTCGAAACCCCCGGCAGCGGCGGCATTAGCTTCAGTGGTGACTGGTTCACTGCCGTGAATGCGCGGATGGTCGGGGCACCCGCCCGCTCCCCGCGCCTGCCATTCGTGGTCGCCGCCGAAGGCCCTCGTGGTCTGCGTCTCGCGGCCGAGCTCGCCGACGGCTGGCTCACCCTCGGACGCACCGCAGACTCCCTCGAGGAATGGTGGCAAGCGGTAGCGGACGTGTCGCGCCGACTCGATGACGCCCTCGAGAAGTCGGGTCGAGCATCCGCCACTCTTGATCGTTACCTCAATTTGGATGGCGCACCCCAGTTCAGCCTCGAAAGCGTCGGCACCTGGGACGATGCGGTCGGTCGCGCCGAAGCGCTCGGATTCACCGATGTAATTGGCCACTGGCCCCGCGCGGAAGGCATCTATGCTGGCGACGAGAGCGTGCTGATCGAGATTGCTTCACGCTTTCCGCGCTAGCGTAGAGAAATGACAGCTCTCATCGTTCCCATCGGCGGGCACACCCCACAGGTCTCTGACAGCGCCTGGGTCGCCCCCAACGCGACGCTCGTCGGGCACGTCACTCTTCACGAACGCTCAAGTATCTTCTACGGTGCGGTACTCAGGGCCGATGTCGACTCAATCACCATCGGTGAAGGATCAAACCTGCAAGACAACGTGACAGTTCACTGCGATGAGGGCTTTCCGACATCCGTAGGTTCGGGTGTCAGCGTTGGCCACGGTGCTGTCCTGCACGGCTGCACCGTCGAAGACGACAGCCTGATTGGGATGAGCGCGACAGTGCTGAACGGTGCCGTCATCGGAACTGGCTCACTCGTCGCAGCCGGAGCAGTCGTGCTTGAGGGCACGATCGTGCCGCCGGGCTCACTAGTAGCCGGAGTGCCCGCCAAAGTGCGGCGCGAACTCAGCGAGGAAGAGAAAGCTGGAGTTCGCCAGAACGCCACCCACTACCTCGACATCTCTGCAGCACACAAAGCCGCGAGCCTCTAGCAATTAGCTGTTAGCCGTTAGCCGTTAGCCGTTAGCCGACGAGGTTCTGCACGAAGACGTGCGGGGTGAATCCGGTGAGATCGTTGATGCCCTCACCCTGCCCAACGAGCTTGATCGGGATGCCCGTGCGTTCCTGAACGGCAAGAACAAAACCGGCCTTTGCCGAACCATCCAGCTTGGTAATGACAAGCCCGGTTACGCCAGCATGCTGAATGAACGCTTCAGCCTGCGCAACGCCGTTCTGGCCCGTCGTGGCGTCAAGCACGAGCAACACTTCAGCAATTTCGGTCTGCTTCTCAACTACACGACGGATCTTGCCCAACTCGTCCATCAGACCACTCTTGGTCTGCAGTCGGCCAGCCGTGTCGATGATGGCGATATCGATGGAGTCCCGCTGAGCGCGCTCCACCGTCTGAAATGCGACGGATGCCGGATCTTGCCCCTGCTGTTGCGGGCGCACGATTTGCGCTCCCCCACGCTCAGCCCACGTCGCCAACTGCTCGACCGCGGCAGCGCGAAACGTGTCAGCCGCCCCAACAACAACCGTGCGGCCGTGGCCAACCAGAAACTTCGCGAACTTGCCGATCGTGGTGGTCTTTCCGACGCCATTGACCCCAACAACCAGCACAACCGCGGGGCGGGCGCTGAGAGTGAGCGTTGGGTCGAGGCGGGCGAGCCGTTCCTCTAAGGTTTCGCGCAGCATCCGCTTAAGGTCTGTTGGGTCGTCAGTTTTGAACTTGGCGACGCTGGCGCGCAGTTCCTCGATGACCGAGTCCGTAATGTCCGGCCCAAAGTCTGCCGAGATGAGGGCGTCTTCGAGATCGCTCCACGTCTCGGCGTCAATCGTGTCGCGCGCGAACATTGATTTGAGTGCGCCGGAGAGCGACCAGGATGCTGCCATACGTACAGGTTAAGGCAGCTTCGCTCCCACGCCATACTTGCCGCACTCCAGCGTGGTGAACTCATGCGCGACATCCAACCTGAACGGCACTGTCATCGAGGCGCGCTAGGGTTTTTGGATGCTCTCACTGATTCGCCACGGCCAAACCGACTGGAACGCTGCCGGACGGATGCAAGGCACCAGCGACATTCCGCTGAACGACACCGGGCGTCAGCAAGCCCGTGAAGCTGTCGCCCTGCTGGCCGACTTCGACTGGGATGTCATCGTGAGCTCGCCTCTCGGGCGTGCCCGCGAGACCGCTGAGATTATCGCGGATGGTCTTGGCCTCGAGCTTGGCCGAAGCTATGACCTACTCATCGAACGCCACTATGGCGAGGGTGAGGGCCTCACGAAAGCCGAAATTGAGGAACGCTGGAACGGCGACTCGTGCCCTGGCCTCGAAGGCCTTGACTCCGTCGTTGAACGTGGCATTGCGTCACTCGAACAGATTGCGGATGGCTACCCCGGCAAGCGGGTAATTGTCGTATGCCACGGCACGATCATCCGCTACACGCTCTCTCAGCTCGCTGGCCGTGAATTCGACCACATTCTGAACGGCTCGATCTCAAATGTTGAACGCCTTGATAGCGGATGGGCTGTGCACTCCGTCAATGGCGAAGAACTCGAATCGGTGAGCTAGCTCGCCGCAACTTCTTTCGCAACACGTTGGCCGACAACAGCACTAATACCGTCGGCCCGCATGCTCACGCCGTAGAGCGCATCCGCGATTTCCATCGTGCGCTTTTGATGAGTGATGACGATGAGCTGGCTGGTCTGGCGGAGGTCTTCAAAGATCGTGAGTAGGCGGCCAAGGTTGGCATCGTCGAGCGCGGCTTCGACCTCGTCCATGATGTAGAACGGGCTGGGGCGCGCCTTGAAGATTGCGATCAGCAGAGCGACTGCGGCAAGCGACCGTTCACCACCGCTCAGCAGCGACAAGCGTTCGATCTTCTTGCCTGCCGGCTTCACCGTCACATCAATACCGGTATTGAGGAGGTCGTCGGGGTTCGTTAAGAAGATGCTGCCAGTACCACCGGGGAACAACACCGGGAAGACGTCATTGAATGCGTTCTTTGTGTCCTCGAAGGCGCTAGAGAAAATCGTCTGCATCTTCTCATCGAGATCGTCGATGATCGTCAGCAGGTCCTTTCGCGTGTTCGAGAGATCAGTGAGTTGTTCCGTCAAGAACTTGTGACGCTGCTCAAGCGCGTCGAATTCTTCGAGCGCAAGCGGGTTGACGCGTCCCAGTCGAGCAAGCTTTCGCTCAGCTTTCTGCAGGCGCACTTCTTGTTCGGCTCGCACGAACGGTCGACCGGATGCCACGGGCTCGACTGCAGTGTCGGCGTCGTCGGCGACTGCGTCGTCGGGTACGGCGACCTCTGGACCATATTCCGCAACGAGTACATCTTCGACGAGACCGAGTTCTTCACCCGAGCGCTCTAACAAGCTGGAGAGGTGCAGCTTCTTTTCATAGATCTGCATCTCGAGACCGTGGACGCTCTCGCTCACCGCGGAAAGTCGTTCACGCAACGCAGACTCTTCCTTGCGCAGTGCCGAGAGTTCTTGATTTTGCGCTGAGCGGTCGGCCTCTTTCGCCGCAAGGACGACCCGGGCTTCAGACAGCGAACGGTCTACCGAGTCGAGCACCGCGGGCAGCATCTCAACAACACGAGTGGCGGAGGCAATCTGACGTTGGCGAATCACGGCCAGTCTGGCCTGTTCGGCTGCTGCTTCGCGCTCACGCACAAGTTGGGCGGCGAGCTGCTCAGCCCTTGCTCGCTCGGCACGCACACGCTCGCGGATTGTTTCAAGCTGGATGCGCTGCTCAACCTCGTGCGCTCGAGCGGTCTCTACTTCGGCGAGCATGGGGTCGCGCTGCGAGACGTCGAGCATGGGCCGTGGTGCCGACTGGTACTCATCTGCTGCGGTCTGGGCGCGACCAACTTCGGCGGTGGCGTCGGCAACTGAGTCTGAGGCGACGTCGACGGCTCGGGCGAGGCGATCGTATTCGGCTTGGGCTGCATCAGCCTGAATGCGGTGGCGGCCAAGCAGTTCTGACTTGGCAGCGAGCTGTGCGTCGTATTCGCGCAGCGTTGCAAGCGCAGTTTCGGCATCCGCTTTGGCCGAGGTGAGTTCGCGACGCTTCTCGTCAAGTTCGAAGCTCGAGCGTTCGATCTGCACGGTGACGACGCCAAGTTTGTCTGCTGCGGCATCCCGTTCAGCAACAAGCTCGAGACGTGAGCGCTTCGCGCCCGACCCGCCACGCAAAACGTACTGTGTGAGCACGTCGCCTTGACGCGTCACAAACGTGATGTCTGCGGCATTGGCGAGAGAGCTGTATGCCGAGCGGGCAGCCTCAAGATCATCAGCAATGAGCACAGCCGCGAGGAGGCCGTGCACACCATCCGGGCCCGTCACGACATCGACCGCAGGAACTGTGCCCGGTGCGCTGCCGAGCGAGACAGTCGACTTCGCGGCGTTTGCTACGACCACTTCAACTCGCCCAAAGTCGCGACTAGCGGACTCCGCGAGGGCATCAATTGCCGAATCGCGGTCATCGGCAAGCACAGCATCGGAGAGGGAGCCAAGAGCCGCAGCGATCGCAGCCTCAAAACCGGGGGTAATTTTCACATGCTCGGCAACCAAACCACGGATGCCGGCGAGCTTGGCGGCAACCAGCGCACTCGATCCGTCTTTTTGGTCAACTGCGAGCGAGAGCGCCGAGTTTCGTGCGGCGAGAGCGTCACGCTCACGTTCGGAGGCGTGCACGGCATCCCGAAGGGACTCAATCTCGACCTGGATGCTGGCAACGGTGGCCTCCGCTGCCTCGTAGACAGAGTCGAGTGAACCATCGCTCTCGGTTGTCGAGTTGTTTGCCTCAACTTCAAGCGCCTCAAACTCGGTCTGCGCTGATGTGCGGCGCGATTGGGCTTCGGCGAGCGCCTGCTGTTGGCGAACCAGTTCGCCTTGAGCGGCAGTGAGTGTTGAGGTCGCGACTTCTACGCGTGCGACAAGTCCAGCGCTTTCTAACTCGTGGCGCGAAACGAGGGCGCTTTGTGCAGCAATTTCTTCGTCGAGCGAACCAAGCGCCGCTTTCACTGTTGCGGTTGCTGCGGCGGCAGCTCCGACCGCCTTTTCGGCATCCGCAACGCCAGCGGCGAGAGCATCGGCATCCGCAATGACCTCGTCAACGAGGGTTTGGCTTACCGAGTTGCCTGAAGTTGGGGTGTCACTCTGTTGTCCGAGCAGCGACAGGCGTTGGTTGGCGAGAGTGTACAGACTGCGTAGTCGTTCCTGAATTGACTCAAGGCCGAAGGAAACCCGCCGCGCCTCATCGACGTCGTCGCCGACTTGAGCTTGCTCGAGTCGAGCCTCTCGAAGCTTGTTTTGGTCCAGTTGTTCCTGCAGCACGATGCGTTGCGTCTTGCGTTCGCTTTCGCTGCGGCTGAAATCGTTAATGCTTGAGCGCAGTTCAACAACCTCGTCAGCGAGGAGTCGTGCGCGAGCATCCCGAACAATGGAGGCAATCGATGCTGCCTCTTTGGCAATCTCTGCCTGCTGCCCGAGCGGTTTGAGCTGGCGACGGATCTCCCCCGCCAGGTCAGATAGTCGTGTGAGGTTTGCCTGCATCGCATCAAGCTTGCGAATCGTTTTCTCTTTGCGACGACGATGCTTGAGGATGCCAGCCGCTTCTTCGATAAAGCCGCGGCGATCTTCTGGGCTGGCATGCAGCACCGCATCGAGCTGTCCTTGACCAACAATGACGTGCATTTCACGGCCGAGGCCGGAGTCGCTTAGCAGCTCTTGAACGTCGAGAAGGCGGCACTGAGTGCCATTGATCGCGTACTCGCTACCGCCATTGCGAAAGAGCGTTCGGCTGATCGTAACTTCGCTGTATTCAATCGGCAGCGCGCCATCGGCGTTGTCGATCGTGAGCACGACTTCGGCGCGACCGAGCGGACCCTTTGTCGCTGTGCCAGCAAAGATGACATCTTCCATCTTGCCGCCGCGCAGAGTTTTCGCACCCTGTTCGCCCATCACCCAGGCCAGAGCATCCACCACATTTGACTTGCCTGAACCATTCGGCCCGACGACACACGTCACGCCCTGCTCGAACGCAAAAGTGGTCGGCTGAGCGAACGATTTGAACCCCTTGAGGGTCAAACTCTTGAGGTACACGTCACCGCCTTTACTTCGCTGGCCAATTTGATGGTCAAAACCTTGCTACACGGTACCGGATGCGCGGGGCTGCGCCGTTCTGCCGCGCAGAAGATCGGGCGCCCGCGTCGGCCGCAAACTCACGTCATTTCTTTTGCCGCGCCTCGTGCCAGTCGCCTCAACCCGTTGACTTTGACTGAGCCATGCAGTGAACTGAATCGTGTTCCATGCGCGTTCGCGTGTCGTTGGGGGTAAAAATTGGAGATCCAATGCATCCCCCGTTGCCCGTAGCTACAACGCTCGACGCGATCGGCAACACGCCGGTTGTCCAACTTCAGCGCCTCACACCGCCAGACTCTGCTGCGGTTTATGTCAAAGTCGAAAGCGTCAATCCGACCGGTTCCTATAAGGATCGAATGGCGCTCGCCATGATCGAGGAGGCCGAGGAACGCGGCGCGCTCACCAAAGACCTGACGGTGATCGAGTACACCGGTGGAAGCACGGGCTCCTCGCTCGCCTTCGTCTGCGCAGCAAAGGGCTACCGTTTCCACGCAGTCTCCTCCGACGCGTTTGCGGCCTCAAAGCTCAACACGATGAGAGCGTTCGGTGCAGAGTTGACGATCGTCCACAGTCCGAGCGGAAACATCAGCGGCGAGCTCATCCAGGAGATGATTTCTGTCGCCGCAACAATCGTAGCTCAGGGTGGCTACTACCAGACCGACCAATTCAACAATCGCGACTCCTTGGTCGGGTACGCCGGAATAGGGCGTGAGCTGCTCGCCCAATTCCCGGAAGGTATCGACGCCTTTTGTGGAGCTGTCGGAACCGCAGGAATGCTGATGGGAGTCTCCGGTGTGCTCAAAGACCACGCCCAAGACACCCGCATTGTTGCGCTGGAACCGGCATCTGCACCGGCGATCACCGAGGGCCGCTCCGGTCAGCACCATGTTGAGGGCATCGGTGTCGGCTTTGTCCCGCCACTGCTCGACACCGATCTGTACGACGAAGCCCGCGCCATCGATGAGGCGATCGCACGCACGACGTGTCGGCAACTGGCCAAGCAAGAGGGGCTTTTGGTCGGCACATCAGCCGGACTAAATATTGCAGCCGCGCTCGATCTGGCTCGGGAAATGGGTCCAGGCAAAGTCGTGGTGACCATCGCCCCCGACACCGGGCTGAAGTATCTCGACGAGGACCTGTTCGCAGAACCAGCAGTCGCTTGATCCCCCAGTATCGGCGGGAGTATTCTGGTCGGCTACCTCAGCTTCGAACGTGCGTTTGGCACCACCGACACCGCCTTTGATCTCACTGAAGAGCTCGGATTGTGGCAGCCAAGCGAATTTGAGAAGTATCGGATGATCGTGGCGACAGTCAACGGTCGCGTTGTCGGCTCAGGTACCTACGAGACAACGGTTGGTGACGACGCGGACACGGCGTGGGTGCTCGCGCACGTGCATCCTGACTTCAAGCGGCGCGGCTTGGGGCACGCGCTACTTGCCGAGCTCGAAGCAATCGCGCGGGACGACAACAAACGCCAAGTACTCCTGTACGCCCCAGCCACCCTCAGCGATGGCCCTGTCGTTGCTGCACCAACCGGGTTTGGAGCGGTGCCGAAAGACAACCCCGAGACGCTGTTCTTACTCGCCCAGGGCTTCAGCTTTGAACAGGTCGAACGAGTCAGTCGACTCGCACTTCTCGTAACTGGCCTTCGATCACTTGTCGACGATGCAATCGACCACCTCGACCGCGACTACGCCGTGCACGAGTGGGTGGACCTGTGCCCTGAACGGTGGCAGACGGATCTTGCGCTTCTCTACACACGCATGAGCACCGACGAGCCCTCTGCTGGCCTCGAACCCCCGGAAGATATTTGGTCGGTGGAGCGGTTGCTGGAATACCAGAGTCGCCTCGCCGAGAGCTCACTCATCATGATTTACGCCGCAGTGGAGCATGTCGAAACCGGCACGCTTGTCGGGTACACCGCGCTGGCGGTGCCGCAAGAAACCAGTCGCGCCGTCAATCAGGAAGGCACACTCGTGCTCCATGAGCATCGCGGCCATCGTCTCGGCATGTTGCTCAAGGTCGTCAACTTGGCTCACCTTGAGCGAGTCGCACCGGGACACCCCTCAGTGATTACATACAACGCGGAGGAGAACCGCCATATGCTCTCAACAAATGAGGCAGTCGGGTTTTTCCCCATCGGACACCAAGGGGTGTGGAAGCGGCAGCTGCGTTAAATCGCGGCGGGCTCAGACCGTTTGTAGATCGCGGCGGGCTCAGACCGTTTGTGACCCGGTGCGCACACGTTGGCAGTAAGCGCAGAAGTGCGAACCGCGGTTCATGAACTTCTCCCGCACCACAGCACGCCCGCACCGCGGACACCCTTTGCCCTGCTGGCCGTACACATTGAGTGAGTGCGCAAAATAGCCAGACTCGCCATTCACGTTGAGGTACTGGGCATCAAAGCTCGTGCCACCCTCGGCGAGAGCTTTCGCAAACACGGAACGCACCTCAGCGAGCAACGTGACCGCTTTAGCGCGGCTCAGCGACTCGGTGGGCTGGTCATAGTGAACGCGTGCCGCCCACAACGCCTCATCCGCATAAATATTGCCGATACCGCTTACAAGGGTTTGGTCGAGTAGCGCCCGCTTCACTGCCGTGCGCTTCGCCTTCAGAGCCCGCAGAAACTTGGCGTCATCAAAGAATGGGTCGAGTGGGTCGCGAGCAATGTGCGCGACCTGGCTCGGCACCGCGTGAGCGGGCTGATCAACTGTTGGCAGCATGCTGTCGATCGACATCGAGCCGAAAATACGCTGGTCGACAAAGTTGAGGCGCAGTGCGCCGTGCTCAGGATGATCAAGATCGATTCGGATGCGCGTGAGCCGGTCATCCGTGCTGCGATCACGCAACAGCACCTGACCACTCATACCGAGGTGAGCGACGAGCGCTTCGCTGTACCCGGCAGCATCAGCGGCATCGCCGAGCGGGAGCCACATGAACTTTCCGCGCCGCTGAGGCGTCTGGAAGACCCGGCCAGTCAGCCGATCAATAAAGTCTTCGCTTGGCCCATCGTGACGGCGCAGAGAGCGCTCATCAAAGACGGTGACGGATGCCGCAGTCGCGCCGGTGACCACTGGTTCGAGCCCTGCGCGCACGACTTCGACCTCAGGAAGTTCCGGCACGAGACTATTTCGCTGTTGCTTGGAGAATGGTCCAGGCTTCGAGCGCTGCCGCCATTTCGGCTTGCTTCTTGCTTGAGCCAGTACCTGTCGCGATTACTTCGTCCGACAGGGCAAGGCTGGCGTGAAAACGCTTGGAATGATCGGGGCCGCTATCTTCGATGCGATAGTCAGGAACCCCACGCCCGAGTTGCGCTGCGAGCTCTTGAAGGCTCGTCTTCGGGTCCATCGCCGCACCGAAACGTTCAGGATCTGCGATCAGCGGAGCGACAAGACGTAGAACCAAGGCTGTGGCCTCATCGCCGCCGAGATCGAGGTAGGCGGCACCAATGATTGCCTCAACGGTGTCTGCCAGAATTGACGGCTTTTCGCGACCGCCCGTCTGTTCTTCACCTTTGCCGAGGCGAATGTAGGCGCCGAGCCCAATTTGGCGCGCAATTTCTGCGAGCGCGACGGAAGAAACGAGACTAGCCCGGCGCTTGGCAAGGTCTCCCTCATCAAGTTCCGGGTTGTCGCGATACAGCTTGACCGTTACTGCCTGGCCAAGAATTGAGTCACCAAGAAATTCGAGTCGTTCGTTGGTTGCGATGCCGCCGTTTTCGTATGCGAAAGAGCGGTGCGTCAACGCAAGCAAAAGCAAATCGGGACTAATACTGACCCCGAGCACGGCAGAGAGCTCAGCTGGTGAGCTGGAGCCCTTAATCGCCATGTATTCGACCCAAGAAGGGAAACTAGTTAAACGTCAGCAACCTTGCGGCCCTTGTACTCCATGTACAGGGGCGTGCCAGCGGAGTCTTCAACAACCTTGGCGCGGTGCGGGAGGCTGTAAACGGTCTTGCCGTTCTCAACGCTCTTGACGAGAGTGGGGGGCGTGGCCTTCCACTGGGCGCGGCGCATGCGGGTGCTTGCCCGCGACATCTTGCGCTTTGGTACTGCCATGACTAACTCTTTTCTTCTTGGGTCTCAGGTAAATCGTTCGCGTCGTGCAAATCTTGCGTGAAATCTTGGAGGCCGGACAACGCTGCCCACCGAGGATCGATGGCTGCCTCATGTTCATGTCCTGGATTATCTAGCAGTCGAACCCCACACTCAGGGCACAGACCGAGACAATCTTTCTGACAGACCGGCTGGAACGGTAGCGACAAC
>Ga0314772_1000875_pt1 | contig 14756 bp, 17 predicted proteins | sample MetaGCBIW2018_FD_204520 | JGI IMG/M metagenome (GOLD analysis project Ga0314772, IMG submission 204520) | Cryopeg brine microbial communities from Beaufort Sea near Barrow, Alaska, United States - CBIW 2018 | ecosystem: Environmental > Aquatic > Marine > Coastal | place: USA: Alaska | collected... | reverse complement strand
GCCTGAGCGGGAGGAGTCGATCGCGCCTAAAATGGCTGAGGTCAGCGGCGAGACGGTGATGGTCAGGCCGAGCCCGAACACCACGATGCCGGGCAGCACCTGCCACCAATAGTTGAAGTCTTCGCTTACCGCGAGCATTAACAGTGCGCCCCCGGCCATTGCCAGCGGTCCCACGGTCATAAAGATGCGCGGTCCGATGCGCCCAGCCAGGCCGCCAACGCGTGAGCTCAGCAGAATCATGATCACTGTAATAGGCAGTGACGCCACACCGGCGGCGGTCGCGCTCAAACCCGCCTGTTCCTGCAGGTAGACCACTAGGACAAACCCGTTGAGCGACAGTGCGCCGTAGACCAGCAGCGTGGAAAGGTTCCCCCACGCAAAGTTGCGGGCCTTAAAGAGGTCTAGTGGCAGCATCGGCCGCGTGGTGGTGGCCTGTCGTCGAATAAACGCGACGAACGCCAGAACGCCAAGGGCCGCCGGAACCCAGATCTGCGGCGAGCCCCACCCATTGATGGGCGCTTCGATGAGCGCGTAGACCATCCCGCCTAGCCCCACTATGCACAGGACCGCGCTGATGGCGTCGATGTGAGCATTGGGCTGACGGACGTTCTTTTGGGTGAGGCGTGTGAGGAGCCACAGGGCGGTAGCGATGGGCAGAACGTTGATCAGGAATGAGAAGCGCCACGAGGCTAGGTCCACGAACAGGCCGCCCAGGACCGGCCCCACGATCATCGCGCCGGCGGTCAATCCGGTCCACGTGCCGATTGCCTTGGCCTGCGCAGCGCCGCGGAAGTTGGTCATGATCAGCGCGAGGCTGGACGGCACCAGCAGCGCTCCGGCGGCGCCTTGAAGAAGGCGGGCGCCTATCAGCACCTCCGCAGTAGGGGCGGCGGCGACCGCGATGGACGTGATGCCAAAGGCGATTAGTCCCCAGCGGATCACCTTCAGGCGGCCGTATGTATCGGAGATAGAACCCGCGACCAGGATTAGGCTGCCGAGGGTGAGGAGGTAGGCGTCGACCGTCCATTGCTGGACGGAGATTCCGCCGCCAAAGTCGGCCTCGATCGCGGGCAGCGCCACGTTGACGATTGTGCCGTCGAGGAAGGACACGAACGATGCGATGACCGCGATCCACAGGACGAGCTTTTGTTCGCGGGAGGTGTCGGCTGCGGCGGCCGATGCTGGGGTGGGGTCGGATTCGCTTGTGGCCATGGGTTCAGGTTACGGCTGCTCGGTCATACGGCTGCTCGGTGACAGGACCGCGGGTTTTAGCGTTGTCGGGCGTGACCGGGTTAGGCGGGTTGCGCCTCGGATGGGAATTCGGCTTCAAGTGCGCGGGCCCGGACCCGGGCGTTGCGGCGCTCGCGGTATGAAGTGCCATTCACCTCAAGCGCGCCCAGCGCCTTAATGACGGCAGCCTCAACAGCTTCTTCATCAGTGTGTCCGGTGCGTGCCGCGAGCAGGTGGATGAGGGCTACGGTTTCGGGGTCCTGGATGTTGATGGTCATGCAGTCGAGTCTACGACCGCCACGGTCACGATGGTGCTGAGAACCCAATGACGCGATTGTCCATGTGTGATGCTCGGGATCCCTGACGCCCGCGGTCACTTCCTGGCGGATCACCGGGTCGACTAGCTTTCGAGCCAGGTGAGCGGCATCGTCGAGGTTGTGGGGGATGCCGCCGTCTGGATATTTGGTGAACAGAGCGGGCCAGCGAGGCTCCCATTCACGCGGCGGTGCAAAGGTAGGTGTGGCTGCGAAGTGCTTGCCCACCTTTCAGCGTGAAGTTGCTTGGCGAGGCGAGTTCTAGCCGCACCGGGAACGGGTTGACAGCGATGTCACCTAGGGCTTCGCTCCCGTTGACATCAGCGTTCTTTGCGCGATCGAGGACGGAATTCCTGCTCAGCGGCTTAGGTATGAATTGCGCCGAACGTAGCATCAACCATTTGTGACGCGCGGAACAGCGGTGTCCATTCACTGCCCGCGAGTGCGTCGACAAGAGCGCGCTCTACTGCGCTCTCTGTCACGTTGCTGGCGCCGCTGTCTTGCACGAGGGCACGTGTGACCACCGGCGCGAGTTTTTTTGACTGCGAAAACCTGTGTAGCCAGACTTGTTGGGTCCAGTCCCCGGTAGGCGAGCAGTTCGTCAGTAGCGGTCTCCCCGATGCGGCCAGCGATTGAAGCCCGGTTGACAAGGCCCGATTCAATCGCGTCAGCAAAAACGTCGGAGACGTGAGACAGATCCGGCTCGTCCTCGTAAAGGTCGGCGGTGTCAACCCGTGGAGTAGCGGGCGGGTTACCCGACCAGCCGTTCCACGCTGTCGACGGTCTCGAGGATGCCGCGCACGCGCTAACAGCTAGGGACTAATCCCGTCTTGCTCCTGGGCGATGAACTGCGCGAGCGACGCAGTGCGCTCGGGCCCCCACGCATCGGCGCCGATCACGCCAGCCCAAGCGCCCGCGAACTGAGTGGTCGAATACCGGTGACCGTGGCCCGTGGGGACGCTGTCCGCTGCTGTGAGGTCGATTGCCACCTGCAGCATCGTGATGACGGGGGCCCAGCCCATCTCTGGGGAGACGTCGGGCGCCCGGTTTCCGTTGTCGAGCCACGCGGGGCGCTGCCACGCCAGCTCAGGGGAGAAGAAGACGACCGGATCGGAACCGTTTTGCAGGTAGACGATGCGGGAAGGTCCCCAAGGCCCGGCGCCGTTGGTCAGGTTGCCCCCGCCTGCGGTAAAGCGCACGGTGCGGCCCTGGTCGAACATCGGCAGGGCGGGTGAGGAGCCGCGGTCGCGCTCGTTGGTGAGTTCCTTGTGCGTGGGGTTGAGGAAGGTGGGCCCCGCCATCAGCGCCCCCGCGATCGGTTCGTTGATGATGCTGGGCGAGCGCAGAATCGCCTCGACTCCATAGGAGCCAAGGGATAACCCAAACAGATAGATGTCCGGCCGCGTCGCGGGGTCCAGCTCGGACCAGTAGTCCTGGATGATGCGGAACGTCTCGACGGAGTCTTCGCGCACCACCTCCTGGTCCGCAAGCGTGGAGATCCAGCTGGGAAGATACGAGTACTGCGAGCCCGCGATGGCCGTGTCGCCATTGAACATGTACTCGATGGTGCTCATAGCGTTGGCGTCCAGCCAACCCGTCCCTGTCGTGACGGCCAGCACCAGGGCTTCGCGCTCGAAGGCACCGGTCCGAATCAGTTCATCCAGCAGAAGTTGCCGGCGCTCCTCGGCAGTTTGGGCTGAGCGCAACCCCACATAGACGCGCACCGGCAGCTTGGCATCGGCGGTGCCGTTGAACGTGTTGAGGTCGCTCACGGATGGCCCGCCAGCGATAAAGTTGCGGCCCTGCCTGCCCAACGAGTCCCATTCGACGTCGGATTGCGGGCTGCCCGACCGCAGCCGCGACTGGGCCTGCTCGACTCCCGGCGCCGTGGCCAGGTCCACGGGCGAGAACGTCCAGTTGGCGCCCGCAAAGAACGCGTTGGTGAGCACGCCCGTGACGAGTCCCCATAGTGCGAGAACCGACAATGCGGCGCCCAGGGTGTGGGCCAGGCGACGGGGCAAGAATCTCGACAATAGATCCGCGATCCTGAGCAAGACCCCCCGGGCGGTGCGCGCCATCACAATCAACACGGCGGCGGTCAGTGCGGCGACCGCGGTGATCATGAGCCACACCCCCGAACTCACAGCAGGCATGTCGAACAGTTCTCGTACCCCGTTCTGCCAGCCTATATAGTGCCAGATCCGGTCGACGAACAGCCACAGCAGCAAGGCCAGGGTCACCAGCGCCAGGGGTCGGCGCACGCGCGTGGGGATGGTGGGCACCTCGAAGAAACGCCACAGCGCCCGCAACCCCACGCCCATGCCGTATCCCAGCGCCAACGCCACGCCCGTAATGAGTCCCTGCATGCTCGGGGTGCGCGGCAACAGCGACGGCACTAGGGAAAATGACGCGAACAGCAACGCCGCCAGCAGGCCGATGCGGTTGAATCGTGGCGCGAAGACCCGCCGCCACGCGCGGGGGCGCGGTTTGGGGGGCAGCTCTGGGTCGCGGGGCACGTCAGAATCGTACGGCCATTTCGAGCGCCACTACGAGCGTGTTCGTGCAGGTGGGTACATCTCTATTGGTGTGAGCGTGGGGGCCTTGGCCTCCGCACACCCTTACTACTAGCTGCCGTGGTGCCCGGAGCGCTGAAGGAGTGCCCAGACAATGAGGCCCAAGCCGGTGAGCGCGATGAGCGGGCTCGCGAAGAACGCCGCCCAGTCTAGGCTCGACGTCATCTGACCGCCGCCACGGCTGGCAGGCGTCTGGGCCCCGGTGAGGCTCCAGAATCTGGCGAATAGCACGACGCTCACTGCTATGAGAGCTACGCCGCAGGACATCGAGAGAGGGCTATTTCGCATGTTCGCGCCTTTCGAGGGCCGCCGCGAAGCCCAAGTGCGTCTTCGCAACGTCCCGATCATCGTAGCGAAAACGACATACTGGCGAAAGCCCCCAAATGGGGGTATTTCATCCGCAACGCTGGCTACGAGACCGCTCCGTCGATCGCCGTCACGAGCGCGCGGGCCAGCTCCTGGTATTCGCCGCGCCACCGCTTGGTCCGCTCGTAGCCCTCGCCCTCCACAAAGTTGCGCAAGGTGTCGAGCTGGTTCGCGCTCACAAAGCCAGAGATCACATAGCCCGCGGCTACTCCCGCAGTCTCGACCGGCTGGACGGAAAATGTGACTCCGCTGTACTTGGGCATGAGGGGACTTCTCTTTCTCGGTGGCTGAGCGCGCGCTGTGCGCCACTTGAGAGCGTAACCCCGTGTTGCTGTCCATATAGGGGACTAGATTCCCGGTCGGCACTGCATTGATCGCATTGGCGGCAATGCCACGACGATGACGGTCGCCAAGAGGAAGTCAGGGCTCGGCGGTGTCAACCCGTGGAAGCAACTTCCCTGTTGAGGAGTAGTTTTTCGAACACTGGTCGGCCGATGCTGTGGCACGTATCGGCGCGTTGGCGGAGTGTGAGGGCCTCGTTTTCTACGACCCGCAGCACCCTCGGTTCCGAGAGCCGTTCCGGCCCAGATGGGAACAAGAGTCACTATAGGGTCGGTCGCGATGGACTGGCAATGGCGGGCCGGGTCTGCCTTTCGGCTTCTTCAACCCATTCGCGGGCGAGGTTTGCGTAGTCACGGCGACCGCTCTTATTGAGCCCCGCGAGTTTAGGCAATAGGTCGAACATCAATCGGATGTAGCCGACGATGTCCTCCTTTGGCCCCCCTGAGGCTGCGACGACTACCTCGATGACCTTCTTGGAGTCGCCCCCGGAATTGATAAGTGAGACCAGTTCACGCGCGTCCTTGCCGCCCTTCTCCGTCGCGTACCGGTCGATGAGCGCCGCAATCTTGGTTGCGATGTGGGCGTCGAGCGTGAGCATCAGCCAACCGTGCACCTTGAGGTCGGTGTCCACGTAGTTCGTGAGAGTGGCGACGTCGAGCAGGAGTTTGGTCCCAAGTCTCGATTCGTGAGGGAAGTACGCATCGACGTGCACTCCATCGGCGTCTCCTCGCGCCCTCTTTCCTCCACTGTGCAACTGATTCTCGCTATGCCCGGTAAGCCGTTGCGGAAGCTTTTGTCGAAGACTCTGGTCAGCGATGATCAAGTCAATGTCGTGACTGATCTCACCCCCGACGCGGGCGTTGGTGGCCCAACCTCCGATGAGGATGGATGGCTCGAGGTCGTACCCAAGCGAGTCAAGAACCGCGCGGAGGCGACCCTCATCGTCGGCTCCGAGGATCGTCATCTGAGATCCCCTGCCTGGTCCCATTCACGTTCGCGGATGAAGCTGTCCCGGAGCGCCGCCCGGAATTCTGACGCCTGCCAACCGGGGGTTGAGAATAGGTCTGCGTAAGTTTGAGCAAGACTTGAATAGCCGTCCCATGTCTTGGCGGCGCGCTCGTCCATCGTCAAGACCCTGACCTCGTTTCCTGACGGCAGTGTGAGCAGTTCGGGCGAGGAGGGGAGGTACATCAGGTGTTCATTAAAGTCCGCTACTGCGCGCCCGCCGAGCAGCGCCTTGGCTGCGTCTGGACCACCGAGCGCGTAGGGGCTGCGCCCTGCGTCTAGCCACGGGCGGATACCGTCAAGTGTCGTCAAGGCAAGAGTGTCGCGCCCAAGGTTGCGCCAGGCGCACAGCATGGTGAGAACCTTGTCGATGCTCACCACGGCAAGCCCCCCTCGGCTGTAGCGTTCAATGGCCCCGTTGCTCTCTAGGCGCTCGAGGGCGAGGTATGCGGTGGTGAGGGGTACGCCGGCCTCGAACGCAAGATCGGCGACATTGCTCCAGCTTCGCTCTCCTTGGAGAGCGCGATCAGCGAGGGCTCGCCAGACGAGTTCGTTGCCCTTCATTACGCGGCCTCCATTTTTTCGTTACAGGAATACCTAGAAATGAGTTTACAGGTATTTATGTAATTCGGGCAGCGGTGACTTTCGAATGAACCAAGATGTCGATGACCTTCGCCCCTGCGGTCGCCCTCGTACATCGCTGAGACGTCATCGCACAGAACGCTGCCCGTGACGCATTCGCGTGGCGACAGTTCCACGATCGAGCTGCCGCGCTTGGGAAGGGTAGTGATCCCGTCGGTCAGCTCGCAACTTCTTTTGCCGGGCTAGTGCGTCGATTCGAGGATGCGCACTTGCTTGCGGATCTCGCCCGATGTCGGGGCCGGGTGCCGGTGGGCCCTTCCGCTCAGCGCCGCCCACGCGGCGAGCGACAGGCCGCCGAGCACCAGGACGGGGCTCACAAAGAACGTTCCCCAGTCCAGGATGGACAGCATCCCCGACGCGTTGGATGGGGTCTCGGTACCAGAGATGGCCCAGAATCTAGCAAAGAGGAACAGGCCTAGCGCCACGAGCACGAGCCCTGCGACTTGCCACTTCCGGTTACGTGCCATGGGTCTGCCTCCCGGACCTTGGCTCATGCGCCCCGGAGTACGGGGCGGTCTGGTCAGCGTAGGCCGAAAGGGAGATAAGGGAAAGCCCCCTCTTGTGGGGGCAGGGCTGACGGGACGGTGGCTCATCGCGATATGCCTGGAACAGTGCCACTATGGGTCCATGGCAGACTCCACGCACGAGGCCCGGTTGGCCGTACTCATTGACGCGGACAACGCGAGCGCCCAGCACGTAGAGCGATTGTTGGTCGAGATCGCCAAGTACGGGACGGCGACGGTGCGCAGGGCCTACGGGGACTGGACGTCCACGCAGCTAGTCAAATGGAAGTCGGAGTTGCTCGCGCATTCGGTGCAACCGATCCAGCAGTTCGCCTATACGGTCGGCAAGAACTCCACCGATAGCGCGCTGATCATCGACGCGATGGACTTGCTGCACGGCGGCACGGTGGACGGCTTCTGTTTGGTGTCCAGCGACAGCGACTTCACACGTCTGGCAGCGCGCATCCGCGAGCAGGGCCTCATGGCCTACGGCTTCGGTCAGCGCAAGACTCCCAAGCCGTTCGTGGCGGCGTGCACCAAGTTTGTGTACGTGGAGAACCTGGCCGGCGAGGAAGTCGCAACAAAGCAGAAGGCGACTCCCGAGGCGGCGACTGCATCGGCTGCGACGGCCACGAAGGCGCAGGCCAAGCCCTCGCTCAAGGGCGACGCGAAGCTCGCCACCCTCCTGTCCGAGGCGGTCGAGACCGCGGCAGACGACGACGGCTGGGCGCAATTGGGCTCAGTCGGTTCCAACCTGTCGCGCCTGGCGTCCGACTTTGATACGCGGACGTGGGGCTACTCCAAGCTCACGGACCTACTCAAGGCGCACCCTGGCTACGACGTGGAGTCGCGCTCGCCGGGAGACGGCAAGCAGAAGGTGTGGGCGGTGCGGAGCAAGACGGGCAAGTAGGGTCGGCCGCGGTCTGCAGGGTCACAACGCCGCGACGAGTTTGAGGGGAAGGTGATGCTAGGCGGTCGCGACGCCCATCGGTTGAACGCCATCAAGGCTGACGCGTTGGCGTGCCATCCATAGGTCGTGCGAGTCCTGCATAGCGAGCCAGCTCTCTGCGCTACGACCGAGCGACTTGGAGAGTCGCAGCGCCATCTCGGGGCTCACGCGATTCGAGCCGTTGAGCACGCGGCTGAGCGTGGAGGGTGAGACGTCGAGCCGTTGAGCGAGCTCGCGACCGCTCATACTGAGCGGCTCCAGATAGACCTCGATGATGAACTCGCCGGGGTGGGGTGGGTTGTGCATCAGGTTTAGGCTTTTCATCAGTGGTAGTCCTCGTAATCCAAGACGTAGGCGTTCCCGTCACGGAACTCGAACGTCATCCTCCAATTGCCGCTGACTGACACCGACCAACGGCCTGCCATGCTTCAGGTCTCGAATGGCGTGCGCAAGCCCTTGTGACGGAAGGAATTGATCACAATTCGACTGTAGCACGTTGCGCATCACGCAACACACGCTGAGGTAGCGGCCTGCGGCAAGACTCGGTCACATTGACTCTCGCAGGCCGAGGGCAGCTGTGAGCGCGCGGTCGACGTCGCGCATCGTTTTAGGTGACAGCGCACCCGCTAGCTCGGGGCTGTCGTCCTCGTACATCGCAAGAATGTCGTCGCACAGGACACTGCCCGTGACGCATTCGCTGGGTGGCAGTTCCACAATTGAACTTATGCGTGGCTTGAGAGTCGTAGTGATCGGAGCGACTAGTACGTCGCCCAGGTTCCTGTTACGCGCGTTGTTCGAGACAACCAGCCATCGCTTGCGTCCCAGGGCGGCGTCGAAGGTCGCCCAATAGACCTGGCCGCGAGCGAACGTCGTCATCGGGGGACCGGGTTAGCCGCGGCGTCGAGCGCGAGTCGCTCGCTGGAAGGCCTCGCGCTCGGGATCGTTGGCGAGTTCCGCGTATCCGGCCTCGTCGAGGAGCTCCTGAGCCCTGAGCACTCCAAGTTCGAAGATTCGGTGGAGCATTGCAGCCTCCGAGGTTGAACGATCGATACTGAGCGCAGTGGCAGCGGCAGGGGAGTCGCTAATCGTCGCAAGATCGTCGAGGTCCTGTTCAGTGAGTGAGATGGAAGCCCGCTTGGCCACTCGGTGTCGCAGTGCATGCTCCATGGTCGCGCCTCCTGCTGCCGGGTGTCGTGATCTGACCTAGCCTGTGGATGACATGCTACATCAAATGGTGCAATTTATGCAGCACTAAAGTTGAGTGCGCGACCAGTCGCTAGCGAAGTTCAAACAAATCGGCCACGACGTGAACACTCGAGCAGCCGACATCGCCCCCGACTTCTACAGCTAAGGCCCACGACGGCCGATGCGCGGGTTGGCTCGGCTTCGCAGGCCGGGAATTCCTACGCGCGGACCATGCCCGGGAGGTCCCCGCCACCGTTACGCTGGACGGATGCCCAAGAATCGACGCCCAGGCAAGCGCCCGGTACACCGCACCCATGAGCAGCGCCGCCACCTCCACGCCGTCCCCGAACGGCAGGCCGAGCCTCACTCGCAGGCGGCGGAACTCATGTCCGGGGTGCGCCAGGTGATGCGCTCGGACTCCCCGATCGAGCTACTGCTGCTGGTCGGCACCATGATTGAGCTCACCGACCCACGCGGGACGAACCCTCTGGATCCTTCGGAAAGGCCAAGCGTGGTGCGCGCCGAGCTGGTGGAGTCCTTCACCGAGACGCCATTCGCGGAGACCACGGTGTTGCTGACGCTCTTGGAGCAGTTCCTCCCGAACGGCGACGCCGCGCGCGCGATGATCGCTGCCGAGCTTCCACGCCGACGCCACCCTGTGCCGCTTTGGATTAGCGACCTGGCGAATGGTCGCGTCGGCGTCGAGGCGATGCGCATGACGGAAATCTTGGGCGATGGCGAGAACTGTGTGCTCGGCGTGCGGTTCGAGTCCGGCGCGGCGCTCACAGCGATTATCTTCACCGACCACAACCTGGGCTCGGTGGTGAAGGACGCCTTCTTTGTCGACGCTCCCGTCAACGAGGTGATGGGGCGCATCGGCTCGGGTGAGTTTGAAGGTCCCGGTCCTGACCGCATCGGCCCATGGGACGGCGCCACGGCAAGGGCGACGGTGGAAGCCGCCATCGACCTAGGGCGGCGCACCCTCGGAATGCCTGAGGGCGACCACTGGCCCAGCGCGCGGCCGTCCATCGAGTGGCTGCTGGCGCGCCTACCCGCCGGCGGCACTGCTGAAGGGGACCAGGAGTGGAGCGATCAAGACGTAGAGGACCTGAAAGCTGAGTTCCTGGCGTCGCCGCAAGGCCGCGGCGTCACCAGTAGCGACCAGATTTTCTCGCTCGACATGATCCTGCGTTTTGGGGCCGGGTACAACGTGGGCGGTCCGTTGCGCTGGAGTCCACTCGTGGTGGGGCGTTTCCTGCTGGACTGGATGCCATCCAAAGTCATTACGCCCTACGCGGACGTCGCGATGCTACCCACCGTACTGGCGGAGTTCGTTGAGTTCACGCACCGGCGCGAAGGCGTGGGTCCCGTGCTCACCGGCGAGGTGCTGCAGGCTGTCGGGCAGTGCGTCGAAGGATTCTGCGACGCAATGGCTGGCGACGGCCCGTGGGTTGGAGATGACTTCGCGGAGTTGACGCTCGAGACCCTCGAGGCGGCTGTGGGCGGGCCTGCGGCGCTTGAGATGCTTGATGCGGCCCCGCTGCCCGATGAGCTTTTCGTGTGGGACGGGGTGCCGGAGGACACACGCGAGCGCGTGGGGGAGTACCTCGCACTGCTCGACAAGGTCGCGGACGCGCACCTGGATGTCGAGCACCGCACCGCGATGCGCAGGTTTTTGGCACGCGTGGCGGCCAGCGACCCAGCGATCTTCCGGCGCAAGGCAGCAGTGAACCGAGGCTGTGCAGCGATCGCGTGGGCGTTGTGCCGCGCTAACAACACCGCAGGCGGTTACTACAGCACGGACGTGACGGTGAAGGAACTCGTGGGGTGGTTCGGCGTCACGGGGACGGTGTCGCAACGCGCCGATCCCATGCTGCGAGCCATCGACGCCCCTCAGGGCATGTACTGGGGTCTATTGCCGCTGGGCACTCCAGATCTCCTAGTGGCCAGCCGCCGCGCGGACATCATGGCGGTCCGAGACCAGGAATTCGAGGACTGAGTTGAGCGAGGCGCTCGAGGTCGGTGAAGTTGGTCATTCGCACACTCCGCAGATTCCGGATGCGGGCAGTTCGGTTCGGCATTCAATGCATGTCTCCCGCAGTTCGTCGTCGCGATTCCGCCTCGACCCACCGCCTCCGCCCATGCCGATGCTGTTGGTCGGCAGGGAAAGGTAGTCGTAAGTACCGGGGCCCGTACGGAACTCGACGAACCCCGAGTGCAGCCACGCGATGCTTGGCGGCCCGTCCGCGCCCTCGAACGCCACATACGCGCGGCTCTTGGTCGGTAGGTAGAGACGTCCGTAGTCAAAGGTTGCGAGGATCTCGCGTGCTCGTTGGTGATTCTCGATCGGAATGGTGAACTCGCGCAACGCCTCGTCGAGATTCGCGAAGTACTGGCGAGGCCCGTCGTTCTCGTGGCTCATTTCGTATCCCTCAATTATAGTTTCACCGTACCGCGGGCGTCTGACACACGAGCCGCGTTGGTGCCCGAGCCACGGTCAGTGCGCGCCTGACGCGGGTGGAAGGGGCGACGTGGGAGGCGTGCTTGCGGACCGAGCGGCCGGGGGGTGCGCCACGGGATGAGCGCTTGAGGTGTCGTGGCGCTTGCCCAAGACAGCAACCACGGTGACGACTCCCACGAGCGCGATGACGAGCAGCAGCACACTCTGCTGTGCGAGGTACGCATCCTGCTGATCGGCCATGTAGGTCAGCAAATCGTTGGTCTTCCACCCATTGACGACGGACTGCTGTGGGGCGCTTTCCGCGAGGTTGGCGTCCAACGAGCGAATGGCCTCGATGCCTGCGGGGGAAGTCTCGGGTTGGGGAGCAGTCGCGATATATAGACCCACGGGGACCAGTGCGATAGCGGCGGTGACGCCGATCCGGGCGATGGTATTCATGATGACCTCAGCTGTTGGGGTGACGGTGGTCGCCACCTGAATGCAGACTCGCACGCCGCTCTGACATCGCCGTAATGAGGTCGCGATCTCGCATCGAATCGCCGATACGCAGAGACGCCCCCCATTCGGTCTTAGGTGGGCACCCAGCGGAGGGTAACCGAATCCCACGTTCCGTCACGAACTTCTCCGCTCAACACTGGATCGAGAAACGCAGAGACGGCCTCTACTGCGACTGCGAACGTCGTGGGAACGAGCGGATGCGGCTCTTTGCGTGAGAGATCCTCAAACCGCGAACGCATGGAGATGGGTACATCGCACCGGTCAGGGATGGGCAGATTTCGAGCCAAGGACTCGGCGGCAATGGCCTCATACAACTGGATCGCAAGCACGTCCTCGGCACCACGAAGGACACAGAGGTCGTACAGATCTTTGACCCGTGACGACTCCACCTGATTCCGGCCGTAACGCGCATGGGTGGCACAAATCTTGTCGGCGATGTGGTCTACGGACGGGTAGAGCAATACACGGGCCGGCGAGAGTTCGGGCACCTCGAGCGACAGTGGACTCGTGGCGTTCGACGGAGAACCCGTCAACTCCCTTCCCGCCACCAAATCGATGTTGAAACTATCGAACTGCTTGACGCCCAACATGACCGACACCGTCAGCGTGCATCCTGCGTAGCCTCCCGTATTGAGCCCCGCGAGGTCCCGACGAGGTGGCGACAATTGATAGATGAGACCATCGCCTTCATCGAGTTGCAGCGACCGGCGAAGCTCTGTAAGTGCGGCGTCCAGGTCGTGAACAGACACTCGCATGTCGAGGTCGCGAGTTGCCCGAGAGCTCACGCGACGCGCCACGAGCGCCTCGCCTCCCTTCACGATCCAGTGGACGTTTCCGACAGCTAGCCGGTGGTGCATCTGATTGATCGCGACCTCGCGCACCACGCGGTCCGGCCTGAGTCCGGCGTTCCGTGCGCGCGCCCTGATGGACTCCGCGTTCAGAGGAAGGGCGGGTTCCCTACTCATCCTGAGTCGCCTCGCTGACAAGGCCGGAGGGGAGTCCGGCAGTTGCCTGCCTCGCCAGGCGAGCCATATCGTTATACCGGCCGAGGTCGCGAGCGATCACTGCTACCGCCGGGCTCGTAAGCGATCGCTTGATGGCCTCCAGGCCCGCTGGCGCCGCGATGACATCTCCCATGGATGCCGTGACGCGTGCCATGTCTGCGAGAGCCGCCGTGGGCAGCGCGAGTGGCTCGATAGCCTCTCGCATTGCAGACGAGATCTCTGGCACCCGCGCGGACTTGAGGGCCTCGAGCACGGCGGGTTGCATCACAGCGAGACTGGACGACGCGAACATGTCTCGCAGGGCCTGGCTAGGGATCGCGTCACGGACAGCTTCTTGAAGCGCACTCTGAATGACGGGCGCCCAGGCCGCACCCAGGAGGCGGCTTAGGTATGGTTGCCGCGCCAGTTCCGCGAGCGCCGACGTGGCGTCGAGTCCGCGGAGTTCCAGCATGCGCTCCAGCAGCTCGCTGCCATTGCTGGCGCCGTGGCGCCGTGCGGCCGCGTCCAGCATCGGTGCGAGCGTCTCGAGGTCTACGGCACCCCGGAGGTAGGCTCCAGCGAGCGCATCCGCCACATCGCCAAGCTCGGGCTCGGTGCGGGCCAGATCGGCAATCGTTCGCTCAATAGTGGTGACCATCATGCCGCGGGCAATGGTGATGTCGGACCACGGGACGTCTGCGCGGTGAACCATGACATCGCTTCGTCGGCTCTGCTTGCGGACCGGCGCGGTCAGCTCGTGACGGTCCGCGTACATGTTCCCGATGCCGTGCACGGCGGCGGCACTGCGGTGAGAGACGACGATGGGGTGGCCAAGGTCGGCGGCGCGCTCGGCGGCGGTGCGACCGGGGTCTGCCGCCAGCCACGCTGCGCGCAGACCGGTGTACTCATCCTCATCGGCTCCGCGCACGCGATATACGCCGTGGGTCAGCCGCTCCAGGTCGTCGCTCTCGGCGAGCCTCGCGAGGCTGAGCCGGGGCACGCCAACGCGGACGGCCTGGCGTGTGGTCACCAGGCCGTCCTGCATCTCGGCGATTCTCGCGACCTCGCGCATCGCAGTGGCGGCTTTCATGCTTCGAATGTATCACCAATTGAGATACTTTCGCAGCAGTAGGGGCTCGAAGAGAGCCACGGGCGTCACCTCTCGGCGAGGCCCGCGCCCCTTAACGTGACCCGGCGGGGCCGCTAGTCCCCCTTCACGTTGACGATCTGCCTGAGCGTGTGCCGGATCTCCACCAGGTCGGCGGCGTCAGCCATGACCTGATCGATATCCTTGTACGCGGCAGGAATCTCGTCGATGAACGTGTCGGAGTCCTTGTACTCGATGCCCACCATGGAGGCCCGCAGGTCCTCCATAGTGAACTGCTTCCGGGCGGCCGTCCGCGAGAACATCCGGCCGGCCCCGTGCGGGGACGAGTTCAGCGCGACGGCGTTGCCGAGGCCCTGAACCACGTACGACGCGGTGCCCATCGAGCCAGGGATCAGGCCCCACTCGCCCTCCCGGGCGGAGATGGCTCCCTTCCTGGAGATCCAGACGTCCTTGCCCCAGTGCCTCTCCTTAGGGCCTGTCAGTATTCAACACGCCGTTATTGTGATTTGTCGGGTTCGAGCGTGTAGTTCCAGTCGCCGTGGAATTGGTGACGGGTGATGGGCAGTGCTGCCATCTCGTGGTCGCTGATCTTGATGC
>Ga0314772_1000872_pt1 | contig 14790 bp, 14 predicted proteins | sample MetaGCBIW2018_FD_204520 | JGI IMG/M metagenome (GOLD analysis project Ga0314772, IMG submission 204520) | Cryopeg brine microbial communities from Beaufort Sea near Barrow, Alaska, United States - CBIW 2018 | ecosystem: Environmental > Aquatic > Marine > Coastal | place: USA: Alaska | collected... | reverse complement strand
TAGTCAGAAGCACTAAGCTGATCGCGGCCGCTAGACCGGTTGTTGCAAATAGGCCGCGTTTGATCAGGAAATGACCGCTAGTCACGAGAGCCTCCACCCCGGCTCGGAAGGGCAAACGAACCTACAGAAAGATGTCACTTTACAGAGTTCCCTTTTCTGAACCGTAACATAGTGATCATTGTGACGCGATGGATCGAAACTCGTTCTGGGTACCGATCCTGAAGTGATTACGAGGTTTGGGCTACGCAGTGGGCGCTAGCTGACACGGGCAGGTTCTGCCGCCAGAGCAGCGAAGGCTATGCAGCCTCTGCTTCGTCGTCGATCCAGAGGTCGTCATCTGCGCGCAGCGTCTGCCAGGCGGCGTACGCAACACCGGCGGCGGCAACGACACCGATACCGATAAGCAGGTAGCGACCGAAGCCGGATGACTTGGGTTGAGCCTTAACGATGCCGGCCTTTTCGCCAGCAGTTGTGGCTAGCCCTGACACGCGAGCGAAGGCATCCCGAACCTGTTGGTTCTTGGCGACTTCGAGCGCTGCAAGCGCTGTGCCGAGCGCAGAGGTCACAGCGGGCAGAACGTCGCCCCTGATCCTGCTCTTGGTGTTTTCGGCGGCTGAGCGCGCGCCAGCGATGGATGACGACACTGCGGGCTTAACCCGAGAGTCGATCGTGTCGTGAATTTTTGGGCTTACTTCTTCACGCGCATAGTTGGCGGCCTGATGGCTAGCCTCTCGGACAACCGCAGAAGCATGGTCGAGGAGCTCCCGTTGGTCGTTCCATAGGGTCTCAGCTTGACCCTTCAAGCGCTTGAGTTCTTTGCGGCGTTTGCGAGTTAGTGCCACGGGAAACCTCCAAAGGTGGTCGAACAGTTCTTCCATAATGCCATGGTGGGTTCAGAGTGCGCACTGGTTTGCCTGTGAGCACCCTGTATAACTATGATCCACGGCACAGGTTCGTTATGTAAGAATTGACTCTATGTCTCAACACACTGCAGTTGCCACGATCAAGACAAACCTCGGAGAAATCCGTCTCAACCTCTTCGGCAACCACGCGCCGAAGACTGTTGCCAACTTCGTAGGACTCGCCAAGGGCGAGATCGAGTGGACTCACCCCGCTACCGGGCAAAAGACCACTGCGCCTCTCTATGACGGCGTTATTTTCCACCGCATCATCAAGCAGTTCATGCTTCAAGGCGGCGACCCGCTCGGTAAGGGCATTGGTGGCCCCGGCTTCAACTTCGACGACGAGATCCACCCGGAGCTCGACTTTTCGGCTCCCTACATTCTCGCGATGGCAAACGCCGGCACGCGTGGTGGCAAGGGCACCAACGGTTCGCAGTTCTTCATCACGACCGTCGCCACCCCTTGGTTGCACGGCAAGCACACGATCTTCGGTGCCGTAGCTGACGACGACTCCAAGAAGGTTGTCGACGCAATCGAAGCCGTCGACACCGATGGCGGCGACAAGCCGCTCACCGATGTTGTCATCGAAAGCGTCACGATCGACGAGGTCTAAACTTCGTGACCACATCGCCGGATGCCAGCGGAAACTACTGCTACCGGCATCCAGACCGGCAAAGCTACACCCTTTGCCAGCGATGTGGGCGCACCGTATGCCCCAGTTGCCAAACACAGGCAGCTGTGGGCGTACATTGCCCCGAATGTATCAAGGAGGCTCGTGCGAACGGGCCGAAGCGCAAGCCTGTTCTTGTGCGCGCAGCTCGCGCGTCAACCGGCAAGCCCGTCGTTACGTATACGCTCATCGCGCTTACGGTCGCGGTCTTTCTGCTTCAGCTGATTCCCGCCAGCGGGGTCACTTCGGCGCTCGTTTACTACCCGCCATTCACTGCGGCGGAACCGTGGCGAATGATCACGTCCGCCTTCCTGCACTCGCCGAGCGGAATCTTCCACATCGGGTTCAATATGTTCACGCTGTTTATCTTCGGCAGGGCACTCGAGATTCCCTTGGGACGCGCGCGTTTCCTCTCGCTCTATCTCATCAGTGCGCTTGGCGGTTCGGTGGCGGTACTGATGCTGGCGCCGCAGTCACTCGTGCTCGGCGCATCCGGAGCCATTTTCGGGATTGTTGCGGCATTCTTTGTGATTCAACGCCGAATGGGAGTGCAGAATAGGCTCCTGATGATTGTTCTTGGCATCAACCTGGTCGCCGGGTTTATCCCAGGGCTCAACATTTCGTGGGAAGCCCACGTTGGCGGGCTCATCACGGGTGCCGTTATTGCACTGATCTTCTTGCGCAAACGCAATCGTGATTCGGTAATTCCCGAGGTCGCGCTTGTCGCGCTCGTGGTCGCGGCACTGATCGCCGTAACCCTGCTGAGAGCCTTCGTTCTATAAGTGACTAAAAGTTATCCACAGGTTTATTAACACTGGGTATAACTACACGCGTGTAATTTCTAGCGCCACCGTGTGGTCATCAGGAATCCTACAAAGAGGATGCTGAAGCCAACCAGAATGTTCCAGCTTCCGAGCGAAGCAACAGGCAACTGTTGGTTGCTGACGTAGAACGTGATGATCCAGGCGAGCCCGATCAGCATGAAGCCAAACATGACGGGCTTGAACCACACCGCGTTTGGGGTGTCCTCGGCGGGACGTGACGGTGGATTTTCTGCAGAATTACGGGCCATAAGGGAAATTCTAGCGCGAACCGACTGTGCGCTCGATGGCCACACGAAAACCGACCGACCACTGCGCCTAGAATTGTGGTTATGGTTCTCGAAGACGGTCAACGCCTGCGCCGTCGTCGTCGACTGGGCCGACGTGGCTCACTCATCGGCATACTCGGCGAAATCTTCATCACCGCCGGCGTTGTCGTGCTGCTGTTTCTTGTCTGGCAAACCTGGGTGAACAACATCGTTGTCAGCAACACCCAACGAGAAGAAGCGCGTGACCTGAGCAAAGAGTGGAACAAGGGTGAGGCCGTCAAGCTTGCGCCAGACGAGCGCGCGGATCCAGGCGTGCCGATCGTTGCGGAAGTACCCAATCTTGCGGTGACCTTTGGCACGCTGATCGTTCCCCGCTTCGGTGCTGACTACACTCGACCGATCGCGGAAAGTGTCAGCCTCGAACGCGTGCTCAACACCCGCGGTGTCGGACACTACTCAGGCACTCAGATGCCAGGTGAGGTGGGAAACTTCGCGGTGGCCGCTCACCGCACAGGCTGGGGTGACCCGTTCTTTGACATCAACAAGCTCCAGCTCGGCGACAGCGTCTACGTCGAGACCGAAGCAGGGTGGTACCGCTACGTATTCCGCTCGCTCGAATATGTTGAGGCAACCGGGGTCGGTGTGCTGAACCCGGTACCCCAGTTCGATGGCGCAATCGCTAGCGATCGCATCATGACTCTCACCAGCTGCAACCCAATTCACACTGCCGACGAGCGAATCATTGCTTACGCTGTTTTTGACACTTGGTACCCGCGCTCCGAAGGTGCCCCAAACGACATCGCGGCGATCGCCCAAAACATTGAAGGAGCTGGCTAATGTATGCAGCGCTCTGGCACGTGCTTCCTGGCCCCATGGTCGTTCGAATTCTGATTCTGTTGGTGTTGGCTGCGACAATTGTCGCTGCACTCTTCGCGTGGGTCTTTCCGTGGGTTCTGCCCATGGTGAGTCCACTGGATGCGACGGTGCAACAGTGACCCGCATCCTTGTCATCGACAACTACGACAGCTTTGTGTACACACTCAATGGCTACCTGCTTGAGCTTGGTGCGACGACTGAAGTCATGCGCAATGACGCATTCAGCGCGGATGACGCAGCAGCAGTGATCGCCGAATACGACGCTGTGCTGCTCTCGCCAGGTCCCGGCACTCCCGCAAACGCTGGAGTGAGCATCCCGATCGTGCACGCTGCGCTCGAGTCAGGTCAGCCGTTGCTTGGAGTGTGTCTCGGACACCAGGCGATCGCCGAAGCGCTCGGGGCTACCGTTACGCACGCTGACGAACTGATGCACGGCAAGACGTCCCAGATTGAGCATGACGACAGTGTCATTTTTCGTGATCTGCCTCAGCTCTTCACCGCCACCCGCTACCACTCCCTTGCGATTGTGGATGGCACCACACCTGACGAACTCGTGATTACTGCGCGCACCCCCGGCGGTGTGATCATGGGCGTGCAGCATGCCACTCAACCGGTCTACGGCGTGCAATTCCATCCGGAGTCTGTACTTACCGAGGGTGGGTACCTCATGCTCGGAAACTGGTTGGCGCAAGCTGGCATGCTCGATGCGCCGGCTCTCGCGAAGACGCTGACACCGCTCGTTCACACGTCGTAGTTCGATACTTCGTCGTTGGGCTAGCAGCGTGGTTCGCAACCGAGACTGGAGCTAGCCTCCAGCGCAGTACTGCAGGCTGATCTCTGACTGTTGAGGCTGGTCGCCGACGAGTGTTTGATAGTTGACGACGTTTCCGGTGCAACTGAAGTCTGCCCGCAGTTTTACGCTGAGCTGAAGAGCCGTCAGTGTGCTGTTGGCTTCGCCGATGTCTTTACCCGTGACATCCGGAATCTGAACAAGACCATTCGACACAACGAGGTTGACGGTTTCACCCTCACGGATGATCATGCCGTCAGAGGTGCGCTCGGCATCCCCGCGCGGGTCGGTGCTGATGACTGTGCCCTTCTTGAGGTTGGGCGAATACGTTTGAGAGCTTGTGCCGTAGACGAGTCCGGCCGACTCGAGCAGTTTGATGGCTGCGGCTTCTTGCCTGTTGCTGACATTGGGAACTGTAACCGGGGTGCGGCCGAGCGAGACGACAACAGTTACTTCAAAACCAGGCGGAACAGTTTGACCTGGGCCTGGATCGGTGCGGATGATGATGCCCTCATCGATGGTTTCACTAGCCTGATCGACGCGGTTGGGAACCAGATCGTGTTCCGTCAGGAGGGCATCGCCCTCGTCGTACGTGAGGCTAGCAACATCCGGAATGTCAACGGATGTTGTGCCGCTGAGTTGCGCAGGGGTGAGGCTGAATGCCCACACGACAACCGCAACAATAATGACAGTCATGAGTGCGATTCCGCCCCAGATCCAGGCAACGGGCGGGCGATTCTGGGTGCGCGGAGTGCGATCATTTTGGTCGACCGCGAGTTGACGGAACGTGGCGTCGCTGCCTGCGGTTGCGTTGGGGTTTACTCCAAACAGAGTTGCGTTGAAGTCGGTTGATGCCAATTGCTTGCGTCCGGGAACGTCACCGACAGCGGCAGACTCTACATCGGTACGGAACTCTGCGGCACTCTGGTAACGGTCGTAGCGATCCTTAGAGAGCGATCGCAGTACTACTGCGTCGAGGGCGGGAGACACCGCTGCGGTTGACGTGCTGGGGGGAATCGCCTCGGAATTGACGTGCTGATACGCAACCGCGACCGGATTCGCTCCGGTGAATGGGGGCTGCCCGGTGAGAAGTTCAAAGAGGACGACGCCCGTTGAGTAGAGATCTGAGCGGGCATCCACGCTCTCGCCGCGTGCTTGCTCGGGAGAGAAATATTGTGCGGTGCCGACAATGGCGCTTGACTCGGCGATGGTCGCCGCGGAGTCGGAGACAGCGCGGGCGATGCCGAAGTCCATGACCTTCACTTGGCCGCCGGTGGTGACCATGATGTTGCCGGGCTTGATGTCTCGGTGAACAACGCCCGCGCGGTGAGAGTACTCGAGCGCGGTGAGAACCTGCGAAATAATTCGTGCGGCCTCTGCGGGTGCGATTGGGCCCTCGGCGACGATGTCTTTTAAGAGTCGACCGTCGATGTACTCCATAATGATGAACGGGATGAGGGTCTCGTGCCCCGAGGAGTCAATAACCGACTCTTCGCCGGCATCGAAAATCCGCACAATTGTGGGGTGCGCCATTTTGGCCGCGTCGTGTGCTTCACGGCGGAAGCGGGTGCGGAACGCAGGGTCATTTGCCAGCGAAGGCTTGAGTAGCTTTATTGCTACTCGGCGACCTAACCGCGAGTCCATGCCCAAGTGCACATCGGCCATACCGCCGTGGCCAAGTAGCTCGCCAATTTGATATCGCCCAGCGAGCTGGCGTACGCCCTGTGCCACGCCTTCGCTCACTAGTTCACTCCTGTTTGTTGTCGCGGAACCTACCGCCTCAGTCTATCCGCTGCACTAAGTCGTAGTTAGTTACGGCACCGCCCCAACGGTTGCAGTCACTGGCTCTGATCGTGGCGACTCCATGTCGGTGCACAGTGCAGTGTAGGAGATCGTTGTCGACTCACCGGCAGTTGCCGGTAGCTCGATCTCGAACCCGCCACTGTTCGGATCCTGGTTGGAGGTGCCAGCGTCTGGACCGCCCTGAATGAGGAAGCTGAACCCTGACAGCGGGTGTCCTGCAGGGCAACCCTCGTACGCCGCCCACTTCACGTTGACTTTCGCACTTGGCGCGTAGGGCCCGGCTGGGTCGAGGGTGTTGGCAATCGGCTGTGTCGGGGTCGGCGTCACAGGGACTTCGTCGTAAAAGTAGACCGTGATGGCCTCGCCCTGATTGACGTTTCCGGTTGGGTTCGCCTGATACGACAGTCCGACCTTCTCAGCGGACTCTGCGGCTTGACCAATCTTTGCGTCGAGCACGAGCCCCTTCTCCGTGAGGATCGCTTCGACGGCGGCTTGCGTGCGATCAAGCAGCTCATCTTCTGTGAGCGCGACCTTGGTGTTTGTAGGTTCGGGTTCTGGCGTTGGGCTAGCAGACGTCTGTGAGCTTGAGTTTGAGTTTGAGCTTGAGCTCGACTCGACTGGGGTTTCGGAGCCCGGATTCGCTAACAGGGCGATAATCGCACCGATGAGCACCACAGCTAGCAAAGAAATGAGCGCGACGATGGGCCAGGTCCACGGATTGCGTTGCTTTGTCTCTTCGGTGGGTTCGTCAGCAGCTGCCCCTGCAGCGGCACCTTGTGCCGTCATAATGCGGGTGGACTGAGTGGCGTTGCCGTAGTTGAGTCCCACTGTCGCGGCGTGCGAGTTGTCGCCCAAGATTCCGGGAACCGCCGCTGCCGCGGCTGCGACATCGCCACGGCGAAGTGACTGTGCTGCGCGCGAGAGATGCGATGCGGATGCCGGACGATCACCGGGCGATTTAGCCAGGCACGCGTACACAAGGTTGCGGATCGGTTCGGACACCGTCATCGGCAGCTCGGGTGGAGTCTCGTTGATCTGCGCCATTGCGATCGCGACTTGCGATTCACCCGTGAAGGGGCGGCGACCGGCGAGGGCCTCGTAGGCGACGATGCCGAGCGAGTAAATATCTGTTGTCGGCGATGCGGGGTGCCCGCTGGCCTGTTCGGGGGACAGGTATTGCACGGTTCCCATGACCTGACCCGTTGCCGTCAACGGCACTTGGTCGGCAATTCGCGCGATGCCAAAGTCGGTGATCTTCACGCGACCCTCTGGCGTGATCAGCAAGTTTCCGGGCTTGATGTCGCGGTGAACGAGTCCGGCAGCGTGTGCGGCTTGGAGCGCTGCAGCAGTTTGAGCGACCATATCGAGCACGCGATCGGGGTCGAGCACACGCTCACGTTCGATAATCGCGCTGAGAGCTTCGCCGGGCACGAGTTCCATTACGAGGTACGCGCTGCCCTCTTCCTCGCCATAGTCGAAGACGTTAGCGATGCCCTCGTGGTTGACGAGCGCGGCGTGACGCGCTTCAGCGCGGAAGCGCTCGAGGAATCCCGGGTCACCGAGGTACTCGTCCTTGAGGATCTTTATCGCGACCGTTCGACCGATCACGAGGTCTGTGGCTTGCCACACCTCGCCCATGCCACCAATCGCTACGCGACTGGAAAGCTGGTATCTGCCCCCGAATGTGAGCCCACTGGTCGGTCTCATCTGTTTAGCACCGCCTCTAGTACTTGACGCCCGATTGGTGCGGAGATGCCGCTTGAGGTGCCGGACTGTCCGAGCCCACCACCGTCTTCGACTACTACCGCCACTACAACTTCTGGATCGTTCGCCGGCGCGAATCCGGTAAACCATAGCGTGTATGGCTCGTCTACACCGTTCTGTGCTGTGCCGGTCTTTCCCGCGACTTCAACGCCGTCTATTCTGGCACTGCTTGCGGCACCGTTATTGACCCCATCCACCATCATTTGGGTGAGTGCGGCCGCAGTTTGCGGGCTGAGTGCCTGATTGAACAGGGTTGGTTCGAAGGCCTGAATTGTTGTGAGGTTGGATGCCACGATGCTCTCAACAAGATTGGGTTGCATGAGGGTTCCGCTGTTAGCGATTGCCATCGACACCATGGCCATCTGGAGTGGGGAAGCGCGAACGCTGGACTGCCCGAATGCCGAGAGCATCGTCTGTGGGCGATCGAGGGCGCGGGGGTAGACGCTCTTCGTTGAGTCGAGAGGCACGGAGACGCTTTCGTTGAAGCCGAACCTGCTGGCCTGCTCGCGGATTGCATTCGAACCGAGAGCATCACCCAGCTGTGCAAAGGGGATGTTGCACGAGAGACGGATTGCAGTGGCGATTGTTGCTTCGCTTCCAGAACCACACGTGCCGGTGTCGGCGTTGCTGATCTTGAACGTGGTCTGCGGCAACTGAAGTTCTGCAGGGTTCGGGAACGCGCTCTCTGGCGTGTAATTTCCGCTCTCAAGCGCAGCGGCGGCAACAACAAGCTTGAAGGTGGAACCCGGGGGGTTCAATGGGCCAGCGAGGGTGCGGTTGAAGAACGGCTCGTTCGGGTCGTTGAGGAGACGCTTGTAGGCGTCGATCACTGCGGTCGTGTTGTGAACAGCAAGCTCGTTTGGATCGAATGTTGGCTTCGACACCATGGCAAGAATTTCGCCCGTCTTGGGCTTGATCGCGATGACAGCACCCTTGTAGTCGCCGAGAGCATCCCACGCCGCCTGCTGAATTACGGGGTCGATCGTGAGCTCAACGGCGGCACCGGTAGGGTTTTTGCCCGTGAGAATCGCATTCACCTGATCAAAGAACTGATCGTTGGAGGATCCACTCAAGTAATCGTTGAGGGAGCTTTCGAGGCCGGTGTTGCCCTGGTTGAGCGTGAGGTATCCAGTGATGGGTGCGTAAAGCTCGCCCTTGGGGTACACACGCAAGAACTTGAACTCGTCGTCAACAGGCTGCGACTCCGCGATGGGCTCGCCATCGACGAGGATCGGGCCACGTTCAGCCGAGTAACTCGCATACAGTGTGCGAACGTTTCGACCATCCGCCTGCAAGCTGTCTGCACTGACCACCTGGATGACAGAGCTTGAGATGAACAAGCTCACAAACATGATCAGCACGACGGTGCTCACTCGTTTGAGTTCGCGATTCATTGCCCAACCACCAAACGGTTTTCGATCGACGGTTCAATAACGAGTTGCGGCTGGTGACGCACTGTGTCGGAGAGCCGCAACAGCAGTGCGGCGATGATCCAGTTAGCGACGAGGGATGAACCACCGGCAGCCAAGAATGGGGTGGTGAGTCCCGTCAGCGGAATGACGCGGGTTACACCACCGATAACGACGAATACCTGCAGCGCAATAACAAAGCTGAGGCCGACACCCAGGAGGCGACCGAAGTCATCTTGCCCGGCAAAGCCGATGCGGAATCCACGAGACACAAACAGAAGGTACAGCGCCAATATTGCGAAGATGCCGATAAGGCCCAACTCTTCGCCGAGGGCAGAAATAATGTAGTCGCTCTCGGCGAGTGGTGTGATCTGGGGGCTGCCGAGTCCCAGTCCGGTGCCGATGAGTCCACCATCGGCGAGGCCAAAGAGACCCTGCACTAGCTGATAGCTGCCGCCGGTAGCTTCGTACACCTCCGGGTTGAAGGGATCGAGCCACGCGTCGATTCGGCCAGAGATGTAAGTCAGGAAGCGGCTCGCAATGAACGCTCCGCCCAAGAACATGCCCATTCCGAGCAAGATCCAGCTTGAGCGACCTGTTGCGACATAGATCATGACCAGGAACAGTCCGAAGTAGAGCAGGGCGGTTCCCATGTCGCGCTGGAAGATCAACACGAGCATGGATGTGACGAAGACGACAATGATCGGTCCAAGGTCGCGGGCGCGGGGAAAGGTCATCCCCAAGAATTTGCGGCCAACCATCGAGAGCGAGTCACGCGCCGACACCAAGTAGCCGGCAAAGAACACTGCCAGGGCGATCTTGGCGAGCTCACCCGGCTGGAAAGAGAACGCGCCGATCTCGACCCAGAGTCGTGCACCAAATCGGGTGGCACCGATTACGGGAAGCATCGGTAGTAGCAGCAGGACGATACCGCTGAACATGGCGATGTAGCGGTATCGCTGCAGCACGCGGTGGTTCTTGACGATTAACAGCACCGCGATCGCGATAACGATGGCAATGCCGGTCCACGTGATCTGTCGGACACCGCCGCTCGACCACCCGGTGAGCCCATCGGCCAAATCGAGGCGATAGATCATCGCAATGCCGAGCCCATTGAGCACAGTAATGATGGGCAGAATCAGCGGATCGGCATCCCTGGCAGTAGCGCGCAAAGTGAGGTGCATCGCAAAAACGAGCGCACCGAGCAGCCCCGAAAGGCCCAAAACGCTGAACACGAGGTGCCCGATGGCACCGAGCTGAACGAGGGCGATTGATCCAAGGTTGACAAGAATCGCCACGATGATGAGCAGCAGTTCTAAATTGCGCAGGCGCGCAGGTACCCGCAATCTCAAGCGGATGTTTTCGGTAAACGTTCGCGGGCCGGCCGAAGTCGAGGCGCGAACGTCCTGGTTACGGTACCCGGGCATCAGACAACATTTGCACTATGCGGCGGGCATCTTCAAGGCTGTGGGCATTAATGGTGTTGACGACGCTGGCGCGGCGATACAGCGGAAGGTCGACAACTCGCACGTTCGTGGTTTGGTACACGTGGGAGAGGTCGACGGGGCCAATGTTCTGCTGAACGCCCTGATAGATCGCAACCTGACCATTCTCTACGCCAACGAAGTACTGCTGCTGCGTGTATTGGTAACCGCCGACGAGACCCGAAACAATGACGGCAATCGTGATGGTGATGAACGCAATCCACGAAACTCGACGACGGCGAACTCGGCGACGATCTTCGCGGATGATTGCCTGATAGTACTCGTCAGACTCGGGCTCGAAGTGGCTGTCGTCGGGCAGCGTTGCCTTCAGAGGGTGCAGTAATAGATTCGGGATTCGAATCGGCTTCTTTGAGGTCGTGGGTTCAAAGGACAGTGGCGACGCTGCAGAGCCGACCATGAGCGGCGGCTCGTGCGCAGAGGTCGCATCGTCACCGATATCGACCAACACGACAGTGACATTGTCGGGGGCACCCTGATCGAGGCTGGCCTGAACGAGTCGCTCGGTCGCTGCCTCAGGATCAGTGATGCGGCGCAGGGTTGCCGCAATCTTGTCTTCAGTGACAAAACTGCTCAACCCGTCGGAACACAACAACCAGCGATCGCCCGCCTGCGTGTCAAAAACCTCAGTATCAATCTCGGGAGCCGCATCCACGTCACCCAACACCCGCATCAACACGGAGCGCCGCGGATGCACAGCCGCCTCTTCCTGCGTGATGCGGCCACTCTCTACGAGTCGCTGTACGAAAGTGTGGTCATGAGTGATCTGCGTCATCGAGCCATCGCGCAGGAGATAGATGCGCGAGTCGCCGATGTGGGCCATTGCCATCTTGTTGCCTACCCGTACCATTCCACTGACCGTGGTGCCCATGCCGGTGAGCTCATTGTGCTCAATGACAGTGTCAGACAGGATGTGGTTGGCTGCCATCAGAGTGTCGTGCAGCACCTGAGCAGCTTCTTCGGCATTCTCAAAAACTCGGTCGGCCTCGACAAGGTGCTTGATCGTGAGCGCCGAAGCCACATCGCCACCAGCATGCCCACCCATGCCGTCCGCGACAATAAAGAGGTGGCTACCGGCGTAGGCGCTGTCCTGATTATTTGCGCGGACCCTACCCACATGGGATGCGGCAGCACTATTGCCCGAATTGGCCATTCAATTACCGTCGCAGTTCGAAGCTAGTAGTGCCGATCTTGATCGGCGTATTCAACGGAATGGGTGTCGGAACGCTCACACGCTGACCAGCCAAGAAGGTGCCATTCGTGGAATCGAGATCTTGGACGACCCAATTGTCAGCCCAGCGCAACAAACGGGCGTGATGAGTTGATGTGTAATCGTCCCGAATTACCAAACCAGATTCGCTCGAACGGCCAATCGTCAACTGCTCTTCCGGCAGCGAAATTTCTAGCCCCTCTTTCGAACCAGACACGATCACAAGTCGCGTGGCATCGAGAGAGCTGCCGGCGGATGGTGTTGGTGCCGCGGGGCGCGCGGGCTGTGCGGCGGCTGGTGCCGCCGGCGCTGTGGGGGCAGCAGCCTGCGCAGAGTTCTGCACGGGCATCCGGCGCACCTTTTCTCCGAAGAGGTCGGAGCGCAGGGCGTAGACGATCGCGAAGATGAAGCCCCACATGATGGCGAGAAAAGCGACGCGCAGCAGTAGGAGGGTTAGTTCACTCACAGGGTGAACCCCCGGTTGTTATCGCGATCAGCGGACTGATCGGCGTCGGCGGATTGGGCAAGCACACGGAACACGATACGGGTTCGACCGATATCAATCACGGATTCCGGCGCGAGTGGTGCACGAGAGACGGGAGATCCGTTCAATTTTGAGCCATTTGTGGAGTTCAGGTCGTTAACTTCGGCCCGAGTGCCATCCCAGAGGATCTCAACATGTTTGCGGGAAATGCCATTGTCGTCGACGGTGATATCGGCTTCACTGCCGCGCCCAATGATCGTGCGGGAGTGGGCGAGGGTGTGTCGGGTGCCGTTAATTTCGAGAACTGGCGTCCAGGCGACGGTGCCTTTGACGTTCACGGAGTCGACTTCTATCATCCCCTGGCTGAGGGAAGTGTCTGGGGCGAAGGTGATGGAGATTCCGCCCGAGAACGAGTAATGCTGCGCGGTGGCGTGGCGTTGCACAAGTTCGGTGAGCTCAGAGATGAGCGTTGACCCGAGCCCGGACATCCGATCAAAATCGTCTTGGCTGAGGCGCACGGTGAAGCTGTTGGGTACGAGGATGCGATCGCGCGACACAATTGCGGCCTGGGTGTCGAGTTCCCGGCGCAGTGCGCTGGTGATTTCGACGGGTTGCAGGCCACTCTTAAAGGTCTTGGCGAATGCGCCGTTGACGGCGCGCTCGAGACCTCGTTCAAAATTGTCCAGAAGACCCAAAGCTCTCCTCGTGGTCGCTCGTTGTGGTACGTCGATGTTAGCCGCTAAGGGGGGCTAACCCGTCACCAACGCTGAGCAATTAGGGCAGAAGGCCCATCGGGTCGACGCGGCTGCCGTTGACGTAGGTTTCAAAGTGGAGGTGGGCGACGGTGACGTAGCCGGTGCTTCCGCTCAAACCGATGGGGGTTCCTGCGGCAACAGTTTGGCCGGGGGAGACCATCTGCGAGCCCTGAATCATGTGGGAGTAGAGAGTGGATACTCCGCCGCCGTGGTCGATCTTGATGTGCTGGCCCCAGCCGCCACCGAAGGTGACTTGGGTGACGACGCCGGGCGATGCGGAAACGATGGTGGCTCCGCTGCCGGTCATGATGTCGATTCCGCCGTGGAATTCTGAACCGCGGTAGCCGAAGCCGTCATTGACGGGTGCGTTTGCTGGCCACACTGAGAGGAATCCGGCGAACTCGCCACCGTAGGACCCTGCGAACGATCCGGAAGGAGCTGATGGTGCAGCGTAGACGGGAGCAACGGGCTCAACTACGAGCTTCTTCACCTTGATAGCGTCGCGGGTTGCGGGGCTGATCTCTGCATCGCCGGAGGAAGCAAATGTCTGGGTGGGCATCGTCGTCGCTGAGCGCTCTGTTGAGGCAACAGCGGAAGCCTGCTGCAGAACGTCGGATGCTGATGCGGCGGAAGCAGTGGACGGAAGGTTGCGAGACGACGGCTCCAAGTATGCTGCGGCTGGAACAGTCACGCTCACAAAGACGGCCATGATTGCGCTGAGTGTCAGCAATCGTTTCACGCGGTTACCCCCAGGGGTTTGGTCTGTGCACTGCTCAAATTCTGCAGTGTCGGGATCATGTCTGGTTGAACCCGCGGAATTATGAACACGGGCAGCAATCAACACTATATGACTTATCTGTGAATCGTTAGTGAATTGGTGTACAACCCCAAGTCGTTGATCACCTTAGCGCTGTGATAATCTCACTCAGTTGAGTGTTATCTCAACCCACGCGTGAGTGGCGGAATTGGTAGACGCGCACGGTTCAGGTCCGTGTGTTCGAAAGGACGTGGGGGTTCAAGTCCCCCCTCGCGCACAGTTGTGATGTTTCAGGACATCGTGAACGGCTGAACCCCCGGTTTCGGGGGTTCAGCCGTTTTTCTTTTGGTATCCGGTCGCGGGGTTGAGGGTGAATTCGGCGAGGACGGTGCCGGTGTGGGTGATGACTGTTGCCTCGTGGTTGTGGATGAGGCAGATCACTTCCGTTCTGACGTGGGCGCGTCCAATTCCGAGGTGGAGCATGCGTCCTGAGTGGCGCAGGCTGATCTTTCCGTCGTGATCGATGGTGTCGTAGCGAACCCGCCAGAGATCGGGATCCTCGGGGCTGGTTGGTGTTGCTTTCGGGATCAGTTGGTAGGCGAATTCTGGGGTGTTGCGTCCGAGTGCCCGATGGGGGCGGACGGTGTTGTAGTGGCTGCGGAATCTATCGAGAATGTTCTGCAGCTCGACGATGGTCGCAGGGTTCTGGGTAGCGAGGTGTTTCTTCAGTGTCTGCCAGAACCGTTCGATTTTGCCTTGGGTGGTGGGTTTGAAAGGT